>JACCDR012335297.1_pt1 | contig 31404 bp, 43 predicted proteins | sample 7446431 | NCBI WGS metagenome assembly JACCDR01 (sample SAMN15323443, study PRJNA562643) | freshwater metagenome | isolation source: river surface water | place: USA:Blue River Watershed | collected 2017-08-17
AGGCCAGGCGCGCGGCGCAGGCGCAGGAGCGCGAGGCGCGCAGGGCCGCCGTCGCGCAGGCGCGCGTGCAGGAACAGGCGCAGCGCGAATCCGCCAGGTCGGCCGCCCGGGCCGCAGAGTTGCAGCGGCGCCAGCGCGACTCCGAGACGCGCCAGGAAACGGCCCGCCAGCGCCAGCTCGCGCCACAGATCACCGACATCGCCGTCGGCCTGGCCACCGGCCAGTCGCCCCTTATGGTGCTCCTGCAGCAGGGTGGCCAGCTCAAGGATCTGTTCGGCGGCATCGTGCCGGCCGTCAAGGCAGTCGGCGGTGCCGTTGCGGCGATCATCAACCCGATCACGATCTTCGCCGGGGCCGTTGCCGCTATCGCCATCGGCTACATCAAGGGGGCCGACGAGGGCGCCCGATTCCGCCGGATCGTGATCGACACCGGCGCCGTCGCGGGCGTGACCGCGGCAGAGCTCGACGCCATGGCGCAGTCGCTGTCCGGGCTTTCCGGCAGCACCAGGTCATCGGCCGCGGCAACGCTGGCCGAGGTCGCGCAATCCGGCCGGTTCGCGGGCGAGCAGATCAGGCTCGTGGCACGCGCGGCAGAGCAACTGCGCAACGGCGCCGGCCGCGACGTGTCCGCCACCGTGGCCGAGTTCGCGAAGATTGCCGAGGACCCGGTTCGCGGCGTCGACGAGCTGAACCGGCGCTACGGCTTCCTGACCGGCACGCTGGCCGAGCAGATCCGCACGCTCAAGCAGCAGGGCCGCGAGCAGGAGGCCTCGACGGTGGCGATGCGCGCCTACGCGGCCGCCGTCGACGAGCGCACGCCGAAGATCCGCGAGAACCTCGGCCTCGTCGAGAAGGCCTGGCGGGCCATCAAGGAGGGCACGCGCGCCGCCGGCGACGCGATCCTGAACGTCGGGCGAGACGCCGACCCGCAGACCGTGTTCGACAACCTCATCAAGCGGCGCGACGAACTGCAGGCAAAGCTCGACAAGCCCGACGCCGGCGGCCGGCGCCGCGCCACGACCCAGCGCGAGCTCGACGACGTCAAGGCGCGGATCGTCGCCATGGCGAACGCGCAGATCAAGGCCCAGCAGGACGCCAACAAGGCCGCGGCGCAGAAGCGCGCCGTTGCCGCGCAGGAGGAGCTCGCCGCAGAGGCCCAGCAGTTCGAGACCTCGCAGCAGCGCCTCGCCCGCGAGAAGGAGCGGGTGATCAACCGCGCGACCGACGCCATCACCGAGGCGCAGATCGCGGCCGACAGGAAGGCCGAGGACAACATCGCCGCGGCCCGCGACGCACGCCTGGCCGCGATCGCCCGCGAGGCCGCGAAGACGCCGGCCGCGGTGGCGCAGGCGAACGCCTCGCTCGTGCGCGACGACACCGAGCGGTCCATCGCCGAGCTGCAGCGCCTATACGATCGCGGGCTGATCGGCGCCGAGCAGTTCTTCGCCCGCCGTCGAGACCTGCAGATCAAGGCGACCGACGCCGAGATCGCGGCGCAGCGCGCGGAGCTCGCCACCACTCAGGAGCCGGCCGACTTCGCCCGGATCGGCGCGCAGATCCGCACGCTGGAGCGAAAGAAGGCCGACATCCGCCGCGACGCCATCCGCGACGAGACCCGCGCGACGCAGGCGCTCGAGGAATCGCTGCTGGAGGTCTCGACCGGCATCCAGAAGCGCGGCTCCGACCGTTCGCTGGCCGTGCTTCAGGAGTCCTTCGAGCGCGCCGAGATCTCGACCGCCGAGTACTACGCGGCGCGCCAGGCGCTCGAAGAGGCCGCGATCGAGCAGGACCTCGCACTCGCGCGCAAGCGGCTGCAGTCGCAGGAGCTTTCGCCCGCCGACAGGGTGCGGCTGATCGCCGAAGAGTTCGAACTGCAGCAGCAGCGCAGCGACGCACGCCGCCGCGCGATCACCGAGGCCGAGCGCGCCGAGAAGGACACGCGGCGCACGCTTGAACAGGCCCGGGCCCAGCAGCTCGACGCACAGGGCAACACCGTGGAGGCGACCCGGCTTCGCCTCGAACTGCAGTGGGGCGAAACGCTGAAGCGGCTGGAGGCGGACGGCAAGGCCGCAGGCGTGGCGATCATCCGCGGCGTGATCAACGCGGAAGTCGCGAAGGCGGAGCTCGACAAGATCCGCGAGCTCTTCGACCAGACCGCCAGCGGCCTGCAGTCCCGCCTCGCCGAGATCGCCGACCGGCAGAGCCTGGGCATCATCAGCCCGGCGCAGGCGCGCGACGAGTCGGCCTCGGAGCGGCAGCAGGCGCTCGCCGACCTGCAGGCGCTGAACGCGAAGCTGCAGGAAATGGCGAACGCGCCCGACGCGCTGCCCGCCGTGAAGCGCGCTGCGCAGGAGGCGGCTGCGGCGCTGCGACAGATGGCCATCGAAGGCGCCACCGGCGTCGAGGCCGCCATGATCGAGCTACGCCAGGCGCTCGCGGAAACCGAGGCGAGCTTCGCGAAGACGGCCGTCTCGACCGGCGTCGACGCGCTGACGACCTTCTTCACCGACATCGCGACTGGCAGCAAGTCGGCCGGCGACGCGCTGAAGGACTTCGTCCGCAGCTTCGCGGCCAGCATGGCGCAGATCGCCGCGCGAGCGCTCGCGACGTTCCTCGTGCTGCAGGCCCTCGACGCCATCTACCCGGGCCTCGGCAAGGCGACCGCCGCAGTGATGGGCGTCGGCGTGAAGCACTCCGGCGGTATGGCCGGCACCGGCCCGCGCCGCCAGGTCTCGCCGCTGCTGTTCGCCGGCGCGCCGCGCTATCACGACGGCGGCATGGTCGGCATCAAGCCAGACGAGCGGCCGGCCATCCTGCAGACGGGCGAGGAGGTGCTGTCGCGCAGCGACCCGCGCAACCGCGCGAACGGCGGCGCCGGCAGCGGCTACCGCATCGTCAACGTGCTCGACCCGGCGCTGGTCTCCAGCTACCTAGAATCGGCCGCCGGAGAGCGCACCGTCCTGAACGTGATCGGCCGTAACCCCGGCAGCGTGCGACAACTCATCGGGTCCTGACCATGTCCTACGAAACCGGCACCGCCAGCGACCACTTCGACCTGCTCGACAAGGTGCGGACCTTCGTGTCCGCAACGATCTCGCCGACCGGCCAGCGATGGACCGTGAACCGCTGGGCGGGCTACCGCGCCGTGCTTGCGTCGAGCTTCCTGGCGCCCTACGAACCATTCAAGGCGTTCAACGGCGACGCCGGCATCTGGGCCACCGCGGTCAACCAGGCCACGCCCAGCTTCCTCGGCCTGCGGTTCGTCGCCGGGCTGGCGCCGGACCTGATCAGCCTCGACGCCACGCTGACCGACTTCACGCAGTCGCCGCAGGACTTCTCGCTGCAGTACAGCGACGACGGCACGTCGTGGACGACGCACCAGAGCTGGACGGCGCAGACGAACTGGTCTGCCACCCCGTACCGCGAATTCACCGTCACTGGCGCGCCGACGAAGGCCTACTGGCGCATCTACGTCACGGCGAACAACGGCAACACGGTGCACACCAGCATCGGCGAGCTGCGGATCTGCAAGACGTTCGGCTTCGGCGTGCAGCTCAACCACGCCGTGAACGCGCACCTCCTGCTGCAGGCCCCGGGCGTCTCCGAGACGGACGAGATCTTCTGCGGCCTGCAGATCTACGAGCGCTCGACGAGCGACGTCTACAACTGGCGCGCCGCCGGCTTCACGGGCTACGTGGCGTCGAACACATTCGCGACGCAACCCGGCACGAGCGGCCCGAACGGCATCCCGCTCTGGAACCAGCCCATGACGTACTGGCTGGTCGCGAACGGCAACCGGCTGATCCTCGTCGTCAAGGTCGAGAGCACCTACCAGACGCTGTACATGGGCAAGGCGCTGCCCTACGCGACGCCGAACCAGTGGCCGTACCCGTTCATCCTGGGCGGCATGCTCACCACCGACTCCGAGACGCGCTACAGCGACACCGGGCTTTCATTCGCGTTCAAGGGCTCGCGCGCGAACCTGAGGCTGCGCGGCGTGCAGGGCTCGTGGTCGCAGCCGCAGGCGTGGCCGTGGGTGATCACCGACGCGATCGGCGGCGCCGGAACGCTGGCCGTCGCCGACGTCGTGCGGGACACCGGCGGCCAGTACGCACTGACGCCGATCGTGCTGACCGACACCGTGAACGTCTACGGCGAGCTCGACGGCGTCTACCAGGTGAGCGGCTTCGGCAACTCGTCCGAGGACATCGTCACCGCCGGCGGCGTCGACCACCTGGTCGTGCAGGACGTCTACCGCAACGGCGTGCGGGACTTCGTCGCCGTCAAGCTCGCCTGAAGGGACCACCATGGCCTACGACACCGGCACGGCGAGCAGCGCCGCGAACCTGAAGAGCGCGATCGAGACCTTCGCGCAGGCGAACGGATGGACGCTGGCCAGCGGCGTGCTGTCCAAGGGCACGAGCTACGTGCGGATCACGTCGCCGTTCAGCTACTCGGTCAAGATCGAGGGAGCGAACAGCTCCGACTTCGCCACCGAGCCATGCGGCCAGGCGCAGCAGATGATCATCCCCGCGGCGTCGTTCCCGTGCTCCTATTTCCTCTTCGCGCACGGCACGCCGGACACCCTGGTGTGCGTCGTGAACTACTCGGTCGTCTACTTCCAGTGGCTCGCCTTCGGCCAGATCCAGAAGTACGGCTCGTGGACCGGCGGAAACTGGTTCGGTGCCTCGCACTCGACCGCCTTCGCGGAAGCCAAGCACGACGCCGTGTGGATCGCGCAGTACAGCAGCGGCTACGGCGCATTCTCCGGCGGCGACAAGGCCTACAACTCGTCGAGCGGCGCGATGTGGTGGAACTCGAACAACAAGGAGAGCTTCGGCGGCAACTACAACGGCAGCCGCTCGACGCACATGCACATCCGGCTCGACGGCAACATCTGGCCAGGAGCCGGCAGCGGAGCCTCGGCGATCTACCCGAGCGCCGTCGAGTACTTCGACCCGCTGCACGCCCGCAGCCCGAACGCCTACAACGGCCAGACGGTGCTGACGCCGCTGCGGATCGGCATGCTGCGCACCGACAACTATCGGTCGATCCTCGGCCACATCGGGCACGTGCGGACGCTGCGCATCGACAACCACGACCCCGGCCAGGTGATCACGATCGGCTCGGACAAGTGGAAGCTGTTCCCGTGGTTCCGCAAAGACACCGACTACCCGCTGGGCGGCGTGCGGCACGGCTATAGCGGCACCTTCGGCATGGCCGTGGCCTACGACGGGCCATGACCACCTTCTCGGGCTTCGTCATGATCTCGCCGCACGGCGGCGAGGTGAACCCGAACGTCAGCGCCGACCTGAGCGAGCTCGACGTCGACTACTGGCCGACGCACGAGAGCGCGACGGTGCTGCTCGCGACGACGGGCGGCACGAACAACAGGCCTATCGAGATCGCGACGGCAGCGCGCACGGGCGTCGTCGCCGCCTCCTACATGGACGACTACTATCACCGCGTCCACGTGGTGCCCGGCGTGCTCGAACTCGGCAACATCGCCAGCGAGCGCGTCGAGACGATCGAGGTCTGGAACGCCCGCTTCGCCGACAACGAGCTCGAAGACCTCGACGCCGCGAACGCCGACGGCATGACGCTCATCGGGCCCGCCGACCCGCCGACGACCTTCAAGCCCTTGGAGTCGCGTCTCTACAGCCTGACGGTCGGCCTCGACGGCCCGCCTGTCGCCGACGCGCTCTACACGTTCACCTTCACGCTCGACACCGCGACGCTTCGCGTGCTGTCGACGCGCGTCGTGGCGTGGCCGTGGATGCCCGACTGGTCGACGCCGGTGCTGGAGCGCATCGAATGGGCGACCGACGTGATCCAGGCGCACGACGGCAGCGAGCAGCGGTCAGCGCTGCGCCTGGGGCCGCGCAAGAGCTACGAGTTCGAAGCGTGGTTCACCGGCCGCGACCGCCGCACGGCAGAGGCCAGCATCTACGGCTGGGGAGCCCAGGTGTGGGCCCTGCCGATCTGGCCCGACGGCCTCGACCTGGCGGCGCCACTGCCGGCCGGCTCGACGACGATCGCGATCGACACGACGGGCCGCGACTACGCCGCCGACGGCCTGGCCATCCTGACCACCGACGCCAGGCACTACGAGACCGTCGAGGTGCTGTCGGCGACGTCATCGCTGGTGACGTTCAAGCGCGCCACCCTGCAGGACTGGCCGGCCGGCGCCCGCATCTACCCGGCCCGGGCCGCACGGCTGCAGGACCGCGCGCAGCTCCCGCGCTGGGACTTCGACGTCTCGCGCATGCGCGTGCTGTTCAGCGTCGACGAACCCGTCGACTACCCGGCCGCGACAGGCGGCACGACCTACCGCGGTTATCCCGTGCTCGACCGCCGGCCTGACTGGTCGCCCGGGCTCGACATCGAGCTGCTGCGCAAGCTGGCGACGCTCGACCCGATCACGGGCCCCGTCGTGGTCGACGACGAGGCCGACATGCCGATGCTGCTGCAGCGCTGCGGCTTCACGCTCACCAGCCACGCCGAGTCTGACGCCTTCCGGCGGACGCTCTACCGCATGCGCGGCCGGCAGGTCGGCGCCTGGGTGCCGACGTGGCAGCGCGACCTCGTCATCGTGGCGCCGTTCCTCGCGGCCGCCGTGCAGATCGACATCGAACACTGCGCCTATACCCGGCAGATCGCGCAGGGCCGCGGCCGCCGCGACATCCGAATCGAGATGCGCGACGGCGCCGTCTTCCACCGCCGCATCGTGAGCAGCGAGGAGACCAGCGCGGACGTCGAGCGGATCGCCGTCGACTCGGCGCTGGGCCGCGACGTCGCGCCCGACGACGTGCTCGCCGTGCACTTCATGATGTTCGCCAGGCACGAGAGCGACGCCGTCGAGCTCTCGCACTGGACCGGCGACGTGTGCGAGACCGTGATCAGCTACCGCGGGGTCCGCAATGACATATGACGCCACCGAGCGCAGCAAGGATGCCCGGCGCCCGATCGAGATCTACCTGTTCGCGCGCGGCGCGCAGACCTGGCGCTTCACGAGTGCCGACCGCGCCGTCGTGGTCGACACCTTCACGTTCTCCCCGCGCGCGATCAGCCGCACGGCGATCGACGCATCGGCCGAGCTCGCGCGGGCCGGCCTGACGCTCACCGTGCACCGCGATTTCGAGATCGCGACGATGTTCCGCGAGAACCCGACCACGGCGCCGGTGACGTGCATGCTGCAGGCCTACCACGAGGGCGACGGCGAGGTCGCGACGATGTGGCTCGGCCGCGTGTCCGGCGTCTCGTTTCAGGGCGTGGCGGCGACCGTCAAGATGGAGCCGGTCTACACGTCGATCCGGCGCATGGGCCTGCGCCGCGCCTACCAGCGGCAGTGCCCGCATGTGCTCTACGGCACGCAGTGCGGGGCGAACCGCGAGCTGCACCGCGTGGACGGCACCCTGCTCGACGCGCCCGACGGCGTGGTCGTGACCGTGCCCGAGGCCGCGACGAAGCCCGACGGCTGGGCGGCCGGCGGAACGATCGAGTACGTCACGCCGGGCGGCGTGCCCGAGCGGCGCTTCATCCTGAACCACGTCTCGACCGAGCTCACGCTGTCGGCCACGCCGCACGAGCTGCACGCCGGCATGGACGTGAAAATTTACGCGGGCTGCGAGCACACGATCGAGGTCTGCGACACGAAGTTCTCGAACGCCGTCAGGTACGGCGGCATGCCCTACTTCACCAAAAAGAACCCGTTCGGCGGCGACCCGATCTACTGACGCGAGGCCCCCATGGAGACCTTCCTCTACTACTTCGCGATCCTCATCGTCTCGTCGTTCGTCGTCGCCGCGCTGACGCCGAAGCCGGCACCGCCGAAGCCAGCAGCCCTCGACGACTTCGACGCGCCGACGGCAGAGGAGGGCCGCGCGATTCCCGTTGTCTTCGGCACCGTGTGGGTGACCGGCCCGAACGTGATCTGGTACGGCGACCTCGGCGTGCAGCCGATCCAGGGCAAGGGCGGGAAGAAGTGACGGTCGTCGTCAGGGTCGAGCACTGCGTCGGCGACGACGGCATGCGCTACTGCGCGTGGGGCATCCGCGCCTTCTGCCGACGGCACGGCATCGACCTGGCCGCCTTCCTGCGCGACGGCATCGACGCGGACGAGCTCGAGCGCACCGGCGACGCGCTCGCCATCGCGGCCGCCAGGCGCGCGCGCGAGGCGACAATCCGGGCCGGGGGTGACGCATGAGCAGCGGCGGCAAGCAGACGACGGGATACCGCTACTTTCTCGGCCTGCACATGGGCATCTGCGCGGGCCCTGTCGACGCGCTGCTGGAGATCCGCGCGGGCGACCGCACGGCGTGGTCCGGCACGGTCACCGTGAGCGGCGGCATCGACATCAACGCGCCGGAGCTCTTCGGCGGCGAGACGCGCGAGGGCGGGCTTGTGGGCCGCCTCGACGTGATGATGGGCGAGCCAACGCAGGCGCCGAACGCCTACCTCGCGCAGACCCAGGGCATGCCGCAGCCGGCCTACCGCGGCATCATGGGCGTCGTCTACCGCAAAGGCCAGGTGTCGGCGAACAACCCGTACATCAAACCCTGGTCACTGAAGATCCGCCGCATCCTGCAGGGCTGGCGCGGCGCGGCGCCGTGGTACTCGGCGAAGGCCGAGATCGCGCTGGCCAGCGGCGACAAGGCCATGAACCCGGCACACATCGTCTACGAGTGCCTGACGAACGAGGACTGGGGCATGGGCTACTCGTCGACCATCGTCGACGACGGCAGCTTCAGGGCGGCCGCCGACGCCTTCCACGCCGAGGGCCTGGGCCTGTGCATGCAGTGGCTGCGCCAGCAGTCGATCGAGACCTTCATTCAGTCCGTCGCGGACCACGCCGGCGCCGTCGTCGGCCAGGACCGCAGGACCGGGCTCTTCGTCATGCGCCTGATCCGCGGCGGCTACACGGTGGCAAGCCTGCCGCTGTTCAGCCCGGCGAACGTCGTCGCCATCGATGACTTCCAGCGGCCCAGCGTGGTCGAGAGCGTGAACGAGGTCGTCGTGCGCTTCGACGAGCTCTCAACCGGCAAGGAAGGCTCGGTCACTGTTCAGAACCTGGCGAACATTCAGGCGCAGGGCGGCGTCGTCAGCCAGTCCAAAGCCTACCCCGGCCTGCCGACCGCAGAGCTGGCGATCCGCACGGCGCTGCGCGACCTGAAGACCGTCTCGACGCCGCTGGCGAAGGTGCGGATGCGCGCGAACCGCGACGCCTACGCGCTGCTGCCCGGCGACATGATCCGCCTGACGTGGCCCGACCTGAAGCTGGTCGACCTGCCGCTGCGCGTGCTGCAGGTGTCCGCCGGCGACCTGACGCGCGGCGAGATCACGATCGAGGCCGCGGAGGACGCCTTCGACCTGCCGGCGAACGCCTACGCGACGCAGCCCGAGGTCGGCTGGGAAGACCCCGTCAGCGACCCCGCGGCGGCCACCACCGGCGCGCTGATCGAGGCGCCCTACTGGCTTCTGACGCGCGCACTCGGCGCCGCGGAGGCAGCCGCAGTCGACCCGCTGTCGGGCTACGTGATGGCCTACGCCGCGCGGCCGTCGGCGGACGCCATCGCCTACAAGCTGAAGGTCTTCGACGGCACCAGCTACCAGGCCGCGGACACCGGCGACTGGTGCCCGTCCGGCACGCTGGCGGCCAGCATCGGGCCGACGGCCACGAGCGCCACGCTGCAGCTCTCGGCAGACCTGAGCCTCGTCGCGGCCGGCACCTACGCGGCGATCGGCACCGAGTGGGTGCGAATCGACGCTGTGAACGCGGCGGCCGGGACGCTCACCATCGGCCGCGGCGTCATGGACTCCGTGCCGCAGACGCACGCCGCCGGCGCGCGCGTGCTCTTCGTCGACGGCTTCGAGGCCCGCGACACGACGGAGCGCCTCGACGGCGCCACGGTGCAGGCGAAGCTGATCACGCAGACGCCCGCCGGAAACCTCGCCGAGGGCTCCGCGCCGACGCTGTCCGTCGTGCTCGACCAGCGCGCGGCCAGGCCATACCCGCCCGGCCGGCTGCGGATCAACGGCAACGCCTACCCGGCCTCCGTGGTGGCGGACAAGCTCACCGTGAGCTGGGCGCACCGCGACCGGCTGCTGCAGAACCTGCAGGGCGACGAGAGCGGCGACATCGGGCCGGAGGCCGGCACGACATACGCGCTGCGCGTGCTCGACGGCGCGGCCGTGGTTGCCTCGGCGACCGGCCTGACCGGCACGAGCTGGGAATCGCCGATCCTGCCGACGGCCGCCTACACCGTCGAGGTGTGGAGCGTTCGCGGCGGGCTCGAGTCGCGGCAGCGCGCCACGCACGTCGTCAACCTGGCCGGCACCGACCTGGTCGGCTGGAATCGCAAGTGGGGCGCGCGCTGGAGCGGCTCGTGGGGCGGCCCAGCGCCTGCCGCGCTTATCGACGTGCCGATCACCATCGGCGGCACGCCGGCGGCCGGCACGGTCTACACCGTCACGATCGACGGCGCCCCCTTCACCTACACGGCGGCGAGCGGCAACACGACCTCAGACGTGGCGGCCGGCCTGGCGGCAGAGCTCGCGGCGGGCGGCATCGCCGTCGCGGTCTCCGGGCCCGTGGTCACGGTCACCGTGCCAGCCGGCACGGTCGTCACGTCGACGACGGCGCCGGCAGGGGAGAGCGCCACCACCGGCACCACGCAGACGGCCACGCCGGCCGGCACGGCCACGCGCGACACCTACCGCGTGCGCCTCGACATGGTGACGCCCGGCACGTGGTCGACCCCGGTGGGCACGACCTACGGCGTGCGCTTTGGCGCCTCAGACGTCGCGCTGTCCGACTACACGGCGACGGCCGACCGCGCGGACGCCGACGCGCACTACTTCCTCCTGCAGGGCATGGTCGCGGCCTTCGAAGCGAGTGGGGACTCCGGGGACAACTGGACCGGCACCCTCGACTGGCCGAACCGCGTCGCGATCTTCCAGGGCCCGCCCGGCGTTGACATGCGGATGCACGCCGTGCAGGGCTCGACCGCCGTCGTGGTCAACTGGGACCGCACGCCGGCGACCACCGGCGCGGCGCGCGCGCAGATCTCGACCGTGACCATCGGCGGCACCGGCGCGGCCGGCCTGACATACACCGCCGTCGTCGGCGGCGTGACGTTCACGCACAACGCCACGGGCGGCGGCGGCATCAACGCGGCGGCACCCGCGCTGGCAGCGCTGATCGACGCCCACGCCACCTACACGGCGACGGCCGCCGGCCCCGTCGTGACGATCACCGGCCAGGCCGGCGTGCCGTTCTCGGTCTCGGTGGCGGTGACGAAGACCGGCGAGACGGCCACGCCGTCCGTGCCGACCACGGACGCGCCGGCCAGGGCGCAGACCATCGAGCCGAGCGCCACGCGGGCCACGGCGAACGTCGACGCGCGGGCCGGCGGCGTGCTCGTGAAGAAGCTGAACAGCCCGGCCGGGACCTTCGTCACGCCGTCGAAGCTGATCTGGCGCGACGGCACGACGACGCGGGCGCTGGACTTCTCAGCCGGCAACGCATTCGCGGCCACCGACGCCGTGATCGACGACACCGGCATGACCCTGGGCGCAGACGGCAACGGCCCCTACGGCGCAGCCGCGGCGTTCCTGGCCGGCCTGGGCGTGTTCCGCGCGATCCGCTGGCAGGGCGACGGCGCGCCGGCGCGCGTGATCTCGCACGAGCTGCCCGGCGGCCCGGCGATGGTGATCGTCGCGAGTGACGAGGCCGGCGCCGACCGGCTGCTGCGCCTGATCTGGATCGACGGCGGCAGCAACCGATGGGGCGTGCCCATGCCGTCAAGCGGCGGCGCGGCGGCAGCCGACGACGGAGCGGCGCCATTCATCAACTTCTGGACCGTGACGGACCTGAACCTCGCGCCGCGCCTGAACCGGGCCGGCGTGTCCTATGCGGCCTTCGTCTTCGGCACAAGCAACAGCTCGGCCGGCAATGTCGCGTCCGGCGCCTACACCGGCAACGGCAGCACGTCCGGGCCGGCGCAGACGCTGGGCTTCCGGCCGGCGCTGCTGATCGTGCGCGCGGGATCCGGCGTCACGGCGAAGACCGTCGTCACCGGCCACATGCTCGACGGCAAGGCGGACACGCACTGGTTCCTCGACGAGACCGGCGGCGGGCCGAACGGGACCGCGGCCCTCGTCGAGCTCACCGACACCGGCTTCCGGCCCATCGCCAACAGCGTGCACGTGAACGCCAGCGGGCAGGGCTACATCTACTGGGCGCTGCGCAGCGACCCGAAGGTCGGCGGCCCGTGGGCCTCCGACGGCTGGGCGGCCAGGCCGGTGATCGAGTTCGGCGGCAAAGTGCTCGCCATCGACACAGGCACGCGCGGCGGCATCAAGAGCGCGATCTCGCGCCTCTACGAATCCGCAGACGACGGCGCGACGTGGACGCTGGCCTATGAGGGAGTGCGCCCGGCGGCCGGGGCCTCGGGCCCGCAATTCGACTTCGTCGTCGGCGGCGCCCGCGTGGCCTACATGATCGACGGCGAAAGCGACATGACCACTTCCGGGCTCGAGTACCAGGCCCTGAGGGCGACGGAGAACTCCGGTTTTATCAGCTTCACCGGCTACCCGAAGAACGGCAGCCAGACCGTGCACGTGCGCGCCGCGCACTGCGACGGGACCACCATCACGGCCATCGGCGTCGAGCCGTTCAACGGCGGCCAGCCCGCAGCGAACCTCTACGTCTACACCTCGACGGACGGCTTGTCCTTCACCCAGGTCGGCCAGGCGCAGCAGTCGGGCAGCGATCCCAACGTCCTGAGCGGATCCGGCACCGGCACATTCGTGTCGAGCACCTTCCGCTATCACGCCTCGCTGCGCAAGGTCGGCAGCCGGTGGTTCCTGATCGGCGACACCGCGATCTACTACACCGACACGGCGAACGCCACGACCGGCTGGCTGCGCTGCCCGACGGGCCTGAACGAAGGCGCCTCGAACCCGCCGCCGGCCATCGTCGGCTTTGAACAGGTCGGCTCGAAGCTCGTCGCGTGGAAGGCGAACGTGGGCGTCGGCGCCGACAGCCTGAACGTCTCGTACAGCAGCGACAACGGCGCCACGTGGACCGCGCTGCGGCCGTCCCCGCTGACATCCGCGGTCGACCGGCTCGGCATCGGCTGGGTCTTCGGCGGCACCCTGCACGTCGTCGAGCAGCACAGTGGCGACATCCTGCGGTGCACCGACCCGGCCGGCACGTGGACGCGCACCACGCCGACCGGCGTCAAGTACATCAAGCGTGTGCTCGTCACCGCGTCGAGCGTGCTTGTGTCCGACCAGCCGGCCGGCGCCGCCATGACAATCCGCCGATCCACCGACGGCGTCACCTTCGCCTCCACCACCGGGATCTGACCATGGCAGCAGCGCAACCGAACCTCGGCCTCTATTCCGGCTTCGTCGACCTCGAGGACAACTGGGGCGACGACATGAACGCCGCCCTGCGCGTGCTCGACTGGGCGGTGATGCCGCGCGTGCTCGACCGCGACCTGGCAACGCCGCCCGGCAGCCCGGCGAACGGCGACGCCTACATCGTCGCGGCCAGCCCGACCGGCGCATGGTTCGGCCTGGCCACCAGGCTGGTGCGCTGGAGCGCGCAGACCGGCGCCTGGGACGCCGTGACGGCGAAGCGCGGCTGGGAGGTGTGGGTCGAAGACGAGGGCGCGCGTGTGCGCTTCGACGGCTCGGCATGGGCGGCCATCGGGATCTCGGCGATCTCCGGCCTGCAGGCCGCGCTCGACGCGAAGGCGGGCCTCACGGTGCCCTACACGGCGCAGACCGGCACGACGTACACGCTTGCCCTCGCCGACGCCGCCACGGTCGTCAGGGCCAGCAACGCATCGGCCATCACCATCACCGTGCCGGCGAACGCCTCGGTGGCGTTCCCGACCGGCTCCGTCGTGACGATCCGCCAGGCAGGCGCGGGCCAGATCACGCTATCGGCGGCCGGCGGCGTGACGATCAACATCCCGACCGGCTTTGCCGCGAAGACCGGGCGCCAGGGCGCGACGGTGGCCCTCCACAAGGTCGGCACCGACGCCTGGGACCTGACCGGCGACCTGGGGGTCTGACATGCGAGGCGCATTCGCCCTGGCGGTGATCGCGGCCGCGATTCGCGTGGCGGCCGGCAGCGACCCGGACTTCGCGAAGGTCGAGCTGCTGCTGCACTGCGACGGCGCAGACGGCGGGTCGACGTTCACCGACTCCAGCAGCAACGCGCGGCACGTGACGCCGCTCTTCGTCACCACCGAGGCGGACGGCCCGAAGTTCGGCACCGCGGCGGCCTACTTCAGCCTCGGGAAGCTGGAGTGGGACAACACGCCGTTCGTCATGCCCGGCGACTTCTGCTGGGAGTTCGAATACAACCCGACGACGCACCCGACCAGCGGCACCGGCGCGGCCAGCATGTTCATGCTGTTCCACCAGCGCAACGGCAGCGACTCGACGCGCGTCTTCCTGGGCTACGCCGACTGGACGGGCATCACCAGCGGCCCCGGCCTGTGGTTCCAGATCGACTCCGGCGGCAGCGCCGTGCAGCTCGTCGCGAACGGCGCGCTTTCGACGACCAGCTACTCGCACATCGCCGTGACCCGCAGCGGCAACGTCTTCAGGCTGTTCGTCAACAGCGTCAAGGTGGCCGAGTCGACCGTCTCGATCACCTACCCGAACCCGGGCGGCAACCTCGTGATCGGCCAGGGCTGGGGCGGCAACTTCGCGCAGCCAGTGGGCGCGCGCATGGACGAGATCCGCGTCACCAAAGGCGCCGCACGCTACACCGCCGACTTCACCAGGCCGACGGCGCCGCACCCGGACACCGGGCCGACGGTTGGCACGACATGGAACAGCGCCGACAAGACGGCCGGCATCACGCTGTCCGGCAGCGACCTCGTCGCGAGCGAGGCCACGTCGAACGAGGAAGGCGTCCGGTCGGTCGTCGGCAAGGGCAGCGGGAAGTGGTACTGGGAACTGAGCGCGACCGGCTCGGGCTTCTTCAATGTGGCCTTCGGCATCCGCCGGTCGGACGAGGCGATCGGAACGTCGTTCGCGAGCGGCCAGACGTGCGTGTGCCGGTCGAGCGCAAACGCCTATCCGGGATCGTCCGGCGCCACGCTGGCCGGCACCGCCTTCTCGTGGGCCGCCGGCGACGTGATCTCGGTCGCATGGGACGCCGACGCGAAGAAGGTCTACTTCGCGAAGAACGGCACCTGGCAGGACAGCGGCAACCCGGCCGCCGGCACCGGCCCGATGTTCACCGGCGTCCCGACGGGCACGTGGCACGCCTACGCGGCCTGCGACAACAACAGCGTGAACCACGCCATCACGGCCAACTTCGGCAGCAGCGCCTTCGCCTACACGCCGCCGTCCGGCTTCTCCGCGCTCGCCTGAGCGCGGGACACGGGTGGGACACGCAGGCCGACCGCGCCGACGCATCGCGAAGCACCGCGCGGCACCACTGCGCGGCGAATCAATGGCTTGCGCTGCAAGTGCCTGATCCGCCTGGGGGCCGGCAGGGACTTAAAATCCCTCGGCCCTCGGGCCTTGCGGGTTCGACTCCCGCTCCGGGCACCACAGAATCAAGGGGTTGCGGCGCCGCTTGACCCGCCGCCCCGACCCGTGGGACGCTGGCGGGACACGGACAACGATCGCGAGGGCAGAGGTGCCAACGATCACGAAGCGCAGCGGCTCGTGGCAGGCGAAGGTGCGCCGCCGCGGCCACCGGCCGCAGACGCGGACGTTCCACACGAAGGCCGCGGCCGAGCGCTGGGCCCGGGACATCGAGCACCAGATCGACGACGGCAGCTTCTCGGCCGAGTCGCGCGAAGCCGACCGGGTGACGCTCGACGAGGCGCTGGCGCGCTACCTGCGCGAGCGCACGGCGAAGAAGCGCAGCGCCAGGCCGGAGGAGCTCAAGATCGCGGCCATCCGGCGACACCCGATCGCGCAGCGATTCCTCGGCGCGCTGCGCTCGCACGACTTCGCCAGCTACCGCGACGAGCTCGAGGAACAGGACCTGTCGGCGAACACGGTGCGCCTGTACCTGGCGGCGCTGTCGAACCTCTACACGGTGGCGCGGAAGGAGTGGGGCTACGAGGGCCTGCGCAACCCGCTCGAAGACGTCGCCAGGCCGTCGCCAGGGCCAGGGCGCGACCGCAGGCTGCACGACGGCGAACTCGACCGCCTGCTGCTGGCCGAAGGTGCGCCGGCGTGGCTGCCGGCCGTGATCACCGTCGCGATCGAGACCGGCATGCGGCGCAGCGAGCTGGCGTCGCTGCGCGACGGCTGCATCCGCGGCAACGTGGCGCGGCTGGCGCTGACGAAGAACGGCGAGGCGCGCGACGTGCCGCTGTCAGGCGAGGCGCTGGCAGCAATCGCGGCGCTGCGCGCACTCGGCGGCGGCCGGCTGCAGATGCCCGACGCCGGCGCCATGACGAAGGCCTTCGGCGCGGCATGCCAGGCCGCGAAGGTCGACGACCTGCGGCTGCACGACCTGCGGCACGAGGCGACCTCGCGGCTGTTCGAGCGCGGGCTCACCATCGCCGAGGTGGCGGCTGTGACGGGGCACAAGACGTGGAGCCAACTGCGCCGCTACACGCACCCGAAGGCGGCGGCGATCGCGGCGAAGCTGGCGGAGGCGAGAGGGTAGCGGGCCGGCTTGACCGGGGCGACGCAGCCGCTTGTGGCCTCGGACGCGGCGCCGTGCACAGCAGCCGCATCGCATCGCCTCGGGGCCGCGCGCTTCGGAGTAGCGCGCTTAGGCCCTTCGGGGTGAGTGTCTGGTTGCGGGCCCCGGGACCGAGCCGGGTGTCTCTGGCTTATGAGGCCAGCGGATTACCTTCTTCCCCGCCCGCGGCGCGGATTCTAGGCGCCGGCCAGCTTGTCCCGCAACCGGAAGCCCAGCAGCGGCCACACCTTGCCGACGGCATTCGCGCGCGCGACCTTGCGACCGATCTCGGCGTCGAAGTTCTCGGGGCTGGCGCAGGCCGACTCGCCGGTGACGGTGAAGCCGTTCTTCAGCACGAGCACGCAGAAGGTGAGTAGGTCCAGCGCCTTCGGGGACGCCTGCCACTCCGGGCCGCGCGTGTTGCCGAACAGCGCCTCGGTCGCGGTGAAGTAGTGCTCGCTCGCAATCTCGGCCTCGATCTCGGCCGGCGTGACGCGCGGCGCCTTGTTCGCCTTCGCGGCGATCTCAGCCTCTAGACCGTCCGCCGGCTTGTCAGGCACGAAGAAGTAGCCGGCCGGCTTCTGCCCGGCCTGCGGGATCAGCACGCTTGTCGGCAGGCCGCCGTCGGAGGTCTTCAGGTTCACGCAGGTGTCGGACCACACGTGCACGATCTCTGCCCTGATCGGCGGCGCGCCGCAGCCAGGATAGAAGGTGCCGGTGGTTCCGATGGTGGTGGTGCTCATGTCTTGCTTTCAGAGTGCCGCGCGAGATCCGGCGCGCGGCGAGCCGGGTTAGGTCGGCCCAGCCGGGCCCGTGTCTGTGTGGCCCACAGCGCGGCCATGTCGCGGCGCTGCGTGGCATCGAACAGCACGTACTGATCGAAGAGCGTGTGGCAGCCCGGAGCGCCCAGCTCGTCGGCGCACAGCGGGAAGAGCTCGAGGTCGGACGCCTTGATGCCGCGCCCCAGCGCCGGCCCGTGCGCGGCCTGGGACCGGCCACGCTTGCCGCAGGCGATGCACGGCAGCGCGGCCACCAGGCGGCGGTAGGCCTCGTCGCGCACCGGCGCGTCCTTCGGGTGCTGGCGGACCATTTTCCCGGCGTCAGGAGAATGGTCGGCGCGCACCACCGGACGCGGGCGCGGGGTGTAGTCGATCACCTTCGCCGGACGCGGTGGCGGCGCCTTCGAGCGCAGCGGGACGCGGCGCCGAAGGGACGACGACATCACCACGCCCAGTCGGGCGCCTCCGGCACACCGACGACAGGCACGGGCGCCGGCGCCTGCCCGCCGCACGCTTCACGCACCGCCTCGGACACAGGCGTGTGCGCCTGCGGCTCGACCGGCTGCTGGGGGTTCATTTCCTGACGGCTCCAGTATTCCCACATGATCAACTCCTACTCGCGGGCCAACCGGGCCCGCCACGGTGGCCCGACGTGGGCCGAAGATCAACGCTCGGCGCGCGTCACCGCACCATCCTCGCCGTCGCACCATTGGCGAAGGCCTCGGCCAGCGCGAGTCTTTCGTCGAGCGTGCTGCACGGCTTTTGGTTCAGCTTCCAGGCGTGCTCGCCAAGGCAGAACGGCAGCGCGGCTAGGAACGCGCGCTGCCTGAACGCCTCACGCTGGGCCCGGCGACGCTCCGCGGAGACTTCTGCGGCCTTGCGCCTGCGCCCGGCGCTGTACCCGCGCTGGTAGGCCCTGCGCTCGTCAGGCGTCGTCATCGTCGCCCCCACGGCTGATAGAAACGACGGCCATCGCCACGATGCCGAAGACGGCGCCAACGATCATGCCGGCGAAGAAGACAGCGATGCCGCTCACTTCTTGCCGCCCTTCTTCGGCAGCTCGGCGGCGGCCTTCAGGTGCTGATCGACGGCCGGCCGATACCACTGGATGCTGCCGGGCGTGTTCATGACCGGCGGCAGCCAGGCAGGCCACTTTTTCGCGGCGCGCGCGCGATTCACGGCGGCGCGGATCGAGGCCTCGGTGCGGCCGAGGACACGGGCCATGTCGTGCACGTAGAGGACCTGCTGGGATTCGGTCGTCACTTCTTGGGCTCCTTAACTGCTTCCATCAAGATATCCGACCACGCAGCGCGAACCTCGGCCCACGTCGCCACGCCTTCACGGCCAGGCAGCACAAAGCCGGTCAGGCCGCCTTTGCGCGTGTCGTACTGGTAGCCGAACGGCATCTTCGCGCCGCTGGGATTGAACACGTCGAACGTAGCGGCGCCGCCATCGCCGCCGAAGTTCAAGTGCATGGTCATCTTCCTGGTGAAGCCCTCTGGCCTCTCGGGAAGCGCGGCGGGCAGGGAGGCGGCTTCGGTCACTTCATGACTCCTTCGGGGTGGTTGAAACTACCGGATCGCACCTCGGGCGGATTGCCTCCTCCAGCGCCTTCGCCTCGGCCATGCGCGCGGCCTCGCGCTCCGCGACCGCCGCCTTCACGGAGTCCGAGAACGCCTTCACGCCAGACCGCAGGAACTCGGGGATCTGTTCCGTGATGCCCTCGCGCAACGGCATTGTGACGACGACGATGTTCGGCTCGGCCTTGAAGCGCGTCACCATGGGCGCCGCCGCGCGGGCGCTACCGGCTCCATCGCCGCTGCCGTAGTGCATGACGCCGACGTGATACTCGCCCAAGCACACGAGCGCGCCAGTCGACGCCAGCCGCGCCAGATAGCGCGCATTGAAGGCGCCAGGGTGCCCCGGCGTCAGGCCATCGGGATCGGGCAGCACGCGCGCGACGTCGGGGAACACGCCGTCGATGCGAGGCCTCCCGGGCTGCACGTAGACCTCATTGATGCCGTCGTGCGCGACCATGCGGCTGCCGTCGAAGTAGACGCTTGCCTCGTCACGACGCGAACGCCGCGCAGCGCTGACGAGGCCCGCCGACGAATCGAAGATCTGCATCTTCTCGGCCTTGCCGTGGGGGTCGAAGGCGACGGCGAGCTGGTGGCCATCGCAGCCCATCAGCATCGCGCCGCCATCCGGGTGAGGAGCGAAGCACACCCCCCGCAGGTAATAGCGGATGTCCGCCTTCGCGCGGTACTCAGCGACGGCCGCGAAGAGGCGAGCGCTGAAGCTGTAGGGCGCCTTGGGCCGGGCGCCGACGGCGGACCTGTTGCGGTTGATTCTTGCCATGGCCGTGCCCTAGAACGGGATGTCGTCGTCCATGTCGTCAAACCCGCCGCCGTTCTTCGGCGCAGGCCTCGACGCAGGAGCTGCAGCGCGCGGAGCCGGAGCCGGAGCCGGAGCCGGAGCACGCTGCTGCTCGCCGCCACCACTGTCGGCCTTCGACCCGGCGAACTGCAGATCGTCGACGCGCGCGACCAGCTTCACGCCGCTGCCGCCGTCGCGCTTCTCGTAGGTCTCGACGTGGGCGTCGCTGGCAACGATGAACAACTGCGTGCCCTTCAGCAGGTGCTCGACGAGCTTCTCGCCGCGTTCGCCCCAGAGGGAGAACTCGACCCACTGCGACGGCTGCCGGCCGTCTTCGCCCTTGCGGCCGTAGTTGAAGGCGCCGGAGAACGAGGTCACGACCTGCCCCGACTGGGTGTAGCGAGTCTCGGCATCGCGGCCGAGACGAACGAGTCCGATCAGCTTCACTTCGAGCCCCCCTTTGCGAACAACTTCGCGGGATCTTTGCCGACGACGAGCGCCAGCTCCAACATCGCATCGACCAGCGAGGCAACGGCGCGCTCGGCGTGCCACTGCGAGCTATAGCCCTGGGCGCCGTCGGCGACGATGCGGCCATTGCGGGCCTTGAGGCGCCAGCGCCAGGCGCCGGCAGAGTCTTCATAGATGTGGAACTTCAGCATGACCGGCCCCCCTTGCACGCGGCGCGGTGCTTCGCGCGGTTGCGCTTCTTCAGGGCGGCGCGGCGCGCGGCCGCAATGCCAGTCGGACGGCGGGCGACCTTGCCGCCCTTGCCGCGCGATACGTAGGGCCCGAGGCCGAAAATGCCCTGCTTCAGCTCGAAGCCGGACAGGCCCGCCGCCATCATGGCGCTGATGGCGGACGCCATCGCCCGGGCGCGGGCAAAGGCATTGGTTTTCATGTTCATCCTGCTGGTCCTTCAAGCGGCCGGCGCCGCGTCTTCGTTGGGGAACTTCTCGAACGGCAGCGCCTTCAGGTGCTGGCCGAAGTAGGTGCCGATCGACTCGGCGCCCTTGAACGCTTCGAACGTCTCGCGCGAGACGTTCGGGTAGTGGTAGATCGCCCTGGCGCCGCGCCGGAACTGGACGGCCAGGGTCTGCGTCGCGTCGTCGTAGCCGATGGCGCCGACCTGGTTGGACTCGACCGGCGCGAGGGCGATCGGCGGGCGAGGCCGGTCTGAGAAATCGGCCGGGGTGAAGTTCTTCGACTGCATGACGTCGTCTCCCTCAGGACTTGCGAGAAGCCAGCGACTGCTTCGTGAACACGCGCACGCCCGGCAGATTGCACTGCAGGCCGAGGCCCTTGACGTAGGCGCGCAGCTTCACGGAGTCGACGGCCAGCAGCGCGACGAGCTCGGGCTTCTCGGCCGCGGCCTTCACCAGCGCCAGCAGGTCGACGACCTCGAACTCCACGGTCTCGCGCGTCGACAGGCCCTTGACGGGCGCCGGAGCAGGCGCCGCGATCGGCGCGGCGACGATCATCTGCGCCACCTGTTCCTTCACGGCAGCCTCGCCGGTGCGGCCCTGCGCGGCCAGCGCCTGCGCCTCGGCCTGCACCCGCTGGCGCTGCTCTTCGGCCGCGCGCTCGGCAGCGATGCGCGCCTCGTTCGCGATGCGCTGCTGCTCCTGCTGGTAGCCGAGCAGCTTGCCCTTCAGGATGCCCTCGGCCTTGGCAAGCACCTCGATCGGCCCGCGGAACAGGTCCATCACCGCCTTCTTCGCGCTGTCGAGCGGGGCAGTGATGGACTTGCGCTGCTCCTCAAGCTTCGCCGCGCGGGCCTTGATCGCCTGCAGCTCCTCGGCCGCGAGGCCGTAGGTCGCCTCGTCGGTGACCTCGAACTCGTTCACGAGCGCGAGGGCCGCGTCGGCGCCGCGCGACAGCACGGCAGGGCTGGGGGTCTGGATCTTCACGTCGAGCGGGATCAGTTCAGCGGTGGTCATTGATGGGACTCCTTCCAGGTGTACAGGGCGAGGCAAGCCATGAAGGCGGCCTCGTCGTTGGGGTTGTTGAACGAGTGCAGGCGATAGGTGCCGTCGTCGCGCAGGTGCACGGTGCCGCGGCGGAAGACCGCAGGCACGCTGGCAGCGGCGGCGTTCAGCAGCAGCGCATAGCCCGCGAGCTGCACGCCGTAGGACGGATGCGGCTCGTCGCCGGTCTTCAGGTCGAGCACCCACACCGAGCGCGCGGCGTCGCGGCCCAGCGAGATATCGGCCACACGGTCGACCGTGCCGGCGAAGCGCAGCGTCGGGTGGAAGAGGCGGCGCTCGTTCGCGAGCACCGTCGCCGCGGTCTCGACCTTGAAGCGGCGCCAGGCCGCGACGTAGGCCATCACGCCCGGGTCGGTGCTGTCGTCGTCGAGCTCTTCGAGGTCATCGAGCTCGCACGCCAGGTGCACGGCCACGCCGAGCGCGCGCTTCGCCTCCAGCGTGTCGCGCGGGACCATGCTGAAGTCGGGCTTGATCGGCGCCAGCAACTGCGTCACGCTGGGCAGGCGCACGCCGTCGAGCGTGTACGTGTGCGAGGCCTCATCGAAGAGGAACGCGGCCATCAAGCCCCCCGCTTCATCAGCTCAGACTTGATCGTGTCGAAGTCCGCCTTCGACAGCTTGCCCGCCTCGATCACGAAGCCCTGCGGGTTGACCTCGGCGAGATCGATGTCGATCGACTTCGCCTTGTTGCGCAGGTAGGCGATCTCGCCCGCGCCGCACATCGCGGCGCGGGCGGCGGCAGGAGCGGCGGGCGGCTGCGCGCCACCGGCGGCGGCCTTCTCTTCGGCGGCCACGCCAGCGCCCGACGTGACAGGCGTCGCGTCCACCACGTCGGCGGGAGCCGGCGCGGGCTTCGGCTTGCGCGCCACCGTCGGGCCGGCAGGCGTGGCCGCGGTCTGCACCGTGACGCCGTCGACCTCGAACTCGTCGCCGGCCACTGTGCGCCCGGCCATTTCGTCGGCGGTGGGCTGCGCGCCGACCTCGGGGAACGCGCGGCGCAGCGCCATCGCCTCGGCGCACTTCTCGAGCTGACCGTAGGGACGCTTGCGCCACATGGCGTTCGGCGCCAGCGTGTCGCGCTTCGCGGTGGCGTAGGACTCCATCCAGCGAACGCGGCCGCTGCTGAACTTGCGAGGCTCGCCGGCGACCAGCCGGTAGACCACGAACTCGCACCACTCGGGGAAGACGATCTCGACGCCGCCGAGGGTCGTCGACACGTCGGGCCCGAAGACCGCCTCGTCGTTGCCGACGTGCTGGCCCGTGCGGGCCGCGTCGGTGCGGTAGTCGACGATGCCCGGCATGACGACATCGCGCCACTCGTAGTCGTCGCGCCCGCCGCCGACCTTCTTGACCGACATCGGCACGAGGTGCACGGGCTTCTTCATCGGGTCCTTGCCCGTGGCGCGGCACCACGCCGTCACCAGCTTGATCGAGGCGTCAGACGCGCCCGGGTACAGCGACGCGCGCAGCGTCGGGATGAGTTCTTCATCGGCGAGAGCCAGGGCGCGCGGGGCGCCGTCGGCGGTTGCGAGTGCGGTCATTGGCGGGTGCCTCCGGTAGTGCGCCTGGTTGGTGGCGCGGTAGCCGAATACTACTGCATGTAGCACCACGATGCAACTTAGGGTTGCAACCTACGCCGAAAAAAAGCCCGCGCGAAGCGGGCAAGGGGCTACCGGAAGGCGCTCAGCGGAACAGCAGGGCCAAGCACACGCCGGCGATGAACGCCAGCGCGAACATCGCACCGAGGCCGCGGCGGCGAGCGCCCTCGGCCTCGATGTACGTCATGGCGCGGCCGATCATTTCCTCGCGCGTCAGGTCGCCCGGATCAGAAGCTCGAGCGACTCGGTGGAGGGCCGACGGCCGGCCGCCGTCTCCGCATAGAGCGCGGCCACAATGCGGGCAGTCTGTTCGTTCGATAGGGAGCGGCCGAGACGGCGGGCCGCTTCCTGCACTGCTGTGAGGCATTTTTCGAGCTCCTGTCTGTCAACGGTGGGGGGCGAAGCTGTAGATGCCATCCCCGTGTACACGAGTTGCGCAGGCGAGACGCGCAGGAATTCCGCGATCGACTCAATGGTTTGCATTCGCGGGACCGCGACGCCGTCCGCGTAGCGCCTGGCCATTTCGTAGCTGCAGCCCGCCGCCTTCGCCAGCGCCGACACGTCGACGCCCGACCTGCTGGTCGGCGACACCAGGCCCAGCTCGACCATGCGCGCGCGCAGGCGCCGGCCGAACTCGGCCGCGTGGTCCTTCGATTTCCCAGTAGTCATGTCGGGATAGTGGCGCCTCCTGTTGCGTGCTGCAAGCTACACAAAGTAGCATGCGAACGCAACTTCAGGTAGCCACATGAGCGAACCCAACATCATCAAGGTAGCCGTCACGGCGGCCGGCGGCCGGGGCCGATGCGCCGAGCGCATGGGCGTGTCGGTGTGGACCGTCACCCACTGGTGCCGCAGCAACAGCATGCCCGCCGACAAGGTGCGCGCGCTGGCGGCGATGACCGGCGGCGTCGTGACGACCGACGCGATCCTGGCCTACATCGAGGCCGCCGCGCTGCGGGTGGCGGCATGACCACGCTCTACGTCTCGGGCCCGATGACCGGCAAGCCCGACCTCAACTTCCCGAACTTCCACCTCGCCGCGGCCCGCCTGCGCCGCGCGGGCTACGAGGTCGTCAACCCGGCCGAGCTGAACCCGGACCCCACGGCTTCGTGGCAGGACTGCATGCGCGCCGACATCAAGGCCCTGATGGACTGCCACGGCGTCGCCACGCTCGACGGCTGGCGCGACTCGCGCGGCGCCAAGATCGAGTGCGGGCTTGCCGAGAGCCTGGGCCTGCCGGTCGCCTCGGTCGACGTGTGGATCAACGCGGCAGCGGTGACGAGGGCGGCATGAAGGTGGCGTGCCCATACTGCGACCGCCCGGCCGAGCTTGTCGGCGGCGCTGCGATCTACCCGCACCGGCCCGACCTATTCGGCCTGAAGTTCTGGCAGTGCGCGCCGTGCGACGCCTACGTCGGGTGCCACAAGGCCGGCAGCCGGCGCATTGAGCGCGGCGAGAGGATCCGGCACACCGGCATCGAGCCGCTGGGCCGACTAGCCGACCGCAAGCTGCGCGAGGCGAAACAGCGCGCACATGCGGCCTTCGACCCGCTGTGGAAGTCCGGGCGCATGTCCCGGCGCGAGGCCTACGCATGGCTGGCGAGCGCGCTCGGGATCTCGGTCGACAACTGCCACATCGGCATGTTTGACGTAGACGGCTGCCGCGCTGTGGCGGCCGCCGTGGCGACGACCACGCGCGAGGCAGCCTGACATGCCGACCCGCTACCTGAAGCCCGGAATCCGCGACAGCGAGCTGATCGACCGGCTGTCGTCGCCGGCCGAGGTGCTCTTCTACCGGCTGATCGTCACCGTCGACGACTTCGGCCGGGCCGACGCCAGGCCATCGATGATCAAGGCGGCGTGCTTCCCGATCAAGGAAAGCGCCACGGCGGCGAAGTGTGCCGGCCTGCTCGAGGAGCTCGCGTCGGCTGGCGTCATCAACCTGTACGAGGTCGACGGCAAGCCGTACCTGCAGATGCAGAAGTGGGACAACGCTCCGCGCGCAAAGGAGAGCAGATTCCCGGCGCCCGCAGACACGTGTGCGCACATGCATGCAAGTGCGCGCACCACGCGCACACTTCTACCCGGAACCGAAACCGGAACCGAAACCGAAACCGGGAAGGCGCCGCGCACGCGCCGCGCCACCGCCCCGTCTGTGGATAAGCCAGAAGGCGTCGAGGACCAGGTCTGGTCGGACTGGCTTGAGCTTCGGAAGAAGAAGCGCGCACCGGTCACGAAGACAGTGGTCGAGGGATCGATCGCCGAAGCCCGCAAGGCCGGCATGACGCTGAACGCGTTCCTGCGCATCTGGTGCCGGCGCGGATCTCAGGGCCTCGAAGCCGACTGGTTGAAGCCCGACGAGAAGCGCAGCGGCGCCGAAGAACACGGCGACTGGCGCGACACCCGCACCGGCATCGAGGCCATGGGCGTCGAGCTCGGCATCGGCTCGTGGGACGAGGAGGCCTTCAGCCAGTCGCGCGGCGAGCACTTCCCCGCCTACCGCGCCCGAGTCGAGCGCGCCTGGCGCGAGCGCGAACACGGCCCGGTCGACAAGGCCGGCATGCAGAAGATCGCCGACCTGCTCGGCAACGTGGTGAAGAAGGTCGCCTGATGGACATGCAGCAAGCCCGCGAACGCGGCAACACAGGCGCCCAGCGCGCCGCAGAGAAAGCCGAGCGAGTCTCGCCCGGGTGGGTCGACGAAGCCGTGCGCTACGTCGACAGGTTCACGCGGCACAACCTGCTCGGCATGACCGGCCAGTTCACGATCGAGCAGGCCCGCGAGTGGGCCGAGTCGATGGGGCTGGAGAAGCCCACGAACGGCCGGGCGTGGGGGCAGGTCACCCGCAGGGCGAAGAGCGAGAAGATCATCCACCCGGTGCCCGGCGTCTTCCTGGCGACCGCGGCGTCGAACGGGTCCGCGAAGCAGGCATACACCGGGGCCGCGTTCGAGGGCGACCTGAGCTACTGGTTCGAATGCCGGGCGCGCGAGCTAATCCGAGACGCCGCCGCGCGTGGCGTCGTGATCACGATCGAGCAGGTCCCGCTGCGCCCGCTGCGCATGGGCCACTACGTGAGCGTCGCGAAGGCGCGGAAGCGGGTGGAGCGGCCTTGACCACCTGCGCCTGAGAACAACCACCAACCACCAACCAACCGCAACACCCCATGCTTCAACCGCAGTTTCTACTCCCGCTGGCCGACGAGCTCGTCGTCGACCTGTTCGCCGGCGGCGGCGGCGCCTCGACCGGAATCGAGCAGGCCATCGGCCGGCACGTCGACATCGCGATCAACCACGCCGAGGACGCCGTCGCGCTGCACGCGATGAACCACCCGCAGACCACGCACTACGTGAGCGACGTCTTCGAGGTCGACCCGCGCGAGGTCACCGAGGGCAGGGCGGTCGGCCTGCTGTGGGCGTCCCCCGACTGCAAGCACTTCAGCAAGGCGAAGGGTGCCAAGCCGGTGTCGAAGAAGATCCGAAGCCTCGCGTGGGTCGTCGTGAAGTGGGCGCGACTGGTGCAGCCGCGGATGATCTTCCTCGAGAACGTCGAGGAGTTCCAGACCTGGGGGCCGCTGGGCGAGGACGGCAGGCCCTGCCCGATTCGCAAGGGCCTGACCTTCCGCCGCTGGGTGCGCGAGCTGCAGCGCTGCGGCTACGTCGTCGAGCACCGCGAGCTGCGCGCCTGCGACTACGGCGCCCCGACGACCCGCAAGCGGCTGTTCCTGGTGGCGCGACGCGACGGCGAGCCGATCGCGTGGCCGCAGCCGACGCACGCCGCGCCGGCCGCGTGCACCAGGCAGAGCGGCCTGAAGCCGTGGCGCACGGCCGCCGAGTGCATCGACTGGTCGATCTCGGCGCCGTCGATCTTCGAGCGCGACCGGCCGCTGGTCGAGAACACGCTGCGCCGAATCGCGCGGGGCGTCATGCGCTACGTCGTCAATGCCGCGCGGCCGTTCATCGTGCCGGTCACGCACACCGGCGACGACCGGGTGCACTCGATTGACGAGCCGATGCGGACGCTGACGACAGCAAAGGGCGGCGAACTGGCGCTGGCCGTGCCGACACTGGTGCAGACCGGCTACGGCGAGCGGGAAGGCCAGGCGCCGCGGTCGCTCGACCTGCATGCGCCGCTCGGCACCGTGGTGGCCGGGGCCGCCAAGCACGCGCTCGTCGCGGCCTTCCTGGCGAAGCACTACGGCGGCAACGAGAGCCCGGGCAGCTCCCTTGACAAGCCCGTCGACACCATCACGACGCAGGATCACAACGCGCTCGTCACTGCGAAGCTCGGCGAAGGCTCGCACGCCGCCGACGTGCACGCGCTGCTCGTGAAGTTCTACGGGAACGAGCGCGACGGCATCGCGCTGGACGAGCCGATGCACACCGTCACGACGAAGGACCGCTTCGCGCTGGTGACCGTGCACGGCGAGGTCTACGCCATCGCCGACATCGGCATGAGGATGCTGGAGCCGCGCGAGCTGTACCGGGCGCAGGGCTTCCACGACAGCTACATCATCGACCGCGACGCCAGCGGGCGCACGCTGCCCAAGCACGCGCAGGTCCGCATGTGCGGCAACAGCGTGTGCCCGCCGATCGCGGCCGCGCTGGTGCGGGCGAACTACCGCGACAGCCAGGCGATGAGGAGGGCAGCGTGAGAAAGCGCAAACCACTGCCCGAGCTGCCGCGGATCTACGTCAAGCCGATCATTGAGCGCCGCGACAGCGACGCCGGCCGGGCATTCGTCGCCGCCACGTGCAGCGGCGAGAAGAAGCGCCCGGCGCCCGACACCGTGGACCCGCTGTGGATGCGCCTCGGCATGCGGGCGACACTGATACGCCAGCGTGCCGGCTGGGTGGTGTCGAGCCCGCAATACAGCGACAGCCTCGACCGACACCCGGAGAACGACCCGAGCCTGCCAGGCCCTGGCTGGCTGCGCGAGCTGTACCGCTACCGCGACGGCCGCGAGCTGTGCATGCTGCCAGGCGTGCGCGCGCTGGTCGAGGAACGCAGGCGACCACTGCGCGAAGCGGAGGAGCGCCAGCAAAAGGAGCTTGGGCGCCGCCAGCCGGCCAGCGCAGAGAAGGAGCCGGCCAGGAAGCACGACCAGATGACCCTCGACTTCGAGAGCGGAAGCGATCTCGCCTCGGCGTGGGGTCTCAGGAAGGCCGCATGACCACCTGCGCCCGCTGCGGCAAGCACCTGAGCCGCTTCGCCGTCGAAGTCACCACGCGCGACGGCCCGATGGGCTGGGGCCCGAAGTGCGCGCGCATGGTCTTCCGCCAGGCCGCGCGCAAGACACGCCGCCGGGCCGCGCACGCGCGCAGCAGCGACCCACGACAGACCGACCTGTTCGCATGACGCCACACCCGACACCCCGCGACCGCGGCCTATCCGCGGCCCTTCGGATCCAGCGCCAGCACGACCCGCGACAATGGCGCGCCATGGTTGACGCGATCGCAGACCCCGACGAGAGGCAGGCAGCCGAAGACTACCTGCGCAGCATCATCGAACGCATGCGGGCCCTGAAGGCGCTGCGCGACGGAGGGCCGCGGCGATGAGGGCCCACGTCGAGCACCAGCACCAGGTGGCGCTGATCAACTGGGCGAGCCGCGTGCTGCTGCCCGCCGCGGCAGACGTCGAGCCGGGCGCGACGATCGCCTGGTATCTGCTGGCCGTGCCGAACGGAGGCCGCCGGGCACCACGCGAGGCCGCACGCCTCAAGGCGGAAGGCGTCAAGGCGGGCGTCTCCGACCTGCTGCTGCCGCTGCGCCGAGACGGCTTCGCCGGCCTGTGGCTTGAGCTGAAGGCGCCGAAGGGCAAGCCGACCGACCTGCAGGACCAGTGGCTGCGGCGCATGGCCAGGGCCGGCTACCGCGCCGAGTGGCGGGACTCGTGGACCGACGCGGCCGCCGTGATCGCGGACTACGTGGGCGTCAAGGCGCCGGGGCGATGATGGGCCGGGCATAGGGTTTGCCCTAGTACCATACCCTACGCGGTAGGGGTACAGTACACCCATCGACAACGCAACCGGAGCACAACATGACCACCACCACCGCACAAATCTTCCTCGTAAACGTCCTGATCCCCGCAGTTGGCCCGCGCGGCGGCAAGCGCCCCGGCAAGCAAAAGAGCTACAGCGTGGCCGCGTTCACCCGTGATGAGGCAATCGAGTCGTTCAAGGCTGAAGTCCCGGAAGAAGCCGACTTCATCAGCTTCGTCGGTGCCGTTGGTGGCAAGGTGTGGCGCGCATGAGCCAGCAGACAAAAGGAGGCGCCCGCCCAGGCGCCGGCCGCAAGCCACTGAACAACCACCGGAGAGACACATGAAGGCCTACATCGACATCCAAGCCAGCCGCGGAATCGGATTCATCGCGGAGGTGGTGACCGAACAGGACTACCACGAGGGCGGCCCCTTCGCCCACTCGTACCGAAGCCTCCTGTGCGAAGAGCGCGAGACCGCCGAAAGGATGGCGCAGCGCTGGGCGTCGAGGAACGGATGCGTGATCACCAGTGTGGACGAGGTGGCAGCATGAAACACCACGACTACAACGAGACCCTCGGGCTGTCGCTCGTCACAGACGACGACGGCAGCGGCTGGCGATACGAGGCCACCAAACCGCCAGGCGCGGCGCCGCTTCAGGACACGCCCCTGTACCTTCTGCGGCAGGGCCACTACGTCGCGAACGCGATCGTGCAGGGACTGGTGATCGCCGGCCATCGCATCAAGATGGTGCCGGCCGAATGGCGGCGCCTCGGCCCGGCGGCGCGGTTCCAGCGCGCGATCGGGGCGATGACGTGAGCCACGACGACCTCGACGCCGAAGTGCTGCGCCGCCAAGTGGACAGCCTGCGGGCCGCGCTGGTGAAGGTACTAGACACCCGCGAGAAGGAGGCGAAGGCGCACATGGCCTTCCAGACCGCCAGCGACAACTACGCCAGCGGCGCTGCACGCGAAGGCCGCCAGCACCTGGCCGCCATGGTTGCGGCGATCAACGCGGAGAAAGAGGCCCGCCTGCTGCTGCTGACCCTGAAGACGCCCAACGACCAGGTTAAGGCGGGGCCGACAGCGCGCAGCGCTGTTGGGCCGCGCCCTTGAACCGCCAAGTTAGGCGTGGTGAACGAAGAGGAAACGCATGAAGACCTACACCTGTGACCGCTGCGGCTTTGAGGCGCACGAGAAGCGCGGCATTGTTGGTCGTGAGTTTGAAACCCTCGGGTTCAAAACGCTGGCCGAGGCCTACCGCTGGGATGGCGTCGTTGACGTTTGCGGGCCTTGCTTCAAGCGGGTGCAGGACGCAGCGGATGCCGCGCGCAAGGACGCCGAGAAGACCTTGCGCACTGGCTTTCTGGCGCGCCTTGGTATTGGCGCCTAACGCAAAGCTAAACGGCGGGCCGTAGGCCCGTCCGTTTGAGCGACCTGTTAGGCCCCTGTATCCGAAGCAAGAAGGACTGAGCATGGAAGCGAAGTGGGACGAGATGCGGCAGATGCTGACGCTGCCTGAGCACGGCATACCGCGCGCCGAGTGGCGGCGCCGCTTCCTCGACGAGATGGTGCGCCTTACTGGCTGCAGCATGCTCGTGGCCGAAGGCGAGATTGAGGTGTGGCCTGAAGATGAAGGCGACGCTTACCAGGACTGGATCACAACTACGCCGGAAGACGCGGTGGCGGAGAACCTGAGCTACTGGAGCGACGACGAATGAGTTTCAACGGGCCGGAGGGCTGCAAGCGCAAGCCCAGCACCCGCGAGAGCGGACCTTTCTGCCTCCGGCCCACCCTAAACGGCAAGGAAGACTTGACACATGGCAACGCACATCACGATCCCCACGGCGCGGCTGATCGAGCTGGAGACAGCCGAGCACGAGCGGGACATCCTGCGAACCAACACCCAGAGCTTGGCCATGATGCTGCGCAAGTGCGCGCATCGCCTGAAGTGCAATGGGCACGAAGACCTGAGTGCCGATGTTGTGGGCCTGCTGCGCCGCTATGGCTTGCTG
>JACCDR012413876.1_pt1 | contig 31395 bp, 19 predicted proteins | sample 7446431 | NCBI WGS metagenome assembly JACCDR01 (sample SAMN15323443, study PRJNA562643) | freshwater metagenome | isolation source: river surface water | place: USA:Blue River Watershed | collected 2017-08-17
CAAGAACATCATTCATCCCAAGAGCATCATTCACCTCAAGAACACCCAGGCGCAAACGGGCTTTGTGTTGATATCGGGTTTGATCATTCTCGTGATCATCGCAATCGCTGCCATTGCGGGCTCTCAAATGTCCAATTTGGATTACAAAATGGCCAGCAATAATGCATTTAAAGACGAAGCGTTTCAAAATTCGGAAACCGGGCGCATAGCTGCCGCTGATGCCGTCGGCAAATTTTTATATGAGCGCAGCTGGGATAATACCCTGCCCCATCCGCAATTGACTTTTGATGCCCAGTTCAACCCCTTACAGGACAACTCGAGCACCGAAAATCTATTTAAAAGTACCAGTTTAACGCGGGATATGACATTCACAATTAACGGGGAAGTGATCTCCGATCTCTACATTATGAATTCGCCAGCTGCCGTACTACAACAGGGTTCCGGCGCGCAAATGTTATCGGGCTATCGCGGCGCAGGAAAGGGGAGTGCCTCGGGTGGCGCCGCACTCTTTTTTGAGTTGCGATCAGTTGGCCTAGGTCAAGGTGGTGCGCGTGCAACAACGGCCAGCGAATATAAAGGCCGCATTTATTAGTGAACACCCAATACGGGTACATCAACAAGCCAACATTAACACGAAAACCGATGGCCAACGCAAACGAGGGCCCGCTTATGACTCACTTTATGGCAACACTGTATTGCATCATCTTACTGGCGATAGGGCCCGTTGCACTCGCTCAAACCACACAAGACTACACGGCTGCCCCGCCTTTTTTGGACGCCAATCTCAGCAAGCCGAATGTCGTCATTGCACTGGACATTTCCGGCAGCATGAAAGAGCCCGCCTATGGCCAAGCCGGCATTAATTGGCGTACAGGTGTTCACAACGATTACGACCCCGACAAGCGCTACTTCGGCTATTTTGACGCCGATGCGGATTACGATTATGCCGCCGAAACCGGCAAACAGTTTTTTTACGAGAAGCTATCGGGCCCCTGGGACGGCAATTTTTTAAACTGGCTCAGCATGCGCCGAATGGATGTCGTTCGACGGGTCCTGGTCGGCGGTAAAATCGACAACCGATCAGGCACTGAGATAGCAGGCCAACGCTGGTATATTTTAGAAGGCCAAAATGAACCCTACGATTACACCTTTAAAAAATCTTACAGCCAAAGCGCTACTGTCAGCACCTTCCCCAACAACTCCGAAATATTAATTAGCAACGGTAGCATTACCCGCACCACCAGCAACAACAGCCAAATCGTTGCTCTGACGAGTTCGGTCGAAATGGGTAAAGTCAGTTTTGATCAAGATAATCGTAGCGACACTTACCGAGTTAATTTTACGAATACCTATAATCAAAAGCCGGTTGTAGTCGCTACCGCATTGAGCTTCAACGGGTCAGATCCTGCTATGGCTCGCGTGAGCAATATCACCCTGCAAGGCTTTGATGTGAAAATTGACGAGTGGCACTATCGGGATGGCAGCCATACAACCGAAGATATTACGTTTATTGTGGCAACACCCGGCACTCACAGTATTCCGATACAAGACGATCAAGGTCAAGAAACCCAGTACACGCTAGCGGCCGGTAGGAATTCGCTCGCTAAAACCAATCCGCGAACCTTTTCCACCGTTAATTACGGGCATAATTTCTCATCCCTACCGGTTGTGTTTGCAGGAACACAAACACTGAACAATACAAGGCCCATCACCACGCGCATTCAAAATGTCGATACCGTTAAATTTGAAGCCGCGCTTCAAAATGAAAACGCTCAATTGAATTATGCTCATGGTAGTGAAGATGTCGGCTGGATAGCGATAGAGCCGCTAAAGGGCCTCGTCAGCAACCACAATTTAGCCATTGAAATTGCGCTGACAGGCTCCACGCATACACACGATTGGAAAACCATTAACTTTCAAAAATATTTTAGCAATATACCGATTATCGCAGCCGGGCTGCAAACAACCCGCGAGCAGGATGCCGCCGTTTTGCGTTATGGCAATGGCGGGGTAACCTCTACGGGTTTTAGTGTGCGCGTGGAAGAAGAAAAATCCATAAGTTCAAACAACACGCTACACAATAATGCCGAAGTCGTTGGATTTATTGCATTGGAAGCCGCCCCGGCCTACCGCATTCGTGTTGGCAGCCTCAATGAACCGCGCGGCATCATCCAAGATAATGCCCACGCCATACGGTTTGGCATAGCGGTTTACAATTATGACCACAGCCTAAACCCCACCGCAATATACGATAAAAACACCCTGCATGGCGGAACATTAAGGCCCTGCTACCCGGATGTTAAAAAGCCGGTTGCCGATCAAACCAATTTTGATATTTGCTTGGATACTCACGTACGGTCGCCCTTGTCCAATATCATTGATGTGATTGAGGATCACCCCTTGATATGGGGCACCACGCCAATTGCAGAAACACTCTATGAAATTAAAGGGTATTTTGCACAGAAAAATCATGGGCGAAATGGTCATAACCAGTGGTATGACAATGGTACCGAGTCCACTGCCACACCCCGCTCGTCCTATGAAATCAGCACCGATTGGGACCCGTACTATTATCCCGAAGCCAATAAACGTCTGCCCTGCGCAAAATCTTTTGTGCTGCATTTTAACGATGGCGCTCCGTTTAAGGATTTTGACGGCACAGGCCACCCAACCATTATTAATGACAATACAGGCCAGTTTGGATCAGAACAAATGCTGGATGATTTGGCGCTGATGCTGCGCAATGAGGACTGTCGCACTGACTTAGACGAGCACCAGGATATCGTCAGTTACTACATTTACGCCGCACTTGGCGAAACCGAAAGCCTGAACGATGATTCGCGCCGCATGCGCGAGGCCGCTGCAAACGGCGGCTTTGTGGATCACAATAAAGACAACTTGCCCACCCCGGCACACCCCACCGATTTTAACGCCTATGTGCAAGCGGGAAATTGCACCCCTAACGAATGGGATGCCGACGGAGACTGCAACCCTGATACCTTCTATTTTGCCAACGATGCTGAAAATCTAATTCAACAATTAAATGCCGCTTTTGAAGCCATAGTGACACGATCCGGATCAGGGGGTTCGGCATCGGTTATAGCCGCATCCCGCTCTGGCGAAGGCGCCGTGTATAACGCCATTTTTAGGCCCAGCATTGCCGCCAATGGTCAGCAGGTCACCTGGGTGGGCGATGTCCATGCTTTATTGATCGATAGCGCAGGTTTTTTGCGCCAAGATGATGGCGACAAAAAGCTTGAGGACTCGGATCAAGACCCTTATGTCGACATGTGCACAGACATTTCAAACAACACCAAAGAAGTGCGCATTAAACTATCATCCAGCCTATCCGAAAAGCCTAGCGCTACCGATTTAGCCGCATGCAATGGCAGTCAATTTAACAAATCGCTATTTGACCTCAATTATTTATGGAGCGCAGCAAGCTGGTTATCATCATTAAGTGATGAGCAAGCCATTAACCAGCGCAGCTACACCGCCACCACGCTTGGGCGCTATATTTTCACTGGGTTTGATTCCAACAATGATGGGATGATTACCGCTGATGAGACAGCGCCTTTTACATCTGCCAGCTTTCCAGAGGAGCGTGCAGGTTTATTGGATACTCAGGTGGCCAAAAGCCATCAACTGATTGACTTTATTCGCGGCAAGGATTTTCCAGGGTTACGCAATCGCCAGTACCGTGGCAAAACCTATCGTTTGGGCGATGTGATCTATTCGACGCCCACAGCCGCAGGCCGGCCAGCAGAAAACTTGGATTTACTCTACAAAAGTCAAAGCTATCGTCAATTTTTTGAGCACTACCGCTACCGTCGTCAGGTGGTTTATGCGGGCGGTAATGATGGCATGTTACACGCCTTTAATGCCGGCTGGTATGACACAGCGACTAAGACTTTTAAACCCTCAAAAGGCAGCGCACCCGGTTCAACACTGAACTTTGACTTAGGTGCCGAGCTCTGGGCTTATGTGCCTTATCACGGGTCTGGCCATTTACGATATTTAGCGAAAGAAAATTACGGCACCTCCATTCAGGATCATGTTTATTTTATGGATCTTGAACCGCGTATTTTTGACGCAAAAATATTCACACCCGATGCGGACCATCCAGGAGGCTGGGGTACTGTTTTAGTCGTTGGCAGCCGATTTGGTGGCGGCAGCATTGCGCTCAATGCCGATTTATCCGGCCAGGATACGCGCGCGCTCGGCGCGAGCTATGTGATACTGGATGTCACCAATCCCGATAAGCCACCTAAGTTATTACTGGAATTTCATCATCCCGAGATGGGTTTCGCCAGCGCATTACCCGCGCCTATCGTCACAGGGCAAGACAATGACGGCAACGGCGACTGGTATTTACTCTTAGGCTCGGGCCCGGATAATTCACCGTCTGGCTTTGACGACATCAAAAGCACGCAAAAAGCCAAACTGTTTTTACTGGATCTTAAAAAAGTTGCCGCAGGCCAAACGCCTTTAGTAAGCACTTTTGGCAACCAGGGCATAGTCACGCTGGATGACAACACAAGCTTTATTACAGATTTAACCAGCGTCGACTTTGGTCTGGATAAGTTCACGACGGATGCAGTGTATTTTGGCACAGTCAGCGGCACGCCCGGCGACTGGAAGGGCAGCATTTATCGACTGGTTATTCAAGAAAATACCGGCGATCAGAGCTTGGCGCCTAGCGCTTGGGCTCTCACTAAAGTGTACGATACGCTTAAACCGATTACGGGTGGCATAGCTGTTGGCACCGACACCCGCAACAACCGCTGGATGTATGCCGGCACTGGCCGCTTTTATACTTCGGCGGATAAACTCGATACCGCCAGCCACTATTTTTACGGTATCAAAGAGCCACGCACCACAACCGGTAGTTTGAGTTATGCGACACACCCCTTTGATAGCTTGACAAAAATCACCAACACCCAAGTCAAATCCAGTGGTGGCACGCTTCAATTTCCGCCAACACTCATTCCCGCTCTGCCGGAAAACGCCACCATTGCACAATTTGAAGAACGGATGAAAGACAATAGCACGCGCGGTTGGCAGCGCAATCTCCAACCAGGTGAACGCAACTTTGGTTTGGCGTCGCTACTCGGAAATACCCTCACCTATACCACGTTTACGCCGGAAGAAAACGCCTGTTTTATGGATGGCCGCGCCCGCTTGTACGTCGTGAATGCTCTCACCGGCACAGCCGGTAGCCCGGCTATTTTACCAGGCGCCGACAACAGCGAATTTCATCAATATGTTTTGGAATTAGGCTCCAGCCCTGCAACCAGCCCAAGCTTACACATTGGCGAGGGTTATGACTCCAGCAATCAAGCCAACGCGATTATTCAAACCTCCGACGGGACTATCACCACCGTCAAACAACATAACGCAAACGATACCCAAAGTGGTGAGATCAGTTGGCGACAACTTTTTTAACCACTTTTTACCCTAATTTTTACCCGATTTTCGGGGGGACGATTACAGCAATCGGAACTCGGAATTGATTTATCCAGTTAATTAAACTCCCAAAAAGGGGAAGGATTTTTAACGATGCATCTTTATAGGCAGTTTATTTATAGACAGTTTATCAATGAGCCAACCCGCGCCTTGATCGCAAGAACGGCATCACACCCAAGACACACGGGTTTTAGTTTAATTGAATTGGTGGTGGTGGTTGCCATCATTGCGATTTTAGCAAGCGTTGCTTTCCCATCCTACCAAGAGAGTGTGCGCAAAGGTCGCAGGGCCGATGCGCAAGGATTTTTATTTGACATTGCCAGTCGTCAAGAGCGGTATTTTAATGATAACAATCGCTACGCGACAGATCTTACACTGCTCGGCTTTGCTTCGGCAGCCAATGTTATCTCGCCTGAAAAACATTACAAAGTCTCGGTACAATCAGCAACCGCTGGCTGCCCGATTAGCCATTGTTTTTCACTCGTAGCTCAACCCGAATCCCATCAATCCGCCGATGGCGCCTTGACACTCGACTCGCTCGGTCAAAAAAGTCCCATCGAAAAATGGTAGCACTGACGAGTTTCAAAACCGCTACGTTTAAAACTACCCTTTTCAAAACCGCTACGTTCAAAACCGCCATTTTCAAAAATGTCTTGCTCGCTTTCGTCAGTCGGCCCATATAACTGGCGAGTTGCAATCCAAACTTGGCGCGACAATTCGTTTCGATTTAAGCGCAATTTTTAGATTAAAAATCCGCGTATCAACATGGGTTGTCACTCTTTTGTTATAACAAATGATACTAGATAGCCAGTAGTCTTTATTACTTACCGACAATCATCCACTGGCTGACAAACACAGCTCTTCACACCAAACTGGGGAAGCGGCGCACAGTAACGGATGATCCGATATCCTGTGGGCGCCAAATTCTGTTGTATTTTTAAATTCAACAGTAAGCGTAACCTCTTGTAATGAGTTGTCTTGGGGGTACAGATCGCGTGACAGATTTTATCGATAATTCGCTATCGGGTGGGAAAACGGCATTTTATGCCGTCACCGCAACCCGCTTCAGTAGCGCCAAGGGTGCAGGATTCACCCTGATTGAATTGCTCGTTTCGGTTTCCATAATGGTCGTAGTCGCCGGTATTGCAGTGCCTTCCTATCAGGCCATGATCAACCGAAACCTATTGCGAAGCGCTAGCCACGCTTTTTATACGAGCCTGGTATTAGCCCGAAGCGAAGCTGTGACTCAAAATATCCCCGTTGTCATGTGTAAAAGTGCCGATGGCGCCAATTGCACTGCCTCCGGCGATTGGCACCAGGGCTGGTTGGTTTTTATCGATGTCGACAAAAATACATCCTTGGATTCCGGCGACACCCTGATTGATCAGCAAGCGAGCTTATCCCGGCCCAGCATTATCAGCCAGGATCCCGCTGTACATTTACTGGTCTATCAAGTCGATGGAACACAACGCAATGCCGTTACGTTTGATTTATGTATGGATTCAAATGCCGCACAGGGTAGCCGAATTGAAATTGGCCTGACTGGTCGACCCACAACCCTGGCAGGAGCCTCATCATGCCCTTAATCCCCGCTAATTTTAGTCATGTAAAATCTGATTTTTTTGCGCGACACACAATAACCGCCATCGCGCATCGCTCTCGTCAGTCGGGCCTTGGCATGATTGAAGTATTGGTTGCCGGGTTAATATTTGCACTCGGTGTGCTCGGCCTGTCCTCGATGCAGCTTAAAGCCAAAGGCGCAAATTATGACGCACTGCAACGATCATTGGCCACGTCACTTGCACGAGACATGGCAGCTCGTATGCGCAGCAATCCGACCGCGCTCATAAAATACGGCTCTATTTCATTTTTAGGTGGCGTGAACAGCTCACCTCCCGCCACTGACTGCAAGGCCGTCACCTGTACACCCGATCAACTCGCACTCTATGACCTATGGGAATGGGAACAGGCGCTGATGGGCGCCGCTGAAAAGGACGGCAGTGAAAATACCGGGGGGCTGCCATCGCCGTCTGGCTGCATTGATGCCATCGATGGAGAAGTCGTCATTTCAGTTGCTTGGGAAGGATTGAGTGATATCGGCAATGATGTCACATCCGACTGCGGTAAAGATCGCGGAATTTATGGCGATCAAAATAAAAAGCGAAAGCTCGTTATTCTCAAGACATTTATCGAAGGAATTTAACATGATCGCAATAGACTCTATGGCATCGCATCGTGTCAAGCTCTTCGGATTCACCCTTGTTGAGCTTATGATTGCGCTGGCATTAGGTCTTACATTAAGCGGGGCAATTACAAAAATTTATTTACAAAATAATGCTAGCAGCCGCCAAGATGAGCAGGTCTCTCGCTTACAAGAAAATGCTCGCTTTGCTTTAAAACTGCTATCGCGAGAAATTGCGATGGCAGGCTTTTCAGGCGGCATACCGGAGCAGACGACCATCCCTATCGGAACTCTGGCATCCGGCTGCGCCACTGACGCCTGGAGCCTAAATTTAACACAACCACTTGACTTTATTGATAACGTTGACCCATCGACCGCCTTAAAGACAACCGGCAATGAAACACTCACCTGCAATCTGTCGCCTAATTTGAAAAAAGACACCGACATTATCAGCATCAAACGAACGGCAGACCGTCCGGCAGCCGAAAATGGCGTTACGCTGGTGGCCGATACCAGCCTAGACAAACAATGGTTTTTGCAATTATCAGACAATCGCAGCACAAAACTATGGTTTAACAGCACGAATGCAAGCGCCTTTAAAGCCGCGCTTGGCAGCCATGGATCTGGCATTGATATGTGGCCCTTCTACCATAAAATATTTTTTATTAAAAATACAAATGCGATACCCAGTCTCTGCGCAAAAGAACTGAATGGCAGTCAATTCACTGATCATTGTTACGTCGATGGCATTGAAAATATACAAATCGAAATTGGTTTAGATACCGATCAAGATGCGACACCCGACATTTTCAAAAGCTCGCCAACCAGTGCCGAAATGGCCGATGCGGTAGTTGTTCGACTCTATGTACTGGCGCGAAGTATTGAAGCCATTCCCCACTACACTAACTCAAAAAATTACTACCTTGGCTCTACGACCATTCCAAGCCCAAACGATGGATTTTTTCGTCGCGTCTACAGCACAACCATTCAAATAAAAAATGCGAGGCTACCCAATGCTTAAAATGGTCTCGGCATCACCGCTGACATATTCGAAAACCGCTTCACAACGAGTGGCTTGCGCACCACGGCATCATAGCGGCACGGTAATAGTGATTGCGTTGATATTTCTTCTGCTAACGGGCTTGATCAGCGTGAGCGCCATGCACACCAGTATTTTTGAAGCCAAAATGGCAACCAATGAACAATTGAAAGAAGAGGCCTTTCAGATTACGCAAGGTGTCGTTAACGCGTTGACCACGGACATCAATTATTTTGTGGTTGCCGGTGACGTTGGCTATCGCATCTGCGCCACGTCGAAAAGCGGCTGTAACGCAAACACCATTGATATCGATTGGTGGAGCACCTTTAATGACGAGCGGTTAACATCAGCAGAAAAGAGCGCCATCGCATTGAGTTACGACATTACGCGTAAGGCGCCTTTGTTCGCCCCCATTCCCTTTCGTTCCCACGAAGATGCCGTCAGCAGCGCGAAAGCCTACTCTGCTGCATTATTTGAAATCAATGCCGAATTCGACGGTACCGCTTTGCGCCTTGGGCACTCTGCCATCGCGCAAGGTGTGGCCATTAAAGTCGCTAACGCCGGGCAATAAAGAGGTGATTATGAAAATTTTAATCTGGTCAGTAGCACTATCGATTCTTCTATCAATGGCCGCATCGGCCGACGACACTGATATTTATTTAAATCCTAATAAATCCGGCTCCAAGCCCTATTTAATGCTGGTTTTTGATTATCGTACAGACATGACTGCTACATTTTGCGGTGGCGGCGGCGGCAGCAAAAAGCCCGAGGTTGTTTTTGCTGCTCCTAAAAAGTCTTCTGCCGCCAGCCAAAGCTCAACGGCGAGCGCCACCAGCAGTTCCGTCGGCGCCAATAGCGATTGCGCTGCCTTGGTAGGTGACGAGCCGGATCTGCTAAAAGCGTTAACCGATTTGATCGGATCGGGTTCCGCAGATAATTTAGACGCCACCATAGCCGTTTTTAAAGTGGTTTTCGATAAATTCGAAGGCATTCACGTCGGCTTGATGGCTATGAACAATGAAAACGGTGGCACCGTATTGAGGGGCTATCGCGAGTTTCAAAAAAATGATGCCAATGGCGCGAAACAGGAGTTGATCGATATCTTAAAGTCCATTCCACGAGGCGGCAGTGGTGCCAATTTTTTTCACGAAGTGTCGCCTAAAGAGCTTCACGCCGAACTCTACCGATATCTTAATGGGGACCCTATTCAATTCGGTAAAAGTACTGCCAATAACTTTGGCGGCACGGCATCACCCAATTTTGACTCGCGCATTCTGTCCGGAACCGCCTATATTTCACCTTTTAGCGATACCACTCAAGATTTTTCATGTTCCAAGCTTTATGAGATTTATGCCACCTCCGGTAATGCCGGCCTCAATAAAGACGGTGACGCCGACACTTTCATCAGCACCTATATGAATAACAGTGCGACAGATGACAAGTTTACCGGCATGGTCAGCCACATGACAAACAACGATCTGTTGCGTAACGTCCCTGGCAAACAAAGCCTTAAAAGCTGGTTTATTCAGATGGGCACAGCTGCTACTCAAGTCGATTCCTGGGTCGCCGCAGCGGGCACCACGGATCAATTTATGATCTTAAATCAAAAAAATAAAGACCTGTATAATGTTAGAGCCACGCTTGAAGCAGCCTTTGTAGAGGCACTGAGCTTAAGTTCAACCTTCGTCGCCGCCTCAGTGCCTGTCAACGTCTTCAACCGCATTCAAACGGTCGATAATTTTTATATTGCACTTTTTGAGGCGAGCGCACAGGAACGCTGGGGCGGCAATATCAAAAAATTTAAGCTACAGGATAAAAATGTACCGACGGATGGCATTTATGACGAAATAGTCGATTCGCTAGGCATTTCAGCCTTTAATGGCGCCGATGGCCGGATAAAATATGAGGCCCTGTCCTTTTGGACGGATGCGAGCAAACTCCCCGCTGCAGACCCGGAAAAAAGCGAAGTCGCCGGACGCGATGGTCGCACTGTTACCCGCGGCGGTGCCGGTCAAAAAATCCCTCAGTTTGGCGCATCCATCGTCAGTGAGATCAATGCCGCTGGCAGTCGCCAACTGTTTGTTGAACCCAGTGGCGGCTCCAGCTTTTCTGCGCTTGAAAAGCCTTTGGCCGAGACAGCTGATTTTCAACGCAAAATATTAAATCTTGACACCAGCGCCCCGATAGACAGCACCACAAAACTTTCCGCTGAAAAAATGATTTTATGGGCGCGCGGTATCGATGTGGATGACGACGATAAAGATGGCCTGCGAACTGACTCTCGCCCCTGGTTACTGGGTGATGCCGTACACTCGCGTCCCTTGGCATTAAACTATGGTGCTACGACAGGCTACAGCGCCACCAATCCATTAATCCGATTATTTATGGGAACCAATGATGGATTTTTTCATATTTTCGAGAACACCACGAGCGGCGGAGCTGAGTCTGGCAAGGAGTTATTTGCTTTTATTCCGCAAGAGTCCTTACCCATTTTACAAAGGCTTCGCAGCAACACCGGAAGTTCAAAACACCCCTACGGTGTCGATGGCGAACCGGTCGCACTCGTAAACGACAAAAACAACGACGGGACTATTCAGTCTGGCGAAGAGGTCTACGTGTACTTTGGTATGCGTCGTGGTGGCAACAGCTATTACGCACTGGACGTGAGCAATCCTGCCAGCACCCCAACATTGAAATGGAAAATTACCAATACCGGTGACTTCACCGAATTGGGTATGACATTCTCCACACCGGTTGTCGCAAAACTCAGATTTGGCGCAACCCCCACCGACGTTTTAATTTTTGGTGGCGGTTACGATGCGGCTTACGACAATAGCGGCACGCGCCTGTCTGACTTCCCCGCAACCCCCTACAAAGGTGCCGCGCTTTATATCGTTGATGCCCGCAGCGGGCAGCTCATTTGGAAGGCCACTCAGGGCTCCAGCGCCAACTCGGAAACCCGGGCTTACCACCCTCAACTGCGTCACGCTATCCCATCACAGGTTGCGACACTCGACAGTAATCACAATGGCATAGTCGACCGACTCTATGTTGGCGACTTAAGTGGTTTGCTCTGGCGCATCGACTTACCAGAAGGCACCAATGCTGCCGCCAAAGCGCAATGGAAACTCTCAATTCTCGCCGACTTGGATGATGGCTCTGAAGCGGAGGATCAACGCATGTTTCATTCTCCGGATATTATTCAAAGCAAGGACAGCTCAGGCGCTTATGATGGCATCTTAATTACGACCGGCGACCGCGAAAATCCACTGGAAACAGCAGACCAAAATTATGCGTATTTTGTCAAAGATCGCAGCATCACTTCGGGCAGCCCTTCAGCAACTCCATTGGATGACGACAATCTGCCAGACATGTCAGCCTGCATACTGGGCACCGAATCCATCTGCACCAGTACCAATTTGCAAAGCGGCTGGCGCATCAAGCTGACCGGCAAAGGCGAGAAAGGACTTGCTACGCCTTTGGTAGCGGCCGGCAAGTTATTTTTCACGACTTATACACCGGCCAAGTCAGGGAGCTGTAGTCCAGCCGAAGGCAGCGGGGAGCTTTATGCCGTCAATTTGAATAACGCGTCAGCCGCCTACCCCACCCTTGGACGCCCGATTGATATAGGCCCAGGCATTCCACCTGGCGTCACGGCTATCGGCAATGACACCTTGATTTTGCCAAGCGCTGGCATTGTGAAATTAGATTCAGTGCCGCCAAATAATGACAAAACAAAGCTGATTCAGGCCGGTGGCAAGCCCATGCACATTATTTATTGGCGTGAAACGGGAGTTGACGAACTGTGAACAATCCCCAGCAGACTTGCAGTCAGCACCAAGGCTTTTCACTCATTGAGGTACTGGTAGCTGTCATTATTATTGGCATTTTGGCCACCATGGCCCACGCGTCTTATCAAGACAGCGTTCTAAAAAGCCAGCGCAAAACCGCGCTGGCTTCCTTGATGGAGATCGCTTCCAAACAGGAAGATTATCGAGTCGCTCATCGCCGCTATACCGACGACCTGACTCAGTTAGGCTATAGCGCAAAGGGTGATAGTGGAGCACCGTTTTATATCGACAATCAGGGTAACGCCAGCACGGCTAGCTCAGGCACCTATAAAGTCGTACTGACGCGAACCAACAGCACGGCTTATAGCCTCTCAGCGGCGCCCATCAATGCGCAAGCAAAAGACACAGGCTGCGGCACGCTTAGCATAACCTCTGCCGGTGCCAAATCGGCTACCGGCAGTCAAGGCACCCAAGGCTGCTGGCGTTAAGGCCTTACGTTACCGCAACCGGCTCTTGCCGAACTCAATACCAAATCATCCGCAAAAAGTGTGACGGCCGGTTTGGGCGGCGGTGGCGGCACACCTTGTGGCAACTGGGGTTGCTGCCCCGTCGGGCGGAAGCGGCTCACACCAAAGCTCACCTGTTCAAAGCGGCTGGGGCCTGCGCTCCAATTTTGATTCGAGCAGCCAGCCGCCATAGGCGTCACGTTTAAATCAGACACTGATTCACCATCTAGCCATACCGCCAACTGTCCTTTCGGATTGAGTCGCCACTCAACACAGGCCCAGGTCTTTTTGGGCAAAGCGGTAGCTGAGACTTTTTCACAGGTGGCGCCACGTTGATTGGAATCCACTTGCAAGGCCAACTTACCCTCTACCAGACTCAATCGGTATTTGACATCGCCAACCTGATCGACCTTGCCTTGCGCATTGACCAAGGTCCACGACAGGCCTTGATCAGACCCAGTTTCCTCAACCCAGAGGCGCGCGCGACCATAAAAGTCGCCTGCCGCATCACCGAGCTTGCCGCCATCCAAGGCAAGGCTCGCCACCTCATCTTTTTCTTTGGGCTCCAAGGGCGCACTCAGCCGCAAAGACTTGCCCTGCAAGCCCGCAAAGCGGTCACTGCTGACGAGAGCAGAGGTTGTTGTTGTCGTGGTCACCACCCAAGGTGCAGCGGGTTTAGCCCCAGCAGCTTGATCATCAAACCCGGCCACCATAGCCGGCTTAACGCCGCCAGCACCTGGTGGGGCTGAACGCGTTCCGAGTGCCGGGTGAGCGTTTTTCACCAGCATGACAAATTGATCATGGAACCAAGCACCGGCGTGCGGGGCATTGGGCAACACATTGGCTGCAATTTTGGTGCTGTTACTGGCTTCGCCGCCACACATGGGATCATAGGACTTACCTTCCTCATTAGGGCCATTGGTTTTTGTCGAAATACCGTCCGACTCGCCCGGGGGTTTCATCCAAAAATACGCATCCAAATAGGGGCGAGTGGGGTCAGGATCGGCTTGGGGTATCTCGCCGATGCCCGCATCGGCCACGTTACACCAATGACCACGATGCTTACGCAAGTCAATGCGGTAGGCCGCACTGTTGCGCGCTGCGGGCGCACCCACGCCAGTTGGGCGTTTAGGGCCACCCCAACCATTGCGGGCTGTGTCGATAATAAAGCCTAAATCATTCGGAAAGCCGGCTTTGGTAAATTCGGTATAGAGAGCGTCGATAAAACTCAACTCGTCAACGTGTTGGTTCCACTCATAAAAACCGGCCAAGGCTTGGCGATCTTCAAAGGCATTACTGATAAATGGCTCGCGCAAAGGCGTATAACCGGAGGTGTTAGACGCAAAGCCTTTGATGGCTCTCAGCCCTTTGGGGCTAGCGGCTTGCACCAATCCAGTAAACCCGCGAATAGCGCCCGACAAATTATCAGGCCAACCCAGCCAACCGGAATGGCCAATATCCATGTAAATGTAAACGTTATTTAATGCCGATAATTTATTGATGGCATATTGCAAGGCTTTTTCGTATACCTTGGCTGCACTGACGTTATCGCATTTTGGAAACATTTTGCCGACATTGGTAATCATGTTGGGATACCCATCCGGCTCCAGCATGGCAACAATGCGCAAGGTCGGGTATTTCGCAAAAATCTCTGCAATGACATCAATGTATTTTTGTTGATACTCCTGCATTCCCGTGCCGTCTGGCTTGCCATCACCGTTGGCATCATTGGTTTCGTTTAAAAGCCCATTACTGGCTAAAGCGGCACAGTCACGATCCGGCAGGTTGTAAACAATAATCACCGCCGTCATGGGTGGAATTTTACCGCTTTCATCGGCCAAGGCTTGTTGCTGGCGCACGGCTTCGTCGAAGTGACCAAGCCCCTGGTAGGGGTCTTCGGCATTTAAATACATTTTGGAAAGTGGCCTACGCCCGCCATTCAAGGCGCCACCGTAAATCGCAATGGTGCGATCTAACCAAACCGCCGAGGGCATTTGTTGCACAAATTTCATGTCCTCGTAGAGTTTGGCATCGCTATTGGGGTCAATTTTTTCCAGCGATTGATTTTGCAGCACCTCAATATCCGGGCTGACGTAAAAAGCAGAATCGGTAAACGGGTTGCCTTGCGTCTGCAAGGGTGCGCCAGCTATACCCCGTGGCGCCGTCATCACACCTTCAATATTGATTTGGGTCTCGTGCGCGAGACCTTGGCTATCCGTGACGCGCAGATAAACGGGTTGACTGTAAGCCTCGGTAAAGGTTTTGTGCACCACAGGACCATAAGCCGTGGTCTGATCTGGAAAATCCCATTTATAGGACACTATCTCCGCCGACCCAGCCGCACGCGAATCGCGGCCATCCAAGGTAACCGCCAAAGGTACCAGGCCGCGCGTCACATCCGCACGAATCACGGCTGTAGGATCCAGTCCAGTCCCCACGGATTCCAGCACCGTAAAGGGCATCACCTGCGTATCGGTTAAACCGCTGTTATCGGTGACCGTCAAACGCACGGCATAGCGGCCAGGCTGGCTATAGGTGTGGCGAGGGTTAAACGCTTGACTGGTCTGGCCATCCCCAAAATCCCACAGGACTGAAACCACCATGCCGTCCTCGTCCCAGGATTGATCGGAACGAAAAACCACAGTCGCCGGCGCCAGGGCGACATCGTCTGGGAAGGTGCCAGAGACACTCGCAAAGGGCGCACCGGGTTTTCGCGGGCTTGATGAGGTCGTGACCGGCAAAGATGAGCGACTGCTGACCACAGGAGCTGAACTCAGGCTCGCCGCACTTGATCGAACTGAACTACTCACTGACGATACGGGCCTGAGGCTCGCGCTGGACACAGGCGTCAAACTGGCCACAGAACTGCTTGTTCGCGACAGACTGCTCCCCGATGAAGCGCTTGCACCTGATTTACCCGTACAGGCAGACAGCGCGAGCGCAGCGCAAAGCCCAAAGGCCCCTACGCCGACAAAGCGCCTAGCAGGCAAAGATTGCACCGCACAGAATTCAAAATTTTTTAAAAATGGCATAAATGCCCCCATAGCCGCCAGACACCGCTGACATTGTTTTAATCATTGAAAAACCCATTAAAACGTAGCAAAAAATGCGGTGACGACTCAGGCTAAAGATCACATATTTGAAAAATAAACACCCACTAAAATGGGGTATTTCGCATTTTTGCTGCACATAAAAAAACCCGCCAAGCGGGTTTTTTTATGTGCAGATGAGTCACTTGCCGACAACTGCGCAAGTCGAGTCACCTCAAGGTAGATCGGCCTATTTGCGCCAGATTGTTCGAGGACGACTCTATCAGGGCCTGACCCGTCCGCAGCCTAAACGGCCGGACGACAAGGCAACATCATCAAAATAGGCCGTAACAACGGGTTTTGGCGGCTTCGGTGTCTGGCCCTGCTGCTGTTGGCCGCTAGGCTTGTAACGTCCGACACCTAAATAAAATTCGTTGTAACTTTCAGCGCCTTCCCATGTCAGCTTGCTGCAACCAGGGGAGGTTTTGGTTAATTTCAAATCGCTGACACTCTCGCCGTCTATCCAAAATTCAAGCTGCGTATTGGCAGGATCCATATGCCACTCCAAACAAACCCACTGCCCTTTTGGCAAAGCACGCGCTGCGCTTTTTTCACAAGATCCTGCCCGATTTTCAGAATCCAACACAGCGCTCAGGTTACCATTCGTAGACCCCAAGCGATGTTGCAAATTAGACACCTGCCCCCGATTACCAGACGCCGTGGCCAGGGTCCATTTCATGTCTGTTTCGGGGCCAGCATCTTCGATGAAAATACGCGCACGGCCATACAAGTCACTGCCCGCAGCCCCAAGCGAAGTGCCACTGACTTTCATCATGGCCAGCGAATTGTTGTATTGATTTTCTTCAGGCGCGACGATTTTTAACGAATTACCACGCAAGCCAAAAAAGCGTTTATCGGTAATCTCGACAGTAGCGTTGCCATCTTTTTTAATTTCCCAGGTGGCGCGCGGGGAGGTGTTGCCGGGCATAAAGCTATCAAATGTTTCCACCAGTGCGGGTTTAGCGCCGCCCGCTTTTGGATCGACGGCTTGCTGACCCAGTGTAGGGTAGGCATTTTGCATCAACATAATAAATTGCTCATGGAACCAGTGGCCCGCATGAGGTGCATTTTTTAAGACATTGGCCGCAACGCCTGTGCTGTTACTGGATTCGCCACCACACATAGGATCGTAAGATTTACCCTCATCATTCGGGCCTATGGTTTTGGTAGCAATGCCATCGGATTCCCCTGGGGGCTTCATCCAATAGTAAGCATCCAAATAAGGACGATCAGGATCGGGGTTAGCCTGTGGAATTTCACCAATACCAGCATCGGCAACGTTGCACCAGTGGCCGCGATGGGCGCGCAGATCAATACGGAATTTTGCATCGGTTTTGGAGGCAGGCACCCCCTGCCCAGACGGCCGCTTGCTGCTACCCCAACCATTGCGCGAGGTATCAATAATAAATCCCAGATCTTTTGGAAAGCCGGCTGCTGTAAATTGTCTATGCAGGGCATCAATAAAACTTAATTCATCGACCATCTGATTCCATTCATAAAATCCGGCTAAAGCTTGGCGCGACTCAAAGGTATTACTAATAAAAGGCTCGCGCAACGGGGTGTAGCCGGAGGTATTGGACGCAAACCCCTTAATAACATCCAAGCTGGCCTCTGGCGTTGCACCTTTCACTAACTTGGTAAACCCGCTCACAGCGCCACTCATATTATTGGCCCAGCCCAACCAGCCTGAATGGCCAATATCCATATAGACGTACACATTGTCGAGGGGCGCAAATTTCGCAATGGCATACTGTAAGGCTTTTTCGTACACCTTCGCCGCCGCTACCGCATCACACTTAGGGTATTTTTTACCCACATTGGTAATCATGTTGGGATACCCATCTGGCTCCAGCATGGCCACGATGCGCAAAGTGGGGTAACGCGCAAAAATCTCGGCGATGACATCGATATAGTCTTCTTTATAGGCCTGCATACCTGTACCGTCAGGTTTGCCATCGCCATCGCCGTCATTGGTTTCATTTAACAAGCCGTTACTGGCAAGTGCCGCACAGTCGCGATCGGGCAGGTTGTACACAATAATCACGGCCGTCATGGGCGGTATCTTACCGCTTTCATCCATCAAGGCCTGCTGCTGGCGTACCGCCTCATCAAAATGGCCAAGCCCCTGGTAAGGATCTTCCGCATTTAAATAAAACTGGGACAAAGGCCTACGCCCGCCATTGAGAGCGCCACCGTAAATAGCGATGGTTCTATCCAACCAAACGGCTGAGGGCATCTGCTGCACAAATTGAATATCGCGGTAAAGTTTTTCATCTTTTACCGGGTCCACTTTGGTGAGCGACTGATTTTGCAACAGCTCAATATCAGGACTCACATAAAAAGCGGAATCGGCAAAGGGGTTACCGGATGTCTGCAAGGGTGCGCCTGGGATCCCTTTAGGGGCCGACATAATTGGCGATATCTCCACAGCAGTCTCATGCGACTGGCCGGTATCATCGGTCACGGTCAAATAGACGCGTGCCGGAATCGCTTGCGTAAATTGGTGTTGAATCACCGGCCCAAACGCCTGTTGACCCGCGCCCAAATCCCATTCGTAGCTCACAATACGGCCAACGGAACGCGAGCCAGAGCCGTCGAATGTCACGGCCAACGGAATTTCACCACGCAGGCTAGAGGCTTGAATATTGGCGACCGGCGGCAAGCCGACTCCCAAAGACGCGAGAAGCGTTACAGGCACACGGGTGCTGTGCTGCATACCCGAGTTGTCGGTAACGGTGAGCTTCACACTGTAGGTACCCGCTGCGGCAAAACGGTGGCGAGGGTTGATCTGATTGCTGCGCTGGCCGTCGCCAAAATCCCATTCCACCCCAACAATGACACCATCCGGATCAAATGACCGATCAGCTTTGAACAAAATTTCATTCGGCGCCAAGGCCACCAGAGGGCCAGACCCGGAGACATCCGCCACAGGAGGCAGATCACCGCCCATTGGCACAGAGGATTGGCTAGAAGCAGCCAGGCTGCTCGATAGGGCTCGACTGCTGCTGGATAAGGGCAGATTGAGGCTGGATGTCGCTAGGCTACTTGTGGCTAGGCTGCTGGCTGCACGGCTGCTGGAACTTGCTACCAGGCTGCGGCTGGACAGCGCTGAGCTGACGGCATTCGGGCTTGAGCGGCTACTCAGACTCGATGCGCTGCTACCGGACTTACCGGTACAGGCGGTTAACAGGGTCGCTCCCACCAAAAGCACACCACACAAGGGGCGGTTAAGGCCGTGCACAAAACTGGGCATAGAATTCCTCGCAAGCGGTCGGCGCCATGACACCGATGACAAATTTTATATAATAAAAACAAGGGTTTACCTAGAAGAGTACCTTAGCAAATTGGGCCGCCAAAACCGGGCCTGTTACGCAATTCGCTTAAAAAACAGTCAGCACCTCCTGCTTTTGATTGCTAAATCACAAAATAGTCAAAAATTCGTCGGGCAGTTATTTGACGCCTATCACACCTAAAACAACGACTCCATCACCTCGATCGGAGCAGCCTCGCCACAGTCTCCGTTAAGAATCCCGCCGTAAACACTGACCGCAGGGGTTAATTGGTTTAAAATGCCGCACTTTTGTTAAAGCCCCCCTCCTTCCTGAAAAGACACTTCCATGACTGTGACGTTGAAATCCCCTGAGGACATTGCCGCGATGCGCATCGCAGGCCGCTTGGCGGCTGAGGTGCTGGAGATGATTGGCGAGCATGTTCAACCCGGCATCACGACAGCCGCGCTCGACACCCTGTGCCACGACTACATTACCCAGGTGCAAAAGGCGATACCCGCACCCTTAAATTACAAAGGCTTTCCTAAATCCATTTGCACCTCGGTTAACCAGGTTGTCTGCCATGGCATCCCGAGCGATAAAAAAGTGCTCAAAAGCGGTGATATCATCAACATTGATATCACCGTGATTTACAACGGTTATTTTGGTGACACCAGCAAAATGTTTTATGTAGGAGAGGTTCCGAGCCACGCGGATCGCCTATGCCGCATCACACAAGAATGCCTGTATAAAGCGATTGCACTCGTCAAACCGGGCGCGCGACTCGGCGATATTGGCCATGTCATTCAACAGCATGCCGAGAGCCATTTTTATTCCGTCGTGCGCGACTATTGCGGCCACGGCATCGGCAAAGTCTTTCACGAAGACCCGCAAGTTTTACACTACGGCAAACCAGGCACCGGCTTGACTTTAAAAGAAGGTATGACCTTTACCATTGAACCTATGATCAATGCCGGCAAAGCCGATACCAAATTAAAAAGTGATGGCTGGACAGTGGAGACCCGCGATGGCCGTTTATCGGCGCAGTGGGAACACACCCTCGCGGTCACGGCAACCGGGGTTGAAGTGCTGACCGCACGCCGCGAAGAATCCTTCTAACTAACCAGGCCAGCCGAATGTTTGCTCTTGCGCCCATTTATCCTTACCAACCCCTGTGTTTTAACCAGCGTATTTTTCGCCGGGATTTAAGCGAAAAGCCGACGCTCAAGGTTTTTAAGGATGCGATTTCCGGCGTCAATGAGCATTTTTTTCAGCGCTTCAGTGAAGGCGAGGATGTGCGCGATTTGGTGTTGGAACGCTCTAAATTTATGGATGTCATTTTGCATTATGCCTGGCACCCGTTTGGCATCGGCAACGACTGTGCCTTGATTGCCGTGGGCGGTTATGGCCGGCAACAATTGCACCCACAATCTGACGTCGACATTTTAATTTTATTAGCCGACACCGCTGAAAACGCTTATAGCGATGCACTGCAACAATTTATTACCTTTTGCTGGGATATTGGCTTACACATCGGCAGCAGCGTGCGCACCCTCAGCCAATGTGTGGCGCTGGCGCGAGACGACATTACCGTGGCCACCAACTTACAAGATGCGCGACGCATTTGTGGTAACGACACACTGCGCGATCAACTGCAAACACTGACCAGCGGCCGCCATATGTGGCCGGCAGACGAATTTTATCGCGCCAAACTGGACGAGCAAAATCAGCGCCATCAAAAACATAACGACAGCGAATACAATCTCGAACCCAATATTAAAAATTCACCCGGCGGCCTGCGCGATATTCAGACTATTCATTGGGTCGCCAAGCGGTTTTACGAAGTCAAAACGCTGGAACAATTACAAGACAAAGGGTTTTTCACCGAATATGAATTTGGCATGCTGCAAAGCTGCGAGGCCACTTTGTGGAAAATTCGTTATGGCTTGCACGCCATAGCACCACGCACTGATGAGCGTTTATTATTCGAATACCAGCGCGAACTGGCTAAGCTTTTCGGTTACACCGATAACGAAAAAGGTTTAGCCGTTGAGCAATTTATGCGCATTTACTACAGTGCGGTACTGGCCATTCGCGAGCTGAACGACGTGCTGCTGCAAAGCTTAAATGAAACCATTCACGACCAGCTCGCCGCCCAAGCCGGCATAGCGCCCAAGCGCGAGAATATTAATAGCCATTTCCAACTGCGCGATGACTATATCGAAGTCACCGACCGCACCATTTTTAAAAAAAATCCCTCTGCACTTCTCGAGATTTTTGTGATTTTAGGCAATCGCCCTGAGATCAAAGGCGTGCGCACCGACACCATTCGCCTCATCAATGAAAGCCGGTTTTTAATCGATGACAGCTTTCGTGAAAACCCAATCAACAAGCAACTATTTTTGCAACTTTTTAAAGTGAAACACGGGTTGATAACCCAGCTCAAACGCATGAAGCGCTATGGCATTTTGGGGCGCTACCTGCCGGCCTTCGGCAAAATCACCGGGCGCATGCAGCACGACCTCTTCCACCGCTATACGGTGGATGACCACACACTGCTCGTCATTCAAAAAATGCGCGAATTCACGCTGCCGAATGCTGAAAAAACCTTCCCGATTGCCGCACACATTCTCAAACGGCTCGACAAACCTGAACTTCTGTACTTAGCCGGTTTATTTCACGATATCGGCAAAGGCCGCGGCGGCGACCACTCGACACTGGGCGCGGCGGATGCACAGGAATTCGGCGACAGCCACGGTTTGAGCAGCAGCGACACCAAATTAGTCTGCTGGCTGGTGCAGAATCATTTGCTGATGTCGTATGTCTCTCAAAAGCAAGACATTACGGACCCGGATGTGATTCGCCTGTTTGCCCTCAAAATGGGCAACCAGCGCTACCTCAATTATTTATATGCGCTGACCGTAGCCGACATGAATGGGACCAATCCGGATATCTGGAACAGCTGGCGCGCGAGCTTGCTCGGCCAACTCTACACCGAAACCAAGCGCGCCCTGCGGCGAGGCCTTGAAAACACCGTCGATTTAACGGAGCACATTGAAGATATTAAACAGCAAGCGCTGTTGAAACTGGCCGATAAAAATATTCCCGCTCAGGCTGCGCTCTATTTATGGAATGAAATGGGAGAGGAATACTTTATCCGCGAGGGCCATCTGGACATCGCCTGGCAAACCGAAGCCATATTCCACCACAACTCGCCAGAACCTCTGATTTTAGTGCGCACGGACACCAGCGCACTCTGGGGTGGCGCCACCCAGGTATTTATTCGGCTACGCGATCAAGGCAATATTTTTTTAGCGGCAGTGACCGCCTTCAGCCAGTTGCAGTTTAATATTCACGATGCGCGCATCTACAACAGCAAAAACGGTTACACCATTGATACCTTTTATGTGCTCGATCACCACAACCAACCGATTGACCCCGGCAGCCAGCAGGAACAGCGCATTATTGCAGCCTTGACGGCAGAGCTTGAACTCGCCGTACAGGGCACCTATTCCGACATCATTAAAAAACGCACACCAAGGCTCCTTAAACAATTCACCATTCCAACCCGCACCAAAATTGAAACGGCGCCGAATGCCTCCTACACCACGCTGGAAATCATCAGCCCGGATCGCCATGGCCTCTTGGCCGCTATCGGCCGGATTTTTATGGAGCTCGGAATTCAGGTGTGCAATGCCAAAATTTCGACCCTGGGGGAACGTGTAGAAGACGTCTTTTTTATCACTGACCGCCAAGGCAACCCGATTACCCAGCCCGAAGCCTGTGAGGCCCTGCAAAAAACCATTTGCCGCGAGCTGGATCTTCACATCGAACAATCGCTGTAATGCTTTTTTGATCCCTGTAATGCTTTTTTGTCCACCCTTTTTGTCCCTGAACGTCGCCTGGCGATCGCCTGCCTGATGAGTCACCCACTGATATGAACCCTTCAATTGCCAAGCTTCAACCCTACCCCTTTGAAAAACTGGCACAACTGAAAGCCGGGCTAACCCCGCCAGCTGTGCCGCACATTGCACTGTCGATGGGGGAACCCAAACACCCGGCGCCCGCCTTTGTCGTGGAAAGGCTCCGCCAAGAACTCGGCAGCCTCACCCAGTACCCGGCGACGCTAGGCTTACCCGAATTACGCACCGCCATCGCCAACTGGGCCAATCGGCGATTTCAACTTGAGCAGCCGCTCGACAGTCAAACCACTGTATTGCCCGTTGCTGGCACACGCGAGGCACTCTTTGCCATAGTGCAGGCATTGGTCGATCACCGAAATGCCACAGGCCCAGCCAAAATTGTGATGCCCAATCCGTTTTACCAAATTTATGAAGGGGCCGCGATTTTGGCGGGCGCTGAGCCCTACTTCCTCAATTGCACCGCCGAGACGGCTTACCTGCCCGATTTGGACTCAGTGCCGCCCGCCGTCTGGCGCGACTGCCAGCTGCTGTTTTTATGCAGCCCCGGCAACCCAACCGGCGCCCTGATGGATATGGCCTACTTCCACAAAGCGCTCGCGCTCGCTGACGAGTACGATTTTGTCATCGCCAGCGACGAGTGTTATAGCGAGCTCTATCAGGATGAGTCTCAGCCCCCGGTCGGCCTGCTACAAGCCTGTGCGGCGGCTGGGCGCCATAACTATGCTCGGGCACTGGTCTTCCACAGCTTGTCAAAGCGCTCCAACCTGCCGGGCCTGCGCTCGGGTTTTGTCGCGGGGGATGCGCGCCTGCTGCAACCCTTTTTGCAATACCGTACCTACCAGGGCTGCGCCCTGCCGCTGCCCACACAATATGCGAGCCTGGCCGCCTGGCAGGACGAAGAGCATGTCATCGACAACCGCGCCCGCTACCGCGAAAAATTCAAAGCCGTCACCGAGATACTGGCGCCCGTACTAACTGTGACCATTCCGCCTGGCGGCTTTTACCTCTGGCCCGAGGTTCCAGGAGACGATCGAGACTGGGCTCGCGCACTCTTTGCAGCGACCAACGTGACCGTTTTACCTGGCCAGTTTTTGGCGCGCGACACCGCCACGGGCAACCCAGGCCGGGGTTATGTACGCATCGCCTTGGTGGCGCCGCTTGATGAGTGCGTGGAAGCCGCTTGGCGCATTCGGCGCTTCATGGAGTCAGGCGCATGAGCTATCAGGTGCTGGCGCGCAAATGGCGCCCGAGGTTTTTTCGCGAAATGGTGGGCCAGGAGCATGTTCTCAAGGCGCTTATCAATGCACTCGCCAACCAACGCCTACACCACGCCTATTTGTTTACCGGCACCCGAGGCGTTGGCAAAACCACCATCGCCCGCATTTTGGCCAAGTGTCTCAACTGCGAAACCGGCATAACGCCAGAACCTTGCGGCACCTGTAGCAGCTGCCGCGAAATTGCCGAAGGCCGGTTTGTCGATTTGATCGAAGTGGACGCCGCCTCGCGCACCCGCGTTGAGGACACGCGCGAACTCTTGGAGAACGTCCAGTACGCCCCCACGCGTGGCCGCTACAAAATCTACTTGATCGACGAAGTCCACATGCTGTCTACCCACAGTTTTAACGCCTTGTTAAAAACCTTGGAGGAGCCACCTGAACATGTGAAATTTTTGCTCGCCACCACAGACCCGCAGAAACTGCCGGTCACGGTCTTGTCGCGCTGCTTGCAATTTCACCTGAAAAACATGTCGCCTGAACGCATTGTGCAGCATCTGCAACACATACTGGGACAAGAACAGATTCCGGTTGAAACCAGTGCTCTCTGGCATTTGGCGCGCGCCGCGGATGGCAGTATGCGCGATGCACTGAGCTTGACGGATCAGGCCATTGCCCACGGTGGCGGCACACTCGTGGAAGCCGATGTGGTGTCCATGCTCGGCACCATTGACCACCGGCTGATCGAACACCTAGTGCGCGCCCTGGCACAAAACGATGGCAGAGCCCTATTACAGGCGGTGGCGCAGTTTGCCGAAACCGCGCCCGACTACGCTGGCGCTCTCGCCGATTTGACGCTGTTTTTACACCGCCTGGCCCTTTGCCAGGCCCTGCCGGAGGCGATCGACAACAGCTTTGGCGATGAAGCCCTGGTGCTGGAACTGGCGCAAGCGCTGCCGGCTGAAGCGGTGCAGTTGTTTTATCAAACCGCGCTCATAGGCCGCCGCGATCTGCCTTGGGCGCCGGACGCGCGCACAGGCTTTGAAATGACCTTGCTGCGCATGCTGGCGTTTCGCCCGCAGGGCTTGGTTGACCTGCCGCGTGAGCACCTTGGCGGCAAGCCCCTAGCCTCAGAGGCCCTGCGTCCACCGCTGAGCGCTCCACCCGCCGAGGCCCTCGCTCCCGCAGCAGTGGCCAGCGCCGAGCCATCAGCACCCGATCAAGCCGCTTCCGACACAGGTGCTGATACAGATGCCGATTTCGAAGTTGATCGCGCTGCCGATGCGCCGCCGTGGGCAAACCCGGTAACATCGACAATCGCCACCACAGCCGCGCCTGACACAAAACCCATTCCCGAAGAGGCTCCCAGTGCGCTGGCGAGACTGCGACAAATTCCTGAACTCGCGGCACTGCAACCGGCCAGCCAGCTCAGCCCCAAAGCCGTTGCGGCACGTCAAGCGCCAGCCACCGACACCCCGCAGAGCAGTGCCACCGCCTCGGCGACACTGCCCCTGTCAGATTCGACCCAGCCAGATCCGACCCAGCCAGATCCTGACAATTGGCTGGCCGTTTTCCAGCATCTGAATGTAAAAGGCGTGCTCGGCAATATCCTCGGCAACTGTGTTCTGGTCGCGCGCCAAGGGCAGCAACTGGCCTTTATTTTGGATGAAACAAAAGCCGCACTGTTTGACGAGACGCACCGCCAACGCCTGCAAGAATTAATCAGTGATTATTGTAAAACTCCCTACCAAGTGGCCATTCAGCCCGGCCAGATACCTGCTGACGCCCTAACACCCGCGCAAGATGCCGACCATCGCAAACAAGCGGCTCGCGAGGCGGCGCTGGCTAAAATACAACAAGAACCGATTGCCCGCGCGCTGGTCACAGACTGGCAGGCAAACCTGGATGACGCCAGCCTGGTCCTATTGACACCCAGCAGTTGAAACCGCTCGGCAAGCTGACAAACCCTAAACTGACTAATCACCCCCTTGAGGTAACTATGACCGGATTTGGTGACATGATGAAACAGCTGCACGATATGCAAGAAAAAATGCAGCAAAATATGCAAAAAATGGAGCAAGAGCTGACAGAACTCAGCATTCACGGCAGCGCCGGTGCCGGTCTTGTTAAGATCGTGATGAATGGCCGTCACGACGTGAAGCAGGTGCAACTAGACCCTAGCCTGCGCGATGAGGATTTTGCGCTGATTGAGGATTTAATCGCCGCCGCCATCAACGATTGCGTGCGCAAAGTGGACCAGGAAAACAAAAGCCGCATGAGCAACCTCGCAGGCGGTGTTCTGCCCGGTGGCGTCTTTCCGGGTGGCTTTAAAATGCCTTTTTAAAGGCTCATCTACTTTAGCCAATCTTAATAATTAATAATCTGGCAACCTGGCGGCCATCCTTGTGCCGCCGACTAACCCGCCAGGCTTAACGCGGGACAAAATCCAGCACGGTTGCATTAATACAATAACGGCGTTTGCCGTTGGGGCCATCGTTAAATACATGGCCCAAATGGATGCCAGAGACTTTGGCACGAATCTCTATCCGCTGCATACCATGGCTATTATCCGGCAATTCAATCACTGCGCCTTCAACGGGCTGGGTAAACGATAACCAGCCGGTTTTCGACTGAAAACGGTCGCGCGTATCAAACAGGGCCGCCCCGCTGAGTTTATCGATAAATTGCCCGTCTGGCGTATTTTTAAAGAGGTCATAGGCTTTGCAAAAAGGGGCGTCGGTCCCCTGCGCAAAAGCGACATCAAAGGCTTCGCTGGCACCGAGTTTAAACTGGCCTAAAAACCGATAAAATTTTTCAGCGTTCATATAACCCTGATGCGCTGACACTTCCTTGCCATCCTGTAATAAAAAGATCGTTGGCGTGGCCCAGGTCGGCGATTTTAACGTCAAACCGTCGAGCTGGCTGGCAAACCGAAAATGCAGGGGAATATCCCCTTGATAACCCACCGCAACATCGGTTTTAAATTGTTGGCAGTAGGGGCAAAAATCCTCGGAATCCAACACCAGAATATGCTTGCCCTGCAGCAAAGGCTTATTGTCCAGAGTGGTTTGGCTGGCTGAGGTCACCGCCGTAGAGTCTACAAAACGCACACCCGTGGAATGATCCGGGCAGTAGCCCTTGGGGTTTTTTGCAAGATAATCCTGGTGAAAAGGTTCAGCCGGGTAAAATTGCTCTAGCGGCTTTATTTGCGTGGTAATAGCACCGTAACCCGCTGTCGATAACAGCACTTGGTATTCCTTTAACACCTGCTTCGCAACCTCCGCCTGGGGCGCTGTCTCGGTTAAAATCAGCGAGCGGTATTGCGTGCCCCGGTCATTTCCCTGTCGGTTTACCTGTGTTGGGTCATGCATTTCAAAAAAATGTTGCAGGAGTTTTTTAGCGCTGACCTGGCGAGTGTCATACACAATTTTAACCACCTCCGCATGGTTGTTCGGGTTGTTTTTATGTTGCGGCTGGGTAATTACCGAATAGCGGGGCTCAACACCCGTGCCGTCTGCATAACCCGCAACGGCATCCACAACGCCCTTTATCGCCTCAAAGCGTTTCTCCACGCCCCAAAAACAGCCCGCGCCCACCACGAGGCTTTCAAGATGGGAAGTGGCCGCGAGCGGGCTATCCGCTGCCCGAGCGGCACCACAAAAACCTAAGACGGCTAAAAAAGCCATTTTGATCGGATGAGACACTGACATACAAACCTCGCACAGACTGCCCTTGATGACGGGCCCATAGTGGTGGGACCCGCCAGACTACACAAGTTCATTCTACAACAAGGCGGCAGGCTTGAAGGCCGCAGGCTTGCCCGTGTTGCTGATACGGATAGGCGAATCCACCACCCAGGCTCCGGTTAACTATTTAATTTTGCTTAAAATCCATTGTCGCAATGTGGCAACACGTGAATAAACACCTAACTCCTCTTTCGCTGCGCATCGATTGCTTGTACCAAAGGACGTTATCCCCACAACATAGTTTTTGCCCTGGTACTCTCCAAAAAGTGGCCCACCGCTATCGCCAAAGCATGAGTCTTTATCCGCCTGGTTGTACTTTCCAGCACAAATCATATTTTTAGTGATTTTTGTATCCCAAGTGTCATTAGCTTCTTGGCACAGCTCGTTCGATCTCACCCTCACGCCTGCTTTTAAACGCTCGTAGTCTATTTTAGTTCCCGCTTTGTTGATCGCCCCATAACCAGAAACCTCGAGGCGATCATTATTGGAAGCAATTTGGGTGGTAACTTCTTTGGTGGCTAAATTGAGAAGATCAAAATCCACGTTTGGCTTTCGCATTAACTCAATGAGTGCAACATCATTATTTCCGTTAATCATATTATAGTCAGGGTGCACTATGACCCGCTTAGCCGTGACCTGATCACCCTCGTCAGAATAATATTTCTGCGCACCGACCAACACCTTGACGTATTTCGCTTTAAATCCCTCGACGCAGTGTGCTGCCGTCAACACCCATTTATCTCGAATCATGGACCCCGAGCAACTGTATTGCGCATTTTTCCCAATATCAATTTGTACGACAAACGAATATTCCGCAGTACTCGCGTTGGTGCCACCAACGATCGCATGCGAGAAACTGGCGAAAAACCCTAAACTGAAGCCGCATAGAGCGAGCCACTGTGAACGTTTCATTGAAATACTCCGATGGTTTTTTTGAAAAGAAAAGGTTTTCTTGAAATAGAATTCGACAGCAACCCACGCAAAAATAAACCCTGAAGGCGCCATTAGCGGGCTCATTGAGCGCATGTGTCACCGCAGAGCAACTATACCCCCCAGGCCAAACAAAATCCATATATGGCATACAATTAACCATATATGGATTAATTTATTGATGTGTGTCACAACCATCTGGCTATGACACCGGTAAAGAGCGGGTGCCAGTCAGGGCACGTTTTTTGATGTGATGGCGCTGACCCCTGAGCGAATGCTAGCGGACCTTTCGTACAATCACGTCGATTCGGCTATCTGAGTCCGAGTTTTCGTCAAGAGATTATATTGGCCAGAGCGCCCCGTTAACTCTCGATTTAAAATAAAAAAAGCCAGCCTTGGTAAGAGGCTGGCTTTTAATAAAAACCTATTTCAAGGTAAATCAATGACTCCGCCCCATTGATCCGATCTTTAGATCTGCTTAATGCTTAACCATTGTGATGATGTACAAGAGGTTTACCACAACGCCGAATTACCTGACGAATAATGATAGATAAACCATCCTTTAAAAGGCGTAAAACGACATGTCTTACGCCTTTTAAAATCACCCAATGGTGCTACTCTCCAATGGCTCTACTCCATAGCATTAAAGACATCCGCTGACTCAGCCGAATCATTCACAACTCGCTGAGACACATTGGGGGTCTCCAGCATGTACCCAAACATACGCAGAGACGCGAAACTTAACCCATCGGTGGTTGGGGTTAGATCATAACGACTGTTTTCGTAGCGATCTTGCCAAATGGCTTGGTCAACCATAATACGTGGGCTCTCAATGGTTTGCTCACGTAAACGCTCGCTGACATGGCACGAAACACAGTCGATGGTCGTCGGATTGGATAACTTCGGATTTTCTATCATAAAGGTTTCTTGCAGTGCGCTATTAACAAGACTCTGATCCACTTCTGCCGAATCATCCAAAAAGGCTAAAGCACGAAGTGCACTACCCTGACCGACATTAAAAATACCTTTTATTCGGTGATCTTGAGGGTCTGCCGCTGGGGCAAATTGTAATGTGGCGAATCTGCCGCCAAGTCTTGGTATAGAAACAGCCTTTGCGGAATCGAAACCCGTCTCGCGATGCATCTCACCGAAAAACCATAATGGCGTAGGGCGAGCGGCCGTAAAGGCGATACGCTGGAGGTTATCTTCACCTGCATAACGCTGGATAATACCCATTAACTTTCTGGCATAAGGGCCCGCTAGACCTTCTCGAGCAATGATGGGATGAATACTAAGCGGAACGCATGAAGTTTCGGCCCCAGCCAAGGCTTTGAGCGCCTTAAGCTCTTGCGTTAAGAGTGCAAAATTTTCGTCGGTAAGCACATACATATAATGCAAAACCTGATCAATACCAATGTAGTCCGTCGCTGTAAACTTAGATGCTTCGCCCTCCCCTAAAATAAAGTGTTTATTGTACGTACCACCCGGCACACCAATGGGCTGTAACACCAAGCGTATCTCTTTGCCGCAAATATTCTCGTCAGCAGTCGGTGCACAAGGGTCAATGCGAACTCCGACAACTTTCACCATGTCTCGCAACTCACTGTCTCTATTTAAAATCGCAACGAGGAGAGGCTCTGTTTGTTGATCCTCACGCGCGAGCTCGCCACCTAAACCAGGGCTATCAAGATCAAGCATGGCATTCAATTCATCATCGTTTTTAGGTAACGGAAATAAAAACGAAACGTCATTTAAATCAAGGCGCGTATCACTGACCTCACAGCCCACTGGCGCAACCGAGCTGGACGCAGCAGACGATACCTGAGACGCAGAGGAAGAAACCGCTACCAAGCTGCTTGATGACGCAACGAAAACCGAGGAACTGCTGACGGCGGATGAGCTGCTCATCATGGAAGAGCTGTTCACCATAGAAGAGCTACTCATCACAGGCGCAGCGCTGGATTCAGACGCTATGACCCCAACCGACAAGCTGCTGGCAACAGACGAGACCGCAAGGCTAGACGACAAGGGCGAGCTAACCGCAACCGCACTCGACAAGGGCGCTGAACTGGCAACCGCCTGGCTGGATGGGGCCGGCAAAGACGAAACAGCTGCAGACGATGCAGGCACCGGGGCGCCATTACAGGCACTTAATAGAATCGTGGCGGCCATTGGCAGCGCCGTTTTGAGTAAGAAAAAACCATTTTGTGGGATATTCATGGCGATATGCCTCGTGTGAA
>JACCDR010563114.1_pt1 | contig 31384 bp, 63 predicted proteins | sample 7446431 | NCBI WGS metagenome assembly JACCDR01 (sample SAMN15323443, study PRJNA562643) | freshwater metagenome | isolation source: river surface water | place: USA:Blue River Watershed | collected 2017-08-17
CGATCTTCGCGGATATCCGCGTCAATCGCCCGGTACTTCTGGGGGTCAACGATCTTCGTTTCGATGCCGTAGGAGTCGAAGTAGAACATGCCGTTGCACAGAGCGGTATACAGAATTGCCAGCTTTTCATTACGCTCGAACTTACTGGTGTTGAGCATTTCGGGGCGGATCGAGGGCATTTCGTCGTACATGGTTGGGACTCCGTGGTTGATGTGAGAACTATACGCCTGACTTCGATTTAGGTCAAGCATTTTAGCTCAGGCATTCGATGAAAATTACCTTCCATTCATTTTTCGATTCAATTTCATTGATTACAGCTTCCTTGTCCGTAAGATCGGAGCGCCAATAGCAGCGGAACTCTTCATCGGAATTCTTGGTGAAGTCGAGGTAATAGACGTTGTACTTGTGCATTGCATCGCTCCTGTTGTTTTGCAAACTATATGCTTATTGCGGGATGCTGTCAAGTACCGTTGTTGTGTGATGTTCAGGTTAATATGGCACCATGCTTTCCGTCCACCATCCCATTTTACACTGCATTTACTGAATACAAAATGAACCGAACTGCTCAGAGTCCGGTTCAAGTGTGTTATGCTTATCAGGTTTCCTCTTCCGGGATGTAATGCGGCGGCTCTTCCCCGTAATCGTAAGACTCATCAGCATGGCAGATTTCATCGTGCTGATAATCCTCCGGGTGAGGTTCATCAGGGCCGACGTAATACGGATTGCGATACCATACGTCACGGTCGCTCAAAATCCAGCACAAATCAGGACGGTCACGACCCTTTTCATGGGCGTAATGTGCATCAGCTTCGGTCATGAAAGACATAACAACTTCCCTCCATTTGTGTGACTATTATAGAGGGAAGTTGCTGAATCAATCATTAACCACGTAGTCGTCTTTTACGGCTTCAAAGGTTAGAGTAGGGCAGAACTTACCCTTGACACCTTCCCAAGCCAGTGCTACGATTGACGGTTCATATGGCTTGATCTTATTGGTCATGTATCGCAGCCTCTCGCGTCTCTCCCGCCAGTCGGAGTATAGATCGCTCAGACGCGAGAACAGATAGCCACTGGTCAGCAGTACCGCAAGGAAAACGGAGCAGGTTCCAATCAAAACGAACCAATTGCCCGTCGGATCAAACACGCCATGCTGGATTAGACCAAGTGTTAGCATGATGATTCCGATGACGCCACTCGCTCCCAGAAAGGTGAAGAGTGAAAACCAGAACATGCCACTCATGACAAATCGAGCGTAACTGCACAGTGTAGCATTGGTTCTGTGGGTCACCCTGAATTCACAGTTGAACATGGTTGCGAAGCGGAAGTGCCACGAATCGTTCTTAATCAGGAACATTGTATATCTCCAGAGGTGGAAACCCTAACGCATACGTTAGTGTATGGGTACTATATCAATCCTCGTAAGGGTATGCAAACACTTTGATACCCTTATCGTAGCCCTGCTTAATCAACTGTTCACGAACTTCATCCTTGAACAGTGTGGCTGGCATTTCTACAGTACCGATGATACAACCATTGTAGACGATATCCCAGAGATTCATCGTGGCGCTCGCTTGGAATAGATTTCGACTGGAAGGAGCGTGGCGTCCATCTTACCGTGGGCTGCTTCAAGGTCGCGCATGTTATGGTAGACGATTATTGAACGTGCCACGATATCCCTGTCCGTGCCAATGAAAAACTTGGTTCCAGCGGGGATAATCGCTGGGTAAAGCTCCTGCTCATAACAGCTATACGGGAGCCACGTACAATTCTTTGAGGTTGCGTCGAACATTAGAGCATGAAACCCGCCACCCTCGATTGAAGCAATATGATTATAGACGCCGTTATAGATATCGAAAGTCTTGCGATCAGTGATATCGTAGCGGTTTCCAAATGTCATCAGCGTTCGTTGATAAGGAGTTTCACCAGCCGCTTTAGATGCAGTCACGAGTCGCTTCTTAACCACTAGCGGACGAACAGCTACCATGGCGTGACGTTGCGTAGCCTTGGCGTGGATATTCATACGACGCTTATCGATATGGAGGCACATACGGATTCCTTATGAAATTGTATAGGTTACTTTAGGGTCTAGTTGGATGACACTATCAATCGCTGAAAGAACGCAGCGTGCAAACCCTAGACTGTCATCAGTGACACCATCATACACGTGGTATCCTGAACCGTTGCCGACAATGTAGTATCGACAATCGTGGTCTAATGTGACATAGTATAGGTTATTGCCGCGCTTCTTCCAGTGATTCTTCATTCTTTAGGCTCCGTAAGCGTAATCGTCGCCTCCGGGGGATACTCCAACGGTGGCGGGCCTAGACTATACTCCACCTTACGCTTAGCGTCAACGTAATCACCGCGAGTGAATTCACGATGCTTGCGCTTGAAGTGTGCTTCCCAAGCCTGTACGGCCTTCATATCCTTGTTCACTTCTTCCGCAGTCTCAGTATCACCACGCATGGCGAAAGCGATTGCAGCGTCTCTGAGAGCCTTACGCTCACGCTCCAATTGTTCCGCACGCTTCTTGCAGTGGTCTGCTAGGTTGATTACGTTATTAGTCATGATGCTATCTTACCACTATCAGGGGAAAATGACAGTAGCCACGAACGGCCTATTCATCTTCTGGTAAAGTTCCCAAGCCTTGACAATCTCGGTCAGAGTTGGATTACGATTTGCCTTCTTCTCGTTGCAGTTACGGCAGGCGAGAACCGAATTGCCAGACTTCGTAAAGCCCAGCGAACGCGGAAACAGGTGGTCAATAGTGTAGCCATCTTTGCGGTCAGCCATTTCCGGGTTGTATGCCTTATACGGCATGTACTTGTTGCAATAGAAGCAACGGCACTTCTGGTAGGAATAGAGAGCGGCGGCTGGAGGCACGTTGAGAAACCGCTCTTCCTTGACTTTGATGATCGGGTACATGCGATTATATTAGTCTAAGTAGACTGAATAGTGGCTTAATGAATCCTCACAGACACGCCTGCGCCCATCGTGCAGTCCTCCAATGGTCATAGTGGTAGATCGAGTAACCCATAGCAGCATAAGTCTGAATCCAGTCTTTGTCCTGCGGGTTGGCAACATATCCGACACTGGTATACAATTTCAGATCGGTCTCATCCATGAAAGTGTCTGCGATAGCCTTGGATTTCGTCCAGAAGATTTCCCAGCTTTCAGTCTCACGATTGTAGCGTTCAAGGCGATAGGGGATTTTGCTCACGACCGTCTCCTGTTGTGTGCAGACATAATAGATCACCGCACATGAACCGAGTCTTAATCGACAATCGCTGCATGGGCTTAGGTTATTCTTCCTTCCTGCCACCTATTTTACACGACTAAAGCTTAATGCAGGCTGAATCATGGGGCTTGACAGTGATTTTGTTTAGGTATATGCTTCTCGTGCCGATTGTCATGCCACAGTAAATAACCATTGACATCTCGCCTTCGAACACATACAATTCACGTTCAAGCTGAGACAGTACCCATCCCATACGGAGGCAATCATGAAAGGTAATTGCTACATTCCTGCAAATATCGGTGACGTTTACCAACCTCGTCCGCTGTACTACATGGTGAAGCACAATGATGACGGTTCTCGTTATGAAGCCACCATCGTTGAAGCCATCTACTGTACCGACCTAGGTGAGAACAAAGCCTTCGCTCAGGCTAAGGCGCATGTAGTAATGGACACTGCTATGGATATCAAGCAGTCGGTCTATGAGTTCGCTAGGCTCGATGAACACATTGACAAGATGATTGGTGACGGATATATTATCACCTATCGCAATCCCGCACTGGACTATGACGAAAGCCGTCCTACCCAGACCAATAAACCCTAACGCATACGTTACTATATGAACGCCCCAAGCTGGTATTACTCTGAAGAAGTGATGGAAAAGAGTGCTCGCAACCTCTGTATGTTGCGCAATCTCAATCCAGAAGATATTGTTCCAGTTGGTACCATGAACATGAAACGCTGGGAGTACATGTTGCAGCATGAGATCATCCCGCACTGTGACATTGAACTAGCCGTAGCCAAAGCTCGGTACGATTATTCCAGTAAAATCAATAGGTTAGCTGCTGATGACGAATGAAACGAAACCTGAATCAAAGTTCCTACCCACTTGCAATCTACGAGTAGTTAAGAAAATATACGGCTTACGGGAAGAACAAGTGCTACAGCAACAGTTTGTATCAGCACTTGACGGCTCTACAAAATGGCGTAACATCCCCGTAGTGGTTCAACATATCAAAGGCGTAGAATTTTAAGGAGACAACAATGGAAGACGAATACCCCAATTTCAGCAATGACACCCGTAGCATCCTCAACGACAGCTACGCCCGAGAAAGTATCATCGACTCGACCAATCTCTTTGGTGAAGATGAAGATGGCTTCTTCGATGATGAATACAATCGCTAAAGTTAATCAATAAGATTGACTAGATGGGGATTGTAGCGATACAATCCCCATTACTTTATACGGAGGGTTTATGCAAGAGTTCAGCTATAAGCAGCGACATATCCCTTCTGGTAAGGTATACAGGGGGAAAGCAAAGTTCCGTGACCGCATTCAGTTCCTTATGGTATTGAAAGCGTGGAATGAACAAGCCCCCAGCATTTGGATCTATTACGAATGAAAGCTGTTGTTCGGGCTATCACTACCAGTGGCAAGGTCAGGCTCTTGACAGAGCAGGGCCAGTCTGTTACATTGGAAGCTAAAGGTAAAGGCTATCTCAAGACGGGAGATATAGTAGTTCTTTCACAGACGATTAAGGGTCTGTCAGTTACTATATTCGACGTTGAAGATGTGCTGCCACCAACCACTCCCGAAACCATAAGTATTCCTAAAGAAGAGGTCGCAAATGATTAAGTATATTCTTCCCGCAATCATGCTTTTGATGGCATTCAATGTGAATGCTTACGGTAGTCAGCGCATTCAGTCCACCTATGTCGATGCCGATGTTATTTCGGTTCGTCCGGTGTTCTCGCAGGGTCGCTGCTATTCAACCAACACTTACCAGCCGCAGTATGAGCAGGCTCCGCGTTCGCGCACGGCTCCGATTCTGGGTGGTATTGTAGGCGCTGCTATCGGTAACCAAGTCGGTGACGGTCGTGGACGCGATGCTGCTACCGTAGCTGGTGCAGTCCTTGGTTACAACATTACACGCGATACGCAGGAGCGCAATCGCTACAACGAACGACAGTATGGGCAACACCGAGGCCGATCATATGAACGTTGTGAGGAACAGCGTGTTGAGGCATATGATGTGGTGTTCTACTTCAATGGGCGCGAGTACCAGACACGGGCTTTGTATAATCCCGGACCCACGATCCGCCTGCGAGTAGATTTCAGTATTGAACAATAATAACAAATATCCCGTACTGTCCTCTTTGCCCCCGTAATGGGGGCTTTCTTTTTTCCAAAGTTGTGCTAGAATACTGGAATCAACCCTCTCAGCAGTGCAGCCATGAGCCACTACAAATACCCCAGAACATTCCACCTCCCTTGGAGTATGGGAGCTACTTCCGATGATAAAGTATTGAAGCGTTGTGATGCGTTCATCGGTCGTGAAGTAGTGGTGACTGAGAAGATGGACGGTGAGAATACTTCCATGTATTCCGATCACTTCCATGCTCGCTCTCTCGATTCTGCCCACCATCCGAGCCGCGATGCAGTTAAGGCATTGTGGGGCTTCCTGCGCTATCAAATTCCAGAAGGCTGGCGCATTTGTGGTGAAAATCTTTACGCACAGCATAGCATCGCATACGACAACCTCAAGTCTTATTTCTATGTCTTTTCCGTATGGAATGAAGACAATGTTTGCCTAAGCTGGGATGAAACAGTTGAATGGTGTGCAATTCTGGGACTGGTGCATGTACCAGTTCTATACCGTGGCACGTTCAGCGAGGATTTAATCAAACCTCTATGGAATGAGAGTAAACTAGACACCGTAGAAGGTTACGTGGTTCGATCAGCCAAATCGTTCCACTACGATTCATTTGCAAACAACGTAGCGAAGTTTGTACGTCCAAATCACGTTCAAACCGATCAGCACTGGATGCACGCAGGCATTACACCAAATAAACTCGAAGGGAAATCATGAGCAAAATCAATAAGTTACTGGCAACGCTGGCTCTACTGGCGTCATTCAACGTGTCTGCAAATGCATGGAAGATGGATACGGAAGGGTGCTTCGCTGCAACCCCAATTCAATTCACTGATGGATCTAAGGGTGAATACACCCTGACTACCATCAACGATAGTTACGTTCTAGTTATGCAGGGCGATGAATGGAACCTGCCTAACTTTGGTCGTCTGACTGGAAACGCTGTATTCAGCAATCGCGCAATTGCACCCGTTGAAATCTATGCGGTCACTTCCTCTCGGGTCATGATTCGTTTTCCTGAATCGTCTGCTAACCGTAATGCCATCATCGCATCTAGGTCTGTTGACATTACACTGGTGGATGGGTCATCATTCATGACATTCACCCTATTCGGGGTTGATTCCGTTCTCCCTGATATTGAAAAATGCGCTAAAGAGGCTGCAATCCAATGAGCGAACCTGAACTTCTTAATAACCATGTCGATAACGTAGCTAAAACGTTTCCTAATCACAATTGGATTGTGTGGGGTACTGGCGATTATCCTTACGTGCTTTGTGCACCGGTAGAAGAAATGAGTAATGGTCGTTTCCGAGTACACCTATACAATTACACTATCAGTAAGGAAAAGTTTGAAACTTATACCACTATCAGTGGATCGGAAGGAATTGCGCTATACCGAGCAATCCGCGACTTAGCAAACACCAAGTACGAAAAACAGGATAATATGAATGCCGAGTTGCGAGATATTGCGGCGCTTACTCTGTACAAGATTTTTAATCGTGCAATTCCAACCGGCTCCAGAGTACTCAATGCTATTTTGACTGATATTGAAACTAAGGAAACACGGGAAAAAGAGATTAAAGCCCTCGCTAGACGGATGTATATTGATGCGGGTGGTGTGGATTGGGAGTTCAATCATACAGCGCAGCAATGCTTCGTTGAATATGCCCGTACTGCATTCAAAGTACTTAACAAGGAATAAACCATGCGTAAACTAGCCACCATTCGTCGTATTGACGCTATCAATCCTATCCCTAATGCCGATGCCATTGAAGTGGCTACTGTCGGTGGATGGAACGTGGTCGTTAAGAAAGGTGAATTCCGTATTAATGACTTCGCACTGTATCTAGAGATTGATTCATGGGTGCCGACTGAGCTAGCGCCATTCTTGTCCAAGGGCAAGGAGCCCCGAGAGTATCAGGGTATCAAAGGTGAACGTCTCAAGACTGTACGCTTGCGTGGGCAGGTGTCGCAGGGACTTCTATTGCCCCTAAAAACAGACCATCTTTGGAATAAATTAGTCGATAAGACCGTTCCTCTTCATCCAATCACGTATAAAGATTTCATTGAAATTGTGGAAACCAAGTGGCAGTATCCAGAGTTTCAAGATGTTGACTATAGCGAAATCCTAGGCATCGTCAAATGGGAACCTGCCATTCCAGCCCAGCTTGCCGGTATGATGCGAGGAAACTTCCCTTCATTTATCCAGAAAACGGATCAGGAGCGCATTCAGAATATCAAGCGTCAGTTTGAAGATGCTGTTGCGGCTGGTGAAGAATTTGAAGTCACTGAGAAGCTAGACGGTTCAAGCATGACTGCCTATTTCAATAATGGGGATTTCGGTGTGTGCAGCCGTAACATTGACCTCAAAGAGAGTGATGACAATGCTTTCTGGAAGATGGCTAAGTTATTGAATCTAAAGGAAAAGTTGGAAACCTACGGCAAGAATATCGCCCTACAGGGAGAGCTTATCGGTAATGGAATTCAGGGGAACCAGTACTACCTACCGGGCCATGAATACCGCATTTTCGATGTGTACGATATCGACGCTGGCGGTAAGATGCTTCCCGGTGAACGGCAAGTTGTATTGAGGGATCTAGGTCTACAATTTGTAAACGAAGTGCCTCAGTTGTTCCTACAATACAAATTTAGTCCCGAGACGACTATCTCGGATGTACTGAAAATGGCAGAAAGCTATAGTATGCTAAATGGCTCCGAACGTGAAGGTCTAGTGTTCAAGAGCTTGACCCGAGATTTCAGCTTCAAGGCAATCTCGAACAAGTGGCTACTGAATAACGAGTAAGGTTGCATTCAGCCTTACTCGGCTATTCTATATCCATCAACTGGAGACAACACATGGGATACCGCACTGTAGTCGTTCTTAACAATGATGCCGCTCATGAATGGATGAATGACCCTAAGCTGGGTAAGCTTATTGTGGAAGCCTCTTCATTCTGCGAAGGTGGCGAGATTAAGGGTGATGGTTATCGCTACTACGGTGAAGTTGTGCAGTGCGCCCATGCTGATAACAATAGCTTGGTTGAAGTTGCTCACTATTCTGGTCAAATCGTGGCATCCAGTCACTGGCATCACAATGAAACCCCGGAAACCCGAAAGCTTGAATTGCTCAAGCGTTTCGCGGATAGTATGGGCTACACCATCCGAAAGAAGGCCAAAAAGTAATGGATATCCAACTTGCCGCTAACATCGCAAAGAAAAAGGGTTTCATCCTTTCATTCTGCGATTCCGATGAATCATACGTGCTTCAGGATAAGCGTGATCTAATGCCGATCATGACCTATTCGCCTATCACGCTTGGCATGATGAAGGAACATGCTTGGCGTGAGGAATGTAACAAGCTGCGCGTCAATTCGGAGAAATAACATGCTGCCCGTTGGTGGACTCTACCTAGACGAATATGGTACTCTGCTGCACCGTAACGATTCGGATGTTTATGTTCGTTCTGGCCACGAATACGGCTTTACCCGCGAACAGATTCTGGCAATTCATCAGATGTATTTCAAGCATTGCGAACATGTGTGCCTTGAGGGTAAACTTGAATTCGCTCGTGACATTCTCAACGCTAACTTCAAATAAGGAATAAAAAATGGGCTGCTGGAACAAAACCTGTGGTGTCACGCAATTCCCTATCGTCGCTGGTGATGAAACCGTAAACTTCATCCTAGTCGAAAATGAGTTCGGGAGTGATAACCGTCCTTGCTATCCTAATGGGCATGGATGGAATATCATTCCTCTCCCCTTCTATGGCCAGTATGATGATTATGGTTGGCAGGATGACCATGACGGCCAGCAGTCCAAGTATGATTTCTTAGCTAAATGGTACAAGGATAGGCTGATCGAGGTTGAAGAAGAGAAATCGCGTGCTGCAACTTGCTACCCGAAAATGAGTGGCCCGTTTGAAAGCAGCGAGTCTCTTGGCAACTCTATTCATGGCGATGTATGGCGTATTGAAAATCGCATGAGTGACCGATTCGGTGGCCCTAAGTCCCGTCGTCTGGGCACATTCATGATTAGTCGTATCGTTTGGGATAAGCTTACTTCCGGTTGCCATTTGACGTATCCTGAAGAAAAGTGGCTGAGTCACGCTGAGATTACTCAATCGGTTAATGACTATCTAGCATATTTGCGAGAAAAAAAGGCAGAAGATGCGGTGGCGAACGACGATGGTCACGATGAATTGACTACCATAACCATACAGGTTGGTAGGAAGTTTGCAATACAACACGCGGCTACCCAATACATCCAACAAAAATTTAATGGTCGTGGATATTTCAATCCGCTAGCCGGTGTAGTCAATTTCCTAGGTTATAGGGATACCACCTCCGACCCGAACGACATCAGCATGTGCAGTATGCTGGAAGCTGGGGTCGTTACTCCGGAAGATGTTGCGAGTGTTTACCTTTGGCAGACTGCCATGTATACTCTTCGTAAGGGCTACTTCCCGCAATCAGGGGAAGGCTCACAGGAAGGTGTCGAGCACACGCATACTGTGTTGATCGAGGCTATGCAAGCTATGCTAGAACACGACAAGAAGCGCTACGGCGACGACGAGGAATAAAAATGGGCGTCTCAACTACTGTATCATTTGGCTACTTTTGCGAATTGCGTAAAGATTTGGAACCGTATTCAGCGTGCGAACAGCTTGCTGAACATACTGGAAATCAAGCATATAACGAAATGCTCTCCGGCACAGATCCAATGACTGGTGAATACAATCATATCTGCGTGTTCAATAAACGTGGTATGGGGAGTAGGTTTATCGACTGTGGCGAAATTGAACATGAAGTGTACGACCTCAGTGCTACTACGCCCGAATTACCAGAAGCTTCTAGGCAATTCGTGGAAGACTTCAAAGCCCTGTTTGGTGACGATTCAATCACTGTCCGCTACGGTGTTGTAGCATATGCCCATTAACGTAATCACGGCGACTATTCCATTCTGCCATGTAGAAACGAAGGTTCGTGACGATGGTATTGTCACGACCTTCATGGTCGTTGAGACCAATATCATATGCAATAAAACAAATCGCAGAATGTTTTTCTATGTGATAATTCTAACTGAACCGACCAGTAAGGTTCAGAACAAGCATACCGGATATACGTCTAAACACCTTGACGCCGCCTGTTCGTATGTGCGAGGATTGTGTCGTCATAAACAATTCAAAGGCTAACTAAATGTCTGCAAAGAAAGTCTCAATCGGTCAATTTCTTGCACAATGTGTCGGTTCAGATCATAATGGAAAGGTGGTAAAAATCCACAACCATTACTATAATCGCGCAGGCTTGGCAAAGGCTGCTAGTTGTGTCGATGACATCATTCTGAGACGACAACTGGATCAGGAAACCATGTCAGCTTTCGAAACTACGATGCTAGATATCCTGATTGATATTGCCGGGTTCGAAGATCGAGAAGCATTTGGCAAAGCACTTGAAAAGGCCAATACCTAATGGCAACGTATCTGGGTGAGACTCCAATAGCTCTATCCGATAGCCCCCTAGCTGGGATGACTCCAACACAGATTGCACTGGAGTATATCCTCAATTACGGACAGATTGACGGTGCACACCATAAGCAATGGACATTAGATCAGGTTGCCCGCATCCTCAATGGTGCTCCTCCGATCAATTTGCGTGTTGCAAAGTGGGATGACGGTACGGAAGATTTCCGATATGAAATTGGTACCAGTGAAGCCTACGAACAGTGGGTGATGGAATGCAAAGACCTTGACGAGAATGGCGAAGCTCAGTATGATTATGACCAAGGTATCCCACCGTAAGGAGAATAATCATGTTTGATAAAGCCATGTTCATCGCAGCCCGCGAACACCTTGGAGTTAAGGATAAGGGTGGTAACGCCTATATCCTCCATCCGATGCGTATTGCGATGCGTCTGCGCACCAATGATGAAGAACTAATGTCCATCGCCATCCTCCACGATGTGATTGAGGATAGCAAGCTGACGTTTGAGGATTTGCTGAATGAAGGCTTTAGCCAACGTGTTATCGCTGGGCTGCGCCTCTTGACCCATCAGAAGGGTGTTAGCTATGATGACTATATCGACGGCATGCGTGGCAACCGTGATGCTCTCCGAGTGAAGCGTGAAGATTTGCGAGATAATTCGGATATCACTCGCCTCAAAGGTGTGTCGGAAAAGGATTTCGAGCGCATGAAGAAGTATCAGCGTTCGTTTGTCAAGGTCGAACAATATCTCAAGGAACTGGAATAGTTAAATGATTCTACTATGCTACTTTGTGAGGAACGTTAAGGTGACTCGTGGTAGTATGGACACAGCCTACCCGGAGAAGGTCACTTGTCGAGAATGGTTCTCAAATGTTTCGGAAGTGATTGATTTTGTTCAAGAAATGTCACCGCATGGCAATCCTGCGGTGATGCCTAAGAAGAATCATAAAACCAAACTTAACGACTTCAGTAGAGGACAAGAGGGAGAGTAATCTCCCTCTTTTCGTATGGCATGCTTTCCGTCCACCATCCCATTTTAGACTATCTACCCTGAACGCATACTGAATTAAACTATCCTGAATGAATACTGAATTTGTTCAAATAGGCTATTGACAGGGGGAATGGTTGTGCTATTCTATCTCTCGTCAAGGGCGCTCTCCCTAGACACCTAACCTAACCAACTTAAGGAGAACAACATGAGCGATTCAAACCAGACCCCAGTGCAGCGTAAGCGTGGCCGTCCCGTGGAACCGACTTCGAAGCTCGGACAGGCTCGCGCCCTCCGTGCGTCGGATACCAGCATGACCCGTTCGACCTTCATCGAGAAGGCCACGGCGTCGATTCCGGGGCTCACGAAGGAAGTGGCTGGCACCTACTGGCACCTTATCAATAAGGCACAGTAAGCGCAATACCGCAAGACAGAGAAAGGGAGAGAAATCTCCCTTTCTTTTTTTGTGTAGGGGCTTGACAGAATCGACAAGAACCCCGACAATGTGCGCATACCAACCGCAAGGGACTTCACCTAATGATTCTTTCGATTAACGCCGATGCTAAGACTTCCAAAGGTCAAAAGATCGGTTATATGACCGGCATCCTTTACCTAGCTCCCCACAACGTTAGCGGCTTCCAGACTTGCCCGAAGGCTACGGATGGCTGCAAAGCGGCTTGCCTCTTCACGGCTGGTCGGGGCGTTTACGATACCGTTAAGAATGCCCGTATTGCTAAGACTGTCCGTTTCTTCAAGGATCGTGAAGGCTTCATGAATGACCTTGTTTCCGATGTGGAAGCATTGATCCGCAAGGCTAAGCGTGAAGGTTATATGCCCGCTATTCGTCTGAATGGCACTAGCGATATTGCATGGGAAAAGATTGCAGTCAAGCGTGACGGCAAAGATTATGCCTCTATCATGGAAGCATTTCCTAATGTGCAATTCTACGATTACACTAAGATTCTCGGACGTAGCAAGGCGCTTATCCTGAAAAATTACCATCTTACCTTTTCGCTGTCGGAGTCTAACGACGACGATGCCGTTAAGGCTCTGGCGCAAGGCTATAACGTGGCGGTAGTGCTGGACACTAAGCGTGGTGAAGCGAAGCCCGAATTGTGGGGCGGCTATCCGGTGATTGACGGTGATGAAACTGATGTTCGTTTCCTTGACAAAACCGGCCATATCATCGCCCTTCACGCTAAGGGTTCGGCCCGCAAGGATACCAGCGGATTCGTTCGCAAGGCCACCGCAGACTTTAAGAAAAAGTCTATTGAAATCAAAGCCCTAGCAGCATAAGCTAGGGCTTTTCTTGACTTTCTGAAGGAATTCTGAACTGCTAGACTACATACCATTGACGAATAATGTATGAGAGTCTAAAATATGGTGGTGGAAGGGAACATCGAGTTTACAGTCAAAGATTACTCTGGGAATATCAAGCTTCAAGACCTAGGTCTAATCAACGCAGCAGTGGACTATTATCTAGGTAAACTCTGGGAAGGTGCTAGCCACAACGGTAAGGCCGAGATTCAAGTCAATCTGGTAAGGCAACTACTGTCAGAGCATACAGGCTTAACGGATCGCTACGGTGAGATGTATGAAGGTGTTGACAAGGAAACAGGCTCCAAGTATTATGTGATCGACCTTGACTCTGAACAGTCATTGTTGGAAATCTTTAAGACACTTGCACACGAAATGGTGCATGTGTTACAGTCATACGACGGTAGGTTGGTGGTTAACCAAGAAGGTTGGCTCTGGCATGGGGTCTCCTTCGGGTCTAATCCATATGACGGTTTAGACCCCCTACCGTGGGAAGTGGAAGCATCCGAGTTAGAAACTCCACTTGCACTTTCATTCACTACCATGCTATACTCCATAACACACAACTGAGAGATAAGTTAAAAATGAGCGCAACCCGCTTGATTCAGCAAATCCGCGATAAGTCCAAGGCTCTTGAGCAGGCTCGTAATGCAGAGGATTGGGAACTTGTTGATGAGCTTGAAGACGAACTTGAAGAATTGAATGCCGAGCTTGAAGATGAACAGTCTAACGAATACGAAGACCGTCATAATCGAAGCTGGCAATAAACCCTAACGCATACGTTAGGTGAGGTCATGCGCCGTGGTAGGTGAGGGGTGATGTGGTGTTACTTTGGGGCACCTACTTACGGCGCACTTTTTAAGAGGCATCCTTGGATATTGTCGTAGCTCCCGTAAATCAACTGAACAGTGCCACCTATAAAAAGCTGTACAGTTTGAACTTAAGAGAACACGGTCTGATGCGCGACCATCTGAGAGATGCCTACATGTCCGATAGAACAGGGCATGTAACTATATTCCGCAAAAATGAACAAGCAATCATAGCCACCAAGGATGGAATAGTCCTAGGGTGGGCTTTGCTTTTGGATCAACGTCTATCCATACGCGGTAAGTTCAAGAAAGTGGTTCATGTGTATGTTCGCAAAGCTGAACGGAAGCATGGTATCGCTAGGACTCTAGTCGAGAAAGCCATTGAACTGTGCAATGGAGAGAAGCTATACTGTCGTGGCAATACGAGATTCTTTCGTAAATTCAATATAAGGCACGGCTAAATGAGTAAGACCTATGGGACACAAGACGCGATTAACTTCCTTCTCGGCAAAGGCTGTGATGGGAGAGGTAGACATATCGAAGATTACTTCAAGTTTTCTTCTGAACGATGGGAAGAGTGCCATGACCACATTCAATGGGCTTTCCCCTCGGACATTCCGAGTCAGTTCAATCTCAATGCTCCTGTTATCGACAAAGATGAACTGTTCGATTTCGGGGCAGACTGTCTTATTTCGGTAAAATTTGAACTGTGCGATACTATCGACTTACTATTGGAACGATATCTGGAATCTATCGGTTTCGATTCGCGTCTAAGTTTACCGATTCAATCTTCTCATATATTCACCCCACACAACCACAACTATCGACGCCTAACTAGGGTTTTGCGCTCGCTTTACCTATTTGATAGACAACTACGACTACACGATTTCGAAATCACTCGTCGTAAACTCAAAACCTATCTGTTCACACGCGGTCTAGGGTATGCCATCCAGAACGGCTGTTCAGCAGCGGTTAACGCTGAGACCATCTGGCACTGGTATAATGCGGACACTTCTTCGTACATAGAGGCATTCAATGTTCAACCTCAAGCGCAAAGTTAAGGAAACCTTTAACCCGGAAACTCCGGATATGTCGGCTATGATGAAGGAACTGCAACGTTTCTTCCGAATGGTGGATGGTGCCAATAGTCCCACCCATATTCTGGTCGCTGAACGATGGCTAGAGCTAATGACCCAGAAGTGGGGACTGCGAACTACTACGGCAGGCGTTGAAACCGGTCGTGAGAACATGCTCATTGCGGCCTACCAGTACCTAGACGACAAGCGTGCGGAAATTCTGCGCGACTATATTTTCGATGATTCACAACTTCTTAAGGACTACAATGATGCAAGATTTACAGAGCAGGAAAAATCAACTGAACGACAAGCTGGCCACTCTTTCTGGCAACGAATTGCTAAATCCCTCGGATTTCAAGTTCATGGGCCTACTGTGGTCTAGGCTTTGCGAGGAAGGTGTACCAGTGGAGACCGCTGGTGTCATTTGCTCCATGGTTGAATTCGATATGTCAGCCGTAAATGAAGATGACGACTACATCGGTGACGTAGCACTCAAGTATGCAGAATACTGTGCTAAGGTGTACCAGAAGCTTAGGCAGCTTGGTGTGCACCGCTTCATCACTCCTAACAGCACATTCTACAAGAATGCATTCAACCCAATCGATAAGGTAACCGTATGAAGACCGTAGTTTTTTGTTATTCCATTTCTGATTTCCAAGCAGCGATTGAATATGTGGCTACACACAATAAGGGGTTTGCCGAAGACCGCGACCCGGTGTTATGCAAACAAACCTTGCAAACTCTGATAGATGACATGAAGGCCGATATTGTAAAGAAACTGAAGTCTGACCTGTCATTCGAACACATTAACGGCTGTTACATGTCAACTGCTGGATTCACCGTCTTGTCATCCGACACGCACTATGGTCAAGATGGTAGGTACTATTCTTCGCTGGATATCTTAGTGAATCCCAGCTTCGGACAGTACGATTACGTTGAAGAAGTAGTACAATTCTAAGGAAACTAAAATGCAAACAATATATACAGTAATAGAATTCAGAAATGGTTTATTGGTATCAGCCGAATCATTCACAGAAAAGGCTGACGCGCAGGCTCATTTCGTTGGTGTGGTACGCGGCAAGGGTAAGATAGCTGCACAAGAAATTGAGAATGGTCACTTTGCTACCGTTCAGGGATCGAGTGTGGAAAAGGCTCACATCGCGTATTTCGTGGTATCTACAATCTAAGCACTTGAGGTGCATCATGCGTTCGCTAATCTTAATCACTCTACTACTTTTCTCAATTGAATCAATGGCTTACGGTGTTTCCGGTGAACCGGCTAAACCGACTGTCAAGGTTCAAGAGAATGTTTCATTGCGGGGATCTGGTAACTTCGATCAGACTTCTACGCAAATTGCATTCGGTGAAGTAGACTATAACAAAGTCGAACGCATGATGCGTAACCAGCAAACTCAACATAGTGCGGAAGATAATATCCGCTCTATGGCACTACCTGTATCGGTAGACATGAGTGTGCAGGCTGAAACCCTGAATGGTTCAGACACTACACTGCAATGGTATCCCGCTGGTAATGGTAAGGTTGCACGCATATCCGTTTCCACTGATAGTGCTAAGGCCGTTCGTTCAGGCTTCTATTCGGCATGGTTCAAGCCGGGAATGGAAATCCGTGTCTTTTCTGTCGGCAATCCTATCCCATCGCTGCTAAATTACCAGCAAATTCAAGCACTTAGCTCAAATGGCATCGTATGGAGTGCCCTAACTAGTGGTGCCGATCAGTATATCGAAATCTATACTCCGGGTGAAACCCCTAATGGCTATCCGTTGGCATACATTAGCAACTTCATCGATTACACTTCAAGTCGCTTGCCGGAAGACCTAAAGGCTGCATTAAGCTGCATGATTGGTGTACAGTGTGCGAGCCGTAACCTACCTCCAGAGTTCAGACAGCTTGAGGCTGCTACAGCCAAGATGATTTATCAGAAGAATGGTGGTGGCTATGTCTGCACTGGTACACTAATCAATGACGCAGACCCGAACACACAGATACCATTTTTCCTGACTGCTACTCACTGCATTGATTCGCAGACAGTGGCAAACACCCTAATCACGTTCTGGGAAGCCGAAAGCAAGACCTGTGCTGCAACTGGGTACCTAGATGAACTATATGTTGGTGGTGTTCAGATGGGTGGTGGAGCTAATTTTGTCAATGCAATCAGTAACTTAGACATTACTTTGCTTCGTCTTAATCGTCCTGCACCGGCAGCTTCATATTTCATGGGGTGGGATGCTACACTATTTGAGTTCGAGATTACAGACTTGAATAGCCGATTCCCAACACTGTCTGTTCATCATCCAGCAGGCGAGAACAAGGCTGTTACAACTGGCGTTCAGATTCGTACTGTAGGATATCCTGTAGACCAGCTTGATCGTGGCGGTGCCCATGTAGTTAGCGCCTCCAATGGGTCATTCGCTGGTGGTAGCTCGGGCCATGGGTTATTGCGTCTGGTCAATGGTGAGTATCGTCTATACGGTACGCTAATCGGTACCATCGGTGGTGGTTGTTCGAATGCCGGTCAGCCTTACAACTCTAGAACTTGGGAAGCTGGTAACGTGTTCATCTTCTCACGATTCGACTACTGGTATCGTCTGGTTGGTAATACTATCATCGGCCCTAATGCCAATACGTTGAATACTCCGGGTGCTGGTAGCAATCTAGCTAAGTGGAACTATAGTGGTACTTGGTACGTCCCTCAGAATAGCGGTTGGGGATTTGCGATACAGCAGTTTGAGAATCAGCTTCTTGTACTAATCTTCGCCTACAGTAATGGACAACCGGAGTGGTATTTCGTGCAGTCAACTTGGACTGGTCAAGACCTTATTCAAGCTCCTATTGTTAGACGTACTAATCCGGGTCTATGGGGTAGCAGCAACTTCCGCTTCGACGACAAGGTGGATACTGTAGTGGGTAATGCTAGACTGGAATTCCGAGACAGAGGCGTATTGGTATTAACTGGTACGATAAACGGTCGAGCTATCGGCGGAACAATGGAACGGCTAGAGTAACCGTAGCTGAACCTAGAAACTCAAAGGGCTTGACTTAGGTCAGGCCCTTTTCTATTATGGGAGCATGATTAAGCAGCTAATGAAAATCCCTCACGAAGTTTGCCTTGCCTTCTCTGGTGGGGTAGATTCGTTGGCAGTCGCACACTTCCTAAAGCGTGGTGGGAAGAACGTGACACTTCTTCACTTTAATCATGGCTGTCAGTATTCCGACACTATCCAGCAACAGTGTGAGGCGCGAGCCAGCTTTCTAGGCTGTAGGATGCTCTCTATGGCGATGCCGGAGGGTGAGTGCCCCAAGGGTCAATCTATCGAAGACTATTGGCGTAGAGCGCGTTACAATGCGCTACGCAAGTATGCTAATTCGGTAGGACAAAAGCTAATCACCTGTCATCACTTGGATGATGCCGTGGAGACTTGGATTTGGTCTTCAATGCATGGCGAAGGTAAGGTTATTCCTGCCGAAGATGCTACTGTAATTCGCCCATTCCTCACTACCGAGAAGGCTGAATTCGTAAGCTACGCTGAACGGCATGGTCTTACCCCGGTTGACGATCCATACAATAACGAGCTAGACTTGACCCGTAACTACATCAGGCACGTAATGATGCCTCATGTGTTGAAAATCAACCCCGGCATCAAGAAGGTCGTTCGGAAGAAATACCTATGAAAATCAAGCAGTTACAATGGACTGGCGATATGACCCCATGTAGTGGTAGAACAGACATGGCGAGGTTGCGATTCGGTAAAAAAAAGTCGATACCGATATAACAGTTACGCTGAAATCGCAAAGGCTCAGAGCTATAGTGCTGCTGGCGATTTCGTGACCTATTGGGTCACTGTGGATATTGCTGACTACGGCCATAAAACGCATGCTAGCGTACAGCTTGCTCATATGGAAATTTCACAAGATAACGCAGAACTTGAGCGTGAAATTGTCGCCAAGGGTAAAATTATCGCACAGCAAAAGTTTGAAGAACTAATCATGGCTGAATTTTTCGAAGAATAATCCTATGAAAATCAAGCAGTTACATTGGCAGCAGTACATGTACAACTCCCATATGTCTACCGTATTGGGGGTCGATACTGATATCGTCAATTCTTGTATCCTGTATCGAATCCTTCCTACTTGGCAAGGTGAAGGCGATGCAATTAAGTTTGGGTTTCGCGTTGAAGTGAATTACGGTTGGACGGCCAAAGTCGTCAGTCATATGGAAGATGACCTTGTTACCGCTAAGAAGGTTGCACAAACACATTTTGAAAAGTTTGTTAATACACTTTTGACGAATGCATATGTTTGCCGACAGGACTAAAGTAATTGTAAGTCGCCATGCTAGAGAACGCTTTAAGCAAAGATATTTTCAATATTATCCAGTCCATTACTTCTATTCTGAACGGTTCACTGACAGCTTGATTCAAGAACTTGTAAAGAATGCAGTCGAAGTGTTAGATTGGCGGCTGTCGGCTTTCTACCGTAACAAGGTCGAGAGTAAGTACGGTCCCACCAGAGTTTTCAAATCTCAAAAGAGTATGCACTTCCTTTGTACTCCGATGGACAACGGAAAGCTCATGGTAAGAACTGTGGTATACAAATTCAATCATAGGGTGTAATTATGAACATGCATCAAAAACTAGGACTAGCTTGCAACATTCTCGGAGATATGGGTGTAGAAGTGTCTAGCCCAGTGTTTGGCTCCGATGGTCAATTGATCGGCGTCACTGTTAACGGATTCTCTAAGAGTGGGACTGCAAAACTGGTCACACAATACATTGAAGACGAAAATAGTGAGCAAATCTGGGTGTATACCCGATATGATGAGATTGATCGTATTACTGTATATGATTTCACCACACCGGAAGATATTGTTGACGAAATCTCTAGTCTCGCACTATACTGGTGGCGGCGAAGCTATGGGCGTGACCCGCAGACCTTTCAAATTCCTGAACAGTGGAAGGGTTACTGGCTAAAGAAAGATTGGATTAAGGAAAACGTAAAGACCGTAGTTACTTACTCTTGAAGTATTCGCGGACTTTGCCTTCCACGAATTTGTAAGTAACCATGAATGGCTTGGCCGTTAGAGTGATCGACACGGCATTACCAGCGATAACAAAGTTCCCCTTAACACCCTTTCCAGAGAACTTGCCCGAAGTTGAATCGCTACTGAACTCATATCCAGCAGCCAACATTTCAGACTTGACTTTCTCCAACGTGGCAGCTACATTAGCCACCTCAACAACGAACACATGCGACATAATTCACCTCAAGGATATTTATGACCTACACTGCAACCTTTCGTCTCGATAGTCGTACTAAGCGCCGCTGGGTGACTGCCCTTCGTTCAGGGAAGTACGAGCAGGGTGATTCGGAACTGTATAGCCCAAGTCACAATTCTTACTGCTGCCTCGGTGTGCTCTGCGATATCGTCGGCGTTCCTCAAAAGGATATGAGTGGTTTGGCACTACCGAGTGACCTCAAGATTCCTGACCTCAACCCGAATCTCAGTGATGAAGACTTGAATGAATTCGGAATCGCTACTGCTGACGCTGAAAGCAGCAGTCATGGCCGAAGTGCATATGATTTTGCAGTGATGTACGATGGGGAAATGACCCCGCTTTCGATCCTCAACGATGAAGTCTGTCTTGAATTTGACGAAATCGCTGATCTAATCGAAAAGAACGTCAAGACTTTCTAAGTGTTGACAAACGTGCAAAGCTGATATATAATAGTTACACAATGCGAGATTGGCATATGGGTTGTGCTCCAGCCTTCCAAGCTGGCCAAAGGAGTTCGAGTCTCCTATCTCGCTCCAAATTCTGGTGTAGTATGGCGTCAACAATGGTAGAATACCGCAATAGAATGAATCAGATATTCATTCATCTTGGCGGCAAATGTGCTAAATGTGACGCCACCGAAGATCTTCAAGTGGATCATAAGAACCATGAATATAAGAGTTTTACAATAGCTAGTAATTGGTCTAGGTCTTGGAAAGTACTCTTGCCGGAATTAGAAAAATGTCAGCTTCTATGCAAGCAACACCACTTGCAAAAGACTCTGGAAGAAGGTAGTCTAGCCAAAGGTTGGACTACCCAACCACAAAATAAACACGGCACTGCTTGGATGTACTCTAAATATGGCTGTAGGTGTGTTGCTTGCAAAGCTGCAAAAAAGCAAGCATCGAAAAAGAAAAACGGGGCTTAGTTCAGTCTGGCTAGAATGCGTGCTTTGGGAGCATGAGGTCGTAGGTTCGAATCCTACAGTCCCGACCAAATACAAACATACCGTAAAGCTTTTCTCAGGGAGCTTGCCAACGGGTAGAACCGAAAAGAGGCTCAGGTTCAAGTTACAACGTGCTGGTGGCAGAGTGGTTAGATGCGCGGGCCTGCAAAGCCTGATACGCTGGTTCAATTCCAGCCCAGCACTCCAAACAAAACGCTTCTATAGCTTAATGGATTGAAAGCAGGGACTTCTAACCTCCCCAATCACGGTTCGATTCCGTGTAGAAGCGCCAAAATGTTGCTTCATGTTAATTGGACGGCGAATCTAACAAAGAAAGAGCCGGTCATCTGACAATGGCGAACGTACTTGTGTCAGCATTTACGGGATTCATTTGACATGAAACAGCATTTTTGATATATAGAATTACGGGGATATAGCTCAGCAGGGAGAGCAGTAGCTTTGCAAGCTTCAGGTCGTCGGTTCGATCCCGACTATCTCCACCAATTACGGGCGATTAGTCCCTACACAAACTGTAGGGCGGGCGCAAATCCCGAACGTCCACCAAATCGTGAACCCCCATGTGGCACACTCCCATCAAGGTACCCCACAGGGTCGTCTGATTATCTGTCGGATGGTTCACAAACAAATTAGGACGTTGACCACGACTGAAGCGTGGTGGATAAGTGGATTAGGGGTACGGATAGGCGTGCACACTTATTTCTTCAGCCAATGTCCTAGTCCTTTGCGGATTGCTCTACCTTCTTCAGTCTGGTATAGTAGTCCGGTAGTTCGGATAAGTGGTCTAGAGCTATTTCTGTAGCAACAGCTTTATCGCTTGTATGCTCTAGCTCAACCTTTACTCCGATTGCGAGTTGTTTTTTGATTTCGTCAACCGTGGTTTTGTGTTTTGTAGCAATTTGCTCGACGCTTAACGTCTTTACGTCTAATGGTGCAATGTCTTTGATTTTCATATGACTGTCCTCTATTGTACTTATTGACTGTTAAGGTTCTCTACGGTATGATGTACTCAATGCGGTGGCAACACCGAAGTGGCAAGCTGAGAGACTAGTAATAGTGTTGGAACTGGTAGACAAAGCCCTCATTGCGGGCGAAGCTGTGGGTTCGAGCCCCACCTATGAAAGTTGTTCGACGGAACTATATGCTTGCTGCGAGCTTATTTCTATGACTGGATAAGTTTGGAACAGTGGGGGAGCGCACCTCATGGCCGGGTCGGTACCGGTACCAGTCCGCGACAATGCCGGGTGATTTGCGTGTATATCCACGTACCGGCTCCATTTTTCGGAGATTGACCATGACCATGATTCAACACAAACTGATTGACAAGTGGGGCAGGGCCAAGTACAATCTCCCCGAGAATGCCACCGTAAGAGTTGAACAAAAGACTCTCATTGGCGGTTACTGCCCTACTTGCCGTTACGAGTATGAAGTAACAAAAGTGTTCTCCACTGTTGACGGAGTAGAAACTCAGGTAGATCAATATGAAACCGATCTAGCCTCACTACTCCGAGAAATAATGGATTTTGCTGTAGAATAAGTCTCTAAACGAGACGGTTGTTGGAGTAGTCTCTTAATTCTGCTGGGCGCGTCCCACCTTTTGATAGGCATGCCGGGATGAGGGTTCAATTCCCTCAAGAACCGATAGGTTGAGATGAAAGGACCATGATACAGAGCATAGGAGTGATCGACTTGTGTGAGTATACCGTTTAGAGACACCTAAAACTGGGGGTTGACAAGAGTCTGAGACTCGCGTATAATTCCCAGCCTGAGTTGAGAGGAAACTCACGATTCAGAAGATGATGTACAATTCATGTATTTTGCTTGACCGATAAATCCCGTTCTTCGGGGACAAGGTAACCACGAACTCACCGTGGGGTACAAGTAGGGCATGGAACGATAAACCCGGTATATAGATCGTGTGCAAATGAGTGGCACGGTGGAGGGCCGATACTGCTGCTATCCTATAATTTTGGCGAGAAGAGGGCAGTTTGTGTGTAAAACCACACTGGAACGTTGAAGATGGTTTAGCTAGCCATTGAGTTCTATAGGTAAATAATCGGACTATGTTTGAAAGTTAGAGAGGTTCGCATCTTTCTAGTAAGATATATGAATTGTGCATCATCAAGGCATCCACTGATGAGTTCCCGCCTAAAGAGGAACGAAACGCTGCCCCCAGCGTATGGTCTAGCACAGTGTGTTCCCGAAAGGGCGTACTGCAAGGCATAAGGTACAGTAATGTGCCGAAACGGGAGACGCGCCCACCAGCGCCCCACCTAGCAATAGGAGCTACTAGAAATAACCGACAAGGTGATTGAGCCGCAAGCTCATTGGTGTACTCATAAAGGGGTGCATCTACCTAGGGAATCTGTGGAGTTGAAATCCCATCACAGGCCAGTCCGGTGAGTGATGGTTCGGGTAGCACCGAGTAGACTCACGCTAACACAGACCTTAGCTATACTGAATCGGGGGGATTGACAGTCCGAGCCTTAGCGGGTGATGGCACAATTCAACGAAAACGGTTAGAGATAATCGTCTAGTACTGTAAAGTAGTCTTAGCGGATGAAACACAGAGGAGGTAGGGTAAGAAGCTGTACCCCAAAAGGGTATGGACTTACGAACCTGCTCTACCTTAGTGGGTTTGACGTACTTTCATTTTGGTTATGAAACATTAAGATAAATGCAAAGTCAGGTTCGGTTGTAGTTGAAAGCAGCATAATGCTTCGCCGCAAGGAACGAAGCCATCTTGAAGCTCGCAAGGCCGATTGATGTTGGTGAGGAATTGCAAGTATGGGGTCGAACCCTTAACTGCTCGCAAGGCAGGCTGAATAGGATACGCCGAGTAGACTACAATGACAGAGGAATCGCCACCTCTTTAAACTAGGCTGCTGTGTCAGCAACATGAATGCAGTCGAAAGATTGGTTTATGTGGATAAGACGGGAAGGGTGCCGCAAGCACTGATAATCCGGACGAATGCGCTGATAAAGTGATGGGGTAATCTCACCCTGAACAAATAATGAACTGGCCCGCGAGAGCGGGCTTTTTTGTGCCCGACAATCTGGTATACTCATCCCATGAACAAGAAACCAATTGCAGTGTCTTTCTATATCACCGATCATCCGGTTTTCATGCCGTATTGGACAGGTTGGTACACCTATGATTTCCACGACGAAAACGCTGTCAGATTTACGTCTGACGAAAACGCCATCAAGTATATGATGGAAAAAGGTTACCCGAAGCAGTTTGCCTATGCAGAAGGTGACAGAGAACAAATCCTTAAAGAAGCAGGAATTCAATAACATGCCAGACCGCCACCTCTACCTCGCCTACGTCTATCTGTATAATAAACTGTCAAATAGGCTGAAACTAACCAGAGCCCCGGTATTGACGGAAGACGGCATGCTGGACGATTTTTCCGTTAATGTGTACACCGAAACACCACATGGCGATGATGCTGTATGTGAGATGCATATTGGCATGTCCGAAGACGGATTTTCGATCATCACCAGACTGGAAGATATCTCAGTTGGAACTTGGATTAAGAAAGTCTACTCAGACCATTTTGAAGACGAGAACTACGGGAAGATCTATGAAATTTTCCTAGAGCAATTTGTATCAGCAGTCAACAAGGGTTGGGTCAAGCTTGACAAATGTAATCCGAAGCTGCTTAATGACCTGATCGAACACGATCTAGTCTACGTTGAAACAGTACAAGCCTACAAACTAACAGAATACTCAAAACGAAAATGAACACACTAGTCCTCTTAGACCTTGAACAGACCATCATCCCAAGCTGGGAGGACATGTGGCTTGATCTTTCTGCAACCGCTAAAATCAAAGAATTCCTTAAGAATCAAGGAGTTACGTCAATCTCACTGGGTCTTATGTCATGGGCTGTATGGCATGAAGAGGATAAGGTGAAGTTCCGCAACGAATTGTTGCCAGAGATTGAAAAGGAATTCGATGCTCACTTTGAGCTTGTATGGTCTATGCAGGATTGGGCAAATGAAGTGTTCGTGACGACCAAGCGTAAAGTCTCCATTCATGATCTGTTTGATATGATGGGCAAGCATGAAGTATTGATGGCTTGTCGATCTTCTCCGAGTCTGGTTCGCCAAGTTTTCTTCTTCGATGATACCGCCCATCATGGATTGCGCTTGACTAGCGCACAGGGCCTCGACCTGAATTTCATTAACATTGACTGGATTTGATATGGATACTATCGAACAACTGAAGAAGAATGTTGACGATGCTGCTGCATTGCGCGATAAAGTGGGAAAGGAATATAGCAAGGTGCAGGAAAAGTGGGTAGGTGTCCTTAAAAATCACGAAAAGGCTATCGAACGTTATAGTGTGGCAATGCATGAGTCGGTTAAGAATGCCGGTCAAGAGGCTCTAATCGAATTCTTCCTGACGCACCCATACGATCTTCCTTACGATACTCTCTATAAGATTCGTGACCAATTCTTTCACTCTATTGGTCTATACCGTTCCGGAACGAACTCTGAGACCGGACAATCCGTGATTCAGGTTTCGTTTTCTCCAAACAAGCCAGCTAAGAATGCCAAGGTTCTAGAAAGCCTACGTAAGTGTCTACCCTACATTAAACCATGTGCCGGTGGGTACAAATATGTGGATTTGATCGAAAACAGTCTATCGGAACACGGTAGCTATAATCTGCACATTTATTCGGAAGATGACGTTAAGTTGTCATTCACCCGGTATGGTAGAGAATCAATCACCGACCTTGGCACTCTAGACCAAGCTGCCGAATACATCGCAAGACGACACCCATACGACTGAGGATTGCCATGCCCTACGTTCATCGCTATAAGACCGACTTCTTTGGAAAAGCTATTACAGCTTCGTGCTTTGAGTCTGCTATCTATGATTTCTTCGATCAAGGGTATGACAGCAAGGAAGATTTTAAGGTAAAAGAATCTTTGGCCAGAATTTCCGAGTTCCTGCGAGTGTACGCTATCGTCACATTGACGGACGCACAGAAGGATAAGTTCATGGAAATTTTAGATTTTGAGAAGAAGCCATGATTGAGACTACGGTAAAGAAAATCGAATTCACTGACATTGATCCGGACAATGGTTCGGAATATCTGTACCGTGTCATTTCAACTATCGATACTCTGAAGAAAACAGAGCAATGCTATATTGTTCGCGTACATAAAAGCAATCCAAAGTGGAACCATGCGGTCATTCAGCAAATGTTGTCCAATGATGGCGTATTCTTGCCTTCCAATATGGTGACCGAGCCAATGATATTCGAATGTAAGCAGTTCTATGCCTACAATCAAGCGTGCCAGTGGATTATGAAACACGAGAATATCAACTACGACTAATATGAACATCATCAAAAACAAATACATGCAGTTGAATTTCGATAGAATTGGGTTCTTCTTCGGACTCTACACCTTGGAATTCTATTGGCCGACTGTGTATTTCAATAAGAGTAATTCACAAAATTATCAGACCGCCTACGGATTTCTGGCAAAGACGATGGTGATGTTCCGCCCTGAATACGATTGGAAGTGGGATTGGTCTTTCTGCGCTCTTGTGCTAGGATTCGGATTCGGAATCGCAAGAAACCATTGTCAAAACCCTAACCGTGTAGATAAAATCTCATGAACAAGTATGCAAGAATGCTGCAAGATCCGATGACTAAGCGCGAGCAAATTGTTGGCGTCCTGTGGTTTTACGACCATGAAGATGTTGATCAATTGATGGAAGAAAACCCAAATCCGTACACTTTTCAAAACCACATCCGCCTGTGTATCGTGGATTGCTTCTTGAATGGCGATACGGTAGGATACCGAGCAGACGTTCTACGTGCTGCGCACAAGGATTTTGTAGCCCAAAGCTCCAAAGACTTCCCGACTATTTCTAACAACCCCGACGATGGACTATACCTATGAGCTACGGTAAATTTGTAGATTTGTATAACCGATACTTCTTCGGTGAAGAATTCGTTGATATTGCCCGCTTTCCTGTTTTGGATGGTGCCGGTCGAATTCGTGCATTTTCGGTAAACGTTGCAAAGGTCGATTTCTCTATTTCGTTGGCTTTTGACGATTCTGGATACCTCCGAGTTGAACATGAAGAAACCGACGTTTCTTACGGTATTTCAACGAATACCAATTCCACCTCGCAACTATTTGAGTTCTTCCTGCGTTCTATCGTGGACGCTGCTGGCCAAGGTCACCTACAACTGAATGACCTTAACAGTGCAGTACTGGAAGCATTGGTTGACTACAACTTGATTGAAACCAAGACCACTATCACGTATACTCTCAAATCATGAAGACCCTAACCCTAACCGAAGCTGAAATCCGTATGCTCCAGATCATTCTGGAAGCCCATCATGCCGAACTGTCACCGCTTGCCGGTCAAGACCTAATGGTAGCGGTGGAAGATGAAGATGCAAAACTGTTCATGGACAATGCAGAATTGTTCAATTATGATGATTTCGAAGTGGTCGATATCGATAACGGTGAGTTCCACCTGTTGTCGGGAGTGTGTCACTTCCTAGAGAAAATCGAGAGTATTGGAGAATAAGATGACATCTTATTATGAGTTCGTAAGATTTTTTCAATCCCTGAGTACTATTGCACTGTCAGTGGCACGGAAAGCTGAACAGAAATACGTTCCAACGCCAAGGCTTGTATCCGATGTTATCGTGGATGCGCACGGTAGGGTAACCACGTTTCGCGTGAATATTCGTGTTGGTAAAGTTTGGTCGAATTTGGACTATTCGTACCATTCGGTTGCGTCACATGCTTTAGTGGAGCACAATTACAATTGCGTTAAAGCATCCAATAATGACATAGTCGAACTACCATCGCCTTCATATGCCTCATTACACGGGGTTCTGGTAGATTTCGTAGTAGACTATCTACGCGATTACGATATGCAACCTGAACACCTAGATGAGCATGTGCTTGACTTACTCATCAAAGCTGGTAGAGTTCAAGCCGTGACCACATACAAACTCAAAGGATAATCAAAAATGGCAACTGTAAAGAAAGCTGTATATGCTAAGAAAGTAGCTAAGAAGGCAGTAACCCCGAAGGCCCCGCAAAAGCTACGCTATGCGATTGGCACCGATCTCGGCAATATGTTCGAAATTGGTGATTTTCTATCCTTTGAAGATTTCCTCAAGTCCGACAATATTCAGGAATATCTGATTGAGGGTGAAGGTGCGTCTGAGGGTGATACTGTTTTCGTCATCACGCATCCTGTAGTCCTCAACCAAGACGGCGTGTATCAGCACGAGCAGAGCCTAGCCGGAATCAAAATCCAAGTCTTTAATCTGGAAATCGGCAAACCCACGCTAAAGCCAATTAAGGCTAAGTAATACGAAGCCTTGACTTACAGAAAAGATGCTGTAAGATAGTCACAAGTTTCGGGGGTATAGCTCAGTTGGTTAGAGCGGAGTCCTCATAAGACTCGGGTCACTGGTTCGAATCCAGTTGCCCCCACCAATATCATAGTCACTTCCAATCGTGATTTAGGTCAGGATAGTGATGTTCCATATGGCAATTGTGACACAGGAGAACGCATTTTTCTAATTCCGATAGAATAGAGTTCATACTTTTGTTTGACAGACTACGCATGTCGAGTGTAAAATCCTTCTTAGATGTGTCTAAGTGATGGAAACATAATCCCGCCAAGTTCTTGTCATAACCACAACTGCTACACTTACCACCTTTCATTAGTACTAACTCTTTCTTTCGATTAGTTCCGCGAATTTTTTGACTTGTGTAGTCTTGGAGTCTAGCATTTGCAGATTGACTCTTGCATTTGCTGCTACAAAACTTTCGCTGCTTTCCGCTTAGAACTGTGTTACAATTTTGATTACTACATATGTTGTTGTTCATAAACTTCTCCGCATGTACTTAGTGCTTGACACCAACGAATGATGTGGTAAGCTACTAACCAATTCAGGGGTGACGCCAAATTGGTGATGGCACCGGTCTCATAAACCGGCTCGAAAGATATGTGGGTTCGACTCCCACCGCCCCTACCAAACAGGTATCGCAATGTCCATCAAACCTCTTAAAATTGTACGAAAGTTCTTCGTAGTCGTAGACTCTTCCACTGGAGAGTGCCTTACTGATGATGATACGATTGACGGTGCATTCTCATATGTCCACATGTGTGTAGAAGGTCTACAATACTCCAAACTTGGTCTATCAGACAAACTTCTATTCACCGAGTTGGATAAATGTAGGGTGTTCGAAGAGTTCTCCGAAGCTGAACGAGTAGCTAAAGAGTGGCAAGAAAAAGACCCGGAAGGCGACTTTGACGTATTGACGATTGTCGAAAATCAGGCTACGCTATACACACTAGAATGAATAAATTTTTCCTCTAATACATGGTCGATAGAGATGAACCAAATAGCACAATTTTACTATGACTTGCAGCAACTCCATGCAGCATTGCTTTACGAAAAAAAGAACAACTTTGACGAATACATTTCCAAAGTTCGTCTATCGGCTCATTTGAATTTGAATAGCTTTGAGTATAAGCCGACAGAATTCTTGCGCTGTCACTTCACCCAAAATACCCTACTCATGGACATCAACGGCTCTCGCTATTCAGCAGAATTTGTCCGTGGCGCAAATTCCGAAACTTATTTCACACAGTTCGTCGTCCATCTGGCTAGAGCTATCCACTATACAGGCAACGCATCTTCTGATATCCTGCAACTGGTCGGCCCTTCAATGCTGCCGATCCTAGTGGCTCACGGCCATGTAGAAGAAGTTAAAACGTGGAAAATGAAGTAAACAACCTAACCTAAAGGAAAACAAATGAACAAACTGTTTAAGATTGCACTCGTACTTCTAACCGTGCTCATGCTTACGGCATGTGGTGAAAAGGTAGACGTACCCCCTGCCCATATCGGCAAGATCATGACTAAGGATGGTTACCAAGAAAATATCGTCCCACCGTCGTCCTTCCGTCTACCGTGGTGCTGGACTTACTGTGATAAGATCGTTCTCCTAGACACCTCGGACAAGGCTCGTAAGATCGATATGCAGGTCTTCATGCCGGAAGACAAGCTGAACCTAGATATGAGCATTCAGGTTACTCTCAGCCTGAACCCGGAAGAAGCTCCTGCTCTGTTCGGCACGCTACCGCCACAGCCAGTTGAAGGAACCGATATCGTCTCGATCATTAGCTGGGATCAGATTTATGCGAACTATGCCCACCAGATTATCCTGACGGAAACTCGCCAGTACCTAAGCAAGTATTCGATTGCAGAAATTTCATCTTCACTTGAAAAGGTCAATGACGATCTTCGCAAAATTCTTCAGGAAAAGATTCAGGCTGGCACTCCTTTCACCGTTCGATACGCAGGTGTGACCAATATCAAATATCCTGCTATCATTACTGAAGCACAGGAAAATGCAGCAGAGCGTCGTGAACGAATTCAGTCAGAGGAAGCTCAGCTACAGATTTCCAAGGTCACTCTTGAGCGTGAGTTGCAGGAAGCTCAGCTACAGCGCCAGATTGATCTAGAAAAGGCAGAAACCGAAGCTCAGGCTCAGCGTATTCAGCGTGAAGCTGTCGATGAAAAGGTTCTCGCCCTGCGTAGGCTGGAAAATGAACGTCTCTGGATTGAGAAGTGGAATGGTCAAGTGCCTCGCACTATGATGGGTGAAGATGCTCAAGTGCTGATGCAAGTTCCAAACGAATGATGTATAATGAGAGGGAGCTACGGCTCCCTCTCAAACTTTAGGAGAATAAAATGGTAATCGCACTAAACTTTGCAATTTTCTTCATCGTCCTGTTCTTCGGCGCTCTCACGTATATGCTCCGCAAGAACAAGAAGCTGGCTTACACAATGCCCGTTCTGGGCCTGCTAACGATCATCGGGTATACTGCCGTCCAACCGAGCTACATGCCCAAGGGAACCGCTCCTAGGATGCCACAGCCGGTATTCGCTGATAGTGATGCTGTCATCGAAGATCGTCTGCTTAAGCCGGATATGACGAAGGAAGAGCGTGAAGCCCATTTCGATGAAAAGATGAATTGGGACGAAAAGATTGAAGAAGCAAA
>JACCDR011696374.1_pt1 | contig 31383 bp, 50 predicted proteins | sample 7446431 | NCBI WGS metagenome assembly JACCDR01 (sample SAMN15323443, study PRJNA562643) | freshwater metagenome | isolation source: river surface water | place: USA:Blue River Watershed | collected 2017-08-17
CGCGGCGCCCGCGGCGGACCCGGGGCTGGTCCTCCCCGATGCCCCGGTCGGCGGTGCCCGTATCGTGATCACCCTGCCCTCGTTTGAGGTGTCCGGCGTGGCCTACGGTGCGGCGGCTAAGGACATGGCAGCCAAGGTCGGCGCTGTGGAGTCTCTTGCGGGTGTCGTGGTCAAGCGTGCCGCGCGTACCGGCGCCGGGCGGCGCGTCGTGGTCGCGCTGGTCCCCGCGGGTGTGTCCGGTACGGACGTCGCTGCCGTGCTGCAGCGTGAGGTCAAGGCGCTGGAAAGCGTCAAGGCCTGACACGCACCATGGGTGCGCCCTAGGGTGGAATGCACTACCCTAGGGCGCACCGTGGGAGTGACTCCCACACGTGACCCGTTCCCCACACAACCATGATCCCACCCTAGGGAGAGGCACCCGTCATGATCAACGTTTCTCGCACCGTCCGGCTGATCATCGCGCTACTCGTCACGTACGTGACGCGGCCCGCGGATGCGGCCGCGCTCACCCGGTACACCGTCGGCACCGCCCGCGGCACGTACGGGCGCCCCGTCATCGTCGCACCCACCCACATCGGTCAGGTGCGGGTGCACCCGGACACCGACCCGCGCAGCGACCGCGAGGCGGCCATCGCGTGGTTGGACCGCATGTGCGCCGACTACAGCCCCGTCAAGGCCTGCGGCATCCGGTAGCGGCCACGGTCGCGACCGGTGACACACCCCCGCGTGTGTTCCCGGTCGCGTGCCGCGGCGGTTACCGGACGCGTCCCCGCGTCCCCGCTGACCTGTACACCCATCTGAGAGGACACGATCACCGATGACTGTCACGACCGGGCCGCGGCGGATGCCGCGTACGGCGCGCATCGTTGCCACCTACCGCGCTGCTGACAAACCGACCGTACGCGCGGGTATGGCATGGTACGCGGATGCGCACGGTGCAGCTGCGAGCCTTGACCCTGCCGATCCGGCACGGGCCGCGGGTGTGATCGCGGCACTCTCGCCGCGTATCCAGTGGGCTCGCAATCTGGAGCTGGCTGCGCGGGCGTACGCGGACGGTGCCGCTACCGGCACGTTGGGGGCATCCTGCCGGGCCGCGAACAAGATCCTTGACGGTGCGGCGCCGCTTGACGTGTTGCGGGGCCCTAAGGTGCGTGCGTTCTACGCCCTGATTGCCGACCCGTCGGACGCGTCGACGGTGTGCGTCGACCGGCACGCGATCGATATCGCGTTGGGTGTGCGCATGACCGGGGCGGAGCGTGAGGGGTACGTGTTGGACCGGGGCGGGCTTTACGACCGGTTCGTTCGGGCTTACCAGCGCGCGGGGGAGGTTCTGTCTGTGACCCCCGCGCAAGCGCAGGCTGTGACGTGGTTGCACTGGCGCGCGTTGTGGAATCCTCGTCTGGCCGTTGCCAGCTGAACACCCACCCGCGGGTGTGGGAGTCACTCCCACACCCGCACGGCTGTAGAGAGAGGCAGGCATGCCCGTACCGACACCGATGCTCACCCCCACCGATTTCGACCCGTACCGCGCACAGATACGCGGCTGTGAGTGTGACCTGTGCTACCCGATGGGGTACGCAAACCGGGCCGCTGACCAGCGCCTACGTGACGCACACGCGTTGTTGGTTGCGTTGCGGAACGGCACCCACCGGCACGTGACACTCGCCGAACGTGCCGCGATCGCGCGCCGTGAGCGCGCCGAACGCATCGCCGCCGCATGCCGTGACGGGGCCGCGGAACGGCGCATGGCCGCACTCATCCGCGGCTACGCCACCAGCCGCGACCGCGACACGTTCCCCTACGGGCCCGCGGGCCCGATGGCGGGCGCCGATTTCGTGATCGGTACCGGGGTCGGCATGTCCGCGGGACGGTACGCAGCTGCGCACGCCGCGCACGCCGCGCACGTCGAACGGGCCGAACGCGACCGCGCGGCCACCGTGGCACGGCTGATCGCAGCCGACCCCCGCAACACGTGCGTCTACTTCCGTTTCAGTGGCGCCCTGTGCGGCCACCACGCCGCGCACGGCACCGCACCCGTTGCCGGCCCGTACGTGTCCCGATGGGCACCCGATGTCCTGTCTGCAGCTGCCTGAAATGCCGTACCCGGCAACAACGAAAGGTGCACCCGTGTACATCCTCCGCATCGACCACAACCGTTACGCGTCCGACCCGACAGACCGCACCCGTACCCCGTTCACACTCGTGTCCGCGATGCGTGCCGCGTACGGGTGCGGAAACGCCCACATCGAACGCGCCGACGGCACCGTCGTGGTCGCACACGCCGGGCGGGCGTTCAGTGACCTCACGCACGCGCCGACCGGGCGCACGCTGCGGCGCCGCGCGCGTCGCTACCCCGTACCCGCCACCGAACCGGTCATGGGCCCGGTGCTCATCCTCGGAGGTGCGGCATGACGTACGTGTCCGGTTGGGCAACCGACCTCGCCGCGCAGGTCACACCCGCACCCACACCCGCGCGTAGGCCGCGGTACCGGCCGGGCGCTGCCAAGATCGGCGATCCGACCCCGCAGAGTCACCCGGACATGTTCGCCGATGCTGACCTCCGCGCGGAATTCCGGCACCTGGCACGGTTGAACGCCCGCTATGGTGTGCACCCGTTGCGGGTGGGTGCACAGAACGCGCTGATTCGGTCGCTGCGCGACCGCGGGGCGGAGCTTCCCATCGGCTATGTCGCGCCGGGTGTCGCCGCGGACACGCCGGCACCGTCGCGGCCACCGGCGCGCCGCGGACGGCCGGGCGGGCAGCTGTACTGGCGCGGATGCTCCGGCTGTAACACATCCCTGGCGAGCTATGACGGCACCTCCGAGAACGTGTGGTGCGCGAAGTGCCAGCCCCGGTACGTGACCCCGCACGCTGAGTGGGCCGCCGCACTCGCCGTCGGCAGCCGCGTGTACCTGCAGCCGTACGCGGCGTGGCGTGGCCTGTCCCATTCCGAGTACCTCGTCACGGACCGTGACGGCGACATGTTGACGGTGCAACTTGTTGGCGTGCCTGAGTCGTCGATGCGTGTCACGGTCGCGCAGTGCGGCCAGCATGACCTCACGCCCCGTATCTGACCCTTCCGGCAGTATCCGCGCGGGTGCACGCACCCGGATGTGCACCCGCGCGGCCCGTTCCCCGACCAGCCCCGACGAAAGGGCCGTCCCATGCCACGCCGAAACACGCCCAGGCGCACCGCTACCGCCCGCGGCGCCCGCATCGCAACCGACCGGTACGGAATTGTCACCGTTGTTCTGATCCGCCGTGCCGGGCGGGTACTCGTCACCCGCGACCGTCACGGACGCACCTGGGAGCTGCACCGCGCCGGTAGCCGGTGGACCGTTGTTGTTCCGCGCAGCATCCGGGGCGTGTGACGTGGCCGAGTACCCGACCCCGGACAGCGTCCGTGCATGGGTGCGGGCATGCGTCCGCGACGCCGGCATGGTGCGGCCGAGGGCGCTGTTCGCCGCCCGCGCGCAGCTGCGCTTGGCCATCGGCGGAATGTCCCGTAACCCCGCGCAGTACCCGCGGTATGCGGCCAGTGACGCCCGCGACGCGTTGGATGTGCTGCTCCGCGAGGTGTCCGATGCTGGCCACCCGGCCGCGGGGGTGCGGCATGGCTGACCCCGCCGGGTACGTGTCCGGGTGGGCCGCCGGCACCGTCGACGTACCGGTCCGGTATGTGGGCGTGTGTTCGCAGGGTCACCGCGTGGTCGGCCCGTTGGGCGCGTTCGACCCCGCCCGCACCCGTGAGGACTTCTACACCCGCGGGTTCTATGTGACGCGGTGCCTGGACACCCGCGACGACCCGCGCGGATGCCACGCCACGATCCCGCTTAAGCCGATCAAGGTTCGTGCCGGCAAGCGTGAATGCGGCCCATGGTGCACAGACGGCACCGGCCGCACCTGCACGTGCGTGTGTGAGGGCCGCAACCACGGATCGAAGTACTCCCACACCGGCGCGCTCTGGCACGCCCGCTAGCCCCATCCGCTTACCGACGCTGCGACGGTCGCGCCCAGCCCCCGGGGTTACCCGGGATGGCTGGGCGTGTGCCGGGCGGAATCGGACGCGTGACGCGTTCCCCGCTGACCCCCGTACCCCGACACGCCCTGGAGGGCACATGTCCATCGACTACCGCCGCCGCACCCGCCGCCCCGCGCGCATCCTGCACACCCCCGACGGCCGGATCAACATCGACCACCCGGACCGCGGTGCACAGAGCATCCTCACCGTCGCGCAGGCGCACGCCGCGAACCTCCGCGCCCGTTCGGTGCGCCTGACCGGCAACGAGTCCGTCGTCATCGGGCGGGTTGCGTGACCCGGCCGGTCGGCGCGGTCGCCGCGGTCATGGTGTGCGCCTACGGGTGGGCTGTCGTCACGTTCGCGCCGCCCGCGGTCGCCGCGGCGGTGTGGGTGTGGCAGCACCCTGGCACCGCGGCCGTCGGCGCACTGTTCGCCGCCGTGATCGGTGCCGCAGCTGCGGACGGCATCCGCCGCGGCACCCGCTGACCCCCGTTTCGTTCCCCAACCGTCCTGAAAGGGGCATGCCATGGCGCGTGCGTACATCATCCCGAAAAGTGCACATGTTGCGTTGACAACATCCGTGATGTTCCGCGGCCCGCGCGTCACCATCACCGAGCAGCTGGGCCCGGACGTGTGGCCGGGTGTGAAAACGACCCTGGAGAACCTCGGCGCCGTGTACGTGATCGGCACGTCCGGGTTCGAGTTCGAGGCCGGGCAGGACGCGCAGGCGCTCGTCACGGACGCGTTGGCGACCGGCCGGGTGTGGCGTGTGTCCGCGTCGCACGGGTACGTCGCCACCCCCGCTGACCTGGCCGAACACGTCGTGTCCATGTATGGCGAGATCGGCGGCAAGGCCGATGGGCCGTTGGAGGTGCTCGAACCGTCCGCCGGCACGGGCCCGCTGGTCGCCGCGATCGTGCGGGCCGACCTGTCCGACCAGGCGCGATGCGCGGAGATCGCCACGTGGATGCGGGTCACCGCGGTCGAAGTTGACGAGCGTCGCGCCCGTCAGATCCCGTCGAGCCCGGCGGTGAAGGTGGTCCGGGACCGGTTCGAAGCGTGGGCGGCGCGTACGCAGGCCAGCGGGAAGCGGTTCGACCGGATCATCATGAACCCGCCGTTTTCGGTGCCCGGCGACGCGCAGCTGTGGGCGAAACACCTGCTGTTGGCGTGGAACCTCCTGGCCCCGGGCGGGCGCATGGTCGCGATCGTGCCGGCCTGCATCACCGAGCCCGGCTACGGGCCGTCGCGGGCCGCCCGCGCCGCCGTCGAACTGCTGCACACGCACGGCGGGTACGAGCTGCTCAGCCCGGACGAATTCGACCACGCCGGCGTGTCCGTGATCACCGCCGCGGTGTGGTTCGACCGGCCGCTGGTCGACGCACCCGTTCCGCGGATGGTGGCGGACCTGCCCGAGTACGTGGCACGGCCGTACACCGGCGATGAGGTGCCGGTGCAGGTCCCGCGCCTGTTCCTGACCCGCGGGGCATCGGTCACCATGCCGGTGCAGGCGTGGCGGGACGCGTGGCGCGGCGGCACGGTGCGGGTGCTGCGGCACCGCGGGTCGTGCATCGTGTGCGAGCGTCTCGTGTGGGCGTTCGACGACGGGGAGAACGACCCCCGCGGCGCCCTGGGGGATCACGCGCCGGAGCTACTCGACCCGGCCGAACGTGCGGGCATGCCGGAGGCGCTGCCGGTCGTGGCGTGCTTCATGTGCATGAACGACAGCGGTGGTGAGACGTACGACCGGGCATGGAGCGCAGCGCGCCGCTACTGGGGGTCGGTGGTCGCGGCCAGGCAGTCCGGGTGGTCCGAGCCGGCCCGGGACCACGCGGCCGAGCGCGCCGGGTTGTTCGCCGAGCTGGTGATGGCCGGTGCCGCGGAGAAGTCCCACGGCGCGGCCCGCGAGCGTGCACGGACGGCGCCGGCGCCGGTGTACGTGTCGGGGTGGACGCAGGATGCGTTGCTGGACCTGGACGGCCAGTGACCCGGCTCGCCGCCGGCCAGGGGGGTGTTTCCGCTGGTCGGCGGCGTGTCGGAGACCCGTGCTAGACTCTGTGGGAGTCACTCCCACAACGACAGGTTGAGGCCCCACACACAGCCCGGGAGGGCACACATGAGCACCCTGTTCGCCGACACCGACACGTGGAACCGACTCCCCACCGCAGCCAAGACCGAATGCGTCCGCACCGACCACGGCACGTTCCGCTGCACCCACCACACCGAGCCCTACCCGCCGTACCTGGCCGCCGGCGACCACCAGGCCAGCCTCAACCGTCCCCGCAACGCCTGAGGAGGCACACCATGCCCGACACCACACCCGCAAAGGTCACCGTCACCGTGCCGGTCACGTTCACCGTCGACGTGAGCGAGTGGGCCATCGACTACGGCATCTCCGAAGCGGAAGCGGTCACGGACATCCGCGAGGCGTTCCGTACCGGCGCCGTCCCGGGCGAGTCGGGCCGGTCGATGCTCGCCGACGCGATCGCCCGGGGCTGGCCGTCGATCGGATCCCTCGCGACCATCACCGCCGCGCAGCCGTACGAACCCGACACCGACGACGACGGCAAGCCCTGCTGCGGGCAGTGCGGCCACGCCGAAGGCGACACCGACGTCCGCGGCACCCGCGTCGTACTCGTCCCGCAGGACGGCATCTGCGAAAGCTGCGTCGCGTACAACGTCAGCCGCTGCAGCTGACCTGGTGACGCATGTTGCCGGGCGGCCCGCCCGTCCGGCTTCATGCGCCCCCGGGCGCAACGTTCCCCAACGTGAAAGGCGAAACATGTCCGCACATGAGGAGTTCCACGCCGCGGTCGCCGCGGTGCTCCCGCCCGATTTCCCGTGGCGCCTGGAGGTCAACCCGCGCCGCCGGCACGCCGGTCTGCGTGCCCGCGACGGTGTCGTCGTCCTGTCGATCCCGACGAACATGACCGGACCCGACCGGACCGCTGCATGGTTCGCGGTGCACGCACCGCGGGCGCTGGCCAGGCTGCAGGCCAGGGCACAGGACACACCCGCCGCTACGGGACCGGTCGTCAAAGAGCTGGTCAACGGTGAGGGGTTCCTGCTGTTCGGCCAGAACCACAAGCTGCGCCTTGTCGACGACCCGGCGGCGGCACCGATCGTCGCCGAGCCCGGCCCGTCGACGTGGTCGGGTGTCCGCACGTGGCAGCTGACCGTACGCCGTGACCAGGCATCCGCCCGGCTGATCATCGAGTGGTACCGCGGGCAGCTGGCCGCGTGGCTCGACGAGAAGATCCCCCCGGTCGCGGCCCGGTGCCGCGTCCGGGACGGGCTGCAGTGGGAGGTGCGCCCGCACCGCGAGGGCACCGGTCACGGCACGTGGGGCCGGTACCTCGTCAAACACCACCGGATCACGATGCCGTGGATCGTGGCGCAGCTGCCCCGCGACGTCGCCGAACAGATCGTGCGGCACGAGGTCGGGCACGCCGCCCGCCCGCACCGCCAGCCCGGCGCGTCGGGCCGCCCACACGGCCCGGAGTGGCGGGCGCTCATGTCGACCCTATGTCACGACTGGAGGCGGCTGGAAGCAGCTGCCGACGAGCACCGCCTGTGGCATGGCGGCCTCGCGGCACCCGCCCCGACACCCGAACCGGCCCGTGAGCCCGCCCCGGCCGGGTTCGTGTCCGGCTGGGGCGCCCTGACCCCGTAAACCCCCGTCCACGCCTGCACAGCCGATCGAAGGAGCCACACCATGACCACGCAGAGCATCGACAACGCCCGCACCGCCCGGATCGAAGCCATCCGCGAGGAGTCCGAGGCGCTCGGACGTGAGGCGGCCGAACTGAACCTGATCACGGCGGCCGAGGAGTTCCGGCAGGGCTGGCCGACCGCGGCCGTCATCGTCGTCGAGATCGACTTCACCGACAACCCGATCACGGTGACCACCGAGGAGATCCGCGACGCGGCCGGCAACGTGTTGTGGCCGACCCCGCCCCGGTCCGAGTGGCGCGCCGGCGTAGCCACCGATCAGTGGTTGGCGAACGCCTACAGCTGGTCGCCGGGCATCTTCGGTGACCCCGTCGACGACGACGGTGACGGTCACGAGACGTTCCACGTGACGCTGCCCGCCACTGCCTGACCCGCACCCGAACACCTGACAGGGGGACGCGTGATGGACCTGGATGACTTCTTCCTCACCGAGGACCTGACCACCACAGACGAACCCGCGGCCGCCGAGCCGCCCGCGGCCGAGCAGGGCGCCCTGTTCGACGCCTGCACCTACCGCGGCCCGCGTAACCGCCGCGGTGTCGACAACACCGCCGCACTCGACCCGTTCGGCAACATCGCCGTCTGACACATCGGAGGCTCACCCATGAGGGTCACGCTGATCAAAGACCGGTCCCCGCTGACTGCGCGGCGGGTCACCATCCACGAGGCACGGCAGGCGTTCGACGCGGGCCAGGAGATCCTCGTCTCCGAGTACGGCCACAAGCGGACCGTTCCGGTGACGCAGACGAGCACGACGCACACCAAAGACCGGACGACGTTCGAAACGCTCCGCGCCACGGTCGACGAGTGGCGCGGCCGGTACCCGAACCAGCGCTACTACATCGTCGTCCACTGACCCCCCGCGCACAGTTCCCCAACGAACGGAGCACACCATGACCTCCACCGAGTGGACCCACAAGACCGCGACCGTCCGCGTCACGCTGCCGGCGCACACCTCCCGACCGCCGGGCCGCGGCGCCACCTGGGCCGCCGAGGTCGGCAAGCACGACAAGCACCGCGTCACCGGCGCCACCGAGCGCGCCGCGGTCACCGCGCTGGCCGAGGGCCTCGCCGAGTTCATCACCGAGTACCGGCCGCCGGTCGTGAACAGCTACAACGGGTACACGTCGATCCTGGCCATCGAGCCGTCCGACGGTGCCGCGTCGTGGCGTGAGGTCATCGTCAGCCCGGGCGGGATCATCTGCTCCTCGTCGTCGTGCAACGGCGGGTGGGACAGGGCGGAGGCCCGCGCCCGGTACGGGCTGGTCCAGCGCACCACCGACTGGGTCGACGACGAGTCCGTGCACGCCGGTGCCCGCTACATCGACGCGGGCCGGCACGCCCGCCACGACACGTTCAACGCCGACGAGCACTACCGGTACGCGGCGTGGCAGCGTGCCGCCGCGCACGCCGTCGACGCCGGCATCCCGAACATGCACGAGTGGGCCACCGAGCACCAGAACGAGTTCACGATCACCCGGCCAGGTAAGGGCTGAAAAAGGGGGCCTGGACAACATGTCCACGACCACACGAGTGCGGCGCCGCCGGGGTGCGGCGCCGCACGTGTCCCGGTGGGGACGCGGCGTCGTCACCCGTGACGCGGTTGCGTCGTGGCCGCGACCGGAAATGCCCGCCGACCTGTCCGGGATCGCCGACGAGGACATCGTCCGGATGCTCCGCCTGTACACCGACGACGAGACCGCGTCACAGCGTGCATGGGAGGAGCTGGGCCGCCGTGAGGCCGCCGCAGAGCAGCGCGCCGCGGAACGTGCCGCCGCGATCGCAGCACTGACCGGCCGCGGGTACGACTACCTGACCGCGGTCGCGGAGGTCGACGGTGTCGACGTGCTGACGCTGCGGGTGCAGGAAGCCGCCGCAGCTGCCGGCCGCCGCCCCGACGAGACCTCAGAGCAGGCGTTGCGCCGCACGTACGACGAATGGGTCCGTGCCCGGGTGCTGCAGGCCGAGACGGACACCCGCGGGCACCTGCTCAACGCCGCCGGCCGCGCGGCTGGTGTCGACCCGGCCCGCCTGTTCTCCGGCGCACTGTGGCTCGCCACCCGGTGGGCGTCCGGAGACCTCCTCGAATGGTGGGACCGCAACGGGCGGGTCACCTACACCGAGTTCCGCAAGATGCTGACCTGACCGTCCCCTGTCTGAACGGCCGGCGTGTCCCGAGCACGCCGGCCGGCACCCACGTAGTTCGATGAAGTCAGCGTTCCCCAACGTGCACACCTGAAGGCAGGCCCCCCATGGCAGCGACCACACGCCCGTCCAACCGCAGCAGAAGGCAGCAGAAGAACAAGTCGGGTACCGCCGAGCACCGGCCCGCGAGGTCGCCGCGCCGGTTCCGGCACGACCGGTTGACCGCCGTTGACCTGTTCTCCGGGTTCGGTGGCCTGACCAAGGGGATCAAAGACGCCGGCATCGACGTGATCGACGCCGCGAACCACAACCGGTACAAGGTCCAGATCCACGAGGACAACAACCCCGAGGTCAACCACTGGATCGCGGACCTGGCGAACAAGGACGCGTCGGACTACACCTCACCCGCGGACCTGCCGGCCGCGGACCTCCTCGTTGCGGGTGTGACGTGCACGAACCACACGAGGGCGAACACGCAGCGGGCGTACGAACTGGGCCTGACCCTGTTCGACTTCCACGACGAGCACTTCGCGGAGCAGGCGACCAGGTCCGAACGGGACCGCGCAACCGCCCTGTGCGCGTTGCAGTACGCGGCGAAGCACCACCCGCGGGCCGTGCTGCTGGAGTGCACGACCGAGATTCAGGCGTGGGGGCCGGCGCTGCCCGGCAAGACGAAAATGGGTGACGGGTCAACATACCGGTGGTACCTGCGCGAGTGGGACAAGCTCGAATACAACGTGCAGATCGTGTTCCTGGACGCGCAGTTCTTCGGCGTGGGCCAGTCCCGTAACCGCTGGTTCGCGGTCATCACGAAGAAGTACCTGCCCAAGCCCGACGTCGAGCACCGCCCCATGACGTTCTGCCCGCGCTGCGACGAGACACTGCCGGCGAAGCAGACGTGGAAGACCGGCATCCCCCCGTCCGGGTCGGTGTCGTACGGCAAGCAGTACATGTACACGTGCCCACGGTGCCGCAAAGAGGTGGTGCCGCCGTCGACGCCGGCCCTGGCTGCACTCGACCTGACCGACCTGGGTGTGCGCATCGGTGACAAGCCGATCAAGACGCACCGGGACGGTTCGACCGGGCCGCTGGCCGCTGCGACGATGGCGCGGGCGGAGCGGTGCCGGCAGCGGTTCCCCGAGTTCCCGGCGATCCTCATGCCGGCGAAGTCGACCCGTGGTGTCGAGCGGCACCCGTGGCAGCCGATGGTGACGCAGACCAGCCAGCAGGAGTCGGCGCTGCTGTCGGCGGGTTCCCCCGACGCGGCCACCGTTGTTGCGGTCAACAACTTTCAGGGGATGCCGCGCAGCGTGGAGGAGCCGCTGCCGACACAGCCGGGATCGGAGACCCTCGGGATCGTGTCGGCCGGTGTCCTGCCGTTCCGGCAGAACACCGTCCCGACGATCGTCACGGGCGAGTCGATGCCCACGGTGACCGCCGACCAGATCCCGGGCCTGATCACCGCGGTCGGGATCGTGAAGAACAACGGCAGCCTCGAAGAGGCGAAGTACCGGGCGCAGCCGGTGACGAAGCCGCTGGGCACGCTGATCGCGTCGACGTCACAGCAGTCACTCGTGTCGGCGGGCTGGTTCAAGCAGAACGGCAGCACCGGTGACGTGACCGCGCCTCACCCGGTCACGGACTCGCTCGGCACGCTCACTGCCCGGGACACGACCGGGCTACTGATGGCCGAATGGCGTGCACGCCTGGCCGAGGTCCCGTTGGAGGACTGCCGGTTCCGGATGCTGGGTCCGCACGAGATCGGCCGCGGCTGCGGCTTCGACGTCGACTTCCCCGGCTACAAGGGGACGTTCCGGGTGTGGGGGTCGAACAGGGACCAGGTCGACGGGTTCGGTAACGCGGTCCCGCCGCAGGTGGGGGAGTGGTTCGGGTGGCGGCTACGTGCCGTGCTGCACCCGGAGACGGTCCACGTGTCCGGGTGGGGTGCGTAGCTCCCGGATTTCGTAGCACAGCGCCGGCTCAGGGGAACCCGGCGCTGTGCTACTGTGGGAGTGACTCCCACAGTTCCCCACGTAGTCAGACGACGTAAGGCGGGAAATGTCCAAGCGCACGATCGCCTGCCACCAGCTGAAGAACATGATCCCGGGCACGATCCGGGTTCTGCTCACCACCGACCCCGACGGCCGCGCCGAGCCCGAACCCGACGCGACCGGCCCGTGGTACCCGGCCCGCCGGAACACCGACAGGATGCGCGTCGCCGTCCTTACGGACATCATGTACGCCGCCGGTAACCGCCGCACCCGTTTCTACTTCACCACCGACATCGGCAAGGTCAACGGCCTTGCACACAACCGCACGTTCATCCTCGCGACCGTCCCGGAGGTCCCGCGATGCCCAACCCCAACCGCCCCCGCACCGAACTGACCGACGTCGAACGGATCCACCTCGCCCACCTGGTCGAAGACCACGCCGCGAGCTTCTACGGCCCCGCCGGCGCGTTCACGTTCACGTTCGGCGACGCTGTCCGGTACACCGCGGAGGGCTACGTCGAGAAGGTGTTCACCGACGTCGACCGGAACACCCTGTGGGACCTCGTCCGTGCCGAGCTGGAGGCCCGGCCGGAAATCCTGCAGCGTGGCCGGCTCACCGACACGCAGCGCGCCGACAACGCCCGCCGCCGCACCGACGCCGCCGCGGTCCACGACCGGACCGCCCTGGACGCTCTCCGGGACGGCCGGTGGGACGACGCGCTCGCCGCAATCGACCTGGCCGAGCGGGAAGCACCGCTCCGGAGCGGTATCCACAACTGGGAAAGCATCCGCAGCCACATCCGCGCCGCCCGCGACGCCGCGGAGGCCCTGACCACGGAGCAGGCGCCGTGACCTGGCCGCGCGCCGCGGGGCAGCGTTGCCCCCGCAGGGCGTGCCTCCTCGCAGACCTCCACGACGTCGACGCGCACAACGACCCCCGGTCGGACCACTACGACGGGCTCTCTGCCGTCCTCGCCACCGTCACCCACCGCTGCCGCGGCGAGGCCCGGCAGCTTGCCCGCGCCGCCGTCAACGACAGCTGGAATGTCCGCCTGGTCAACATCGTGGTCCACGAACTGGCCGCCGAGAACCGCCGACTGACCGCCCTGATCGCCGAGATCCGCAACACGGAAGCGAGCACCCGATGACCTACTACGTCGCGCCCATCGTCGCCGTCATCGACCCGTCCGGGAACCTGTACTGCGTTCCCTGCGCCGAAACCAACCAGGTGTCCATCGACACGCAGTGGGCGTCGGACAACTCGGCGCTGCAGGACGCTGGCCCGTGCCGCGGATGCGGCACCCGCGTCCCGTACAACCCGGCCGCCTACGTCGCGGTCGACCCTGCCGCCACGGTGACGCAGACCGAACCGGCGCCAGCCACGCCGAACACGGACGTGCTGAACACCGTGATCGACACGCAGCTGCGGGCCGCTGACCGCGCTGACGTCCGCCTCGCCGCGCTGCACGGCGCCGCCGGTGTGGCTGCGCTCCGCGAGCAGTTCCCCACCGCCGCATACGCGTGGATCGAGAACTACTTCACCGACGCCGGCCGGCACGCGGTGGAGGTGTGCCGCGTCCTCGACGGTGACGGCACGGTCCTGTGGGACGCCGACCCGGTCACCGACGACGACCTGATCTGGGACCGCGAAGACCCGCAGACGGGACCGGTCGACCTCGATGACGTGGTCACCGAGGCGTTCCGGGCCGCGGCCGAACGTCAGGACGGCTGGTACCAGTTCGGATGGGACGGTGACGCCCCCGCCGCAGCGGGTGAGATGCCGGCCACGGCGTCCGGCGTCGACCCGTCTCTGGTCGTGTTCGCCGCCGTCGACAAGCGCGCCGCCGCGGAGGTCGCCGCCGCCCAGACGGGACCGGCCGGTGGGATCTCGTTCGGCGACGGCGCCCACGACGCCATGGTGCGGATGCTGCAGGAAGCCGCCGACGGCGGGTGGACCGTCGAACCGCTCCGGGCCGGTGAGGAGCCCGGCGGCGGCACCACCATCCGGTTGACGGCCGTCAACACGTACGGGCTCGGCGGGCAGGTCCTCACCCCCGACGGGGAGCCGACCGGCCGCACCGCCACGTTCGACTGGGTCACGTTCCCCCATGTCCACATCCACTGACCGGCAGGTCCCCTTGGTCAGGTGGGTGCTGACCTGGCTCGACCGGGCCGACCTGACCCGCATCGTCCGCGACGAGTTCCCGACCGCGACCGCGGCTCATGCTCCACCGGGCGGAGCCGCCCTACCCGACGACCGAGCACTACCTGGCCGTTGCAGTAGCCGGTGCACGCAAGGAACGCGAAGCGTTCGACTCGCTGTGGCAGTTCGTCACCGGGGATCGAACCGCAGCAGCAGCAGCTGACACTGATCGGAGGTGGATCGTGCTGAACGGTACGCAGGTGCACTTGCGGGGCGTCGGCGTCCCGGTGCCGCCGTACCAGGGCATCACGTACGTGGTGCCGTGTGGTGCGAAGAAGCTCGACCGGCCGGCACCGGCGGTGGAGATGTACGTCGGGTCGATGTTCCGGCACACGTACGACAACGCGGTCCGGTCCGGGCGTAAGGACGAAGCCGCCGGGTGCGGCCCGGCGCGGGTGCTGATCCTGTCGGCCCGGTACGGCCTGATCACCCCTGACCAGGTCATCGACCCGTACGACGTGAAGATGGGCGCCGACGGGTCGGTGTCGGCCGAGATGCTGACATGGCAGGCGTGGACGCTCGGGATCGACTGGGGTGCGTCGGTCCACGCGATGCTGCCGAGGGCGTACTTCGCGCAGCTGGACCGGGCGTTGCGGCCCTTGGACGTGTACGCCCAGGACGTGTACGAGGGGTGTATCGGCATCGGTGAGCAGCGCCGTGTCAACGCGAGCGTTGGCCGGCCGGAGGGCCGGTCAGCGCAGCTGCCGGAGAAGCCGGGGCCGACGGTGTGGATGGGCACCGGCACGTACGGGTTCTGGTGGGGCGACAAGATCCTCGTGTCGTACGGGCGGCTGCGTGAGATGGCCACCCTCCCGGTCGCGGTTGACGAGTGGGTTCTCGACTCGCGCGGGTTCAACGAGATCGCCGACCACGGCCACTGGACGATCACCGCGGAGGAGTACGCCCGGGACGTGATCCGCTACGTCACCGAGATCGGCAACCTGACGTGGGTGGCGTGCCAGGACTGGCCGGCCGCGCAGCACCTCCTTGACCGGACCGGCCTCACCGAGTACGAGCACCAGCGCCGCACCGTCGACTCGGTGCGGGTGCTGCGCCGGCTGCTCGACGACACCGACGTGTATGTGCTGCCGGTCCTCACCGGCACCACGCTGGCCGGGTACCTGCGGCATGTGCGGATGTACCGCGACGCCGGCATCGACGTGACGAGCGAACTTGTCGGGGTCGGTGCGCTGGTCAAGCGGGGCCCGAAAGAGGTTGCCGCGATCGTGGAGGCGTTGTGGTCGGTCGGGGTCCGGCGCATGCACGGGTTCGGGATGAAGACCCGGGTGTTGGACCTGGTCGGGCACCGGTTCGAGTCGGTCGACTCGGCGGACTGGTCGGGGACCGCCCGCAGGGAGGCCCGCAAGACCGGTGACGGGAGCTGCCCGCACGGGCTGGTGGAGTGGGAGACGAACTGCCCGGTCGCGGCGCGGGAGTGGTGCGACGAGCAGCGCGGCCGTGCTCTCGCGGCGGGTGCACACGAACAGCTGTCGATCATGGATGAGGTTGTCGTGTCGCTGTGGCACGACGAGGTGGCCTGACCAGCCCCAGTTGACAGGGCGGGGATCTTCCCCCATCCTGTCGTGCCGTGGGAGCGACTCCCACAGCAAGCCTTGACACCGTTCCCCGACGGAAGGCCGACCATGACCCTTACGAACACCGTCTGCCTGACCAAGCTCGCAGCACACCCCACCTGGTGGGCGGCCCTGCTGGTGACCCTGCGCACGCTCGGCGTGCGCGCCGGCGCCTGGTCCGACCAGGCGTGGGAGGCGTACAACGCGGTCGACAGCCCTGCGGCCAGCGCTGTGCAGCTGCTCGCGTCCACCATCTGCTAGTCTTGTGGGAGTCACTCCCACGCCAACGGCCATTTGTTCCCCAACGGCAGGAGCCACCATCATGAGCACCGACTTCAACCCCGCCGACGTCACGATCGAACGCCACCGCCCATCCGTTACCCAGGGCGAGGTCAGCGTCTCGTACCGCGGCGAGCTGCTCGGCCAGTTCGGCGACCGGATCGAGCTGTGCACCGACACCGACCAGCACGACGGCCACCACCACGACGGTGCCCCCGTCATCACCGGCTTCCACGGCCACGGCGACGCGTACTGGATCGGCGTTGCCCGCCGTACCATCGCCAAGCGGACCCCCACCGAACCGGCACCCGGGCCGGCGACGTACCCGCTGTACATGTCCCACGTCCGCGAGGGTGACCGGATCAGCGGCTTCCCCGGCGTCGACGGGCAGGTCACCGTTACCGCCGCGTGGTGGCACTCCGACACCCTCACCCACCGGTTCCGGCTCGCCGAGACCGGCGACCAGGTCCACACGATCGACCGCAACGGCGCCCCCGACGTCGTCCTGCACGAACGGCCCGGGTTCGGCCCGTTCGACGCCACGTACCAGGTCGGCGACCGGGTCCAGTACCGGTTCACCGACCGGACCCGCGGCGGTGTCGTCACGGAGGTCACCCACTACCCGGACATGGGCGACGACCCGACGAAGGTCGTCTACACCATCTTCGGTGGTGCCGGCATTGCGCAGGGCTGGTGCGGCACCGCCGACCTGGCCCGTGTCGACACCCCGAAGCCAGCCGTCGGGCAGGTGTGGAAGCGCACCAACACCGGCGACACCGTCACCGTGGTCGAGCTGGAAGACGAATGGGGTGTGATCGTCCGCACCCGCGAGGCCAAGTCGGTCAACCTCATGTGGCCCGGCTGGGAACTGGTCACCGACGCCCCCGAGCCCGCCGCACCCACCGAGGAGCCGGCCACGGAACCCGGGGTCTTCGTTTCGCGGTGGACCGCGGACCTGCTGGGATAGACACCCCCGACCAAGAAAGGGCACCTACGTGACCCCGACCGACAACCCAGACCGGGACCTCCTGGCCCGCGGCGGCCTGCTCGTCCCCGACGTCGCAGCGCTGTTCACCACGGTCAGGCAGGAGATGGAAGACCTGCGGGTCCTCGGCACCTTCGAGGACCCGCAGGAGGTGACACCGGTCAGTGAACGGACCGTGCTGTCGTTCATCGACTTCTCCCAGCCCCGCGGCCGGAGCCTGGAGGGCACCGGTCAACGCCTCGCCGGCGGCGAACGCAACCGGTACGAGGACAACCCGATGCCGCTGCCGGTCCGGATCCGGAACCAGATCCCCGTGTGGGTGCCGGACCCGGACAACCCCGAGGAGACGCTCGACGACGTGCGGGACGCGTTGAAGGCCTGGTACGTCGAACGTCTGAAAGCGGGATGATCGGATGGATCTGAACGACCCGAACTGCCTGCGCGTCTACGACGACCACCCCGTCGCAACGGAGTGGCCGACCGACCCCGACGAGATCCCGCTGTGGACCCGGATCCGGCTGTACCTCGGCGCGGTCGCGTTCCTGGCGGCGCTGTTCCTGGCGGCCTACTGGTGGCTGCCGGCGGCGCTGATCCTCGGCGCGATCCTCGGCGCGGTGTTCGCGCTGCGAGTGAAGCTGGACATCCGTCCACAATGGCCCATGTGAGGTGCGTTCCCCAATGTCCAAGACCATCTACGAGGCGGTCGCTGCCGGGTTCGCGAACGCGCTCGCCCGGATCGACCAGAGCGACAAGGACCAGGCCGCGGCGTGGCTCGCCACGGTCAAGAAGGTCGGGCTCGAACTGACCTCCGACCCCGGGTTCGACGGGCAGGTGTTCGAGGCGCGGTGTGGGGTGTGGGACCTGGCCCGGACCCGGGCGCAGTTCCTGGCGCCGCTGAAGTCGAGCAACTCATGCCGGCGGTGCCGGCGGTGGCTGGAGGGCGAGTTCAACACGGCCAAAGACCGGGTGGCGCAACTCAGCCTGGACCGGCAGATGAGTAACGGCCGCTGCGACCAGTGCGCGGAGGCGGAGGCGCTTTCCCAGCTGCTCCAGCTGTACGACCTGAGACGAGTGACGCAACCAGCCCCGGTCATCCCTGCGAGTGACTTCGGCACGCACCATTTCGGCGACGGGTGTGCAGAACCGCACGGGAAGGGTTGAGGGTCCGGCCGATAGGTGAGAGTGGTTCACCAAATGTTTCGGGGTGTGTCCGCGGCCCCGGCGGAAAATCCTGGAACACGCAGCGAGCCCCGGACCGCGATGGTCCGGGGCTCGCTGCCGTTCAGGGTCAGGCGGGCTGCCGGCGTGGCCGCCGCCCCCACCGGACCGCTCCGATGCCGGCGACGATGATGATGACGGCCGCGCCGACGAGGGCCGAGACGGGCACACCGGTCAAGGGCAGCTGCGGGCCGCTGACGGTCACGGCGGGGCCGGAGTCCACCGGCGCTGGTGTGCCTGTGGTGCTCCCCGACGGCACCACCGATGCCGACCCGGATGCGCTGGCCGACCCGGACGGCGATCCTGACACCGTGCTCGTGCTCGTCGACACCGACACCGATACGGACACTGACGCCGACCCGGATGGGGACCCGGCCGGCGACGACGACGAGCCGCCCGGGTACGGCAGTGGGCACGCCCGCCGGCATCCGTAGCCGGCGTGGCCGCGGCCCGGGTGGTGGTTGTCGTCCTCCCCGGCCAGGGACGGCGTGGCGAGGCCGGTGGCGAGGACGACCGACGCGGCGACCGCGGCGACGACACCTCCGACGTAGCGGGCGAGCTTCATGAATCTCCTTCGTGGGCGAGGATGCTGGCGGCGACCTCGGTGCCGTCGACCAGCTCGGTGATTTCGAAGTCGGCGAACACGTGCGGCGCCAGCGTCTGCAGCCGCCGCAGGACGGCGACGGCCACCTCACGGATCTCCACGTCGGCGTGCTCGGTTGCCCGCATCCGGATGAAGTGCCGCCACGCCCGGTAGTTGCCCGTGACGACGATGCGGGTTTCGGCGGCGTTCGGTAGCACCGCCCGCGCTGCCTGCCTGGCTGCTTTCTTCGCCCCGGTCCCCGCGGTGCCGAGCCGGTCCTGCAGACCGGCGAGCAGCTGCGTGTACGCGTCGTGGGATGCGAGCATCGCCGCTTCGAACAGTTCGTGCAGCTCCGGGTCCTGCGCGATGATGTCCGGTTCGACCGCCGACGACACCGCCGGCACGTACCGCTGCGACAGCTGCGAGTACGACAGGTGCCGGTGGCGGACCAGTTCGTGGGTGAACGAGCGGGACACCCCGGTCAGGTAGAACGTCGCCGACGAGTGCTCGAGGACGGACAGGTGCCCGACCTCGAGCAGGTGCCGGATGTAGTCGACGTTCCGTGCCGTCGCCGGGTTCGGCTTGGCCCACGACTGGTAGCACGCCCGACCCGCGAACTCGATCATCGACTCGGTGGACCTGGCCCGGTCGTCGGGAACCCACTGGAACCCCGACGCGGCCTGCATCGCTTCGAGGAGCCCGGTCGTCTGCCCGATCAGCCACACCTTCGGCCGGCTCCGGCCGCCGGGGATCTCATCGACGTTCACGACGGCTTCTCTTCCCGCAGCGACGCGGCGACGAGTTGCAGTACCGCGGCGAGCCCGACCGCCTCCTTGTCGACCTTTTCTTCTTTCGTGACGTAGCACCGGCACGGCGAGGTCCGATCACAGACGGGGCAGCCGACCGCGGCGACCGCGGCCTTGTACGCGGCCAGCCACTCCGGGCGCAGCGGCAGTTCCGGCCCGAACGGCACCGCGAGCCGGGCGGACAGGGCATGCTCGACGGCGAGGGCGACACTCTTCGCGACCGTGTCGACGCTGCCGTGGGCGTCGATGACGGCGTGTGGGCCGTCGACGAGGTCCAGGAACCCCTGCCGGACCTTCTGGTGGAACCCGAGCGGTTCCCGGTCGATGCGGTTCAGCTCGCCTCGCCGGGCGGCGCGGGCCAGCCCGACCGCGGGGTCGACGTCCAGGACGATCGTCACGGCTGGTGTGGCGTTGAGGCTTGCCCACCGGTTCACCGTCCGCAGCATGTCCAGGTCCAGGCCGCGGACAACGCCCTGGTACACCAGCGTCGACAGGGCGAACCGGTCGGAGATGACGATCTGCCCGTCGGCGAGCCGGGGCGCGATGACCTGCTCGACGTGGGTGTTCCGGTCGGCGAGGAACAGCAACGCTTCCGCGATCGGCGGCAGTTGCTGACCGACCTGGTCCAGGAGCAGCTGCCGGATTGCCCGGCCGACCTGGGTGCCGCCGGGTTCGGCGGTCTCCGCAACGACGTGGCCGGCCGACCGGAGCCGTTCGACGAGGAGGCCGACCTGGGTCGACTTCCCGGCCCCTTCGCCACCTTCGAACGTGATCAGCAGTCCGCGGGTCACCGTGGTGCCCCCGCCACGACGACACCGGGGCCGGTGGTGCCGGGGCACTGCCAGCCGGCGGGAAGGTTCTTCAGCTGGTCCCGGGCGGCGAGGTCCCGGATGAGGGCCTCGCAGCCGGGCGCGGCCTGCGCCGCGCGTTCCTTGCTGGCGGCGGCTTCGTTCTTCGCCGTCTCGATGTCCTGCGCCTTGATCCGTGTGGTGGCGATTGCGTCGGCGTACTCGCGTAGCTTCGCTTCGGTCCGCTGGTCGTAGGACACCTTTGTGGCCTGGACCGACACCAGCCGCACCCCGCGGCCCTCGTACATCGGGCGGAGCTTGTCGGTGATCCGGTCCGACCATTCCTCGAGCGGCACGTACGGGTTCACTGCCGGGTCGGTGGCACCGGTCTGGTTGAGGGCCTTGAACGGGTCGTAGCCGTCGAATGCGGCGTTTGTCGCGGCGAGCGCGGCGGGAACAGCGAAGTCCTGCCGGGCGTCAGCGAAGGTCTTGTACTGCCGCCACAGGTCCTCGGCACCCTTCGCGGTGACGACCCAGGTGATGGTCACCTCCACGTAGGCCTCGGACTGGTTCCCGAGCCGGACGGTGACGACGGGTTCGGTGAAGAAGTTGTCCCGCTCACCGGCTTTGCCGTCGCCGGCGAACCGCAGCGTCTGGTTGCGGGTGGTCCACTCTTCGACGTCCGACCACGGAGCGACGAAGTGGGGGCCGGACCCGAGGGTGTCGCGGTACTTCCCGAACGAGGTCTGTACCCCGATCGCGCGGGCGTCGACGGTCGTGAACGTCATCGACACGGCGAGGAAGAACGCGGCAGCGGCGCTGATGCTGGCGTAGACACGGGCGCGGGTGTTCCCCCGCGATGCCACGGCGACGAGCAGGCCACCGATCCCGGCCATGACGAACAGGAAAAATAGGACGATCATTCGGAGTTGGGTCCCCGATCTGGGTCAGGTGGGCTGGTCGTGGTCAGATCGTCGGATCGGTCAGGGGCCGACCCGACGACAAGGCGGCGGCCGAGCAGGGCAAGGATCCGGTTCGTCCACGCCTCCGACATGACGGCGTGGCCGTTCAACATCTCGCTGAGGTGCTTCTGCGAGCACCCCACCGTGGCGGCGATGTCCTTCTGCGAGACGTCCGCCTGGTCGATTTCGCGGCGGACCAGGTCCCGTAACCCCGCCGGGTGGCCGGTCATCGGGTGGCTGCGTGCCGCGGGCCGGCGGCGGTGTCGGCGAACTCGCGGCGGTGCGCCGACACCCACGCCCCGACCATGTCGTGGGTTTCCGTCGACAGGGTGTCCCCGGCGAGGACCCCGGACAGGTCGTGGCGGCCGTCGAGCCGTTCCATGATGCGGACCGCGGTGGCGTACCGGTCGGCGGCGCCCTCGGTCATGCCGAGTTCGTGGAGCCGGTCGCGGCGGCCGGTGCGGCGGCCGTCGTTCCACAGTCCGAACCCGGCTACGGCCAGGAAGAACCCGGCGACGGCCAGCGTCGCGACGATGATGGTGATACGCATAGATCTACGCCCCCGCGCAAAAACACCCCGTGAACTACTCGATACTCAGAGTGCACCATCGGGCGGGTGAACCGCGGTAATTCGCCGCATGTCGTGACGTACCCTCTCCCGGGTGACCGTAGTTCCCCCGATCCCGATCACCTGTGCAGACCGGCCCACCGTCGGCGGGCTCGTCGTCCCGTACGTCAACGTCCGCCTCGCCGACGGCGGAGTCGACTTCCGCACCCCCCGCCAGGCTGTGTACTCCCGCTGCTGGCAGTCCGACCTGTGCCAGACCTGTAGCCGCAGCCTGCGCAACGAACGCCGGGTCCTGTTCGGCGGCCCGAACCAGCTCCGCCGCCGCCGCTTCGACGAACCACCACTGTGCCTACCCTGCGCCGTGTACGCCTCCCAGGCGTGCCCGATGGTCGCCGGCCGGCAGCCGGCCTACACCGACCGGCCCAGGCTGGCAGAAGGGCACCGGGGGCGTGCCTGCCCCGACCCGGACACCTGCGGCAGCTGCGCCGGCCTCGTCGACGCCGACCCCGCCGCCGGCGACGCATCCGGCGACCCCGCACACCCCTGGTACGCGCTGTACCTGCGCCCGGGCAGCTGGCAGGTGACCGCCCACGAAACCCAGGTCGCCTGCACCGACCGGGCCGGCTGCGTCCACACCCGCGTCATCGTCAACGGCTGCCACCTGACCGACGACCCGTACCGGGTCGTGCTCGTGTCGACCCCCGGCGTCGGCCGGGTGTGGCAGACACTCACCTCCGACCAGGTCGCCGCTGTCCTCCCACCCGTCGGACAGGAGGTGCCGGCATGAAGGTCCGGATGCGGGCGATCGTCCTGGACCGGATCGAACCCGGCGAAACCCCGCCGTACTGCATCCACGGCCGCTCCACCTGCATGGGTGGCTGCAACGAGTGGGTGTGGCTCGGATCCGAAACGGCCAAGCTCGTCCAGTCGGGGCAGGCAGTCCCGCTGTGCCGGGAGTGCGCCACCCGGCTGGTCGCACCGACGTCGACCCTGGTCCGGAACATCAGCGACCACATGCGCATCGACGGGCCGCACAACGACGGGCCCGTTCCCGGTGGGTGAGCGACACCCGGACCAGCAGCCGCCAGATCTGCCACTGACGCAGACCGGCCCGGAACGCACGCGTCCCGGGCCGTAACCACTTCACCGTCAGGTAGCGACGCCGTCCCACGAGGTGCCAGCCCCGGTATGTCCGCCGGATTGGGATTCCCATGGGGCTGATTCGAACACGGCCACGACGAGGGCACACACCGATTCGGTGCCGTCCGATCGGCCACCGATGACGTGCGACCCGCGCCGCGGCATCGACGGGTTGCCGCGGCTGTTCAGCAACGCGTTCAGCGACGTGTCGATCGTCTTGTGCAGCGCGTCGCCGCTGTCGGCGTGGTGCTCGACGAGCAGCCCCCGCCCGGTGTGGTCCTGCACCCAGCCGATCCCTGCCCACACCTGCGTGTCGGGTTCGGACGTGCGGGCCTGCGCCATCACCACGTACAGCCGGTCACCCCACCCGCCGGGGCAGTTTCCGATCCGGTCGACGCGGCGCACGTAGCTCGCCGGCGGCAGGACCGACGACAGGACTATGAGGTTGCGGTCAGCGACACCGGCGCCGACGAGGGCCGCATCGAACGCGGCCAGGTCGGTCGGGCCGTACCCGACCACGGCAACGACAGGGATCCGGATCATCCCACTGCCTCGGGGAACTCGTACAGCCAGAACGTCTGCTCGTCGAGCTGCTCGGTCCGGACGTCACCGGCGAGGCGGCGCAGCATCAGTGGGATCGTCCGGGACATGGCCCGGGTCTTGTTGTTGTGTGCGCAGATGTCCAGGGAGATGATGCCGTTCTGGGCGTACGCCACCCGCCACATCGCTTCGACCAGCTCCGCGAACGGGCCCGCGCCCTGCGCGCGTGGGTGCACCCCGACGAAACCGCAGTACCAGATACGGCGGGCCGCGTACAGGTCCGGCCACCGCCGCTCGAAGTAGGCGGGGGAGATCAGCGGCATCGCGTCGAGCTGGTTCGTGTACGTCGACAGGCCGACGACGGCGTCGTTGTCGTCGAACACGACGTACTTCTGGACCCGTGGGTCGACCATCACGTCGACGAACTCGCCGTAGTTCATGAGGTGCCGCTGCACCGCGTAGGCGTTCACCTCTTCGAACGTCTCGGAGTACATGCGCCACGCCGCTTCGAGCATCGGCCCGTCAACGACGTCTATGACCTTGTGCATGGGGGGCTCTCCTTGTTGGCCGGGACCGGGGTGGTCCGGGCCGGGCAGGAGGTGCTGCCGCTAACTGCCTGCTGCCCGACCCGGCCCTGCCGTCCCGTAGTCGCGCTACGGGGGTGTTGAGCGTGCTCCAGGCCGGCAAGGCGCGGGATCTCCCCAATGACCTATCTGGGGACTTTGGGGAAGATCCCACTAGGCGGCAGAGTACCTACTTGCTCAACCAAGTCAATGCCAACTTGCTTACTCTAATTCACAGATGTAGATAGGCACCTTGACTGAGCGTGGCGGTGGTTGATCAAATATGGCTTCCTATCTGGGGAGAACCAATGTCGACCCGCCATGAAAGGGGGCCACGTCCTGCGGAAATCGCCGACGCCATCGAGGCCGAGATCCGCAGCGGCCACAGGGCCCCGGGAACCGCACTAGGATCACGCTCCGCACTCTCGGAGCAGTACGGAGTGGGCGAATCAACTATCTACTCGGCCATCGGCACGCTGAAAGATCGGGGGATGGTCATCGGGCAGCAGGGCCGCGGTGTGTACGTCGCTGACCCGTCGACATGGCGCATCATCATCACCGACACCCCCGACCCGGACCCGCCGGCCGATCCGTAGCCTAGACGCCAACAACGCCCCGGCTACGTGATAGGTGGCCGGGGCGTTGCCCTTGGAAAAGGCGACTGAGCAGGCTAGCCGTCGAAGTACGTGTCCACGTGGACACGTCCGAACGACGACCTCTGCCCGTCGAAGTACGTCGCCTGGGCAGGCCCGACCGCGAGGGTCAGCGCAGCAGCCGCCGCAGCGAGCACGGCAAGGACTGCAGCAACGATCCGAGTTCTCATGATTCTTCACCTCCCTCCTGACCGGACCGTCGCATGCCTGCTCAAGCAAGTCAATGGGCTGCTTGAGCAAGTCGGGTCAGGAGGAAGGTGGGGGTTTACGCGACGCCGATCGCGGCCGGCTCGGCGACGAACTCGGCAGCCATCGCCACAGTCAGGTCGGCGGCGCTGTGCACACCGACCTTCACGTACACCGCTTTCAGCTGCGACCGGATCGTCGACTCGGCCACACCCAGCTGCTCAGCGATCTGGCGGGGATCCCACCCGGCGGCGACCGAGGTGGCGACCAGCCGTTCCCGGGCGGTCAGCCCATACCGGCACCGGCCGCACGGCATGCCCGCTTCCACCGGGATGCCGCTGCCGCAGCCACATCGACGTTTCCGGGCGGCGGGTTCGCGGCGGGGGGAGGACATGATCCCGACGGTAGGGCAACTTGCTCAAGCAGGTCAATGGCTTGGTTGAGCAGGCCGCGCTACCGTATCTGTGGGCGCCGCCCCCTGGGAAGAGGGGTCGGCGCCCATGCTGACGGGTCAGAACGGCCAGTCGGCGCGCTGCCCGGCCTCGATCAGCGGAATCATCCGGAACGTGGCGTCAGTCAACCCGCCCAGCTCGACCCGGCCCGGGCGGGACAGGTCGATCGGGGAGCCGGCGTAGCCGGCGAGGTTGAACGCGTACACCGGCACCGCCGCCGGGACCGCCTGGACCACGTCGGGCCGCGGGATGCCGTACGACGCGCAACCGGTCCGGTACCCGTCGACGAACGGCATCGTCTGCATGTCGGAGAAGATGAACACCCGGTCGTGGCCGCGGTACGTCCGGGCGAGCGCCTCCGCGATGCGGGTGCCGTGGCCGACCTCACCGACCCGCTTCACCAGGTCCGTGGTCGTCCGCAGCAGCGACGCCCCGGCGGGGACCTTGTGCAGGAACACACCGTCGGCGAACCCGTACACGTCCGCCTGGCCACGGAGGGCCTGCGCCACCCCGAACAGGGCAGCGGCCTTCACCGGCGTCACCTTCGACCGGGCCGACAGCGTCGACGTCATCGACGACGACGTGTCGACGAGGATCAGCGACCGGCCGGGCAGCTCGGGCAGGTTCCCCGTGGCGACGGTCGCGGCCTGGTCCAGGGCGTGACCCCACCGCAGCGACGGCGCCTGCTCGTACGCCGACAGCCACCGGAACGGGAACATCCGCGACCGCAGCACCTGCTCCCGGTCGGCGAACCGGGCCAGGACCTGGGCGGCGACCTCGTCGGACACGCCGGCCTCGTCGAAGTTCCGCAGGTTCCGGGCGAGCGCCATGATGCCCATCGTGGGGATGAGCGCCTCCCACAGTGCCTTCTTCGACACCCGGGACCCGACGGCGGACAGGGCGTCCTCCCACGTCATCCCGGCCTTCTTCAGCCGCTCGGTGTCCAGCCACAGGCCGGGCTCGTCGAGCAGCCGGAACGCCTTGTTACCGGCGACCATCGGCAGCTTCTCCGACAGCGGCTCGTCGCGGTTGTGGCGCCGCTCGATCGCGTGGCGGAACAGGTCGGCCTGCCACGCCGCGCGCGGCTTTGCCCGGGTCAGCTCGATGACGTCGGCGAACCGGACCCCCCGCGAGCCCGTGTCGTACTTCAGCAGCGTGTACTCGGTGTACAGGCGGGCAGCGGCGTCGGCGAGGCCCCGCTTGACCGGCTTCGGGATCGGCCGGCCGTACGTGCCGATCCAGTAGGCGAGCAGCTCGCCCGGCTCGTCGCCGCGCTGACACACGTCGTCGACGACGGCCCGCTCGACCCCGCGGTCGGTGGTCCAGCCGGGCACGTCGTAGGCGGGGATCGACGGGGCGCCGGCCTGCAGCCGGGCGTGGGCCATCTCCGCGGCGCCGACGACGGCGGCCGAGCGCATGTTCGCGGTGCCGCGCAGCCACCGCAGCATCCGGGCGAGCCAGATCGGGTCTTCGACCGCGACCTGGCGGACCAGGCCCCGGTAGCGGCGGTCCCGGTCGTTGGCGGCCTCGTAGAAGGTGTCCTCACCGGCGAGGTTGGTCACGGCGAGGAGGAACAGGTCACTCTTCGCCGTGCGGGAGTATGCCGGCGCACCCTCGTACGTGGTGCGGGTCGGTGCGGTCTCGGTGACCGTGACCGGGCCGCGGCCGCGTGGTGCGGTCACGGTGCCGCGGTTGAACTTCGACATGACGATGGCCCCCTTCCGAGGACTGTCGGGAGGAGGCCATCGCAGACGTGTGAGGTGCCCGAGAACAAGGCGGCAGCGGAGATTTAGTGCTCTGCCATTGAGCTACATCCCCCAGGGGGGATGGCGGGATTCGAACCTGCAACCACTCACTTTCAAGGTGAAGTAACCGATGCCTTCACACCGGGCACCCCGTGCACGTCTGAAGTTGTGGCCTCCCGAGAACAAGGCGCCGGCGGAGATCTCTTGTAACCGAATCAAGGTTGAGTTGAAGTATCCGACGGCTTCACACCGGGAGGTGCGTCACGTACGACCGTACCCGGCCCTGACCGGGTATGTCCTGGATTTTCAGGTCGCCGTCCTGGGAGTCGAACCCAGCAGGCCCGCCTTATGAGAGCGGGTGCGCACCAACGCGCGACGGCGGTCAACGGGTGGGGCACACGTGGCTGGCGATGAACGCGTCCAGCTGCGTCGCGGTGACGGTGATGTGCCGGCCGCTGTCGGACTTGCACGGCTGGTGCCGGATGTGCATCCGGTCGGCGCCGGTGGCGTACACGAAGAACTCGGACCGGTCCGGTAGCCACTGGTCACGGTCGGCGGTGTCGGTAGTCACTCCGGCATCGTAGGCCCCACACGTTCCACAGTGGATGGCACCTGGAGACCCCAGCCGGATTCGAACCGGCGTATACGGTTTTGCAGACCGCTCCCTGACCACGCTCGGGCATGGGGTCATACTCTGCGGATGTGTTACGAACCGCCGCACCCGCTGGCTCATGTTCCGCCGCGGGTGCTGGCCGCGGCGCGGAAGGTGCTGGCCGACGCCGTCGTCGAGAAAGACGTCGACCCGGAGGTGGCCGACCCGCTCGCTGACGCTGTCGTCGCTGTCGTCGCCCCGTTCGTGCAGTCGTGGGCCCGGCGTGAGCACGGCCCGTGGTGCTGCCGCGGCGTCGACGTCGCCGGCTGCGACCACCGGCAGGACATGCACGAGCAGGGCGCCTGAAAAACCTGGCCGGAGGCTTGCACGCCAGAGCCGTGTCACCGCACTACGTAGGTATGGACGACGAGAACCTCACCCAGATCCTGACCGACGTGCTCCTCCACCAGGACCATGCCGAGCTGCTGGCCCATGTCGCCTGCCAGATCGACTTGGACGCCGATCTGGCCACGATCCTGACGGCGGGTGTGCCCACGGAGGGAATCGAACCCCCGACCTCTGCCTCCGGAGGGCAGCGCTCTGTCCACTGAGCTACGCGGGCGGGCCGGCCACCGCGGTGGCCGGGTGTTTCAGCCGACGAGCTGCTCCACGTCGTGAGTGGTGAGCAGTTCGACGAGGGAGCTGCGGTGCGCGACGAACACGGTGCCGCCGGCTCGGAGTTGCAGGTCGGCGAGGAGTGCGATGTACGAGACGGCGTCGAACCAGGCAGCGTTCCTGGCGTCGTCCTTGCCGCGGACCCGGGGGGCGGCGGGCAGGGTGCCCAGGTCGTGGCGGCAGATGACGGTGACGGGCCAGGCGGCGCGGCCGGCGCGGGGGTCGGGGACGGGCTGCACACGGCCGAGGATCCAGCGTTCGGGGGCGATGTACAGGTCGGTCTCTTCGAACAGCTCGCGGGTGGCTGCGTCGCGGACGTACTCGCCGGGGTCGAGACCGCCGCCGGGCAGTGCCCAGCCGAGGCCGTCGGCGCGTTCGACGAGGAGGAGCTTCTGGCGGCCGTCGACGGTGCGGAAGGTGACGAACGCGTCGGCGTTCTTCCGTTCGCCGGGGGAGCCCATTTGGCCGACGCCGTCGGGGAGGTCTTCGGTGGCCAGCGGGTTGCGGGGGAGGCCGGTGGACTGGTCGGTGGCGTGGGGGATCCAGGCGGGTGTACGAAGGGGAACAGTCATAGTGTCAGTTTGACACAAACACCCTTCCGGGAACCTACCGGACAGCGGGCGCCGACCTACCGCTTGTTCCGGATCGACTGGCGGGCGTTGACCCGCTTCGTCACCGCCTCCCGATGCGCGGCCTTCCCGAACGCCGTGAACGTCCGCGACCCCCACCGGATCTTCCGACCGGGCATCCCCAGGCACCGGTAACACTCCCGCGTCGCCCACGGCATCAGCGGATCCCGGTGCACCGCGGCGCCGCCGCAACGACCACACTTCGTGAACGGGTGGGTCCGGATCGACCAGTAGTACCGGCCAGCCGGGACCAACGCAGTCAACGCCAGCGCGACGTACAGGCTGCCGGTCAGATGGGTCAACAGACTCACGATGGCAACAGCGACCAGGGCAAGGCGGGCGGTGGGGGACACAACCTACATCGTCCCGGACCGCGACCGCGTACGTCCAGAGCCTTGCTCATCTACGCCGGCGGCGCGGAGAACGTGACGTGCCGGCCCTCGTACCGGCCGACCAGCTCGAGCGGGCACGCCGCACAGGTCAGCACCGGCACCTCGCGCGCGGAGAACTTGGTCATCACACCGGCCAGGGAGAAGTCACCGACCTCCTGCGCCTGCAGCCGGGCGGCCAGCTGCAGCGTGCCGGGCGGGGCCTTGCAGGCCGGGCAGTTGGACTCTTCGACCGTCGCCATCGGTGTTCACCTCCTGGTCGGGTTGTACGGGTCGAGGGATTCGAACCCACTCAGCTTGCGCACCAGCTTTACAGGCTGGCTCCACTCTCCTGCGTGGACGTACCCGCTTGGGGTGACCGACGGGACTCGAACCCGCGTGTTCCGGGACCACAACCCGGCGCGTCTGCCTCTGCGCTACGGCCACCATGTGCCCGGCGGGCGGAGCCAGGGAGCGGCCCGGTCTCCACCCGCTTGTCGGGCTTCCACACCGGTCGGGTCCGGGACCGGTGTGGCTGCGAACTCGACGCGCGCAACGCTACCGGTACCCCGGTTAGCGCGCAAGCATCGTGTACCCGTGGAAGGACTCGAACCTTCACCCTGCTGTCTGTGACACAGCTGCTCGTCCTTCGAGCTGCACGGGCCAGAGGAAGAGCCCCGGCGTGTGGGCTGGTGGACCGGGGGGAGACCCACCTTCCCGAGGACCGCCGCCGTTGGAGTCCTTACGCCGAGGCTCGTTGTGCCCCCACAACGCCCCCTGTCTTCCCTGGCAGGGGGTCCACCCAGTGTGATGATCGAACCGGGATCGGGAAAGTGGGGAAAGGCGCTCATTCGCGCTCATTCACGCGGAGGGGGTGGGATTCGAACCCACGAGGGTGTTACCCCTACGCCGCTTCCAACGGCGTTTCCGTGACCGCCGGCCCCTCCCGGTACCCGCGGCGGGGGTCGAACCCGCGCCCACCGACTTATAAGATCAGCGCTCTGCCTGCTGAGCTACGCGGGCGTCCCCCCACCAACGAAGATGATCTTGGAAGGTTTCGGGGAAAACTCGCGCCTCCGGCGAAAAATCTTGAAACGGGCAAGCTCCCCGAGCTGGACTCGAAACCACAAGTTAACCCACGCTGTACTCCCACACGTCACCGGTCGATTAACATGAGGGTGTGGACCAAAGCCGACCCTGTCCTTCGTGCCAGGCCCCCCGCGATCCCGACAAGCGTGTACGCGCAAACCGGACTCGCTACTGCGACGAGTGCTACTACAACCGATACACGAGAAAGCCCTGCGTGGGCTGCAGCGGCCACGTGGACCGCTACGCAAAGACTGACCGATGCGCGACCTGTCGGGCCAAGGAAGTTCCGGCGCCACGCCAGATGACGGATGCCGAGATCGCTTGGGTCGCTGGGATCGTCGAGGGCGAGGGAAGCTTGCAATCCCGGCAGAAGGTCGCCGTCGTGGTGGAGATGACTGACCCAGACATCATCGAACGCCTCCACGCCCTAACTGGGATCGGCCGCGTCAACCACAACCAGTGGAAGGCCAAGGACCACTACAAGGCGACCTCCGCATGGGCGGTGCGCCGAGCAAGCCACGTGGTCCACATCGTGCTGGCGATCTATCCCTGGCTGGGCAACCGTCGCCGTGAGGCGGCTAACGCAGTCCTGGCCCGCCTCGGGCATTCGGCGGATGCAGCTCCCTCGGTTGGGGTCGAACCAACAACATCCCGGTTAACAGCCGGACGCTCTGCCTGTTGAGCTACGAGGGAATGGTCGCGCGTACGGGACTCGAACCCGTTTTCCCTGATTGAAAGTCAGGGGGCCTACCCATAACCGAACGCGCGCAGGTGTTCCGAGCTGGGATCGAACCAGCGGCCCCCACCCTGTCACGGTGGTGCTCTCCCGCTGAGCTACCGGAACGTGGATGCGCGGACAGGATTCGAACCTGTGACTTCGGGCTTATGAGACCCGC
>JACCDR010825706.1_pt1 | contig 31378 bp, 27 predicted proteins | sample 7446431 | NCBI WGS metagenome assembly JACCDR01 (sample SAMN15323443, study PRJNA562643) | freshwater metagenome | isolation source: river surface water | place: USA:Blue River Watershed | collected 2017-08-17
CTACCATTACTCAATACCAAGTTAATCATGCTGTACGCATGCTAAACGACAGACCAAGAAAAAGGCTGGGTTACAAAACACCAAGGGAGGTATTTAAAGGGTGTTGTGATTCAGGTTAGAATTTAGGACAGTGTACAAATTTATAGCCACAGATAAAGACTTTTTAGTAAACTACCTCGCTAGCCTATACTTTCGAGGTATTAGAAGCTGCGAAACAGGGGGTAGTTTGTTGGATAAGAACACAGCTCCGCTTGTACTTGTTTTATATTTCCATTCATACCCGTAAGCCAAAGCTCTCGGGGTATTTTGGAAAATTCCAATAAAAATTGATATACTATATAAGTCGTCCTCTAATCGACGTATCGGACGACATGATTTCGCTAAATCACATGAAAACAATACTTTCAGGAATAAAACCTACGGGCAGGCCACATTTGGGCAACTATTTTGGGATGATGAAGCAACTCATCGACATGCAAAAGGAGTATCACACATACGCCATGATAGCCGATTATCATACTCTAAACTTCATACAAAATAAGGAAGAGATGCAAAAACTTACAAAAGAAGTAGTGATAGATTACCTTGCGCTAGGGCTGGATACCGAAAAAAATATTATTTTCAAGCAATCAGAAGTTAGCGAGCATACAGAACTAGCTTGGATATTTGAATCAATCACAACAGTACCGTATCTAAAGAGGGCACACGCATACAAAGATGCGGTAGAGAAAGGAAGGGAAGAAGATGTAAGCGCAGGGACATTCAACTATCCGATGCTCATGGCAGCAGATATATTACTTTACGAACCAGACATAGTACCAGTAGGAACAGATCAAAAACAACACATAGAATTTGCACGCGACACAGCGGAAAAATTTAATCGTATTTTTGGAGAAACTTTCAAACTTCCAAAAGAACAAATATTGGAAAGCGTCGGCACTGTCCCTGGAATAGACGGAAGAAAGATGAGCAAGAGTTATGATAACTATATAAGTCTTTTCGCAGAAGATGAGGAGATAGAAAAAAAGGTAATGGCGATAGTTACTGATTCAAGCGGAGAAAGGCCAGAAAATGTCTTTGCTATACATGCACTTATAAAACCAAAAGAAGAATTGGAAAAGATATACGAAGAAAACAAGGGTAAATACAAAGTACTAAAAGATTTACTGATTGCGGACCTAAAAGAATTTATAGGTCCAATGCGAGAAAAAAGAAACGAAATAATGAAAGATACAGACAGGATAGAGAGAGTATTGCAAGAAGGAAAGGAGAGGGCAAAGAAGGTGGCGGAAGCAAAAATGCAAACTGTTAAAAAAGCCATAGGAGTACAGTAAACAATTGAATATTATTACTTTATTTGTTAATCTGAGCAATAAATGAATAAGTGGCCGTCCTCCAATCGACGTATCGGACGACACGATTTCGCTAAATCGTATGAAAAGAATATATATAAAAGACTTAAAAGATCATGTAGGGAAAGAGGTTTCTATCTCTGGTTGGGTATCTGTGCGTCGTGACCAAGGGAAAATGGTGTTTATGGATATACGCGACATGTCTGGCAATGTCCAATGTGTCGTGTTACCGAATCACACAGAGCCACTTGAGACAGTAAAAGAGGTCCGTAATCAATGGGTGCTTGAAATAACAGGGCAAGTAAACAAAAGACCTGAAAAAAATATAAAAGCTGCGGTTGTGAATGGTGATATTGAGCTTGAAATAACAGCTATAAACATCTTGTCTAAAGCTCAAGAATTACCATTTGATATTGATAGCGATTTGAACCTTGATACATATTTTGATTACCTACCACTTACACTTCGTACACAAAAAGCACGAGATATATTTACCATGCAAGCTTCAATCGTCGAGGCTTATAGATCATCACTTAGGTCTCAAAAATTTATGGAATTCCAAGCACCAGCACTTGTAGCGGGAGACGCAGAAGGTGGTGGAGCAGCGTTTAAAGTTGAATATTTTTATGACAAGGCGGCATACCTTGCCACATCACCACAGCTATACAAAGAAATAATGGTTGGACCATTTGAGAGAGCGTTTACTATTGCGAAGATTTTTAGAGCAGAAAAAAGTGCAACAACTAGACATCTTTCAGAATTAACCCAGATGGATTTTGAAATGGGATTTATAAAGAATCACCTTGATGTTATGGCTGTTTTAGAACAAGTAATTCGCGATGTAGTAACAACAGTATCAGAAAAACATCAAGATATATTTGAAAGATTCAATATACAAAAACCACAGATGCCAGAAAAATTCCCAATATTTACACTTCGTGAAGCACAAGAAATAATAAGCAAAGAAACTGGTGTAGACTCGACAGATGCAATAGACATGGAACCAGAACATGAAAAAATCATATGTGAATATGCATTAAAAAATCTTGGTTCTGATTTTGTATTCATTACACATTATCCAACAAAGAAAAGAGCATTCTATACATATGCCGATCCTACAAATCCAGAATTATCACTTTCTTTTGACCTATTATTTAGAGGGCTAGAGATAAACTCAGGAAGCCAGAGAATACACGACTACAATATGATGATAGAAAAAATGAAATCAAGAAATGTAAATCCTGAAAATTTCACATTTTATCTACAAGCCTTCAAATATGGCCTACCTCCACATGGAGGATGTTCCACTGGCCTTGAACGTTTAACTGCGCGTATGCTTCAATTAGGAAACGTAAAAGAGGCTTCTGTATTTCCTCGCGACCTAAATCGTATAGATAATAGGCTCTCAGAATAGTGAGGCTTAATTCAAGTCTTTCTTTCTGCTACAATATAAACATGCAAGACACGAAAGAAATTGTGCCTAATTTTCAAGTTGTATTAGAGAGTTTTCAAGGTCCTCTTGATCTACTTTTGGATTTGATAGAAAAAAGAAAACTTCACATAAGCACAGTGTCTCTATCTAAAGTAGCCGACGATTTTATTGAATATGTAAAAAAAATAGAAGAATTCCCCATAGCGCATTCTTCTGATTTTATATTGATAGCTTCTACGCTTTTACTTATCAAATCAAAATCACTCTTACCGACACTAGAGGTAACAACAGAAGAACAAAACGATATAAGCGACTTAGAGCACAGACTAGCTGAATACAAAAAATATAAAGACTTGTCAAAAGGAATAGAAAAAATGTTTGGCAATTTTCTTTTCTTCGGAATGGAGAATAAACAAAAAGTTGTAGTATTCAATCCTTCAAACGACACGACAAAAGAAAACTTACAGAAAGCGATTAATGAAATTTTGGGAAATATACAAAGAAAAGAAAACATACCAAAAGTAATGGTGCAAAAAGTTATAAGCCTAGAAGATATGATAGAAAGCTTGTCGGAGAGAATAAAGACAGGAATAAGAACAAGTTTTAAAGAATTTTCTCAAATAGGTAAAATGGAAAAAGTAAATGTGATAGTGAGTTTTCTTGCTATGCTAGAATTAGTAAAACAAGGTATAGTAAGAGTAAACCAAGAAAAACATTTTGACGACATAGAAATAGAAGGGGAGAACATAGGTATCCCAACGTATTAAAATCATGAACTTAGAATCAAAAATAGAAGCAATACTTTTTTATAAAAACGAACCAGAGGCTTTTACTCTGCTCGCTAAAATATTAGATACAGACGAAGAGAGCATAAAAAATGCAGTTAATAATTTGGCGGAGAATTTAAAGGGTAGAGGTATTACAATAATACAGACAGAAAAGGAAGTGAGTCTTGCGACAAGTAGAGAACATACAGAACTTATAGAAAAAATCGCAAAAGAAGAAATAGGTAGTGAGATAGGAAAAGCAGGGCTCGAAACTCTGTCAATTATACTTTATAATGGCCCTATCTCTAGAAAAGAGATAGATTATATAAGAGGCGTAAATTCTTCTTTTATATTAAGAAATTTAAGCATAAGAGGACTCATAAAAAGGACAAGTGACGGCAAAGCTCCTAAATATGAAAGCACAATAGAACTTCTGTCATATTTAGGTATAAATAAAATATCCGATTTGCCAGAATTTGAAGAAGTAAACAAAAAAATAAATACAGTGATGGAAGAAAAAGATGCATCGGGCACAGAATAAGTCATGGAAGAAAATAGAAACAATTATATAGAAAAAGCATTAACCAAAGACAAAGGAGCAACATACTTCCTGTATTTTTTGATTTGTTGTTCTGTTCTTTCTGTATTACTTTTCACAGTATCTATACTTGGAATACAAAACATAAAAAATAATCAAAAGGAAAGTAGTGTCAAAAACGTCACACAAGATACTTTTCAAAATTTGTCCCTAACTGGTAAAAGTATATTTGTGTGGGATGTAGTAAACGAAAGAGAATTGTTTTCAAAAAATCCAGACGAACCACTTCCTCTTGCTTCACTCACTAAAGTAATGACGGCTCTTACGGTAGAAAAAGTTTTGAGTCAAAAACATAATCAAAACATAAAAATAAAATCAGAATATCTTTTAGCCGATGGCGACTCTGGCCTTCTTGCAGGGGACACATGGAATGTAAACGATCTCAAAGATTTTATGCTCGTCACATCTTCCAACGACGGCGCCACAGCCGTTGCATCTCTATTAAATACAGAGTACGGCTCAGAATATAATGACGAACAATTGAAAACACTGTTTGTAAACGAGATGAACAAAATAGCAGAAGGTCTCGACATGAACAATACTAAATTTTTTAATGAACACGGATTAGACAGGGAAATAGAAAAAGGAGGTGCTTACGGATCCGCAAGAGATATGTCTGTACTTTTTGAATATATATTAAAAAATCATCCAGACTTATTGGAAGCGACCAGATACAAGCATCTTAGTTTTGTAAGTAACGAAAGTACATACAGTGCAGAAAATACAAACGACTATGTAAATCAAATACCAAGTCTAATCGCATCTAAAACAGGTTTTACCGACTTAGCAGGAGGGAACCTTGCCATAGCTTTTGACGCTGGTTTAAACAGACCTATAATAGTAGTCGTCCTCGGATCAACAAGAGAATCTCGCTTCGATGACACATTAAAATTAGTAAACGCAAGTATTGAATATATAACAAAAAACCAATGATAGAAGATACAGTAAAAATATTTCTCCCTGCAATAGGTGCTTTTATACTCGGCGTACTTACCACTCCTTTGCTTACTGATTTTCTTTATAAAAACAAAATGTGGAAACACAAAGCCGGCAAGACTGCACTCGACGGTACAGAAGCAAAAGTTTTCAATGAACTTCACAAAACAAACGAAATAAACACTCCAAGAATGGGTGGGGTCATAATTTGGTTTAGCACAGCAACCGTAATGCTTTTCTTCTGGGCTATATCTATACTTTTACCGAACACAATAAGTATTAAACTCGATCTTATATCTCGTAGTCAAACTTGGATACCTCTTGCCACTCTTATACTTGGTTCACTTGCAGGACTTGTGGATGATTATTTAGAAATAATGGGTTCACGAAAAGAAAAAGGTAAAGGCGGTATGCCCCTCAAAAAAAGACTTATCATAGTCTCCACAATATCTCTACTCTGTGCATTTTGGTTTTACGAAAAACTCGATATTACAAGCATAGGCCTTCCGTTCGGTGGAGAATTATTCTTAGGACCTCTTTTTATATTACTATTCTTACTTGTCACACTTTTCATTTATGCAGGAGGAGTTATAGACGGCATAGACGGTCTTGCAGGAGGAGTGTTTGCTACAATGTTTGCATCATATGCCGGAATAGCATTCTATCAACAACAGATAGACCTCGCTGCGTTTTGTGCAACAGTAGTCGGAGGAATCCTTGCATTTCTTTGGTTTAACATACCGCCAGCAAGATTTTACATGTCCGAGACGGGGACCATGGGTCTTACGATCACTCTCACAATCGTCGCTTTTATGACAGATAAATTAGGTGGGGGATATGGACTATTGGTATTACCAATAGTGGCACTGCCTCTTGTGGCTACTGTTTTTTCAAATGTTATACAGGTGTTCTCTAAAAAATTTAGGGGCAAAAAGTTTTTCCATGTCGCACCTTTGCACCATCACTTTGAAGCCATAGGCTGGCCATCATACAAGGTAACAATGAGATACTGGATTATATCTACAATCTGCGCAATTTTAGGCATTTCTCTCGCTTTGATTGGGTAATCATTTTCCAGTATAATAAAAGAAGTTTGGGATAATGCCCCAATAAGTCGTAGTGTGGGGAGTCGGCATCTGCGAAGTGCCGGCTCTTTTATTTTTTTCACACCATGATTTTGTCATTCCTGTGTTAAAATACATTCATGTCTATAAAAACCGGTAGCATACGGAAACCTTTTTTGTTGCTAACTCTACTTTTAACTATTGGAGGTTTTTTTATATTCAGCTCTGCATCTTTGGGAGTACTGGCAAGAAATGAAATAAAATTTGCAAGTGTTGCTTTTAATCAAGTCTTCTACGGACTATTTCTTGGCTCTATTGCATGCTTGTTTGTGGCAAAAATAGACTACCACGTCTGGAAAAAATACGCTTTCTATCTATTCGTAGCAGGTATATTCATGACACTACTTGTCTTTGTACCAGGAATAGGATTTGAACACGGGGGAGCGAAGCGGTGGATAGATTTGAGGGTGATATCTTTCCAGCCATCTGAATTTTTAAAAATTGCATTCATAATATATTTTGCAACATGGCTTTCAAATATTAAATCAAAAGTAGAAACAGTAAAGTGGGGACTTTTACCTTTCACAATACTGAGTGGATTATTAGGAATAATACTTCTGGCACAACCAGATACAGACACATATGCCGTTATGGTATTTGGAGCATTATCCATGTATATAGTCGCAGGAGCAAAATGGAGACATATAGGTTCAATAATTTTGGCAGGAATAGCCATACTTGCAGTACTGGCTTTTACAAGACCGTACATAATGCAAAGAATAGAAGTCCTCATCAACCCAAGTAAAAATAGTCAGACGACGGGTTATCAGCTTCAACAATCTTTGATTGCAGTTGGGTCCGGTGGCCTTTGGGGCAGGGGATTTGGACAGAGTGTACAAAAATTTAACTATCTACCAGAACCAATAGGCGACTCAGTATTTGCTGTAGCGTCCGAGGAATTTGGCTTTGTAGGAGCAACAATAATATTAGGAATATTCGTACTTTTTAGCCTAGAAGGTCTAAAAATAGCCTCATTATCTAAGGATGATTTTGGTAGACTACTATCCATTGGAATTGTTATACTTATAATATCCCAGTCCATGTTAAACATAGGGGGGATGATAGGTGTGTTACCACTTACAGGCATACCATTGCCTTTTGTAAGTCACGGCGGGACAGCTCTGTTTATAACACTAGTCGAGGTTGGTATACTTATGAATATATCAAGACAGGGTAGGGTGGAACCTAAATAATCAAAATTCTAAGGAATTTTAAAAAAATATGAAAATAGTATTTACAGGAGGAGGCACTGGAGGGCATTTTTATCCTCTTCTTGCCATAGCAGAATCAATAAAAAAACTTTCTAAAGAAAACAAATTTCTTGAGCCCGAGATGTATTTCTTTTCGCCTACACCTTACAATCAAGGGCTATTGTATGATCACAATATAATCTACAAAAAAGTTATATCTGGTAAAGTCAGAAGATATTTTTCTTTTATGAATTTTTTAGACATCTTCAAAACAGCATGGGGGTGTCTAAATGCTCTATTTGAGATATTCAATATTTTTCCAGATGTTGTGTTTAGTAAAGGTGGATACGGTAGTTTTCCTGCGGTGTTCGCAGCAAGAATTCTTGGAATACCAGTATTTGTTCATGAATCAGATTCTGTGCCAGGGAGAGCAAATGCTTGGGCTGGTAAATTTGCAAAGCGTATTGCTGTCTCTTACAAAGAAGCGACAAAATATTTCAAGGAAGGCAAAGTGGCATACACAGGACACCCAGTCATGCAAGACAAAGAAGAACCGATAACAAATGGTGCTTCTGAATTTTTTGGATTTAGTCAAGAAATCCCAACAATATTTATAGTAGGAGGCTCACAAGGATCGGAGATAATAAATAATTGTATTCTTGATACTCTGCCAGATTTAATAAAAGAATTTCAAATAATACACCAGACTGGTCCGAGCAATATTGAAGTAATGAATAAATCAGCCGAAGCAATACTTCTAGATAATAAAAACAGAGACAGATACAAACCTTATGGTTATATGAATAATTTAGAGATGAGGATGGCTTCTGGCGCATCTACTATAATAATAAGTAGAGCAGGTTCTACAATATTTGAAATATCATCATGGAAAAAACCTTCCATTATAATACCGATAAATGAAAACATAAGTCATGACCAAGTTAAAAATGCCTACGCATATGCAAGGTCTGGTTCTTGTTCTGTAATAGAAGAAAGAAATCTTCATCCTCACATATTAATATCAGAAATAAAAAGAATAATAGAAAATAAAGGTATTTATGAAGGAATGCAAAAATCAGCAGAGAGTTTTTTCAAAAAGGGAGCATCAGATGAAATTGCACGAGAAATACTAAGCATTGCACTATCACACGAACAATAAAAACATGAGCAATACAGATAAAAAAATAATAGTGAGATTTCCACCGAGTCCGACAGGGCTTTTACAAATGGGTAATGTAAGAACATTGTTGTTTAATTTTCTATTTGCACAAAAAAATAAAGGAGAGCTTATAGTTAGAGTCGAAGATACAGATAGAGAAAGATCAAAAAAAGAATACGAGGAAGCAATACTACAAAGCCTAGATTGGCTCGGCATAGACTATGCAAACAGAGGTAATGTCTGGAGACAATCAGAACGTACAGAAATTTATAAAACAAAAATACAAGAATTAATTAAAAATGGTTCAGCCTATATAGCAGAAGAACAAAAAGTAATAACAACTAAAGATGGTGAGTCAAAAGAAGACGCCCCTAAAAATGTAGTTAGATTTAAAAATCCTGGAGGAAAAATAAAATTTACAGATTTGATTCGAGGCGAAGTAGAAATAGATGTAAGTGATCTGGGTGATTTTATAATAGCCAGAAATATAGAGGAGCCAGTTTATCATCTCACTGTTGTCATAGACGACACTGAAAGCGGAGTGACGCACATAATACGAGGTGACGACCACATATCAAACACACCGAGACAAATCCTTCTCATAGAAGCACTTGGTGGCACAAGACCTATATACGCGCACTTGCCCTTGGTCCTTGCAAGCGACAGAACAAAACTATCAAAGCGAAAACATGGCGAATCTGCTTCTCTAAAATTCTACATAGAAAAAGGTTACGAAAAAGAAGCAATAATAAATTTTCTAGCCCTAATAGGATGGAATCCTGGTACCGAGCAAGAAATATTCACAGTAGAAGAACTAATAGAACAATTTGACATAACAAAAGTTCAAAAAGGTAGCGGAGTGTTCAATATAGAAAAATTAGATTGGGTCAGCAGGGAACATATATTAAAAAAAGATAGGGCCACTCAAACCGCAAAATTATTGGAAGTCTTAGCGAAAGCAAAATACGCCAAAAATACAAAACTACAAGACACAGAATTTGTAGACAATCTACTGAGCATATTGATAGAACGCATACATCGCTGGGGCGAAGTTGTTGAATGGATAGATGCAGGGGAATTCGATTATTTGTTTGAAACACCTATATTAGACAAGCCTTTGATTTGCTGGAAGAAATCAAACAATGAAAGTACAGTATCTTACTTGAAGATGATAATCGAAATTCTAGAATCAAATACAGACAAACAAAAAATAATTTCTGATATAAAAGAATTGGCAGATAAAATAGGAAAAGGGGAGATATTGTGGCCACTTAGATATTGCCTATCCGGCAGAGAAAAGTCACCAGATCCATTCTCACTCATAAACATATTTAGCATAGAAGATATAAAAACAAGAATAAAATCTGGATTAAACGTCTTAAACTCAAATGAATAAAAAAGATAAAACGACAATAACAACCACATTATTGTTTATACTTATTATCTGTATAAGTATTTTCTCAAACAAAATTTATGCACAATCAGTAAATACAGAGATAATAAAACAGACTATAGACTCCCACACTGATAAGATAAAAAAATTGGACGAGGAGATAAAAATTTATACCAAACAAATAGAAGTTATAGGGACCGAGGCAAAAACACTAAAAAGTGCTGTCCAAATACTTGATATAAACCAAAAAAAGATAGGTACCGAAATAAAAAAGACGGAGTCAAACATAAGCAACACAAACAGCTCTATACAAAAATTAAATTCAGAAATTAAAAACATAGAATCAAAGCTTGATACTAACAAAGGAGCGATATCCAAAACAATAGCGGAGATAAGAGCAAAAGACGACAGGTCTCTTATAGAAACAATTCTTACAAACAAAAGCCTTACCGATGTACTTGGAGAATACGAATCAATGGAGCAATTCAGAGAAGAAGTAAGAGCAAAATCTAAAGAATTAGAACAAAACAAAATAGATTTAGAAAATAAAAAAAATCAGACTGAGAAAAAAAAGATAGAGCTCGTATCTTTAAAGGGTGAACTGAGTGATAAAAATGAAATACTCGCAATAAATAAAAAAGAAAAAAACTCTTTGCTTACAGAGACAAAAAATAAAGAAACGGTTTTCAAAAATATCCTAGCAAATAGACAAGCCGAAAAAGAAAAATTTGAAAAAGAATTATTCGCATTTGAATCAGAATTAAAAAGATCTATAGACCCAAACAGCTTCCCTTCTGGTAAAAAGGGGATATTGTCTTGGCCACTTGAAAACATAACTGTCACTCAATATTTCGGGAGAACAGCTGATGCAAAACGTCTTTATACATCAGGGACACACAACGGTGTAGATTTTAGAGCAAGCCGTGGTACAAAAGTAATGTCTGTTCTTGAAGGTACAGTACAAGGAACAGGTAACACAGACGCACAAAGAGGATGTTATTCTTATGGTAAATGGGTCCTCATAAAACATCCAAATGGTCTTACTTCTCTTTACGCTCACCTAGACTTAATCAAAGTAGAGGCAGGCGAGAGAGTTTCTACAGGACAGACAATAGGATACAGTGGCCAGACAGGATACGCCACAGGCCCTCACCTTCACTTGACTTTATACGCTAGTCAAGGTGTAGAAATTCAAAGATATACATCATCTAAAAATTGTAAAAATGTTGATATTCCAGTATCAGACCGTAGCGCATACTTAGATCCGATGTTGTATTTCTAAGCAAAATTTATTTTCAAATATTTGATAAAATAAAAAGATGAAAAAACCAAATAATAAAGAAAGTGGATTTATTTCAATTATTCTAATCATAGTCGTATGTTTAGTTTTGTTGAAGTATATCTATGACATAGATATCGTTAAAACGCTCACAACGGGCAAATTTAGAGAGGTTCTAGACTATGTCTACAGCTGGGGTCAGGAAGGCTGGGACAAGTACCGCGACATCATAATCATAGGCTGGAACTATGCAGTCGAGCTAATCCAAGAACTATTATCTAAAATAAAAAAATAGAAAGCATTGTTAAAGATTCAAAAAAACTAGACGACGTATACAAGGGGAGACTAAAATCAAAAAATAAATAAACACAAATTAGAGACACGTATATAAGAAGAGCGTATAAAGTATTGAGTAAAGAATAACATATAAATAGAGCTTTGTTTCTATTTATATAAAAATAAATATAGTGACCAAAAGATATATTGTGCGACGTTATGAAGGGTTCTAGGATAAGTTATCCACAGGTACCAAAATAAACAAAAACCACTTCCCTCAGGAAGTGGTTTTTGTTTATTTTATTTTACTTATTTACAGCTAATTCTTTTTTCATATACTCGGAGTAAGCTATTGTCTTCTCCCAACAAGGAGAGGAAGAGCTCCAAGGCTGAACGCCTCTTTTCTCAAATAGATGTCTAGCGTAAGCCGTGTTCCCTTCTATTGTCATGATATCGTATCCGAGTTTATCGGAATCGGCATCATGATAATATTGGTTGATCTGCATTACACCAACATCAAGATCGTTTACTACTCCTCTAAGAACTTTGCCGTCTTTATCATATTGACGGAACCTAGATTCACATCTACTTATTTCAATCATTATAGGTATATCAGAAAAATAATTTCTAACATATTCTTCTGCAGTGATTGAATTTTTTTTATCTTCTTTAATAACTAAAGCCGATTTACTTTCTTCCTTATTAACAATGATTGAAGGTGCGTGTTGCAGACTCAAACCAGTGTTAGATGCTTGAGATGCTACAAGAGCAAGTCCAAGCGCAGTCATTTGCAAAATAAGCCTATTGGTTACTTTTAATCTTTCATATATCCTGTTCTGAATTTATTACTATAGAACATATAAAAGTAGAGATGTATCGTCAGGAATTACCTTGAGCGCGAACCATATAAAGATATATTTTGTTGCTCAAGCCAACGATCCTCTCTATAAACACAAAATCCAATCTAGGATATAACCTGACTGGACAGTAATAATACTATCATACTTGACATTTTATGTCAAGTGGTATAATTGTGTTTTATCTAAAATATGTTGATAAATAAGGACCTAATTGAAAATTAGTACATCCCCTTCTTTGAGTCCATCTAGTACTTCAACATTCCCCGAATTACCGATCATTCCTAAAGTGACTTTTGTCTTAACTTCTTTATTATTTTCTAACCTATACACGAATTTTTCATCACCCTCCGTAGTAACGGTATAAAGTGGTATAGATAGGACCCCTTCCCTCTTACCTGTCTCTATTTTTAGATTTGCAGTCAAACCACTCTTAACATTTTGAGTCGTAGTAGAAACAAAACTAACATTAACTTTATAATTCACTACACCATCAATAATTATTTCTCCCGGATCTATCTTAGATATATAACCATCTAAAGTCTCTCCCGGAAAAGCATCCAAATCTATTCTTACCTTATTATTAATAGCAATCTTTCCAATATGTATTTCTGATATATTTGCTTCCGCATATAACTCATCTTGACTTATCATAGAAACAATAGCTTCTCCAGGAGACACTGTGCCACCAACTTTTGCATCTTGTTTTGTAATTATTCCATCAAAAGGAGCTGTGATTACATATTTATTATAATTAGCCCTCAAAGAATCGAGATAGGATCTTGCTTGGTCTACTTTTTCTTGTTGTATAAGGACACTATCAAATTGGTTTCCATTGCTTATACTAGGGGAAGAATTTAGCTTATCCTTAGCGGTAACAAGATTAGATATAGCCGAGGACACTGAATTACGTGCTGAGGATATTGTTGTCTTATAACCATTAACGGTTGCTTGATAGGAAAACTCGGCTGGAGTAAAAGAATTTATAGTCAGAGCAACGTCGTTCAAAAATTTATTTATTGCATTAAGATTTTTTATTGCCATATCAGCTTCTGCAGAAATATTTTGATTGTTTATGGAAGTTAGTCTCCTGCTCCAATCATTCAAAATCTGTTCCACATTTTTTCTTGAAGCATTTATACCGATGGCAGTCTCACTTGGTATATCGAAATAATGTATAAAATTACCATCAGTAAAAGATATTTCTATTCTGGGATTATTTGGAATATTCTTAAAAAATTGATCTGTCTGATTTCTTACAGCATTATCTGCATCAGAAAAACTTGTCTTTATAGTAGCTTCCAAATTTTTAAACGCATCAGAAGATGATATAGGGGCAGTATTTTTTATATCATTTAATTTTATTATCTCTTCTTGTAAAAGAGACTCGGCTTTTGATACATCAGCAACGATGTCTCCTGCCTCAATGATTGCTATCGTGTTTCCTTTATATACCCTGTCTCCAATATCATAATAGACAGCACCAACCCTGCCCGATTTATCGAAGCCGAGGTCAACGCTTTGATTGGGTTTTATCTTACCAGTAGAAGCAACTTCTTGTACTACATCTCCAATCTGAGCTGTGATTTGCTGTGTTTTTTCTTCTCCTCTAAAAAAGAAGAACGCCAAAATAGCAACCAATATAATTAGTATTATAATTACAATTTTTTTTGATAAAACTGATTTGATTTGATTAAAGATATTCATGTTCGTAATTATAATATAATAAATTTATAAGTTAATAACTTTGTTTGAAGGACCATCTTCTAAAATTACACCGTCGCCAAGACGTATTGTTCTCTCTGTGAGCAACGCATATTCTGGCTCATGGGTGACCATTATTATAGTTTGCCCCTGTTTGTGTAAATCTATAAAAGTCTGCATCACCTTATCAGCCGTCTCGGCATCTAGGTTTGCGGTTGGCTCATCGGCAAATATAATCTTAGGATTATGTGCTATCGCTCTTGCAATAGAAACTCTCTGTTGCTCTCCTCCAGACATCTGGTTTGGCAAGTTATCTAGTCTCTCGCCTAACCCTATTTTTCTCAATGCTTCCTCTGCTTTTCTATAAGCCTCAACATCACTTATGCCTTGCATCAAAAGTGGAACCACAGTGTTTTCTATTGCCGTTAATTCTGGGACCAACGCATAATCCTGAAAAACATAGCCTAGTTTTTTAAGACGAAATTCTGTCCTTTCATCTATATTTAAAGAAGTAACATCTGTGCCGTCTATAACAATAGAACCAGAATTAGGATGATCCAAAAGTCCTAATTGATAAAGAAGAGTTGATTTACCAGAACCAGATCTTCCTGTAATAGCAAAAAACTGTCCTTCTTCTATAGAGAGAGATAGGTCTTTCAAAACCACGAGTTCTTTGTTTCCTGTTTTAAAAGATTTTATTAAATTTTTTACTTCTATAATAGACATTTGTTTTTTATTTAATTACCTACCCAATATTGAATCGAGAGTATTTCTTTTTACGACTATGCGCGCAGGTATGAATCCAGCAATCATTGTCGCCACAAACAAAAGCAATACTCTTGTAAATGTCTCTGGCAACTCCGCGACCAATATACCATCACTAAAAGGAAACTTGATAGGATTTGCAGCAATAAAAGGAACTAAAAATCCGTACAAAATAAGCAATCCTATCCCTATACCAAAAGCAGCGTAAAAGAAAGACTGGAATATATATGCAACCTCAATGGCCTGAGCACTAATACCAATCCCTTTAAGGATTCCTATAAATTTTCTTCTTGTTATTGCATTTACGAATATAACAATAAATATTGTTATTGAAGCAACAACAAGACCAATGGACCCAATGACATTACCTAAAAGTGCAAAAGTGTTTTTTATATCTATCAAGAATTTTGGCAGAGCATCTTCTGATGTTTGTACACGAGCAGTCTCCCCTACTCCAGAACGCAACAGGGCCGTCTTTACCATCACAGGATCTGTACCCTCAACTAATTTTATTGCTATTTCATCTATGTTGTAATCTGTACGACCAATCATATTTCGAAGTGTGGTATCGAGCATATATACTCTAGTATCAACCTCGTCTGCTTTTGTCTTAATTATTCCCTTTACTATAAATTCTTTGGTATTGCCGGCCACTGTTATACGTACTTTTGTACCAGGGGCTATATTTTCCAAAAAAGAGAAGCTTGCGGATTCGACTGGTACGTATTTTTTGAGAAGATTAGAACCAACGACAACATACTCGGTATCTGAAGAATTCAAAAATTCTCCTTCTACCATCTTAGAAGATATGTTTGTTGTCTTATCTTCGACTTCTGGGTTAATACCAGTAATTACACCACCAGCACTATTTGAAGCGTCAGATATCTTAATCTTGGTTTTATAATCAGCTTCTATTTTTCCGCTTTCCAAATATCTAGGAGAAAAAGATTTTACCCAAGGCAAAGAATTAATTGTGTCTATTATTTTTGGACTATTTTCTATAAAATTCTTTTTTGGTAATTTAGATATAAATATCTCTCCGGTAGAATATTCTTTATAAACATTTACTGAACCTTGTATGAGACCAACAAGAACACCTCGCACAACAACAAGATTCAAGAATGTTAGTGACATCACGAATATAATAAGCAAGGTTGTTGCCTTGTTAGATCTTTTTATTTGTCTGAGTGCCAAGAAATGCCCGAGCTTTAGAGCAATAAGAAAACTATTGATTCGTTTTGAGACTCGTTCCATCGTGTACTCATTATATCACACTTATTCAAGACCTTTACAGTTTGTAGCGGGAGTATAACCTTTGGCACGAGCATCGGATATGCTTTTAAAAATTATTTTATTTTTCTCTGAAATCTGTTTTGCTCCAGCGCACCATGGGTAGTGATATTTAGTACCGCTCTTTGAGGCAACCACTTGCCCAGTGTCCGCCTGAGTAGACGCGCCCAAAACCTCGGCACTTTGGACTTTAATATTTTTAGTTTCTGTCTTTATGTCTTCCCCACTGCCGATAATCCTCACATTTTGAGCCCTATCAGACAATAAAGATATCCTGCCCAAAAGGAAAGATAGAGACATAAGGAGTATTAACAAAATCAGATAAAAGTATCTACTTTCGATTAAATTGTTCCAAAATAAGGATATTTTTGACAGTTTACTACCGCCTTCATCCTCAAAATCAAGGTATTCTTCTATGATTTTTTCTTCTTGCATTTTTATTACTTCTCTATTATACTGTATTTATCTGCATAAAAGCAGTTTTTGTTTGAAAAACCAAATATTTATTACTTTTTACTGAAAAAATGGCACATAAAAAAGCCGCTGGTACAACCAAAAACGGAAGAGACTCCAATCCAAAATACCTTGGAGTTAAAATCTATGATGGAAGCGTAGCAAAAACGGGTTCTATTTTGATACGTCAAAGAGGCTCAAAAATACTTGCTGGCGCAAATGTTGGTACGGGCAAAGACTACACTCTATTCGCACTAAAAGATGGCAAAGTTAAAATGACAACAAAAAGAAAAGTTCATTTTGATGGATCTGTCATGGTAAAAAAAGTCGCAAACATAGTTTAAAAAATCTATACGTTATTAATAACAAAAACCACTCAGATTGAGTGGTTTTTGTTATGTATGTATTTATTATCCATCACTAACCTTAATTGGTTGTGAACACTACAAATCTCTCACATTCATACCCCGAAGTTGGTTTTCGGAAGTGAGCTTTCTTAAGAAATCAATGTCTGGTCTTTTAGAAGCATATATTCGTTTATATTGTTCATCAGTCACAAAATATACCTGTACACCATATCTAATCATTGCACCGAGAGAAGATTCAATACGCTCTACACGAACAGGTTTAACGGGTACAGACGAAGCCCATTCACGCTCACCCAATCCACGAGTCGAGTCAGAAGAGAACGTGTCCGATTTTAATGTATACAAAAAACCTCCAGCATCATGTGTTATAAAATCTTCTCTAGGTAGTGGTATTACAACAAAAGAGACATTATTACTATTGCCCGATGACCAAGTTTTTTTAACTGTTGCTGTAAAGATAATTGCGGTCGCAATATCATGAGATGCATATACTTGCGGACCATACGATTCACCAGTACCACGACTTACACGTGGGATAAACTCATCAATATCACCTCGAGGAGATCCGTGATACAAAAATTCAGGTTTTATAATTTGAGTCATAAAATACTAAATATAAAAAGACCGAAATGTAGTCTTTAGAGTGCTTGAATATCAACACCCAACGTCCCACTATGTTTACCTATATTTATATTCACAACATGCTCCCCTACCTCCTTGATAGGCTTTTCAAAAGAAACTGAATCGTCTTTTAATACTATTCCAGTCACTTCTTTTATTTGAGAGACAACATCACTCACGTGTATCTTTTCAAAAAGATGACCTTTTTCATTTGCTTTTCTTTTTAGTACCAAAGATGTTTCTTTCAAAACTTTAATGTATTCCTGTGCTTTTATTTGATTTTGTCTATCCTCTTCTTCTTGAGCAAGTTTTATTGCTTCATATTTTTTAATTACATCTGGAGTAGCAAATTGTGCCAATTTTTTTGGTAGCAAAAAATTGTTAGCATATCCATCTGAAATATTTTTTATTTCATACTTTCTTCCTACGCCTTTTACATCTTGAGTGAATATAACTTTCATGTGATTTAGATTATTTACCATTCTTAAGAAATTCCACCGCCCTATTTAGGACCGGATCATTTCCATCTTTTGTATTTTCTTTTGTAGGGACAACTTCTATATCAGGCTTAATACCTTGTTCAGATATAGAATTACCATCTGGAGTCATCCAGTGAGCCACTGTCACCTTGAGCGAAGTCTCTTTTGTTATCTCTATCAATTCTTGGACTGATCCTTTACCAAAAGTATTTTGCCCAATCAAAGTAGCCTTTTTGTGCTCCTTGAGTGCTCCGGCCAGTATTTCCGACGCAGACGCAGAACCCTCGTTTACTAAAATAGCAAGTTTAAGATTATCAGTAAATATATCATATCCCTTACTCTTATATTCCCTGTTTTCTTGTTTACCTCCGAAATCTTCTATAACAACAGTCTTGCCAGTAGGCAAAAACCAACTAGCCATATCGAGAGCAGCTTCTAAATATCCACCAGGATTATTTCTCAAATCTATCACGAGCTTATCAGCACCTGAGTTTATAAATTCTCTAAGCGCACCTCTAAATAGGTTTGCCGAATTTGCTGAAAAATTATAAAGCTCTATAACAAACACGTTGTCCCCTGCAAGATATTTTGTGTTTACAGTCGGTATCTCTATGACTGCACGCACCAAAGTTTTCTTTATTGGTTCTTTCTCACCTTTTCGAACTAAAGTCACAACAACAGGAGTACCCACTTCGCCTCTTATCAATCTTACAGCTTGATCTATAGAATAATTAATAACAGAGACATCATCAATCGCTATCAATTTATCCCCCGGTAAAATACCTGCATTAAAAGAAGGTGTTCCTTTAAGTGGAGTGACTATGGTCAATATACCGTCTTCTACACCTATTTCCATTCCAACGCCACCAAAGCTTCCAGCTATCTCTTCGCCAAAAGATTTTGATTCAGCTGGAGGGAAAAATACTGTATAAGGATCTTTGTAAGCAGCAGCGAGTCCCATGGTAGCACCCCACATTTTTTCTGTATCAGTTATTTTAGGTAAAGTTGAAGAAGCAGGTGAAAATTTCTCATCCAATATTTCCCAGACCTTAAAAAACGCTTTTGTTGGTATTGGCTCAGTTGTAGTAGAGAAAGATGATGATAATTCCTTAAATGAATTATTGTTTTGATTTTTACCAGTATAAAATCCGCTCACAAACAAAAGTATCGCGAGTAATATTGAGGTTCCTATGTAAGTTTTTGTTTCTTTGTTCATAACTATTTGTTCAGAAAATATGATTTTCTGTTATACTATATCATAAGCGTTCAACTTACCCAAAGTACAATGATTACAAATCACTCACACAATAATCAATCTTGGATAGACCTGCATTTACCAACCAAAGAAGAGGTAGATTCCCTTGTAGCCATCAAACATATCGATCCAATAATAGCCAAAGACCTAATATCACCTACCCCAAAACAATATGCAAAAATATACGATAACAGTATCTACCTAGTTATTCACATACCATATTTTAGACACACGGGAGGTACGAGCACAGAGCAAGAAATAGATTTTATAATCAATAAAAACAACGTAATAACAACAAGGTACGAGAGCATAGACGCACTCCATCAAGTAAGCAGAGAGATAGATACAGAAAGCATTCTACACAAAGAAGTGAGCGGTCACATATTTTTTAGAATAATGAGAGAAATATATTCTTCATTATTTGACGAGATAGACTACATGAGAGACTGGATAAAAGATATAGAGAAAAATATTTTCGAAGGTAAAGAAAAAGAAATGGTTTTCGGAATATCGAGCGCATCCAGAAATCTACTCAACTTTAGACGAGTAGTCGAGCCTCACAAAATGGTTTGGGAACAGCTCATGAAATCAAGCTTTTTAATGTATGGAGAAAATTTTGAAAAAGAAGCAAAAGATTTATTAGACGATTGGAGTAGACTCAATGGAGAAATAGTAAACATAAGCGACATGATAGATGAGTTAAGAAACACCAACGATTCGATTCTTTCTACAAAACAAAATGAATTGATGAAGACTTTCACAATACTAGCATTTTTAACATTCCCCCTTTCTTTGGTCGCAGCAGTATTTGGAATGAACTCTGACAATATGCCAATAATGGGTCATCCTTATGATTTTTGGATAATAATAAGCATAATGTCAGGAGTAAGCCTTGCTATGTTTACATATTTCAAGTATAAAAAATGGATATGAGTAAAAAGATATATCTACACAACACTCTTACAAACAAAAAAGAAGAGTTGACTACAATTAAAGAAGGGGTTGTGTCTATGTACAATTGCGGACCAACAGTCTATGACAAACAGCACATAGGAAATCTTTCCATGTTCGTGTTCACCGACATATTACGCAAGGCTCTTATATATAAAGGTTATAAAGTAAACCAAGTCATCAACTTCACAGATTTTGGACATCTTACAGGAGATAATCTTGGAGACGCAGACATGGGTGAAGACAAAATGAGCAAGGGGCTTCAAAAAGAAGGTCTATCCCCTACACTAGAGAACATGAAAATACTGGGCAAAAAATATGCTGATATTTTTTTGCATGATATAAGAACATTAAATATAGATACGGAAGATATAACATTTCCTTACGCTTCAGATTACATACAAGACCAAATAGAAATAATATCCAAACTAGAAAAAAACGATTTTACGTACGAAACTGATTACGGTATATATTTTGATACAAGCAAATTTAAAGACTACGGCAAACTCGGAAATATAAATCTAGGAGGACTGGAAGCTGGTATAAGAGTAGAAAACACAGACAAGAAAAACTCAACTGACTTTGTATTATGGAAAAAAGACAACAAAACAGGCTGGCAATCACCATGGGGCTTAGGTTTCCCCGGATGGCACATAGAATGTTCTGCAATGATTATAAAAATACTTGGTGAACAAATAGATATTCATACAGGAGGTATAGAACACATAGGAGTACATCACAACAATGAAATAGCTCAATCCGAGTGTGCGACTGGCAAAAAACCTTTTTCAAGATTTTGGCTACATCGCTCTCACCTAAGAGTAGACGATGCCAAAATATCAAAATCATCTGGTACAGCTATTTATATTGAAGATCTGATAGAACACAAGATACATCCTCTGTCTTTTAAATACTTCCTATTAAGCGCTCATTACAAAACACCTACTAATTTTACATGGGAAGCAGTGTCCGGTAGTCAAAATGGCTTACAAAAAATAGTTATTAATTATTTAAAACTAAAAGATGCAGACGATTCCGATGAGTCTCTATTAAATATTTTCGAAGAATATATATCTGATGATCTAAATACTCCAAAAGCAATTTCACTTCTGCAAGAAGCAAAATCAAAATATGCCATAGAAAGAATGGATTCCGTGCTCGGATTAAATATAAAATCATTATCAGAACTACTTACAAACAATATAGCCGATCAGATATTGGACCTAAAAAAAGAAAGGGATGAGGCCAGAAAAGCAAAAGATTGGAGCAGAAGCGATGAATTGAGAAAAGAAATAGAAAAAGAAGACTACATAGTAGAAGACAAGGAAAACGAAAGCCAAATAATAAAGACCCTACACAAAATAATAGACCCAAACTAAAAAACCTTTATTTATAAACATAAAAATACCGTTATAAGTTTATACACACAAAATAGCTTGACAAAAGTAACCAATCGTGTATAATATATATCAGAAAAGGCTAATGAAAGACTCCTTATTGGTGGAACTCAAGGAGACACATTAGCCACCGCTCCGAGTAGCGGTAATTTGTTGGAAGGATGTCATTATGCAAAGCGTAGCGACATCCACAAACTACCCCCTGAAAAAACCTTGTCTCCCTAGACTCGGTATCTCTCAGGGGGTATTTTAATTTACCTAAAAAAGTTTTTTATCTTATCCCAGATTGATGTGTCTAACTTTTCATCGGTTTCCCCTACTTCCTTATCCACGATAACAACAACTTGTTCATCTTTTGATTTTACATTTAATTTTTTTCTCAACTCGAAGTTAACACCCTCTGAAGTAGATAAACTCTCAATCTCATATTTTAAAGATTGCGATTTGGTCTCAAGCAAAGCAAGTTCTTCCTGCATACGAACCAAAGTGTTTCTAGCTTCTCTTCTCTTCATGTACACACGATAGAGCGAATGGCTTAAAAAGATTACCAAAAATAAAAGAACTGTCGATATAATTATTGTCTTTTTAGGAGAATAATGTCTTTCCCGTAAGCTTTTCATATATTACTAATATACCAAAAAATGACGATTTATGTTACGATTGTTTTTACAAAATATGTACGACCCAAAAACACAAAAAATATTAAAACGTATATGGACTATCCTTGCTGGAGTTATAATTGTAGGTATGATCTTTTCTAGTTTGGCTTCATTATTTTTATAAACACATCATGTGGTATAGATAATTTTCCTCTCTCTTTCATCTTTTTCTTACCCTTTTTTTGTTTTTCTCTCAACTTCATCTTACGAGTTATGTCCCCACCATACATGTGTTGAGTCACATCTTTTCTAAACGCAGAAATAGATCTGGACGCCAATATTCTTCCACCAGATTTTGCCTGTATCTTTAATTCAAACATTTGTCTTGGTAATAAATCTTTCAACTTTTCAACAACAGAATCGGCCTCTTTTTCCACAATTCTTTTAGACACAACACGGGACAAGGAAGGTTCATCTTCCCCTCCTATTAAAATAGATAGTTTTGTTACATCAGCCTCTCTCATACCGCTTTCCTCATAAGAAAGCGATGCATAACCTTGTGATGCACCTTTCAGTGAATCGAAAAATCCTCTCATAAGCTCGCGTAGAGGCATAGAAGCTTTTATTCTGGTACGAGTGTCTTGTACACCAGAAATATTTGCAGTACCAAAATTGTCAGTAGAATTCACTTCCGCTTCATGTTCATACAAAAGAGGCAACAAACTTCCAGAGTAACGAGATGGGACTATTATAGAAACATTGACCCAAGGTTCTTCTATTTTTAATATCTCTCCATTTTCTGGGAAAAATGCCGGTGAAAATATCTTTTCTTTTTTATGATTTGTAAATTCAACAAGATAAGTAATAGATGGTTGTGTGATAACCAAATTTAAATCAAACTCTCTTTTTAGTCTTTCGGAAATAATTTCCAGATGGAGCATCCCAAGGAACCCACAACGGAAACCTTTGCCTAGCACACCAGAAGATTCTTCTTCATAATAAAGAGACGAGTCGGTGAGTTTAAGCTTACCGAGAGATTGTCTTAGCATTACTAAATCATTTTGATCCTCGGGGAAAATAGAAGCCCAGACGACAGGATTAGGGCGACTAAAGCCAAACAAGGCAGTACCCATTTCTTTTTCTTTGCCTATAGTATCTCCCACAGAGACAATACCGGCATCTTTTATACCTGTCACAATATAACCAATCTCTCCCGAAGATAAGATATCTCTTGGCACTTCTTCTGGATGAAATATACCGGTATCAAGTGATACAAATTTTTGGTTAGCGCCACGGAACACAAGATTTTCTCTTGGTTTAACTTGTCCATTTATAATTCTTGCAAACACCACAATACCTTTATGTGTAGAATATTTAAAATCAAAAACAAGCGCTTGTAACGGAAGAGAATAATCTCCACTTGGTGGTGGTACTTCTTTTATTATGTTTACAAGCAACTCTTCTACCCCCTCCCCTGTCTTACCAGAAGTTTCTATTATATCTTCAACATTACATCCCAAAATTTCACTTATTTCTTGCTTTACTTCTTCTTTCATTGACAGAGGGGAATCTACTTTACTTAAAGCTGGAATTATTTTTAATCCATTATTTTTTGCCATTTCAAGTACCGTCAATGTTTGCGCTTGCACACCTTGCGTAGAATCTACCAAAAGTATTGCGCCCTCAACAGCACTGAGAGCTCTCGACACTTCGTATGAAAAGTCTATGTGCCCAGGAGTATCTATCAGGTTTAGAATATATTCTGTACCTTCATTTGTGTACAACATTCTGACAGGTTGCATCTTGATAGTTATTCCCCTCTCTCTTTCTAGCTCCATATTATCGAGAACCTGATTCTTCATTTTCCTAGATTCTATAGTATGAGTAACCTCAAGCATCCTGTCCGCCAGAGTTGATTTACCATGATCTATATGGGCTATTATGCAAAAGTTTCTTATGTTATTCATGAGGTATTATTTAACCATAAACTACCAGTCTAAGCGAGTCTTAATTTTAGAAAAAATATCATCCAAAATCCTGTCCTTCAATATATACAAGGCAAACACCCATGCAAATATTCCAAACAAAAAAGCAATAGACGCATGAGAGACTACCCCAATAAATGTATTCATATCAAAAAAATTGCTAGTATAAAAAAGACTCGCATATACAGTAAGACCAGAAAATATAGAGGCAACAATAGAATATTTAGAGACGCTATATACATCTGGAACAATACTTAGAACATACTGTCTTGGTAAAGAAAAGAACAAAAACAAGGAACTTGTGAGATTACCAAAAGAAAAAACTAGTGGCAAAAACAATATACTATATCTCAAATCAGACACTTTTAATGCAGTAGCTAGTAAATACAAAACATCATATTTAAGATTAATAAAATAAATAAAAACAAAAGAAAATAAAACAGACACGACTCCCCCTAATATGTTTCCAATCAAAGGCAATTTTGTATTACCCAAAGCATAATGCGATCTAGACAAAAAAAGGGAGATACTCTGAAAAACAGTGGACAATATAAAAAGAGCAAGTACAGCAGCACTCATTCTAGTCGCAGACCAATCAAAATATCCTGCACCGAGCACAATTCTCACTATATGAGCCCTAAGTAATATAATAATTACAGTTATAGGTATCGACCAAAAAATTATATTTTGCAATCCATCACTTATTTTATATATAACTTTATCAATATTATTTTTAGCAACAGACAGAGATATCGAAGGAAATGAAGCAACAGAGAGGCTAACACCTATAAGAGATAGCGGTACACTTTGCAAATTAGATGCAAGATTAATTATAGAGACACTCCCCTCCCCAAATCTAGAAGCAAAAGAAGAAAAAAACAAAGCAACAAAACTAGTCACAGACAGAGCAAGTGTTCTTGGTATAGAAGTTTTTGTCGTGTTTAACACAAGATTCCAATCAATATTGAAAACAATCTTCGGACGTAAGGGTGACAGAAATACAAATGTAGCCTGAACACACAAATGCATTAAAGCGCCCAAAATAACACCATATATAACACCCTCTATGCCAAAATATGGAGAAAAGAATATTATTCCGAATAAAATACCAATATTATAAAGAATTGGAGATAAGGAATACAATATAAACCTTTTTTCATACTGAACTACGCTACCAAAGAAATTAGAAAAACCTAAAAGCAATGGAGAGAGCAACAACAATCTTGATAATTTAATAGTATGTTCAATATAAAAATTGTCAAAATTTGAAAACAAAAACCTAATTATATTTGGCATCAAAAACCATGCGATTACTGACGAAAATATGATTACCAAAGAAAAAGTCGTGAATATAGAATTCATCGCTTCTTTCATGTGCAAGTGTCCTTCTGTTTCTTTTTTTGCGAATAAAGGCACCAGTACAGATATCGACACTATCGAAGCAACAGTCGCAAAAATCAAATCAGGAATCTTAAAAGCAGCATAGTATACGTCCAAATCAGAAGATGTTCCAAAATTACTCGCCAACAATCTGTCTCTAAACAATGCAAATATTTGAGACAATAAAGCAAAAATAGATAGTAGGAATGCAGCACCATTCACACTATCTATTCTGCTTGTTATTCTTTTTAAGAATCCTAGAGTCACTTTTAAAGTATACCTTGTATATCTTTTACAATCTAATTTGTTCCGCCATTAAGTGGTAATTCCTTTCTCTTTTCTGGAGCATTATCAAGCGGAGGTTTCGCGTCAGAGAATGGAGATTTTCCAGCTTTCAGATTAGATATAATAAACTCAACCTCTTGATTTCCTGGGTTAGTCTCGTTTATAGAATTAAATTGAGCCAAGGCATCAGATCTTCTTCCTAATCTTTCATAAGAAAGACCTAAGAAATATTGAGCATTTGCATAATTTGGAAGTATAACCAAAGCCCTCTCAAACGCTAAGGCACTTCCTTCATAATCTCTTGCGTTATATTTTAATATACCTAGTTGGAAATAAAGATTAGGATTGTTTGGATCAATAAAAGTTGTAGCCTCTATTGAGCTTATAGCGCCTTGTATGTTATTAAGAGCAACCTCTATCTGCGCTAGAGCAAAATACGCATCAGTATAATCATTCTTAATGGTTATAGATTGTATTATCATATTTTTAGCAGATTCATTGTCTCCAGCAATAGCTTTTAATCTAGCAAAAGCTAGCAATATAGCAGGATTTTGAGGTGATCTATTTTGTGCCTCAGTGTAAGCGTTAGTAGCATTTTCCAAACTTCCCTCTATACCATTTTGTGCAAGTATTTCGTATATATTACCGAGAGCAAACCAGTTTTGATAATTTTTGTTGTTATAAGCTATCGCATTTCTTGCAGCGGCAACGGCATCAGATATAGCACCCTGTATTGCAGATCTATCAGCATCAGTTAGTTTGCCAGGTTCAGAGACAGAACTCAATATTCTATTTATCTCAGACATAGAAACACTAGAATATGCTCTCCAGTAAGTATCAGTTTGTACCATTCTAAGCGCACTCAACAAATCGGCTCTCGCTCCAAGAGTGTCACCGTTTGATAATTTAGCAACACCTCTTTGTGCAACAAAAGATGCGACACCTCTTTCCCACACAAAGTAACCCAGAGCTACTGAAGATATAAGACATATAACTATCACAAACACCACAACGAAATTCGCTTTTGGACTTGAGAAAAGATTTATATCTTTTTGTTCTGCTATACCACGGAGGACAAAAGTCCCTATTGTTATTCCCGTAAATATAAACATGAGAGCAAGGATTGCTATGCTAGGCACATAAAGGAAAGACATTATCCACAAAAATACAGATATAAAGAATGTTGTTGAAGAAAGATATCTAGTCTCATTGTCACCAACGTTTGCAAACAAAGACTTAAAGCCATAGTACAAATACAATCCAAAGAATATGAGCAAAGCAAGTCCGCCAAGTAAACCAGAAGTTGCAAACATAGTAGGCACAAATCCTGAACCAAAATTAAAATCAGATGCCCAGAATTGTGTATTATTTATTTCAAGAGGCTTATTTATATCCCACAATTCTTTAAACATATTAGGCCCTGTTCCCAAAAGAGGATTGCTCATGATTGACCTATTTATAAGATAGACGCTAACAGAAATCCCAGGCCTTATCTCTATAGTATTTATCGCAAACAAATTAGAAGTGTAAGAAGACAATACTGATCCAGATATTACAAACACAGTAGATATTACAAGAACAACGAGTGATGGGATTGATGAGAGTATGGTGTCTTTACTGTTATTTGTAGAGCCAACCATCCAAGAAAAGTTATATACAAAGTATATAAGAGCAAACAAACCTATAGTTATAACAGCAGGCAAAAATCCTACAGCACCTATAAATATAGTAGAAGCTACAAGTACAGCAGATAGTAAGTACTTCATCCATTTAGACAATACTTCGTTGTGCAAAATAGACATAATACCTATTATAGAAGCACCTAACAATATAGATGTATCAAGTGGTCCACCAACAAGGAAATTTGGAACACGAGAAGCAACAGACGCTGGCAACATTTCTGCACCATACATTCTGAGCAAAAGATGGACTATAACGAGGACAGAAGAAAACACTAAAGCAAATAGAGATTTTATACCTATTTTAATATTTTCTTTTACTATAAAAATAGTTACAAAAGAAAGTAATACTAAGATAAACAAAGAGCTACTTGTGCCTACATCAAACACATCTCCGATAAAAGATTTCATTATACTTCCAGAAAATACAGAAGATATAAATGCAATCAAAGGCAACAACAAAAGAGGTATGAGCAACTTAGTCTTTGGAAAAACTATAGTCCCCCGAGACAATGTAGAAGCCAAAAACATTCCGACACACAAAACAATTGCCGTGATTATCAGAATCATTTTTGACGCAAAAACAGACACAAAGATACTAGGTACAAAAAATACCGGTATCAAAAATATAAGACCGACTATTATATATTCTGATATATTATTTAAACTATATTTTTTGTTTTCTACTGTATTTTCCATTGTATTTATTAATATTAATTGTTAACTTGATTTTTAATTGTCTCTACAACTTTACTATTATCTCTCAATTCCTCAAAAAATAAAACGCTGCTCTTGTTAATAAATATCATATCCGTCGGACCGTGCACTTCTGTACCTAGCTTTATTATACTTAGTTGTTTGGTGATAGCCTCAGCAGACTCCCCCACTCTCTCGCTTGCCACGTCTCTCAGATAATAAACATTTTTGAGGACCATTTCATTTTCATTATTTTTTAAAGTTTTACCAAAATAAACCTGTCCATTAGTCAAAAATACTGCCACATAAGGTTTGGATAAATTTTTCTGGCTCATAAAATATCTATAACCAAAAAAAGAAATCAAAACCAAAACACAAACTAGCAACAAATAAACAAAAAGTTTAAATATTCTGATATGATTATTTTTTTTGACCACATGCTGGTCTGGTTTTATTTGCGTAGCAACAGGGACACTTTTTTCTTCTGCAGTATTTTGATTGTTAAATCTTATTTCATTCATAATATTTATTATATTAGATTAAATGATTAATTAGAAGGAACATCTGAAGTATTTGTATTATCTGTAGCTGGATTACTGTTTTCTACAGGATTTTCTGTCGGCACAACAGATTCATCAGACGCATTCGGATTTTGATTGTCTGTAGGATTTGACTCAACAATACCACTTCCGTCTTGATTAGTATCGGTAGATGTCTCTACGTTTGTACTATTGCCATTTTGAACTGTACCATTGTCTGAAGTTGTAGAAGTACTAGTTGACTCATTATTAGAGCTAGGATTAACCTGAGAATTCAAGAGCAATGCTTGCAATGAATCTTTATCAATACATAGATCTTCTATACACAATTCTTTTGTTTCGACTTTGTCGGCCACAATTCCTTTTACTATAAGATTAGCCATCTTTACAAAACCATTACCAATTTCAAGACCTATAGATTTTAGGAATGTAAACAATTGTCTAAATCTACTAGGCACTTCTCCTTGTGCAAGATTACTTTCTTCGACATCTCTCCAACCAGATTTTACATATACATATACTCCTTCATAATTACCATCCTTACTGCTCATAGTAGTCACATTACTGATTACTGTACCTACTATATATCCACTTCCTACAAGTTTTGTAGCTACACCAGGAGTTGTGGTTGAAAGTGTAAGATAATCCCCTACTTTTATAGGACCATTCTCCATAGAAACTCTCACAGGGACTTGTCCAGCAAGCGCAACGAGCACATTGTATTTTGCGTAATTTTTCTCACAATCTTCATCATCTTGGAAGCAGACAGGTCCGTTACCTATAAATCCAGGGTTTGTTGATACTATTCCAAAAGGTTCAGTAGAAGTAGCCTCGTATATTCTTTTTACTGATCTCTCTTTATTTGTATCAAGTGCAATAATCTCACCTTGTTTTGGCAAATCATTTATATCTGATGCGTGGAAGTATTCTGCAAGGTCTGCTGCATGAGTCGTGTAAGCAACAGAATTATTACCACCTTGTATTTTACCTCCTACTGCTCCTGTAGAATCTGCGAATGCTATAAAATAATTATCAGTTGTTCTTGAAGAATTACTTACTCCCAGAGTGATGAGGAGACCGTCTGCATCAGTACTTGTTGATGTATTGTTTATACTTGCTATGTATCCACTATTCTTAGAACCTTCTACAGTAAGATCATAATCTGTAGTACTTGTGCCTATACTTACTCTTCCCTGATTAGAATCAACCACAAATACTGGCTCTGAGCTGTCGTTAGTGATAAGGAAAGCAGTAGAAGAAGATACTCTTTGTACAAAAGAACCATCATTATCTATTGTGATTACATTATTTCCAGTCTCATCATTTACAATAAGATTTTTAGCACCATTTGAGCCTTGCAAAACAACCCCATTTCCTGTACCGATAAGTGATTCTAGTTGTGAAGTCCTTGCGCTTACAACGTCAACGTCAGATTGCAGAACATTCACCTTTACATCGACTTCTTGTAGAGCCTTAACAACAACAGACAAGATTGCTCTATCGTCTACACCAGAAAGATTTCCATTTGCATCTCTTGTTGCCAAAGTATCATCAACCAAAGAGACATCTTCTGCTATAAATCCATATCTTGTTCGCTGGTCACCCTCGTTATAAACAAACTCTACTGGTTCGAGAGAATTGATATATGATAGTGCACCAACCGCCAAATCGTTTATATTGTGTTTTGTTTCTCTAAGTGACGCAAGACAATTGTCGCTTCCAGAGTTGTAGACAACTTCATTAGAAGAAGAGAGACAGAGAGATCCTGCTCCAACTGAACTTGTGAGTCCACTCATCGCAACATTTCCATTAACTGAGAAAGTTTTCCAAGGTGTTGTTGTTCCTATACCAACGTTTCCACCATTGAAATACGACACTCCTCCTGATCTTATTTGAGTATCAATACTTCCTGCATTATACAATTGGAATATACCTGCTCCACTACTATTCCATAATACAGATGTAGGATTTGATGTATTTGAGTCTCGCACCAATAGTCCACCCAAGTTTGTATCTGTACTTGTCTTTATTTCAAATTTTGCTGCAGGAGCAACACCCACACCAACATTTCCATTACTAAGTACAGTAAATAATGTAGTTGTTGCGCTTGCAGTTGATGAGCTTATGTTAAAGAGTGTTCTATTTGTTTCTCCATTGTTTGCATGGATAGAGAGTTTAGCGAATGGAGATGTAGTGCCGATAGCTACATTTCCACTTCCGTCTATTCGCATTCTGTTTGTTGCTGCTGTAATAAAATCTATATTGGTGGTTGACCTTATATTCAAAAAAGTATTTCCAGAATTGTTAATTGAACCAGTACCGGAGCCATCATCGGAAATTGTTAAGTTACCCAATCCATTTACGTTTCTTAAGTTTAAAGTTCCATCTATTTGAGCAGTACCAACTACTTCTAATTTAGTAGTTGGGGTAGTAGTGCCTATTCCCACATTACCTGTACTTGTAGTAACCAAGAAAGGTGTCGCTGTTGTAGTAGTCGCTATATACAAACTACTAGCTTTTATTTGTCTCAAACCTGTTCCAGGTGCATCTGCAAAAGTATAAGCATTAC
>JACCDR011694843.1_pt1 | contig 31310 bp, 28 predicted proteins | sample 7446431 | NCBI WGS metagenome assembly JACCDR01 (sample SAMN15323443, study PRJNA562643) | freshwater metagenome | isolation source: river surface water | place: USA:Blue River Watershed | collected 2017-08-17
CGCCCTGCTGCGCCGCCGCCTGTGCAATACCCCGCCTATGACCCGCAATCACCCGTTACCCCCCTGTCGCCCGAAGAGCTGCAGGCACTGGACCTGCTGCTGCAGCGCCTGGACACCGACCAGGTGATGAGCCTGGACGGCATGGACGGTTACCTGACCGCCTTTGCCATGGGCCCGGCCGCGCTGCGTGCACTGCCCACCGGCGACTGGCTGCCCGCCATCTGGGGCGGCGATATCAACAGCGATGGCGGCACCGACGAAGCCGCCCCCTTCACCAGCAAACGCCAGCACAAAAACACGGTGGTGATGGCGCTGCGCCACCTGCGCCACCTGCAGCAGCAGTTGTTTACCGCGCCCGACGACTGGCAGCCCATCTTCAGCATTGCCGAACAGGGCGAAGACGAATGGGCCGACGCGCGCGAGTGGTGCATGGGCTTTTTGCAGGCGGTGGACCTGCTGCCCAGCGCCTGGGGCAGCGTGTGGAGCCAGCCACCGCTGGCCACCACACTGCGCCCGCTGCTGCTGTTGGGCGGGGGGCTGGGCGGGGGGCTGGACGGCGAAGCAGGCACGCTGTCGCCCGGCCCCGGTGAAGACGCTGACGATCTGGCCAGTTGTGATGCAATGAGCCGGGCCGTGCCCGACGCGGTGCTGCAACTGCTGGCGGCCTTGCAGGCCGGCGGGCAATCCACCGCCGCCAGCGGCACCGCAGCGGCTGCACGCTGATGCCCGGCCACCGCCTCGCAAACCCCGACCAACAAGGACCCCTGACATGAAACTCGCTCTGGTGGGATCGCGCTACTTCGGCGCCACCGTTTTCAAGGCTTTGCAGCAGCTGCCCGGCGTGCACATCGCCGCCGTGGTGGCGCCCGCTGCCGACGACCGCCTGGCGTTGGCCGCCACGCAGGCCGGTGTGCCGCTGCACGTGCAGGCCAACCCCAAGCTGGTGGGCGGCGAGGCGGTGCCCGAGGGGGTGGACCTGATCGTGGCCGCGCACACACACGCCCGCGTCAGCAACGAAGCGCTGGCCCATGCCCAACTGGGCGGCGTGGGTTACCACCCTTCGCTGCTGCCGCGCCACCGCGGCATTGCGGCGGTGGAGTGGACCATACTGGAAGGCGACCCGATTGCCGGCGGCAGCGTTTACCACCTGGCCGACGGCTGGGACGCGGGTGCCGTGGCGGCGCAAGACTGGTGTTTTGTAGGCCCCGGTGAAGACGCGCGCAGCCTGTGGGAACGGGCGCTGGCGCCGATGGGCGTGAAGCTGCTGATGCAAGTGGTGCAACACGCACAGCAACACGGCGCCTTGCCGGCTTTTGAACAAGACCCGCGCTACGCCACCAAGGCGCCGCTGCTGCGCAAGCCCGTGGTGCTGCAAGAGGCGGTGGCCACGGGCACGGTGCAACTGGTGGTCACGGCCATGGGCCGCGACCGGCCCGGCATCGTGCGCCAGTTGGCCGAGCGCGCGCAGCGCCACGGCGCCAACTGGGCTGGCAGCCACTTCTCGCGCATGGCCGGCGAATTTGCCGGCACGGTGCACCTGCAGGTGCCGGCCGCTGCCGTGCCGGCGCTGACCGAAGCGCTGCAAGGCCTGGAAACCGCCGGCCTGAAGGTGATGGTGGTGCCCAGTGACGCCACCAGCACCACCCCGGCCGGTTTCCGCCGCCTGGCGCTGGAACTGGTGGGTGAAGACCGCGTGGGCATCGTCAGCCAGGTCACCCAGATGCTGGCCGCACGCGGTGTCAGCATCGCCAGCCTGCACACCGAGGTGGTGGGTGGCAGCGGCGCCGTGCCGATATCGGAGCCCTCACACGCACCCACCAGCTTCAAGATCAACGCGCAATTGCTGGTGCCCAATGCCGTGGACGCCGCTGCGCTGCAGCGCGAACTGGGCACACTGGCGCAGGAGCTGCGGTTGGACATCACGCTGGGCGAGGGGCAGTAAGGCCCGCCAAGAAGCAGGCGCAAAGCCTCAGGAGTTGGCGGCATCCCTGGCGGCAGGCAGGCTGCGACCAAACTCCACCGAGGCATCGGTGATGACGGCTTGCAGCGCTGCCATCGTCGCCTGTGTGAAATGGCGGCCGGCATCGGACTTCAGAAACACCACGTACGGGCTCAATTCCGCATCAGGCAGGGACCGGTACGTGAGCGCGGCGTTGGCCATAAACAGCGCGCTGAAGAGCTTCAACATCATCGGACGCCGCGCCTGCAGCAGGCCGCGCAACTCGGCCGCCGTGGGGCCAGGCAGCGTGGGCTTGGCGGCCTCCACACCTTGGCTGATGGCCATCGTCACCGCGGTCAGCATTTGCACCATGGACTCGGCTGCCTGGGTGGCTTCCAGCATCTCGTAGTACTGCGCCTGGCGCACCGACGGCAAGGTTTCCAGCAAGGCACCGCCTTCGCTGGCCACAGCGATGGTGTCGTTCTGGCTCGCAGCGGCAGCCTCTTCCAGCCGTGTCAGCTTTTCACCCAAGGGGCTGCCGTACCACTGGCGCAAGCGCTCGACATGGGCCGGCTGCAGGCTGCTCGTCAGGCTCTGCAAGGCCAGACGGCGCAGCCGGTCGGCGGCAAAAGCAGTGCCGATGGCACGCTCTATGCGCTGCAGTTCTTCGGCGCTGGGCTGTTTGGGCCATTGTTTCGAAGCGTCCTGAACGCCGCCCCGGACCTGGGTCGCCAGCTCGGCCAGTTGCTGCCACATGCCTGACTTGCGCATCAGCATCTCGGCCGTGGCTTCGTCGACTTGGGCGCGGACGGCGCCGGCCGCAAGCAGCAACGCCAAAACAAGCATTCCATATCGGCCGGCTGAGCGCAGCCAGGTGAAACTGGGCATTGTGGTTGACGGTGTGTTGTGGGCTGGGCTGCCCATTCTGACCCAGCTCAAGCGCAGGACGAGTGACAGCTTGTGCTGCTGGAGTAACCGCCAACTGAACATGAAACGGTGCTGCAGCGCCTGGGCCAAACCGTTCGTGGGCCACGCCCCTGCCGGGCGTTACCTCGTCCGCCGCCGGCTGCGCGCCTGGCGCGGCGTTTCGGCCGCTTCGTAGGCTGCCACGCCGGGTGCACGCTGCAGCGGCACCACCGTCTGCAGCGTGGTGCCGCCCGGCGGCTGCAGCGCGGGCGGAAAGAAGGCCAGCTTCTGCCCGGCGGCGAGTTTGTCTTCACGCCCCGGCGACAGGTCGCGTTCATTGACGCCGGCGGTTGGCACCACGGCCACGCCGCCCACCGTCTCCAGGTCCCACCACCAGCGCTTGACGGGATTGCGCGCACCGCCGGCCACGCGGTCGTCGTGTTCGATCAAGGCGCGCCGGGCCACCGGCACGTGCATGCTCAGCCACAGCAGGTGGTCGCTCTCCACCAGGTCTTCGCGGTTGTAGGGGCAGGTTTTCATGCAGCGGCCACAGGCCGAGCCCTTCATGTTGGTCAGGCGGTACTTGCCGCACTTTTCCACGTCGGGCTTCCAAATCTCGTAGCCGTTGAACATCACCTTGGGGCCAAACGGTATGGCGTTGCAAGGGCATTCGCGCGCGCACTTCAGGCACATTGCGCAGGTGGCCTGCAGGCCGAAGTCAATGGGCTGGTCCACTTGCAGCGGCAGGTCGGTGGTGAACAGCACCGACTTTGAACGCGGCCCGATGAAGGGGTTCAAGATCAGCTCGCCGATGCGCGACAACTCGCCCAGCCCAGCCATCAGCACCGCCGGCAGGTGCAACACCTCGCTGTGTGCGTTGCTGTGCACCCGCGCCGACCAGCCCAGCCGGCGCAGGTGCGCGGCCATCACACCGGCCAGCAGCGCACCGCGCAGGTAGGCGCGCATCGACTGCGCGCCCGATATCCAGTCGTCGCCCGAAGCACCTTCCATGGTCTCAAAACCCTGGTCGATGAGCATCACCACCGCGTAACGGTGGTAGGGCGTGATGGCGCGGCCTTCGACCTCGTCGTGTGAGTAATACATCCACGGCTCGGCTTCGCAGATGCCCACCAGGTCGGCGCCCAGGTAATGCGCCAGCGCCTTGATGGCCTGCGTGTTGTGCTGCGGGTTGGTCAGGCCCTGGCCCAGCGGTTGGGGTGGCAACGGTTCCCGGCCGCCCTGCAGCGGCACCATGCCGCGAATCAACGGCGTCATGGCCCAGGCCAACGGGTGCTTGACGGCGAAGCGGCTGCGCTCGGCCTGCGCCCTGGCGCCCAGGTCACCGGCCAGCGCACGGGTGAAAAGGTCGGCGCGTTTGGGCACACGCTGTATCTCGTCGCGCAGCACCAGCGTGGTGGGCTCGGCCACGCGGGGTAAACGCTCCATCGGGTAGCGGCCCAGGTGCAGCGGGCGCAGCGCCAGTTCGGCGTCTTCAAAGCCCGGGCGGGTGCCGGCGCGGCCCATGTAGGCGTCGCTGTCGGGCCAGCCCAGGGGCGCGTCGGGCGCCAGTGGCAGGTCACAGGCCAACGCCAGGTTGGTGCTGACCACGCCGACAGCAAAGCCGCGGGTGGACATGGGCATCACCAGCACGCCGTCCACCGCACGCGCCACACCGGCGCGCTGGGCCAGCACTTCCAGGTTCAGCTGTGTATCGCCCGCCACATGGCCCTGCGCCTGCCAACCCAGGGCGCGCAGGTAACCGGCCACCACCACCGCCACCTCGGCCACGCGCAGCGCGGTGCGCGCGGCGTTGGCGCCTTGCATCCAGTCGGCGCCGGCATCGGTGGCGGCGGGCTCGCGGCTGAATTCCACCAGGAACACCAGCGCGTGGGTGTGTTCGGGGTGTTCAGCGCTCAACCAGTCTGCCGCCTGCAGCGCCGCCACACCGGCCAGCGTGGCGTCCAGAAAGTACACGGTGGCTTTCAGGTGCTGCGTGCGCTGCAGCGGGTCGGCCGGTATTGGCGCTTGCGCGGGCGCCACCGGCCCTTGCAGCAGCGGCGCCATCAGGGCGCGGTACTCGGGCAGCACGTGGGTGATGGATGTGCGGCCCGCCGCTTGCCCATCAACCGGCTGCCGCGCAGGCCATTCGGGCGCGCCGGCCTGGCGGGGCAGCAACTCGGTGGGCAGCACACCCAGGTGAACCGCGCGGTCGCGGTGGGAAAACAGTCGCGGCATGCAGCGCTCCGGCACGGGGTGCGCTGAGGGTATCAAACCGTGCGCAACATCGGCCGCCGTGGGCTTCACAGGCTCTCAGTCGGCCGCCGCCTCCACCACCATTTGCACCCGCTGGCGGCCCTGCCATTCGTCCACGCTCACGCGGTAGGCCAGCTTCAGCTGGGCGGGCAGCGGTTCGGTGTGGCCAAACCAGATGGCGTCGCGTTCCTGGCCGGCATGGCGCAGGCGCAGCTTCAGGTGTTTTTCACCCACCAGGCGCTGCTGCAGCACCTGCACGTCGTCGCAGAACAAGGGCGCTTCAAAACCCTGGCCCCACACCTGCGCGTCCAGCAGTGCCACGGTGTCGGGGTTGAACCATTCCAGGCCCAGCGGGCCGTCGGTGCGCAGCGTGCGTTGCAGCGTGGCCGCGTCCAGCCATTCGTCGGCCACCTGGCGCAGCGCCTGCTGGAAGGTGGTCACGTTGTCGGGCGCTGCGCCCTCGGTTTGCGCGGGTTCGGAGCCGGCAGCGGCCAGCGTGCAGCCTGCGGCCATGGCGTGGCCGCCAAAACGCAGCAGCAGCCCGGGGTGGCGCTTGGCCACCAGGTCCAGCGCGTCGCGCAGGTGAAAACCCGGGATGCTGCGGCCCGAGCCCTTGAGCTGCCCGTCAGCGCCGCGTGCAAACACAAAGGTGGGGCGGTGCAGGCGGTCTTTCACACGGCCGGCAACGATGCCCACCACGCCTTCGTGAAAACTTTCGTCAAACAGCACACAGGCCGGGGGCGGTGCCGCGCTGGTCTCATGCAAGCGCTGCAGCGTTTGCTCGGCCAGGTCGCGCATGCTTTGTTCCACCTCGCGCCGCTCGCGGTTGATGGCGTCCAGTTGTGCGGCCAGCTCGGCGGCGCGGGCCGCGTCATCGGTCAGCAGGCACTCGATGCCCAGCGTCATGTCGGCCAGGCGGCCGGCGGCGTTGATGCGCGGGCCCAGGGCAAAGCCGAAGTCGAAGCCGGCGGCTCGGGCGCTGTGGCGGCCGGCTGCTGCAAACAATGCCGCCACACCGGGCTGCATGCGGCCGCTGCGCACGCGCTTCAGGCCCTGCGCCACCAGGCGGCGGTTGTTGGCGTCCAGTTTCACCACGTCGGCCACGGTGCCCAGGGCCACCAGGTCCAGCAGCGTGTCCAGCCGGGGCTGGTTCGCGGCGTCGAAAGCGCCGCGTTCGCGCAGTTCGGCGCGCGTGGCCAGCAGCACGTAGAACATCACGCCCACGCCGGCCAGCGCTTTGCTGGCAAAGCTGCAGCCGCTTTGGTTGGGGTTGACGATGACGTGGGCGTCGGGCAGCGGCGGGCCGCTGGTCACCAGTGCGGGCAGGTGGTGGTCGGTCACCAGCACCTGCAGGCCCTGCGCGCGGGCGTGGGCCACACCGGCGAAGCTGGCGATGCCGTTGTCCACCGTCACCAGCACGTCGGGGCGGCCCGCCGGGCTGGCCAAGGCCAGGTCGACGATGGCCGGCGTGAGGCCGTAGCCGTGGATGGCGCGGTCGGGCACCACATAGCCCACGTGGCTGCGCGCCGCACCCAGCAGCACCAGGCCGCGCAGCGCCACGGCGCAGGCGGTGGCGCCGTCGCAGTCGTAGTCGGCCACCACACACAGGCGTTTGTGCTGCTGAACCGCGTCGGCCAGCAGCACGGCGGCCTGCTGCGCGCCCAGCAACTGGCTGGGCGGCAGCAGTTGCGCCAGGCCGTCGTCGAGCTCGGCTTTTTCGCGCACGCCACGGGCGGCATACAGGCGCGCCAGCAGCGGGTGCACCCCTTGCTGTTCCAGCGCAAAAGCGGCGCGGGGTGCGCTGTCGCGCGGCACGATGTGGGGCTTGTTCACAGGGGCTCCAGCAGGGCTTGAACAGCAGGGGAAGCCAGCCGGCGGCGCAGGCGCTGCAACCAACCTTGCGCACCGCTGGCCAGGGTTTGCGCAGCACGTTCACCACACAGCGTGATGCACACCGGCTGGCCGGCGCGGGCAGCCTGGTGCAGCTCGGCCAGCGGGCCGGCGTCCAGCGTTTCCCAGGCCTGCACCCATCCGGGCCAGTTTTCGGCCAGCGCGGGGTTGCGCAGCCGGGTGTCCATCTGCAGGCCGGCGGGGGCCCTGAAGTCGGCGCCGGGCGCCATGCCGCAGCCGCTGAGCCAGAAGGAATTCACCGGCAGCAGGCCACGCGCCACGCGTTCGTCGTTCAGCGGGTGGGTGTACAGCAGCATTTGCACCTCGGCCTGCAAGCGCCTGACGAGCGCCGCACCCTCAACGCCGCTGGCGGTGCCCAGCCAGCGGTCGACGTTGCGGCCGATGACACGGTCCAGCGACGCACAAGGCATCTGCGCCAGCAGCGGCGCGCTGGCATACCAGCGGCTGGCGGCGCCGTAGTGCAGCGTGATGCCCACGCCGCTGAAAAGCGCCTGCACGGCGGCAAACAGCGCGCGCGAGGTGGTGTCGTCCAGCAGCAGCTGTTCGGGGTCGATCAGGCTGACCTGGTCGGTGCCCACATGCCAGTGCACCGGCGTCACCAGGCCCCAGGCCTGGCCGGCGGTGGGCAGGCCATCGGCGGCCGCTTGCAGCGCGGCCCAGGGCCGGTTGCCGTCGGCGCCGGGCAGGCCCAGCATGCGGGCCCAGGCGCGTTCATGCGGCGGGCTCAGCGTGGTGGGCTCGGCCTCGTCGCGGTCGGCCGCCAGCGGTGCGGCCAGGCACTGCAGCAGGCCCTGCAACTGCGGCAGCACCAGGTGCCGCGCGGCCTCGCGACCGGCTTCTGACAACACGCCGGCAAAGGGAATCAACAGGTGCATCGCGGCATTATCCCGTCAGCCTACCAGCGGCACGGGCCCCGGCCTGCGCCCCAGCCCCTTGCCGTAGCATCCGGTCACCCCTCGCTGCCCGCCCCGCCTTGCCCCGTGCCCGACTTCCTGCAACGCTTTGAACCCCAGATCGGCTGGCGCTACACCCGTGCCGGGCGCGCCGGGCGGCGCAATGGTTTCATCTCGTTCATCAGCGCCATTTCCATCATCGGCATCGCTTTGGGCGTGGCGGCGCTGATCATTGTGCTCAGCGTGATGAATGGCTTTCAAAAAGAGGTGCGCGAACGCATGCTGGCCGTGGTGTCGCATGTGGAACTGCTGGCCACCAACGGTGACGCGCTGCCCGACTGGCGCGCCACGGCGGCGCTGGCGCGGCAAGACAACCGTGTGCAGGCCGCCGCGCCCTTTGTGGCCACCCAGGCGCTGGTGGGCCTGGGGTCTGAGTTGCGCGGCGCCATGGTGCGCGGCATCAGCCCGGCTGACGAGGCCAGCGTCACGCCGCTGGGTGCCAGCCAGGGCGCGCTGCTGGCGCAACTGCAGCCGGGGCAGTGGAACGTGGTGCTGGGCGGTGAGTTGGCACGCACCATCGGCGCCCGTGTCGGCGACAAGGTGGCGCTGATCTCGCCCAGCGGCCAGGTCACGCCGGCCGGTGTGGTGCCGCGCCTGAAGCAGTTCACGCTGGTGGGGGTGTTTGAGTCGGGCCACTATGAACACGACAGCGGCCTGGCGCTGGTGCACCTGGACGACGCGGCGCGCCTGTTTCGCACCGAAGGCGCCACCGGCGTGCAACTGCGCTTGAGCGACGCCAACGCAGCGCGCAGCACCGGCGCCGCGCTGCAAGCGCAACTGGGCCCCACGGTGGAGGTGCGCGACTGGACGCGCACGCACCGCAACTGGTTTGACGCCGTGCAGGTGGAAAAACGCATGATGGGCATCATCCTGACGCTGATCGTGGCGGTGGCCGCTTTCAACCTGGTCAGCACGCTGGTGATGACGGTGACCGACAAACGCGCCGACATCGCCATCCTGCGCACGCTGGGCGCCAGCCCGCGCAGCATCATGGGCATCTTCATGGTGCAAGGCGCTGCCGCCGGCCTGGTGGGCACCGCCGCCGGCGCCGCACTGGGCCTGGCGGTGGCTTTTAATATCGACACCGTGGTGCCGGCTATCGAGCGTGCGCTGGGCATGGCCTTTCTGCCGGCGCATGTGTACGTCATCAGCCGCATGCCCAGCGAGCCGCTGGCGGCCGACATCGTGCCGGTGATCGCCACCTCGCTGGTGCTGGCTTTTGTGGCCACGCTGTACCCGAGCTGGCGCGCCAGCCAGGTGAACCCCGCGCAGGCGCTGCGGTATGAGTGATGCCAATGACTGATGTGGTGTTGCAGGCCATAGACCTGCACAAACGTTATGTGGAAGGCAGCGGCGGCAGCGCGCTGGACGTGACGGTGCTGCGCGGCGTGAGCCTTGCGGTGCAGCGCGGTGAAACGCTGGCCGTGGTGGGCGCTTCGGGCTCGGGCAAAAGCACACTGCTGCACCTGCTGGGCGCGCTGGACGCCCCCAGCAGCGGCCGTGTGCTGCTGATGGGCCAGGACCTGGCGCAATTGAACGCGGCGCAGCAGGGCCAGTGGCGCAACCAGCACCTGGGTTTTGTGTACCAGTTTCACCACCTGCTGCCCGAGTTCAGCGCGCTGGACAACGTGGCCATGCCGCTGCGCATACGCCGCCAGCCGCTGGCGCAGGCGCGTGCCGCTGCGCAGGCCATGCTGCAGCGGGTGGGCTTGGGTGCAAGACTGCAGCACCACCCGGCGCAACTGTCGGGCGGCGAACGCCAGCGAGTGGCCATAGCGCGTGCGCTGGTGACACAGCCGGCCTGTGTGCTGGCCGACGAACCCACCGGCAACCTGGACCGCGACACCGCGCACACGGTGTTTGAACTGATGCTGGAGCTGGCGCGCAGTCACGGCACGGCCTTTGTGCTGGTGACACACGACCTCAGCCTGGCCGCCCGCTGCGGGCGCACGCTGGAGTTGCGGCGTTGACCATGCCCCACTCAGAGAGCCCTGCCGCGTCGTGGCTGAACAGCCTGCCCTACGAATGGCAGGTGGCGCTGCGCCAGGTGCGCGGTGCCGGCAGCGGCAGCAACCGCTTCATCGCCTTCATCTCGCGCGTGTCGATGCTGGGCATTGCGCTGGGTGTGGCGGCGCTGATCGTGCTGCTGTCGGTGGTCAACGGTTTTCAGGTTGAGGTGCGTGACCGCATGCTGGGCCTGGTGCCGCACATCACGCTGATGCAGCGCGGTGGTGCCTTTGCAAACTGGCAAGAGACCGCGCAGTTGGCGCGCCAGAACCCGGCCGTGGCCGCTGCCGCGCCCGCTGTGCTGGCCGAAGGCCTGCTGGGCCGCGGCGAGCGGCTGCGCGGCGCCGTGCTGCGCGGCATAGACCCGGCCTTGGAAGGCACGGTCAGCCCGGTGGTGCGCGCGCTGCCGCCTGCGCTGCTGCAGCAACTGCACAGCGGTGCGATGAACGTGGTGCTGGGGCAGGAACTGGCGCGAGCGCTGGGGGTGCAGGCCGGTGACACGGTGACGTTGGTGCGCGCGGGCGGCACCAGCACCTTCAATGGCGGCAGTGCGGCGCCCCAGATGACCGCGCTGCGTGTGGCCGGCACCTTCGCCGCCGGCCACTTCGAATTTGACAACACGCTGGCGCTGCTGCACTGGCAAGACGCGGCGGCCCTGTTCAACCTGGCGGGCGTGAACGCCATCAACCTGCAGCTGCAGCAGGCGCTGCAGGCGCCGCAGGTGGTGCGTGAACTGCAAGGCCGGTTGGGCTTTGACATCGCCTTGCGCGACTGGACGCAGGTCAACCGCAACTGGTTTGAATCGGTGCAGTTGCAGCGCCGCATGCTGGCGCTGATCTTGACGCTGATCGTGGCCGTGGCCGCCTTCAACCTGGTCAGCACACTGGTGATGACCGTCACCGACAAGCGGGGTGACATCGCCATCCTGCGCACACTGGGCGCCAGCCCGCGCAGCATCATGGGCATCTTTGTGGTGCAGGGCCTGCTGGCCGGGTTGGTGGGCACGGCCGGCGGTGTGGTGCTGGGCCTGGGCCTGGCCACCCACCTGGACGTGCTGGTGCCGGCGCTGGAACGTGCGCTGGGCACCACGCTGCTGTCGCCCAGCGTGTACCTGATCGACCACCTGCCCAGCCTGCCGTTGGCGTCCGATGTGGTGCCGGTGGCGCTGGTGTCGCTGGGCCTGTCGCTGGCCGCCACGCTGTACCCGAGCTGGCGCGCCAGCCGGCTGCAGCCGGCGCAAGCGCTGCGCGACGAGTAAGCCCGCAACTTCTGCGCAGCGCCGGCTGCCCGGCGTTACACGCCAGCGCGCAGGCCGCCGCACAATGGCGGCTTATGCACCTGCTCAACGCCGACCTGCACTGCCACAGCAACGTGTCTGACGGCACGCTGGCGCCCGAAACACTGGCCACACGCGCACACGCCCAGGGCGTGGACGTGTGGGCGCTGACCGACCACGACGAACTGGGCGGCCAGCAGCGTGCACGTGAAGCGGCGCTGGACCTGGGCCTGGGTTACCTGACCGGCACCGAGATCTCGGTCAGCTTTGCCGGCGAGACGGTGCACATCGTGGGCCTGGGCTTTGACGACCAGAACGCCGATCTGGCCGCTGGCCTGGCCGCCACGCGCGCCGGCCGGCTGCAGCGTGCACACGACATGGCCGCCAGCCTGGCTGCAGCTGGCATACCCGGCGCTTTTGAAGGCGCGCTGCAGTACGTGGGCAACCCCGACCTGATCTCGCGCACCCACTTTGCGCGCTTTCTGGTCGAGGCCGGCCACTGCCCCGACACCCACAGCGTGTTCCGCCGCTTTTTGAAAGAAGGCCTGCCGGGTTATGTGCCGCACCAGTGGGCGCGCCTGGGCGACGCGGTGCGCTGGATCACGCAGGCCGGCGGTGTGGCCGTGATTGCACACCCGGCGCGTTACAAGTTTTCACCCACCGCCGAGTACGCGCTGTTCACCGAATTCATCAACCACGGCGGCCTGGCGGTGGAGGTGATGACGGGCAGCCACAGCCACAGTGAACAGGTGCGCTACGCCGACACGGCGCTGGAATTCGGCCTGCACGCCTCACGCGGCAGTGACTTCCACAGCCCCGAGGAAAGCCGCGTCGACCTGGGCGACCTGCCCGACCTGCCGGGCACGCTGAAACCGGTGTGGGAACTGCTGCAGGGGCGCATCCAGCGGCGGCTGCCGGTGTCGGTTTCGGTGTCGGTTTAGGTGTAATGGGCGGCAAAGCAACGCCGTGCACAAACAGTCACCCGTGCAAACCCTGAACCTTGCATAATCGCGGCTTGGCCTTGGCAACAAGGCCTACCGTTCATCCCCTTCGGCCTTTTTGGGCGCTGCGGTCACCACCGCAAGAGCTTGCTTCAACAGCAGCCTCTATCAGCGTGCTTCTCCGGGTCGGCGGCGATGCCGTCGCTGGTCCCTACCCGGACACTCCCCTGCGACTACACCCCCAGGCGGGGCCCACGGTGCTTCTCTCGAAGCGCTGGTGGTCCTGCCGGCGTGGCCTTGGCGCTTGCAAACCCTTTTTGCGCCGGGCCCGCCACGCACTGTGAGCGAGCACCTGAAATGACTTTCGAAACCCTGGGCCTGCTGGAGCCCCTGACCCGCGCGTTGGCCGCTGCCAGCTACACCGACCCCACCACCGTGCAAGAGCAGGCCATTCCGGCGGCGCTGGCCGGCAAGGACCTGATGGTGAGCAGCCGCACCGGCAGCGGCAAAACAGCCAGCTTCATGCTGCCGGCGCTGACGCTGGTGCTAAAAGCGCGTGAAGAACAGCGCCTGGCGCGGGCGCAGGCCCCCGCCGGCGCACCGCGCGACGCACAGGCCGCCGATGGCGGCGCCCCCGGGCGGGGCCGGCGTGACTTCCGCGACAGCCGCGACCCCCGTTTTGACGGCCCGCGCAGCCACGCCAAGCCCACGGGCCCGCGTGTGCTGGTGCTCTGCCCCACCCGTGAACTGGCGATGCAGGTGGCCAAGTCGGCCATGGACTACGGCCGCTACGTGCCCCACCTGAGCGTGGCCACGGTGGTCGGCGGCGTGCCCTACCCGGCGCAGCTGAAGGCGCTGCGCGGCCCGCTGGACATTTTGATTGCCACGCCCGGCCGCCTGATCGACCACATCGGCGCGGGCAAGGCCGTGCTCGACAACATCCAGATGCTGGTGCTCGACGAAGCCGACCGCATGCTCGACATGGGCTTCATCGACGACATCAAACACATCACCAGCAACACGCCCAACACACGCCAAACGGTGATGTTCAGCGCCACCTTTGCCGGCAGCGTGGGCAACCTGGCGCGTGAACTGTTGCGCGAGCCGCAGCGCATCGACGTCGCTTCGCACACCGACACCCACGCCGACATCGAACAGCGCCTGCACTGGGCTGACGACTTCATGCACAAAAACGCGCTGCTCGACCACATCCTTACCGGGCGTGAAGTGGACCAGGCCCTCGTCTTCACCAGCACCCAGCGCGACGCCGAGGTGCTGGCCGACCGCCTGGCCGAGATGGGCCATTCTGTTGAAGCGCTGCACGGCGGCATGCCGCAGGGCCGGCGCAACCGCGTGCTGCAGAACATGCGCAGCAAGCGGGTGCGTGTGCTGGTGGCAACCGACGTGGCCGCGCGCGGGCTGGACGTGCCGACCATCAGCCACGTCATCAACTTCGGCCTGCCGATGAAAGAAGAAGACTACGTGCACCGCATCGGCCGCACCGGCCGTGCAGGGCGCACCGGCCTGGCAGTGACACTGGCCGAGCGCCGCGACTTCGGCATGATCCAGCGCATCCAGCGCTTCACCACGCAGCGCATGCCGGTGGCCACCATCACCGGCCTGGAGCCCAAGCGTGTCGAGCCCAAGGCCATTGTGCGGCCGGCCGGTGCGCCGGGCGGCAAACCCGCGTTCGGCCCGCGCCCGGGTGGTTTTGGCGGCAAGCCTTTCAGGCCTGCTGGCAAGACTTTCGCGAAGAAAACTGGCCCCCGCCCTGCACGCTGAGGCGCCCTGACGCCTTGCACCCTCTCCCTTGCAGGCAGAGGGTGGAAAACCAGTGCTCAGACGCCCAGCAGGTCCACCTCAAACACCAGCGTGGCGTTGGGCGGTATCACGCCGCCGGCGCCGCGTGCGCCGTAGCCCATCTCAGGCGGGATGGTCAGTACACGTGTGCCGCCCACCTTCATGCCGGCCACGCCTTCGTCCCAGCCGCGTATGACTTCGCCGTGGCCCAGGCCAAAGCTGAAGGGCTGGCCCCGGTCTTTGCTGCTGTCGAACTTTTTGCCGCGGTTGTTGCTGGCCGTGGGGTCGTACAGCCAGCCGGTGTAGTGCACTTGCACGCGGTGGCCTGCGGTGGCGGCGGCGCCGCTGCCGACGGTGGTGTCTTCGAACTGCAGGCCTGAGGGCATGGTGGTCATGAATCGGTGTCCTGTGATGGTGGAAGGTGGGCGGTGGGAGGGGTGAAACAGCCGCGAATGATGCCAGCCCCGGGCCCGGCGGCTTGAGGTCGGCTTCAGGTCGGCTTCAGGGCGGGCCTGCACCCGGGGTCACACCCCAAAGCGCACCCCAGGCCGGTACCGCCTGCTGCAGCCACTGCGCCGGTGTTTCGGCCTGCAGCAGCGGCAGGCCCAATACGGCACCGGCGGCTTGCAAGGCCGCCACCGGTGTGCCCTGCTCCAGCGGTTGCGCGCCGTTTTGTTTGCTGAGCTTGTGGCCGTCGGCGGCCAGCACCAGCGGCGTGTGCAGGTACTGCGGCGTGGGCAGGCCCAGCGCGCGCTGCAGCAGCCTTTGGCGCGCGGTGTTGTCGGCCAAGTCCTGGCCGCGCACCACGTGGGTCACGCCCTGCTCGGCATCGTCCACCACCACCGCCAGTTGGTAGGCCCACAGGCCATCGGCGCGGTGCAGCACAAAGTCGCCCACCGCCAGGGCCACGTCTTGCTGCTGCAAGCCCAGCCGGCGGTCTTGCCAGTGCACGGTGCCCGGCGCCACGCGCAAGCGGGTGGCCGCTTGCTGGCCGGGGCGCAGGGGCTGGCCCAGGCCCTGGCGGCAGGTGCCGGGGTAGACCAGGTCGCCAAAACGCGGCTTAGCGCCACCGCTGGCGGCCTGCGCTGCGGCGATGCGGCTGCGTGTACAACTGCAGGGGTAGGCCAGGCCCTGCGCCAACAGCCGCTGCAGGGCCTGGTGGTACAGCGCGCCACGCTGGCTTTGCCACACCGGCGGTTCATCACTGACCAGGCCACAAGCGGCCAGTTGTTGCAGCTGAAGCTCGGCCATGCCGCTTGGGCAGCGGGGGCCGTCCACATCTTCCACACGCACCAGCCAACGGCCGCCGTGGGCGCGCGCGTCCAGCCAACTGGCCAGTGCCGCCACCAGCGAGCCGGCGTGCAGCGGCCCGGTGGGTGACGGCGCAAAGCGGCCGCAATAGGGCATGGTGGCGGTGCCTGCTGGGGTGGGCGGGGCTGGGCGCCGCCGGCTGCTCAGCGCAACAGGCCCGCGTGCCGGTGCAGCAGCGCGTGGCGGGTGGTGGGGCTTTGCAGTTGCTGCAGCCACCAGCGCAGGGCTTTGCCCAGCCCCATCGGGCCGCGCTCGGCGCGCCAGGCGTAGCTGAAGCGGGCGTTGCTGTTGCCCCGCGCGGTCTGCTTCTGCACCAGGTGGCCGGCTTCCAGGTGCGGCAGCGCCATCGGCAGCGGCACGTAACCACAACCCATGCAGCGCAGCAGCGCCTCGAGCTTGGCACGCATGCTGAATACCGTCAGCACGTCCTGCCCGGGTAACAGGTTCACGGTGACGGGTGTCAGGCGCTGCGCCGTGTCGGCCACGGCCACCGCCCGGTGGTGCACGATCTGGTCGTCCAGCAGCGGCGCGGTGGCGGCGGCCAAGGGGTGGTGCGGCGCCATGCAGTAGACAAAGGCCACCTCGCCCAGCGGCTGCAGTTCGATACCACCGGGGTTGGCAAACTCGCCCGACACGCCGATGGCCAGGTCGACCTGGCCCGTCACCAGCGCCTCCCAGGTGCCGGCCAGCACCTCGGTGCGCAGGCGCAGGCGCGTGGCGGGCGGCTGGTCGCCGGCCATGGCCGCCGTGCTGGCGATGCTGGCGCTGCCGGCGGCGTTGGCGGTTTCGCGCACCCCGCAAAAGGCCTGCACCAGTTCAAACACCGTGGGCATGCTGATGATGTCGTCCATGCTGATGGCGAGTTGGGTTTCCCAGCCACTGGCCACGCGCCGCACGCGGTTGGCCACAGCGTCCATTTCTTGCAGCAGGCGGCGGCCTTCCTGCAGCAGTTCGGTGCCGGCCGGGGTCAGCTGCGCTTGGCGTGAACTGCGGTCGAACAGCAGCACGTCCAGCGCGTCTTCGAGCTGTCGCACGCTGTAGGTCAGCGCCGAAGGCACCTTGCCCAGTTCACGGGCGGCGGCGGCAAAACTGCCGGTGCGGGCGATGGTGTCCATCATCAGCAGGGCGTCGGGGGTGAGGGCGTTTCTCGGCATGTATTCATCTTATTTGAACGCGCCAGACAAGGCGCCACGCCCCGGTTCGGGCCGGGGCGTGGCCCAATGTCTGCACCGTAACAACCCCCTGAAGGAGACCCCGCGATGATCACCCTGCGCAAGTCGGCCGACCGTGGTTACGCCGACCACGGCTGGCTCAAGAGCTTCCACAGCTTTTCTTTTGCCGACTACCACGACCCGGCCCACATGGGGGTGGGCAACTTGCGCGTGATCAACGAAGACCGCATCGCCCCCGGCACCGGTTTTGGCACCCACGGCCACCGCGACATGGAAATCGTCAGCTACGTGCTCGACGGCGCGCTGGCGCACCAGGACAGCATGGGCAACGGCACGGCGGCTGCGGCGGCGTCGGGCAAGGCGGCGGGTGTGATACGCCCCGGCGACGTGCAGCGCATGAGCGCCGGCACTGGCGTGCAGCACAGCGAGTACAACCATTCCACCGACCAGACCACGCACTTTTTGCAGATCTGGATCATCCCCAGCCAGCGTGGCATCGCGCCCGGTTATGAACAGAAACACTTTGACACCGCCAGCAAACGCGGCCGGCTGGCGCTGGTGGCCTCGAACGACGGCCGCGAGGGCTCGGTCACCATCCATGCCGACGCGGCGCTGTACGCGGGCCTGTTTGATGGCGCCGAACGTGCCGAGATGGCGTTGGACCCGTCACGGCTGGCCTACGTGCACCTGGTGCGCGGCCGCCTGCGCGTCAACGGCCAGGCCCTGCAGGGCGGCGACGCGGTGACACTGGCGCAGGAAAGCCGGCTGGTGCTGGAAGCGGGCGACGACGCCGAGGTGCTGGTGTTCGACCTGCTGGGCTGATTGGCCGACTTGCTCTGTGCTGCGGCCCGCTGCCGCGCCGCCAGCAGCTGCACACGCCCAGCCCAGCTATACAGTCCCGGGCATGAACCCCATCACCGCCGCGCTGTCTTTGCTGCCCTGGGCCGACTGGGCGGCCCTGGTCTTGTTCTTTAGCGCCTGGGCCGGTTATGCCTGGTGGGCCGCCCGGCGCGCCACCACGCGGCCTTCGGTGCTGGCGCTGACCAACCGCGAGCGCATGCGCTGGATGCTGCAGGCCAGCCACCGCGACAACCGGGTGCTCGACGGTGTGGTGGTGCAGAACCTGTCCACCAGCCCGTCGTTTTTTGCCTCCACCACCATCCTCATCATCGGCGGCTTGCTGGCGGTGCTGTCGCGCACCGAACAGGCCAGCGACCTGGTGCGCGAGATACCGTTTGCTGTTGCCACCTCGCTGGTGGTGTTCGACATGAAGGTGGTGCTGCTGACCGGCATTTTTGTCTACGCCTTTTTTCGCTTCACCTGGAGCCTGCGCCAGTACACCTTTGGTGCGTTGGCGGTGGCCGCCGCGCCCGACTTCAATTCGTGGCGCGACGAGGCGCAGCGCCAGGCTTTTGCCAGCCGCGCCGGCCGCGTCATGGGGCTGGCGGCCGAAACCTTCAACGACGGGCTGCGCGCCTACTACATGGCCTTTGCAGCCACCGCGTGGTTTTTGTCACCCTGGGCCTTCATGGCGGGCACGGCCACGGTGGTGTTCATCCTGTACCGGCGTGAATTTCACTCCGAGGTGTTGGCCGTGCTGGCCGAAGAGCCGGGCGCCTGAACTTCACCCGGCGCCGGGACTTTTAGCAGCGCCCAGGCTGCCAGCAGGCCAAAAGCCACATTGGCCAGCGCCACGGCGCCCACCAGCAGCAGGCCCAGTGTGTTCAGCGGCAGGGTGCGCAGGGCATAACTGCACAGCGAAGACAGCACGTTGAAGGCCACCATCTGCCAAAACAGCAGGCGCCGCGGTTGCCACAGGCGGGACCACTTCATCGCGGCAGACGGCGCTGCGGCTGCTTAGGTGGGCTCAGCAACCAACAGCCCGCGCTGGCGCAACAGCGGCTGCACCGTGGCGTCACGGCCCCTGAAAGCGCGGTAGGTGGTCAGCGGCTCCACGCTGTTGCCGGCGCTGTAGATGTGCTGCTTCAGGCGCGCCGCCACTTCGGGGGCAAAGGGGCTACCGGCTTCGACGAAGGCCTCATAACCGTCGGCGTCCAGCACCTCGGCCCACAGGTACACGTAGTAGCCGGCGGCATAACCCGAGCTGGAAAACAGGTGCTGGAAGTGCACCAGCCGGTGGTTCAGCCCCACGCCGTGCGGCAGGCCGTGGTGGTGCAGCAATTCGGCTTCAAAGGCACACAGGTCGGCCGGCGGCTCGGTGTCGGGCAGCGAGTGCACGGCCATGTCCACCAGCGCGCTGGCGGCGTAGCGCACGGTGTCGTAACCCTGGCCAAACTGCCGCGCACGCTGCAGGCGCTGCAGCAGTTCGACCGGTATCGGCTGGCCGGTCTGCCAGTGGCGCGCGTGTTGTTGCAGCACCTCGGGCTCTTCTATCCAGTGCTCAAAAATCTGCGAGGGCAGCTCAACAAAGTCGCGCAGCACCTGGGTGCCCGACAAACCCTCGAAGGTGACGTTGGACAGCAGCCCGTGCAGGCCATGGCCAAATTCGTGGAACAGCGTGCGCGCGTCGTCCAGCGACAGCAGCGTCGGCGCACCCGGCGCGCCCTTGGCGAAGTTGTTGTTGTTCAAGATGACCGGCAGCTGCGCCGGCTGCCCTGGCAGCACATTGCGCGTTTGCCAGCGCAGTGCACTCATCCAGGCGCCGCTGCGTTTGCTGCTGCGCGCAAAGTTGTCTTGCAAAAAGATGCCCACCACGGCGCCGGTGGTGTCGGTCACCTCGTAGGCGGCCACATCGGGGTGGTAGACGGGCAGGTCGGTGCGGCGCGTGAAGTGCAGGCCAAACAGGCGCTTTGCACAGTCAAAAGCGGCCTGCACCAAACTTTCCAGCGGGAAATAGGGTTTGACCTCGGCGTCGTCAACGGCATAACGCTCACGTTTAACCCGCTCGGCCCAGAAGCGCCAGTCCCAGGGCTCGATGCGTTCGGCCAGCTCACCGGCGGCCTGCCGGGCCTGCTGCAGTTCCTGGCGCTCGCGCTCCACGGCGGCCAGCGCACGGGGCCACACCTCGCCCAACAGGCCCTGCACGGCGCTGCGGCTGCCGGCCATGGTGTCGGCCAGTGCATGGTCGGCGTAACAGCCATGGCCCAGCAGCGCGGCCTGCTCCTTGCGCAGGCGCAGGATGTCGCGCGCCACGCTGCGGTTGTCGTGCTCGCCGGCATGTTCGCCGCGGCTGGTCCAGGCGCGCCAGGCCTGTTCACGCAGGTCGGCGCGGGTGGAATGGGTGAGGAAGGGCACCACCAGCGAGCGCGCCAGCGTCACCACATGGCCCTGCAGGCCACGCTCGCTGGCGGCCTGCGCGGTGGCCTGGCGCAGGTCGGCAGGCAGGCCGGCCAGATCGGCTTCGCCCTGCAGCGGCAGGTGCCAGCTGCTTTCGTCGTGCAGCACGTTTTGTGCAAAACGTGTGTTCAGGCTGGCCAGGGCTTGCATCACCTGCGCGTAACGCTCGCGCTCGGCCGGGGCCAGGCAGGCACCGGCGCGCACAAAGTCCAGGTGCGTGCGCTCCAACAACCGCAGTTGCTCGGGCAGCAGGTTCAGGCTGGCGCGCTGGCGGTACAGGCTGTCGATGCGGGCAAACAGCGCCTCGTCTTGGTAGACAGCGCTGCTGTGCGCGGCCATCGGCGCGGCCATGGTGCGCTGCACGGCCTGCAATTCCGGGTTGGTGGCCGAGGCCGTGAGGTTGTAGAACACAGCGGCCACACGCGACAGCGTAGCGCCCGAGCGGTCCATCGCGGCCACCGTGTTGTCAAAGCTCGGGGCTGCGGTTTGTTGCGCAAGGGCCAACAACTCGGCGCGGTGTTCGGCCATGGCCTGGCGCAACGCGGGCTCGAAGTGGCCGGGCACAAAGCGGTCAAACGGCGGCAGGCCGTGCGGCGTGGTCCAGGCTTGCAAAACGGGGTTGTCGGTCATGGTGGGCCTGCAGCGGGGCAGTGGATGGTGGGGGCCCCGTGCAACAGGGTGCAGCAGGGGGCGGCAGGGGCTTTAACGGCCGGCCTTGATGGCGGCTTCGTCTTCTTCGCGGTAGCGGCGGTCGGCGCAGTCGGCGACCCAGCTCTTGCGCTCGGCCTCCAAGGCCACGGACACTTCGTTCCACTTCGCGTTGCGTTCGTTCCAGCTGGTCACGCGGGCGTCAACCACCGAGGCCTTGGCATTGAAGGCCCGCACCGCTTCGGTGTTGCTGGTGTTGATGCGGTTTTTCTCGGTCTCCAGATCCGCACCTTCCTTGGCGATGTCTTCACGTTCTTTGTTCAGGTCCTGCCGCGCTTTGTCGGCCTGGGCGCCGCCGCGCTTGTCTTCATTCAGCGCGGCCACACGTTGGTTCCAGCTCTCGACGCGGGCCGTGTAGGCCTTCAGCCGCGCCGAAAACTCATCGGCCTGCTTGCGCACAGTGTCCAAAGCCCCGCGCTCGGCCTGCAGCGCCGCTTGGTCGGTGGTGATGAGCTGCTTTTCCTGGCTGAGCTTGTTGCGTTCGGCTTCCTGGCCCTCGATGCGCTTGCGGATGTTCTCTTCCTGGGCAAAACACACCCGCAGTTCGTCGCGGGTCAGGATGGGCTTGCGCGAGCTGCCACTGCCCTTGGCCAGCCCTTTGTCTTCGTCAGCCGCGGCGGCGGGGGCCGCTGCCGCTGCAGCACCTGCGGCCGCAGGCTTGGCAGCCGGTTTAGCGGTCGGCTTGGGGGCCGGTTTGGCCGGGGCCTGGGCGGGCGTTTGCGCCAACACCGGGCCCCCGTTCAGCCCCCAGCCCAGCAGCACCGTGCAGGCCAACACGGCCCAGCGCAGCGCCGGGCGCACAGCGCGCACGGCTTTCACTTGCGGGGCGGGTTCACGGGTGGGCTGGTGGTGCTGCGATATCAGCTTCATGCGTGTGTTTCCAAGGCAGGTAGCGGGCACCTGCGGCCCGTGCAACCTGTAATGATGCCACCCTTGACCAGGGGCCAGCATGGTGGCCGGGTCATTGCACACGGCTTGTGGCACAGTGCCCGGCTTCCCCCCCCCAATCGGCACCCGCATGCAACTTTGCAGCCCACCCCCCCCACGCCGCGGCCCCCCCCGGCCCGCGCCATCGCGCTGAAAGCCACCATTTACAAGGCGGCCCTGCAGATTGCCGACATGGACCGCAACCTGTACGCCGACCACCCGCTGACGATGGCGCTGCACCCTTCAGAAACCGAAGAGCGCCTGATGATGCGCCTGCTGGCTTTTGCGCTGAACGTGCCGGCCGACGACCACGGCGGCGCGCTGACCCAGGCGCGTGGCCTGGCCGAAGCCGACGAGCCCGACCTGTGGCAACACGACCTGACGGGCCAGTTGATGCACTGGGTGGAAGTGGGCCAGCCCGATGAACGCCGCATCACCCGTGCCTGCGGCCGCGCCGGGCGTGTCACGCTGTACGGCTACGCCTCGTCCACCAGCGTGTGGTGGGCCGGCATACAGAACAAACTGGCACGGCTGAACAACCTGGCGCTGTGGCAGGTGCCGGCAGCACAAAGCCAGGCGCTGGCCGGCATGGCGCAGCGTTCGATGCAGTTGCAAATCACCGTGCAAGACGGCACGGTCTGGTTCAGCAATGGGCAAAACAGCGTTGAAGTGCAACCCACCGCCCTACAGTCACCCAGCCGATGAACCCCCCAACCCCCCAGCGCTGCGCGCCCGCACGGCTGTACAGGGCCGCCGCCCTGGCCCTGTGCGCCGCCCTGCAGGCCGCCACACCCGCCATGTCGCAAACCACCCCGCCCATCAGCAGTCCAGCAGCCGCTGCCGCCGACCCCTTTCTGTGGCTGGAAGAGGTGCAGGGCGAACGTGCGCTGGCCTGGGTGCGAGAGCGCAATCGCGACAGCGAAGCGGCACTGATGACCCGCCCCGGCTTCGAAGAGCGGCGCACGCGCATCCGCGAGGTGCTCGACTCCAAAGAGCAGATTCCCTACGTGCAACGCCACGGCGCCTGGTTCTACAACCTGTGGCGCGACGCCAGCAACCCGCGCGGCCTGTGGCGGCGCACCACGCTGGACGAGTACCGCAAGGCCAGCCCGGCCTGGGAAACCGTGCTCGACATCGACGCCCTGGGCAAGGCCGAGAACGAAAACTGGGTCTGGGCCGGCGCCCAGTGCCTGGGGCCCGAGCACCAGCGCTGCCTGGTGTCGTTGTCGCGCGGCGGCGCCGACGCCAGCGTGGTGCGCGAGTTCGACACCGTGCAAAAGCAGTTTGTCGAGGGTGGCTTCACGGTGCCCGAGGCCAAGACCAGCGTCGAATGGCTGGACATCAACACCATCTACATCGGCAGCGACTTCGGCCCCGGATCGCTGACCGAATCGGGTTACCCGCGCATCATCAAGCGCTGGCAGCGCGGCCAGCCGCTGGCCAGCGCGCTGACGGTGTTCACCGGCAAGGCCAGCGACGTGGCGGTGTTTGTCAGCGTCGACCGCACCCCGGGCTTTCAGCGCACGATGGTGGGCCGCTCGGTCAGCTTCTACACCACCGAACAGTTCCTGCTGGAAGAAACCCCCGGCAGCAAAGCGGGCGCCAAGGCCCGCCGCATCCAGAAGCCCGACGACGCCCAACTGGCGCTGTGGCGCGACAAGGCGCTGGTCAGCCTGCGCAGCCCCTGGCGTGTGGGCGGCAAAACCTGGCCCAGCGGCGCCTTGCTGGTGGCCGATGCAAAGGCCTTCCTCAGCGGCAAGTTCGCCGCCACGGCGCTGTTCACGCCCAGCCCCACACGGTCGCTGGAAGGCTACACCGTCACACGCGACACCGTGGTGCTGAACGTGCTGGACAACGTGGCCAGCCGGCTGGAGGAATGGAAACCCGGCGCCACCGCCAGCGCGCCGTGGCGCCTGCGTGAAGTGGCCGCGCCCTACCCCGGCAAACTCAGCGCCAGCGCGCTGCACGACCCCGAGCTGCCCAACGACCCGCTGGGCGACGCCTACTTCCTGAACGCCGCCGACTTCCTGACCCCCGACACCTTGCAACTGCGCCGCACCGGCAGCGACGACGCGCAGACCCTGAAGTCACGCCCCAGCTTTTTCGACGCCAAGGGCATGCGCGTGGAGCAGCGTTTTGCGCGGTCCAAAGACGGCACCCGTGTGCCCTACTTCGTGGTCTGGCCCGACCGCGCGCAGTTCGGCACCCGCACCGACGGCACCAACCCCACCTTGTTGTACGGTTATGGCGGCTTTGAGGTGTCGTTAACGCCCTGGTATTCGGGCACCATCGGCCGCGCGTGGACCAGCCAAGGTGGTGTCTACGTGGTGGCCAACATCCGCGGCGGCGGAGAATTTGGCCCCGCCTGGCACCAGGCCGCCATCTTGCAGAACAAGCAAAAAAGCTACGACGATTTTGCTGCCGTGGCCGAAGACCTGATTGCCGCGCGCATCACCTCGCCGCGACACCTGGGCATGGAAGGCGGCAGCAACGGCGGCCTGCTGGTGGGCGCGGTGATGCTGCAGCGGCCCGAACTCTTCAACGCCGTGGTGTGCCAGGTGCCGCTGCTGGACATGCAGCGCTACAACAAGCTGCTGGCCGGTGCATCGTGGATGGCCGAGTACGGCAACCCCGACAAGCCCGCCGACTGGGCCTACATCTCGCGCTACAGCCCCTACCAAAATGTGAAGCCGGGCATGAAGCTGCCCAAGGTGTTGTTTGTCACCAGCACCCGCGACGACCGCGTGCACCCCGGCCACGCACGCAAGATGGCGGCGCGCATGCTGGAACAGGGCCACCCGCTGCTGTACTGGGAAAACACAGAAGGCGGCCACGGCGGCGCGGCCGACAACAGCCAGCGCGCCACCATGCAGGCGCTGGAATTCACCTTCTTGTGGCAGCAACTGGGTGGCCGGTGATGGGCAGCCGCTGATGGGCAGCCGCTGAAAGCCGGACGGGCGACGTGCTGCACTGGATAGACGACAACACCCCGCTGCCGCCACCCCGGCTGGCGCTGGGGCCCGACAGCGACGCGCCCGGCCTGCTGGCCGCTGGCGGCAGCGTCACCCCGGATCGGCTGGTGGAAGCCTACAGCCAGGGCATCTTCCCCTGGTACAGCGCCGGCCAGCCCGTGCTGTGGTGGTCGCCCGACCCGCGCATGGTGCTGCCGGTGGCGCAGTTCCATCTTTCCCACACGCTGAAAAAAACACTGCGCCGTTTTTTGCGCACACCCGGTTGCACGGTGCGTTTTGACACCCAGTTTGAAGCCGTGATGCAGGCCTGCGCCAGCACGCCGCGCGACGGGCAAGACGGCACCTGGATACTGCCGGCCATGGTGCAGGCCTACACCCAGGCCCACCGCGCCGGCCTGGTGCACAGCGTGGAAACCTACGTCAACGACGAACTGGCCGGTGGCCTGTACTTCGTGAACCTGGGCCGCATGTGTTTTGGCGAATCGATGTTTGCCTGGCGCACCGACGCCAGCAAGGTTGCGCTGGCCGCGCTGGTGGCCGCCTGCCGCGCGCGCGGCGTGGCGCTCATCGACTGCCAGCAAAACACCGGCCACCTGGCGCGTTTTGGTGCGCATGAAATTCCGCGCAGCGCCTTTGAAGCCCACCTGGCACACACCGTGCATGCGGAGCCGGTGGCCAAATGGACCTATGATGAAGCGGCCTGGGCACCGCTGCTTGTTGCTGACGTGCAGCCCGGTGCAAGCTGACCCACCTGCTGCAACACCTGGCCCCAACCCCAACCCCGCGTGACCTACCCCAACGAGTTGCCGCTGCGGTCGTTGCAGTTTTACGCAACGGCGCCCTACCCCTGCAGTTACCTGCCCGACCGTTTTGCGCGTTCGCAGGTGGCCACGCCCAGCCACCTGATCAACGCCGACACCTACTCGGGCCTGGTGGCGGGTGGCTTCAGGCGCAGTGGCATGTTCACCTACCGCCCTTACTGCGACGGCTGCCGCGCCTGCGTGCCCCTGCGCGTGCCCGTCAACAGCTTCAAACCCACGCGCAGCCAGCGCCGCAGTGCCAAAGCACACGGCAACCTGAAGGCCCGGGTGCTGCGCCTGGGTTTTGTGCCCGAGCACTACCAGCTGTACCTGCGCTACCAGGCCGGCCGCCACAGCGGCGGCGGCATGGACCAGGACAGCGTCGACCAGTACACGCAGTTCCTGCTGCAAAGCCGCGTCAATTCACGCCTGGTGGAATTCCGCGAGCCCGACGGTGCCGGCCAGCAGGGCCGGCTGAAGATGGTGTCGATACTGGACGTGCTGAGCGACGGCATCTCCGCTGTCTACACCTTCTACGAGCCCGAGCCCGCCACCAGCTACGGCACCTACGGCGTGTTGTGGCAGATCGAGCAAACGCGCATGCTCAAGCTGCCCCACGTTTACCTGGGCTACTGGATCGAGAACAGCCCAAAGATGGCCTACAAGTCGCAGTTCGGGCCGCACCAGCTGCTGATAGATGGGCGCTGGCAAGATGCCACCGAAGCCGCCCGTGCGCCCGGCCCCGCAACCAGGGCATGACACCCCACGGCCCGGCGCTGCGCGCGCTGCTGCAAAGCCGGCTGCAGGCTTTTGACACCATCGCCATCGAACCCGGCACGCGGCGCCACGCCGCCGTGGCGCTGGCCGTCACCGAAGAAGGCCTGGGTGCCGGCATTGAAGGCCTGCCGCAGTTTGGTGCCTGGAGCACCGCACCCGCGATGCTGTTGACACGGCGCGCACAAAGCCTGCGCAGCCACGCCGGCCAATGGGCGCTGCCCGGCGGCCGCATCGACGCCGGCGAAACCGCTGAACAGGCGGCGCTGCGCGAACTGGCCGAAGAAGTGGGCCTGCACCTGCACAGCACCGACGTGCTGGGCCGGCTGGACGACTACGCCACGCGCTCGGGTTATGTGATCACACCGGTGGTGGTGTGGGCCGGCGCGGCACGGCAGGCGCAGCCGCAAGAGGCCGAGGTGGCCAGCATCCACCGCATACCGTTGGCGGAGTTTTTGCGTGCCGATGCGCCGCTGCTGAACCACGTGAAGGGCGCCGAGCACCCCGTGCTGCGCATGCCCGTGGGCCAGCGCTGGATAGCCGCACCCACCGCCGCTTTTTTGTACCAGTTTGCGCAGTGCGCGCTGCGCGGCCAGCCGCTGCGCGTGGCCCACTTTGACCAGCCGGTGTTTGCATGGAAGTGATGCTGCGGCGGGTGCCATCGCAAGTTGTTGCTTTTGCGGCCTTGCTTACCGCCTTCTTTGCCGTTGTGCTGGCGCATCCTGCTGCTGCGCAAGCGCCATCCAGCGCCTCAGCGCCTGCAGGCCCCGGTGCACCTGCCAGTGCGGTGACCGCAGCCCCAACGGCACCCGCACCGACCCCCACAACGGCCCCCGCCTTCACCCCCGTGCCCGGCGTGATGCTGGCGCCCGCCCCGCCCGCAGCACGATGGGTGTTGGTGCCGCGTGTCACCGGCCGGCTGCGGGCCGCCGACATCGGCCTGGTCATCAACACCGCCGACCCCTACTCGGTGGCCGTGGGTGAACACTACATCCGCCGCCGCGGCCTGGCCGAACAGCAGGTGCTGCGTCTGCAACTGCCCACCACCCCGGTGCTGACGGTGGTTGAGTTCGCGCAACTGCTGGCGCAGATCAACAACCACTTCGGCCCCACCACGCAGGCGCTGGCCCTGGCCTGGAAGGCGCCCTACGCGGTGGACTGCAACAGCATCACTGGCGCACTGGCATTGGGTTATGACGGCAACTTGTGCAGCAACGGCTGCCAAGCCTCGCGCCTGTCGCCCTACTTCAACAGCGCCAGCAGCACGCCCTACACCAGCCATCAGTTGCGCCCGGCCATGCTGCTGGCGGCCGACACCGAGGAGCAAGCACGGGAGCTGATCAACCGCGGCGTGCGCGCCGACCACACGCTGGCGCGCAGCAACCGCGCCCCGGTCAACGTGATGCTGCTGCAAACCGACGACCCGCCCCGGCGCGTGCGCATGGCGCTGTACCCGCCGACCGGGCTGCTGCCCGGCACCGGCGTGCGTGTGAACGCGGTGCCGGCCGCTGAACTGCCCCAGGCGCGGCGTGTGTTGCTGGCCATCACGGGCTCGGTGGGGGTGGACTTCAGCACCCGGCCCGACTGGGTGCCCGGCGGCCTGGGCGACCATCTCACGTCGCTGGGCGGCGCGCTGATCGGCGGCCAGGGCCAGAGCACGGCGCTGGAGTGGATCAGCTCGGGCGCCACCGCCAGCCACGGCACCGTCAGTGAACCCTGCAACCACCTGCAGAAGTTCCCGCACCCGCAACTGCTGCTGCTGCACTACCTGCAAGGTGCCACGGCACTGGAGGCCTACTGGAAGAGCGTGGCCTGGCCGCAGCAGTCGCTGTTCATTGGCGAGCCACTGGCCGCACCTTTTGCGCCCGCGCACAAGGCTTTGCTGGGCACACCCACACCGGCACAGGAGTAAGCGGCGCCTCAGCCGTTGCCCCCGCTGCCGCCCATCAGCGCCGGCAACACCAACGCAAAGGCCGCGCCTATGGCCAGCAGCAGCAACGACACCCCGTAGACCACCAACGACCAACGCCGCGTGCGCAGGCAGGCGGCGCGCAGTTGCGGGTCCAGCGGGCAGGGCGCCGTGCGGTTGCGCCACTGCAGCACACCACCGGCCAGCATCAGCACACTGGCCGTGCCGAACACCCAGCCCTTGTGTTCGCTGAGCCACACGATCTGCGGCACCGCCGTCACCAGCCCCGACAGCGCGGCGCCGGCGCCCAGCATCACCAGCAAGGCGGGCAGGGCGCAGCACACCAGCGTGCCCGAACTCGCCAGCAGCGACAGCCAGGCCGACAGTGCCGACTGCCGCAACTCGGCGCGGCCGTCGCTGGCCTGTGCGGGTGGCGCCGCACGGTTTGCACCCAGCGGGCCCATCACTTGGACTTCATCTCGGCGCGGATTGCCGCCACCGTCTGCGGCACCGGCTGCGCGGCTGTGACCTCGTAGCCGGCCTCGACGATTTGGGCCTTCACCTTGGCAATGTCGATGCTCTGGCCCGGCTTGGGCTGCACCGCCACCACCTTTTGCGCCAGGTTGATGTACAGCGGCCCAGTCTCGCTCATCTTGGTCAGGCGCTTTTCGATGCCCTGCGCGCAGAACGCGCAGACCATGCCGTTGACGGCGAACTTGACGGTGCCCGCGCCGCCAACGGCTGCAGCCGGCGCGGGGGTTTGGGCCGTAACGGCCAGGCTGGCGGCGCCAAGGGCGAGTGCGGTGAGGAACTTCTTCATGCGTTGATCTCCTGGAGGATGGAAATGAGATTCAGTGGTTGAACATCAGGTTGAACATGCCGCCGTCGCGGTTGACGCCGAGCTCGACAAACCAACGGCGGTGGATGAAGCGCAGCATCGGTGTCAGCAGGGTGCCTTCCTGCATCGAACCCGCGCTGTAACGTGTGCGCTCGGCCTCGATCAGCAGCCACGGCTGTATGCCTTCGTACTCGGCCTCCCAGAACGAAAAGCCGGTGCGTACGCGCGCCACGTCGTGGCGCAGGTTGTCCTGGCTGCGCAGCGCCTTCACGCTGCCGCCGAAGTAAACACGGGTGGTTTCGTAATCGGCCATGAAGGCCGCTGCGCCATAACCGCTGTCGCCGGCGGTGCGGCCATGGCCACCAGCGCGGCGCACCTGCCCGGCTTCGCCCACCAGCCACAGGTTGGCCTGCGCATGCGGCAGGTTCCAGCGGTGCAGGCGGTGCGTCAGGCTCAGGCCCGCGCTTTCGCGCAACAGGCTGGCACCATGGGCTGCCGGCTCTTCCCAGCGGCGCAGCACGGCACCGGGCGCCCAGAGCTGCGCCACCGCGTAGTTGGCAGCCAGGCTGCGTGTGGACGGCGTGCTGTCCAGCATCACCATCCAGCTTTCATAGTGGCCCATCGGCAGCGCCGAGGCCGGCGCGTGCAGGGCCATCGTGGCAGCGGCCAGCAGCGCAGGCAAACCGGGGCCTGCCGGCGCCCGGGGGAGCGAGAGTTTCATGGGGTTCCTGACAAACGCAAGTACAGACAGCGCCGACGATGGGGCCGTGCCCCATCACCAGCGGACGTGATGCGCAGTCAGGCCCGGGGTGGGCGCTCGGGCAAAGGCAATGCCGGCGGGCCGTGGCCTTGTGGCGCGGCCGCAGGCGCTGCGGTGGGGGCTGGGTCGTGCGCGACGCTGCATTCAGCCCAGCACAGGGCACACGATTGGCACAGTGAGCACAGCGAACAGCCGCTGTTGCCGTCATCGGGTGCGGCGCCGTCGCTGTCCACCACTGCCGCGTGGCAGGGCGGCAACGGCGTTTCATCAGCGGCCGCCTGCGACAGCGGTGCCGAAAGGGGTGCCGACAGGTGCATGGTGGCCGCAGCCCAAGCGCGCAGGGGCAGCAGGGCCAGCAACACACCCAGCAGCAGGCCGCCACACAGTAGGCGGGCCTGGCGCAGGGTGGTAAGAAACATCATGTTGATGCCGGATAACTTGTACAAATTCTGTGCCATCGCCTTCAGCCCTGCACACACCGGGTGTATACAGGCGGCCTTTGGCGGGTGCTGCAGGGCGGTGTGCACAGGTGCGCCCAGCCCATGTTCGGGCCATCACCGGGCCATCACTGGGACATCACCGGGTCACCAGCAAGCGCGGCAGCTTTCAGGCCCGCGCCACGGGGCTCACAACGCCGTATCAAAGGCCAGACGCCAGACCACATCGCGGTGCCAGGCCTCACGCGCCTGGTAGGTCACGGCGCCTCCAGCTTCGATGACACGCACCGTTTTTACATCCACCGCATCGGTCGCACCCCATTGGGTGGCGGACCAGCGCCAAGTCTGCCCCGCTTGGGGTTGCCAGGTGAGCGACGCACTCATGCTGCGGCGGGCCTGGGTTTCGAAGCGCCGACCACTGGGCTGGTCGGCCACCGCTGCACCCCGGGCGTCCAGCCCCCACTGCGCGGTCCAGCCCTGGGCCAGCCTCTGTGTGAGGTTCAGCTTGACCTGCCAAGGGGCTGGGCCCACCAAAGCCGGGCGATCGGCCACCACATCGTCCAGGCGGGAACGTGCCAATGACAGGCTGGCCTGCCAGCGCAAAGGCGCGCCCGTGATCAACAGGTCCTGGGCCTGCCCGCGCCATTCCACCTCCAACGCCGCCGACCAGGCCCGCCCCGCGTTGACACGCTGCAGCAGCCACGGTGCGTGGGGGTCCTGGGCCCTGAAGCTCAGTTCGTCGAGGCTGACGTCGTCGATGCGGCGCAGCGCGCCCGAGAGCACCCACTCGCCTTGCAGCGCGGGCAGCGGCTGCTGCCAACTGCTGTCCAGGCTCCAGGCCCGCTCGGGCCGCAGGTCCGGGTTGCCCGACTGCGCCGGTGAGGTGGCAGAGACCTCGATGGGCACGTAGCGGCGCGGCATGACATCACGCGGTGCCGGCAGCTTGAAGCCGCGCGACACACCCAGCTTGAATGTGCCCGGCCCCTGGCCCGGTTGGGTAGACCAGCGCAGCACTGGGCCCACCAGGCGGTGCGTTTGCCGCACGGTGTCAAACACATTGCCTTCGCTCAAAGTGTGCAACTGCTCCAGGCGCAGGCCCAACTGCAGCGCGCTGGTTTTGCTCAGCGTCCAGTCGTCCTGCAGGTAAAGCGCCCCGCGTTGAGCATGGGCGTTGTAGCGCTCGTCCAGGTTTTGTGGCGGCAGCCCGCCGGGCAGGGCGGCTTCGGTCTGCACGCGGTCTTCACGGCGCCGCGCCTGTTCCCATTCGGCACCCAGGTCCAGCCGGTGGGCGTCACCCAGCGGCCGCTGGTGGTTGAGGTTGAACACGGCCGCTTGGTCCACTGCCTCGCCGATCACCACCGCGTCTTGCACGGGCCGGGGCGTGAAGTCCAGGCCCTGCAAGCGCGAGTTCTGGTCGCG
>JACCDR010206374.1_pt1 | contig 31300 bp, 43 predicted proteins | sample 7446431 | NCBI WGS metagenome assembly JACCDR01 (sample SAMN15323443, study PRJNA562643) | freshwater metagenome | isolation source: river surface water | place: USA:Blue River Watershed | collected 2017-08-17
CCGCCTGTCGCCATCATGCCGACGACGCCGGAGATCTTGCCGGCCGCCGCCGCCACCTCGCCGCCCATCTGTGACGCTGCGTTCTGCACGAGCAACAGCGCCACGGCGGATTTCTGCAACTGCTCCGGCAGGCGCCTGAGTGTTTGGCCCAGGGTCTTGTCGATGGTGGTCGACGAGTTCTGAGCCGCAGCCGATGCGCCCCGGAAGGCCTCCTCGGACTTCGCGCGCATCTTGTCGTAGGCGCGTTGTGCGTCGGTGGTGTCGCCTGTGACCTTTATGCCTTCGACTACTTCAGCTTCAGCCATTGGCCACCATCCTCGAAGCGTATTTCGCGTCGCTTCTGGCTTGCTCTTGCCGAGCCTTCAGGTCAATCAGGCGCGCTCGCTCGCTCGAATAGATGCGGATTGCGTGCTGCATGAACTGCGACAGCCGCCCAAACTCTGTCGGGCCCATCTGCTCGTAACACGCCGCCCGGTCAATCGCGTCGAAGACCCATGGTGCCTCGCGCATCATGAATCCGGTCGGGCACTCTTTCAGCACGCGGTCTGACTCGACGGCTTGCAGCACCGGAGCCGAGAAGACGAACGGCAATCCCTTCTGCTCCAAGTTCATGCCGGGCCTCTTGCATCCTCGCTGCGCTTGCAGTTTGGCGGTGCACTCAGTGCAGGTCGGGCGCCAGCGGTCCGCCGACTCTAGCGCCCTTACGAGTTTTTTGCGTCACGGTCCCCCATCTTGTTCCAGAACCATGCGACGCTACCGACGAAGATGGCGCACTCTTTCAGCCCGCCGCCGAACACGTTGGACAACCAATGTGGGTCGACGTACTCGAGCCCGTCGCGGTTGACCTTCGGGACAACCATCGCCTTGCGACCCTGGGCGTCGGTGCCCTCCATCGCTGGGCCATTCTTGATGTCCCGCAGCGACGCGCAGAACACGCGCCAAAGCATCGTCTGGGGCTTGGCCTTGTCGCTTCCTGGCCTGCACTCGTCCTCGATGGCGCAGAGCTCCGACGGCTGGATGACGCCCACCACAAACTCGGTGAGCTTCGCGCCGTCCTTAGCCACGAGCAGGTCGCGCCACGATGCCGGCTTTGACGACGACGCCTCGACGTAATCGACCAGCTTGGACTTCTCGGTATCAATACCGGGGTCCATTGGCCACACGACGCTAACGGTCGAGTCTCTATCGACAGGCTTGATAGACACGATGCCTCCTAGCTAAACGCGAGGGCGAAGTCGGGAACCTTCGTGACGGTGGTGTCATTCAACGCCGTGCCGGCGTCCTGAGCTTCGACGACCACCGGGACGTCGAGCATCCCCTCGGCGTTGGCCGGGATTGGGTTGCCGATGATTTTGCCGACCGGGATTCGGACCGACATGGCGTTACCGTGGCTCCCGTAGATGATGGTGGTGAGCATCGTGGTGCGCTTGTAGTATTGGTCCTCGCGCGTCAGTTCGTCGGTCGCCGAGTTCAGTAACTCGCGCCATGACGCCGTGCAGTTGTACTCGGTGACCTGGAATCCGCTAAACCCATTGACGCCGCTCGCGCCCTGAATCATGCGCGGCTTGACCACTGTGTTAGGCGACGCCGTGAATGACCCGACGTCGTGACGAGTCCCAGCGATGTCGAAATAGCGGTCACTATTCTTGATGTAGCTCGCGGTCGAATATCGAGGCCCGGCGAAGTACGGCGCCGCCTCAATCTCGCGGACCCAGTGGCCGACGTTCAGGTTGAAATCCAACTCGATGACCGCGCCGTCAACGATAGTGACGTTGCCCTTGCACCCGGTCATGGTCTCGCGGATGCCGTCCATTTCGAGTTCGATGGTGCAACCGTACATGTCGCCGTCGGTCGATTTCTTGTAGGTGCTGGTCGCATAGAGTTTGCCGCCAGTGGTCGGAATGATCGACAGCGCAGGGCTAACGGTCACGGTATCGGCACCGGCCCCACCGTCAGCAAGCGCCGTAATCCACCGCAGTTCGCCGTTGTAGACGACAGCCTGGCCGATTTCGAGATTCTCACGCTGGCCGCTCGTGATCTTGATGGCGGTCGTCGAGCTCCCGGTGGTGATATCGCAAGTCTTGCCGATGGTCGGCTCGAGCCCGCTCGCCTCCATGAGTGCCGAGACGGCCGGCGTGTTCGCGTACTCGCTGGCGGTGGATTGCAGCGAACCGCTCGCCGCTGCCGGGGTCCTGAATTGGAATGTACCGCCGCGCTCGGCGACAGTGCCATCACCGACAGAGAAGTTTACGCGCGACTGAGGCCGCTTGACGTAGTTTTCGGTGATGCCGCGCGACGGCTCGGCGATCTCGATGAACTTGCCGAGCAAGCAAACGTCACCGGCCGCGATCGTCCCGGTCAAGGCGCCGTGAGTGAATCCGCCGCCGCCGGTCGAATCTGTGATGGCGACAACCTCTCCACGGCAGGCGCCGTTGATCGGGATGAGGCTGTAGCCAATCCAGAAATCCGCCGCCTCGGTCCGGTTGCCGAAGTCCGTGCTGGTCGAACTGTTCCGCGTGGTGACGATCGCCACCGGCTCGGGGCTTTTCCAAATCTCGAACTCGTCGCCAGTCACCACCTGCCGGGTAAACCCTGAGCCTTCCATCGTGTAGGTGCCGGAGCCGTCATCGTCAACGATTCGCTTCCAGTCGCCGGCCTTCGTCGCGTTGCCGCCCTGCGAGAGTAGCCGGATCCAGTATGCGCCGTTATAGGTGTTCGCGCCGCCGCTATCACTGTTAGTATCGACCACCGTCGTGCCGTTCGCCGCGCCGTTGCCGGTAGCCGTGCCGGTTTTGACGAGCTGCCAGTTCTCGCCGCTCACCGACGTGTGCGGAACCACGCGCATCTGGCGCTGCGTGAAAAGTCGTGCGTTGAAAGATGACATGGAGACGCCTCCTAATAGGTCCGGTCAATGGAATAGTAGAGAGTGTACTTGTCGGCGACCACGATCTTGTCGCGGTCGTCGACCAGAATCTCGGGCCGTACTTCCGGGTCCGCCACCAGCGCCCGCGTATATGTGGTCTCGCGATGCTCCTGCATTGTCAGCACCGAGCGGAATATCCCGAGGTTCTCGAACATGCTCGCAATCGCATCTTGACTGCGACCGTACTTGAGCAGCCGCAGCCTAATCGTTAACTCGGCTTGGAGCGTCGCGAATGCCGACCCGTGCCACTCCGAAAACCCTACCGGCGTCACGAGCACCTGAAAGAAACGGTCGTACCCGTGCGGCACCGCCGTCGCCTCGATGTCGATGTCAATGTTGTTCGGCAACCGCTTGAACCCTTGCGCAACCACGAACACGTCGCCGCTCGACGTGTCGTACGGGAAGGCGTCGACCGTGTATCGCTTGTTCGTGTTGTCGACGCCGGTCACCCGCCGCGCCTTGTCTTCGTTGCCGGCATTCGTCGCCGAGGTGCAGACCAGGAAAAACCCCGGCGTTTCGTTCTTGAGCCAGCGTCCGGTGTCGAAGTTGCCGCTTGACTGGTAGACAAGCGTTGTCGAACCGTTCGAGCTCGCCGTGATAGGCGTGCCGCCATGGACCCGCAGTCCGGCGTCATTGCTTTGACGCCCAGGGATGCCATTAAACGACGTGCCGCCAGCGTAGGCGTTGCCGCCCTCGATGACGTCCGAGATCGTGTTTAGGATGGCCCCGACGGCGCTTTGGGATACGTGCGTCACGTCAAGATCCTCACCTCTTGCACCTTGCCGCGACTACCCTCGCTGCCGGTCTGCGATTGGTCGTAGCCCATGGTCGAAAGCACGGTGCTCAATAGCATGTCCGACTGTTTCTTGTAAGACTCTGAGCGCACCGTGTCGCCGTTGTTTTGCCAGATTTGGGCGAGCACGCGATAGGCGAGACAGACCTCGAGGCCGCTGTAATCAAGCACCATGTCTTGCAGCAGCTTGCGGTCCTCGACCACCTTGGCCTCGATGCGGGCCTGGATTTCGTCCTTGCAGAACTCGATGAGCGGCGAGAAGTCCTCGTCGCCGCCATGCTCCATGCCCTGAATCGCGCTATCGATGGCGTCCAAGGTGTCGCGATTGACGTTCAGCTTGAGGACGTACTTGACCACATCGAAGATGAAGTGGCGCGGGTACGTCACGCCGCCATAGGTGACGATGACGTCGGCTCGGTAACCGTTCGCCACGGGCCAGCTTGCCGTGGTCGTCGTGTCGACAGCGTAGGTTAGCAGCGTGCCGCTCGCCGTCATCGCCGCCGCCGAGACAAGCGCTGTAGTCGAGCCAGAGGCGTAGATGCTGATGGTGGCGCTCGTCGGCGTCACCTTCGCGCCGTCGATGGCGAACTGATAGACCAGCTTGTTGTCGTCGTTGGCGTCGTTGTACCGCACCCGCTGACGCCGCATCGGGCGCTGCTCGTAGTTGTCGGTCTCGTTCGGCACCGAGTAGACGATACCCGACCACGCGACGGCGGTCGCACCGCTCACCGTGAAGGCCTCTGATGGATCGTTCGGCTGGAAGTTCACACGCGCTAGACGCGCGACGTAATCGCCATCGTCCAGGTTGAAAGATGCGATGCCGCTCGCGTTGGCGATTGCCGTGCCTTGGTATGTGGTGTTCGTCGAGTCGTAGACATGAACGAAGACCGCCGGCACCGCCGCCGCCGATTGGTCGGTAATGGTCGCCGTGACGGTGCTGGTGCCAGATAGCGCCCCGGTAAGGCTTTCGAGCTTTTCTCCTGGCGTGCCTGTTCCGTAGGTCTCATAGTCAGTATCCGACCACACGGCCTCGGCCATGTCTCCGTTGTTGAACAACAGCGTCGACGTCCCGGCGCCGTTGTTGATGGTGCCGCTGCCGGTGTCTTCGATCAGGTTGTTGCAGACGAATGTGTCGGTTGCCGCCGCGCCGATATTGATGCCGTATCCGGTCTGGTTGTGGATTTGGTTGTCGCAAATCAGCGTGTTTGACGGATTGCCGGTGAGCTGGATTGCGTCGCCTTGCACCGAGTCAAAGTGATTGTGCTTGATCCAGACGTTATCGCAGCCCGTTGTGACGTTGATGCCGTTCCCGGCACCGCTGCTTCCTGTGCTTTGAAAGTGGCAATTCATCACGCGGTGATTCGTCCCGCTGTCGAAGTAAATTCCGTCGCCGCGCGTGTCGTTGAACCACACCTTTTCTAGCGCCACGAAATCCGCCCCGCTCACCGACACGCCGGCGCCGCTGCCGGTTGTGTGCGTGTCGATTTGACACCCGCTAATCATGACGCCGCTCGCGGTGATGGTGACCGTGTCACCGGCCGCGCTTCTAATAATCTGGAAATCCCGACCAGGCCCAAGGATGCGGACGTACGGCTTATTGATCGTCACCGTGCTCGACGAACTGTGCGTCGTAACGCCCGACGCGCCATCGGCCACAAGGAAGATGGTCGAGTGCCGCCCAGGCGTCCCGCTCTGAATCGTCGTGATGGCTTCGGCGAGAGTCGACAGCGGTTTGATTTTCGACCCGTCGAAGCCACCCGCGAGAGTGCCGCCGCTATTGGGCGAGACGTAGAGCACATCGCCGTGCCCTGTGTGCGCCCCGCGCTGGTATTCGATCTCGTCAACGATCATGTCGGTTGTGTGCCGCACGAGTTCGTAGGTCGACAGGTTGCCGCACACGACCGTTTCGCTTGCTGGCGTCGCGAGGTTGTCGCTCACCGCCACCACGACGATGCGCCCGAGCTGCTTCGCCAGCGTCGCCGCTGCCGGGAGGTCGTAGTACCAGCCCGCGCCCGCCGCGTGGGTCATCGTCGGATAGGTCGGGCTCGCGCTCCAAGTCCCGCCGCTTGCCGTGCTCCAATAGTAGCCGTGGCTCGCGTCTCCGGGGCGGTCGAGCTGGATGGCGATGGAGATTGTACCGCTCGTTTTCGGGAGGCCGCTCGCCGTGATTCGCACGTCGGCATAGATTCGAAGGATGCGGTTAACGAGTGCGAGCATGTTACCTCCTGCGACGCCCCATCAGGACGGAATACGGGAACGCCGGGCCGGTGGTGTAGGTGATGTCGAACTTCGGTCGTTGTCCTGCTGTTCCATGGTCGGTGGACCTAGTGAGGCTCCACGAGACACTGTCCGCCGTCGGTCCGTCGATCAATAGTCCGTTGTTCGTTGTAGTTCCCTGCTCCCACGCAGGAACCCTGGACGTCAAAAGCGAGACCGTAAAGCTCCCGGTTCCAGTTCTTGTCACAGTCCCGTCGGCTGGTGTTTTGTAATCGGTGGTGCTCGTAGAGAGACCAGCAGACCCAGCCCAATTATCGGTGTTGTATGTTAGCTTGTTCCAACAGCACGAGCCGACTTCAGGAGACCCGAGTTTGGTCCCCTGCACCCACGTGTTTGCCGCCTCTACACAATAAAAGTCGACCGTTTTGGGTGATGAACTCCATAGCCAGGCGTACAACGTACATGAAAAACTTGAAACGCTCCCGGCCGGTAGGGCGCTTGTCTGGATCTTGATCAAACTCTTCGCCCTGTAGTCAAAATTTGACAAGTCCAGAGAAGTGAATTGACCATAATTGTTATCTGCGTAGGCCCCGTTAGCAAGCGTTGTGTCGTGGATGTCTGTAAGGCCTGTTATCGTCACCGTCGGGTTGTTGACATACACTGGGAACACCGCGCTCGCCCAATCGTCAGCGTGCGCCTCGATCTTCCCCACAGGCAACGTCCGCTGTCCGACTGTGACCACGCCGTCATCGATCAAAGTCATGCGCAACGACATGCCGCCAAGCGGACCCGTGCTCGACGAATCCACCGCCGACGGAGGGCGAGTGCAAAACACCTCGACGCCTTCGGAGTCGTAGAAACGGATGGTGTCGTTGATGAAGGCGTGCGACATGCCCGGCGCGTAACGGAACGTGAAGCGCCACGAACGTCTCAGCGTGCGCTCCTTGCAAGTGATCAACTTGTAGACCTTGCGGTCGTGCGACTCCATGCGCAGATCGTGGTTGTTCCAGGCGTCAACGAACGTCATCGCCCGCGCGCCAACATCACGCACCGGCTCGACCTGGTTGACGCCGAGGTATTTGAAGTTCACCCAACACTCGGGGCGCTCAGACGAACGCACGCCGAACATGCAGCGGTTGGCGGCGTCGCTACGGTCGCCGAGGAACGAGTGCAGTTCGCTGTTGACCTGCCGGTCGAGGAAGTCCCACGCGCCTTCCCAATCGTCCGGTGGCGATGTGTCAACCTCTAGCGTCGGGTTCGACAGCATCCAGAGACCGGCGCGAGCAATACGATACGCGGTGCCATTGCGGATGGTCCGCTTGCGCTCTTGGCGGCCGGTGTGGCTGGTGTCGACGAGGTCGTCGCGCCAGTGTTTGGAGAGGAGGGTGGTCAAAACGTTATCCCCATGCGTTCGAGCGCCAACGCCTCGGCTTGCTTGCTCGTTGGCAGCTTGACGACGCCTTCGAGTTCCCACCGCAACCCATCCATCGACAGGTTGACGCCAGGGCAGCGCTTGTTCGGGTCCGAATACGCGCCCTCTAGCTCGGTGTGACCCACGACACACTTGGACGGCGCGAGACCAATCCAAGACACGAGGCCGGTGGTCAAGCCAAGCAACGAATCGGACTGGTGCCGCGTCGGCATGTCGCGCTCGAAGTCGCCTGCCATGGCAATACCGATGCCGGTCCACGACCACCGTCGCGCGTGCGGGCCGTAGTCGGAGATGGCCAACATCTGCTCAATGGTCCCATCGGTTCGAATCAAGAACGTGTATGGGTTCTGCCCTCCGGTGAAAGCCCCGGGACGGTCGCGCCAGTCGAAGGTGACGCCGGCAGCCGTGCGACGGTCCTTGTCGGGAACCTTGCGCGCGTCCTTGAACCGAGCCGCCACGCCGTAGCCGTCGAGGTTCTCGCGGGCAATCGGCTTGACGCCGCGCCAGTAGCCTCCACCGCCGTCGTCTTTGCTGAAGTCGATCTTGTGGACGATGACGCGCGTAATCAGGGAGATGTCCCGGTCCCGGCGTATCCCGTCGTCGACCTGCGCGATGATGTTTCGAATAGCTAGCACGCTGTCATCCTCTGGAACCAACGCCGCATGAGCGGCTTAGGCCACGCCCAACCGTATCCCGACCACAGAAGCTCGACCACGCCGTTGACCGTGCGCCGACCGTCCTTGATGTCACGCAGGTATGCGCGGCGCTCGATGAACCATCGCCCCGAGAACAGCACCGGCAACGGCAACAGCACCGCCCCGAGAATCATCGCCCACGGTCCCCACCACGGCTTGAACTGCTCGACGTGCACGAGCTCGTGGTCGATTACCTGCCAGTGCCACCGAGGAATGGTGACGCCCTCTGGGTAGTAGATGCGGCACCGGCGCTGAAACGGGAGCCGCAGCGTCGTCCAAAATCCGAGCATGAATTGGCGACCGAGAAACAAGGCGAGGAACTGCATCACCGGGCTATTGCGCTTCGACACCAGCAACGCGCCGCTGGCGTCCAGCTCGTTCTCGACTGCGACGCGGTTCCGCATGTCACCACCTCAATCGAAACCCACCCACCGCCTGCCAGTCCCACGACTTCGAGTCGAATCCGTAAAGCGCCGAGGCCGCCGCGAACGCTGCCGTTCGGCGCGATATTCGTCGAGCGACATCCAGTCTCGCGCCGGCCCCACCAGGAACGGCAACGAGGCCGAGGTCCAGTGTCCCGACTCCAATGCCGAGCGTTTCCACGCCGTCGAGCCTCGGTCCGACCGCAGCGAGCCCATCGGCTACTGCGGTTGCGTAGGGTTTGCGACGGACGCCACCGCCGCAGCCTTGTTGCCGCTGGCCTTCACCACCGTGCGACTCACCTGGTAGCCGAGCGACGTCAGAAGCATCGCCGCCATCCCGAGCAACTTGCCCCAGGTCGAGTCGTCGGCGATGAGCCCCGAGGCGAGCAGCGCGCCGACAATCATGGACGCGAGACTGATCCAGAACTCGCTCGAGCGCCACCCTGGCTTCTGCGCCGGGCTCTTGGGGTCGTTAACCGGGTCCATGATGCCTCCTAGTTGTTCTCGTGTGGCGCCATCCGGCCCAACTTTTCAAGCTGCGCGCGGTCGAGGTTGAACACATCCTCGGACGTCGCGGCCTTGATTGCGTCGGCCCTGTCGACAAGCTGATGACGCCAACATTTCTCCGAGCCCTTCTTAACCGGATAGGTGCAGTCGGTGCAACGTCTAAAATCGGTCGCCATTACTCTGCCTCCAAATCACATAACCGAGCACCACCGCCGTGGCGCCGAGAATCATGCAGCCAATCCCAAGCACCAGACTAGCCACGGCTCGCCTCCTCTTGCAGCCTCAACAGGATTCGTCGGGCCGCGTCGTGGGAGTCTTGGTCCTCGCGGACGTGGCGCCCGATGGCTTCTTGCAGCGACGCGAGGCTCGACCCTAGCTGGCTCAGTACGTCGCGCATCACTCGCTGGGTTTCGCGGTTGTCGTCGGCGAGGCGCTCGACCGCCTGCGCCATCTTGCCGACCTGCGCCTCGACCTGTGCGATTCGGACCTCGAGGCGGTCTGGCTCCGGTTGCCGCTTCGATTCCTGGCGCGCCGTCCACATCGACCACGCTTTGGCGCCGACCAAGATTGCGGCAAGGACGCCGCCGCCGAACCCAAGACTTTTAACAAGCGTCACCAGTTCGACTATCGGGTCAACCGCCGAATCCATTTGGAACCTCGCTAGGTCACTGGAAGCCCACAGCCCAGGTCGTGATCCACTGGTCATCCGCTCCGTCGGCATCGTGCAACAACTGGCAGAACGGAACCACCAGCAGGCCGTCGGCAATCGTCCCGACTCCGGGGCTCGTCGGCGCCGTTCCGTTGACGGTATACGTGCATGCGCCTGCGGCGCCGACCAGCGTGCAATAGGTCCTCGTTGCATTGTCGGCCACGGTGTCGGTGCCGCAATCGTCGGCGCCGTTCGCCTTGTCGTGCGTGCCGATGTTGCCGCTGACGTACCCGATAGCGCAGTAGTCGGTGTAGCTCGCAATCGCCGCCGTCACGACGTCGGTCGTGCGGAAGCCACAATAGAAGGCGTCCGATCCGGTGACGTCCGCTGCCTTGACGGTCGCACAGAACTTGAACGCCGGGTCGGTCCCGACCACGAACGGTCGCCCGCTCGTCCCTGGCATTCCCGAAAAGTAGCTGACGTGGTCGTTCTCGGTGACGTTGCCCGCCGTGATGTCCAAGCCCTCGGCGTCAGCCGCCGGGACCGTGTTTCCGGCGTCGACAATCATCATCGCGCCTAGCACCACGTTTCCATACATCACGTAATTCATCGTCGCGGCGGTCGAGTCGTACGCCGTGTAGTCCGCCTGCAAGAGTTGGATGCCCTTGCTAGCGCCTTCGCTGAAATTGACGGTGAACGACGGCGACCGCTCGGACGACGGGAACGGGTTGACGATGAACAGCGGACCGCCGCCTGCGAGGACACCGAGCAAAAGCAGATTGGCTAGCATGATGCCTCCCTACTGGCACTCGATGATGCGACACACACTGTCCGAGTTCACATTCCGAACCGACACCCACTTGACGGTATCGGTTGTCATGAACTCGAGCCATGACTTCGACGGGATGGTCCCGTCGCTAGAGTCGGCATCTTGCCCGCTGCCGGCCGTAGTGAAAGCGACGTAGGTCTCGTCGAAGCATTGGAGCACGTATCGCGTGTTGACCGTGAGTTCGGCGGAATAGACCGCCGCCGCGTTGCTAGAGTCGATGGTCACCCACCCGCCGCTAGCGAACGCGCAGGCTCGCGAGTACCGCGTGCTCTCGGCCGTATCGGTGTGCACCGGAGCGCAACCGATGACGGCGAAAACACAAGCCGCCAGGATCGAAGTTCTCGCCGTCATGGTGCGCCCCTCCGATTAGAACGTGACGTAAAGCAAGCACTCGAAGTCGTCGCCGGCATCGGTGCAGGCGTCATCGGTGCCGGTCATCTTGACCGCAATCGCACTATTCGCCGCCACGGTTGCGGCCGATGCCGTCCGCACCGAGCATTGCTGAACGTTGTCGTCCCCGGTCCAGGCGGCTGCTGTGCACGCTACACCCGCGACGTTCGCCGTGTCGTCACGAAGCTGATAGGTAATGGCGTCATTTGCCGCGCTCGCGCCAGTGCAGCGACCGACGCAGGTCATCGCCACGGGAACGAACGACAGCGACGAATGCCACGGAGCGTCGGCGGTCCCCTCGGTGGTGTTGTCGAGAGCGTCGCACCCAGCGCCGCCGAACACCAGATCTGCTTCAGTATCATCCAGAAGAACCGGCCCCATGTAAGACGCCGTTGCCCCGTTGATGCCGTTTCCACAGAACCGGATGACTTGCAGCGCCGTCGCCACGATTGGCGAGGTAATGCTGGTCGACGCCGTGGCGGCTGCCGTGAACGTCGACGCGCCGGTCAGGGTCGTGGTCCCGCTGACGGTGAGGCTGGCGAGGGTCGATGCCCCTCCGATGTCCATCGCGCCGTTTGCCTCGATGGCGTCCTCGACGCACAAGTCACCAGCCGCCGTGGCGGTAGCGCAGGTCGGCGAGCTCCCTGGTTCGTCTTCGATGATGAACAGTCCGGCGATATTCGAGGTCCCGCCAGGCGTACACGCCGCCAGGACCATAGAGAGGGCAAGAGTCTTACGCATGACAGGTTCCTTTCGAGAATCAGGGCCAGGAATCTCCGGGCCTGGCCCTGTATGCGTCACCCGGTTGACTAGACGCGGCTAGAGCCGCAAGACGGGCTAGCTAATGTGCCCGTAAACCCAGCGCCAATCGCGGCAGCCGTGAGACGCCCGGAAGTAGCCGCCGATGGTGCGGGTCCCGGTGTTCAGGTTGCCGTCGCCGTAGATTTCCAGCGGGATGCGCTGGTACCAAAGCAGGTTCTGCTTCATCAGCCGCGAGTCGGCCATGAACCAGTTGTTCGTGTCGTCGAGGAAGTCCCACACGACGAGGTTGAACATGCCGTTATACATGTTGTCGGCGCGGTTCGTGGTGTCGGGCCGGCCCGTGCTGCGGATGATTTCCCAGGCCGTCTCCTCGAGGTCGGGCGGGACAATCAGCAGGTCGGGACGGACCGCCATCCGGTCGCCACGGTAGTTCTTGAACCGGCGCATCGCGGTGCGAGTCGCCTTGACCGCAGCCATCGACAGCGCGCTGGTGCCGCTGTTGTCCTGGCTGTTGCCGCCGTCGGCGTTCAAGTGCGCGCTGTTGCAGATGGAGAGGTTGTCCTCGGCCTTGTATGTGGCGCCCGCAAAGGCATCCTCGAACAAGTCCGCCGCCTTCTCCTCCATGGTCTGCGCCGCGAGGCTACCAAGCTGCGAGCCGATTTCGGCCAGCACGCCGTAATCCTCGTCGTCGACGAGCTCGCGCTCGATGGCGACGCGCTTGCCGTACGCGACGTGGACGAAGTCCTTTTCGAACTGCTGCGTCCACTGGTCTTCGGTCGCGTTCTGGCCGTTGGTCTTCTCAGCGTAGAGGCTGAGCCCGCCAATCGAGGCCGAGCGCTCACGACGCCGGCCCGAGCCGCGCACGTCGTAGAGCACCGGCATCATGAACTGCTCGGCGTAGAACGATTCGAACGCTACAGCCGAGACGACTTCGTCAAGGATGTAGCTCATGCTGTTGGAAGTGATAGCCATTGTGTTGCTCCTTTGGCTTTCTGGTTAGGCGAACAGCCCGTACGAGGTTGCGGGAACCACCTGCATCATCAGGTTGCGCAGGAGCTTCGGAACCTCCGGCGCGCTGACGTGGAACACCCAATCGCCATCGTTGGCTCCGTTGGTGGTCAGGATGTTATTGTGGTCGCCGACGCTTCGGCCGAAGAAACCCATGCCGTAGTCGGACTGGGCCTCGCCGGCGAGGATGATCAGCTTCGACGTGCTGTCGACCGCCGTGTGGAATGCACGGTGGAACACGAGCATCAACTCGACCGCGCCGCCGGTGTGGTCGTAGTCGGCAACAAGGTTCCATTGGCCAGCGCCTGCGCCCTCGTAGACGTACACGAACGCGCCGTTGGGACGGTCATCGGCCCCGCAACCGGTAGTCAACGCCACCTGAGGAGTTGCCGCCGTGTAGGTGATCACGGTGTCGTCATACTGACCAGAGAAGGTCACCTTATGCACCGGCGTGCCGCACGCCACGAGCGGGCGAATCGCCACCAGCGTCTTAAGGCGCGCGTCCTCGTCGGGCTTCTGGCCCCAGCCGAGTTGCTGGCCCGACTCGCCGAGCACCGGGAAGCCGGTCGCGAGCGACGGACAAATCACGGTGTCGAGCACGACGCCGACCGGGGTCTCGTCTGCCGCGAGCGGGTCGATGTGCCCTTCGCCTGCGGTAAAGCCGGTGACGAGGTCGCCACGGGTGTAGGTGTCGCCGGGGTCGCCTGCGACCCAAAGGACTTCGTCCTCGGCAACGTAACGCACGAACTCAAAACCTTGCGATGCGGTTGCGGTCAAAGCCATGACCAGCCTCCAAGTAAGTTGGCGAGCGTCACCGCGTCGCCGGTTGTTGTTGCTTGCTTTGTCGCCGGGCCATGCCAGCAACTAGGCGGGGGTCACACGTTCGAAGGTAGCCTGATACCCTCGCGGTTATCGCTGCCACAGTTGTAGCAAGTATCCGCTTCGGACAACCGTTGCGGAGCGTTGCACTGGCAGCAATTCCCGAAATCTGACTCGTCATCCTCGCCGGGGACGTCCGACCCTGCGAACGTCCGCCGTCGAGCCATATCTTTTGCGTAGAAATTCGATGGTGCGTGCTCAGACGGCAACCACTCCGTCACGCTCAAGCGTGGCTTGGAGTCGGTCTTGTGTCTGAGTTCGCCCACTAGCGTCGCCTCTGCTCGTCGCGCTGGTGCGCGTTGTCACGGTTCAGCTTATCGACCTGTCGCAGGTTCATGCGGTCGAAAAACTCCCGCATCGGGAGCGAAAACTTGGTCACCGTGTGGCCGCTCTCGCTGTCGGCGCTCTTGGTGACACTCAGCGCCGAGAGCATGTCGGCGCCTTTCATCATGCTGTCGAGAATCTTCTGCGCCTCGGGAGTCGGCGTGTAGCCCTTGGCGTTACCCTTCGGCATCGGCGCTCCCGTCGGTGGCAGAAGCGGCTTTGCTTCCGGCTTAATGATCGAACCGGCCTCGGCGTCGACGAGTTCGGCGAAGTCCGCCGCACTCATGCGCTCGCGGAACTTCTCGAGCTTGGTCCGCGAAACCTCTGGCAGGCCTTCGAGCGCCTTGGCGATGCGCTCTTTCTCGCGAGTCTCGAACGCCTCGAGCTGCTTCTGATACCTCGCAAGCGCCTCGTCCTTTTCGGCGATGACCTTCGCGGCGTCGCCAGTCTCGGCGCGCTTGCGGTCTTCGTCGGCCTTCTCTTTCGACTCGCGAGCCTTGAGCTTGCTTTCAAGCTTGGCGATCGTCTCGGCTTGTTTGGCGAGGATGTCGGCCATCGGGTCGGGCTTCGACTCGGCTTTCGTCTCGGGCTTTGGCTCGATCGTTGGCAGAGTCTCTTGCTTCGGTTCCATTGGGCTCCCTTGAAAACTATTGTGGACTGTTTGTCAAGATGTTTCAAGCTTACATCTTCGGGTCACCTGGTAGCGGATTCTTGCGAAGGTCGACGCTCCCTGGGCTCGCCTTCATCGCCTTAGCCCTTGCGCGCTTCTGCGCGTTCTCTTGCAGCACCGCCGCGCGCTCTTTGCGGGCCTCCTTTGCCTCTTTGCTTCCGAGGATGTCGCGCGCCTTATCGAAGGCGCAATCGTCGGGCAACTTCGGCATCGGCGGCAGCTTGCGATAGCCTTGCGTGTCGTACTTGCCGCCATAGACCACCGGCGCATACGGGCGGTCGTAGAGATACTGCGCCGGCATCGAGATAATCCGGTCGTGCGTGCACGGCTCGTTACAGCGCGTGCACTCGATGTCCATGGTCTTTGCCGGCGTGGCGCCGTGGTCGACCCACATTAGGTCCGTCACCACGTTGTGACAGTAGCGGCACTCGAAGTCATATTGACGGAAGCCCACGGGCTAGCCTTTCTTTTCCTTGCAGCACCAACTGCACGGCTTTTCGTCTTCTTGGCGCATCACGTCGCTCTCGTCGATGAAAACGTCACGCTCCGTCTTCGTGCCATCACACCAGCCACACACGGCCTCGCCACCGAATATGCGCTCCCATCCGTCATGGTAGCGCTTGCGCTCGGCTTCGGTCTTCGGGGTCATGCTCACAATCATGGCTTACCTCGGCACGATGATGCCACCAGCGGTCCGCTTTTCTTCGGCGCGTCGCTCGTGACGGTTGCGGGGTTGATTCATGGCGAGCATCGGCGATGTCGGGGCGCGCTGCGCTACGACACGAGCGCCGCACTTGCCGCAGGTGGTCACGATAGCCTTGCCGAACAGCGCGGCCTTGATGTCGTTTTCGCCGCTGAACATGAGCGACGTCCCGCAATCGCAACGCACGACCGCCGCGACGTGGTAGAGCGCCGTGACCACCGGAGGTCGTTCGGTCTCGGTCGGTTCCGGGTTAGCCGCCGCTTCGTTCTCAGTCTCCACCGCTAGCCTGCCCGAGCAAGCGCAGCACCCTGCGTCCCTGCTCTGTTTGGGTTGCTCTATCCGCTGCGATTCGCGAGGCGTCAACGTCCGCCTGCGTGACGGCGCGCGTGGTCTTGCGCGCGTACTTCGTGCCCTCTTGGCGCGCCACGCGCTTGAGCGGCGAGATAGCCTCTTGCCGCAGCTTGGTCTTCCTCGCGAGAATCATTCGGCAGTGGCACGGCGCGGCCTTGCGATTGGGGCCGTCAAACGCCTTGTGGATGGTGTCCGGGTGCAGGCCCTGCTCTCGCCATGCCGCCATGGTCTGCGTCTTGCCGTGCAGCGGGAGGCATAGGTGGCAGGTGTTCACGAGTTCTGCGATCCATGTGAACTCTAGCAGCGGCTCTAGCGATTTCTCGACGCGGTCCGACGCCTCGGGGTCCGCACCGTCGAGGGCCTCGATGACCGAACCGCTCACGTTCGCCTCGCGCATCGCACGGGCGAGCGCCTTTTGCTCGGCGTCGAGCTCGGCTGGTGAGGCCTCGAGCAGGCCCGCAACCGAGCCGACGAACTCGCCTTGGCGTGTCGCCGTCAACACCGACTGGACCGACGCGCCTTGAAGCGACCGCGCGAACTGGCCGAAGATTGGGCCGTCGTTGTCGAGGTCCTCGGCGACTAACTCGGCGATGCGTTCGCGCGTAACGCCAGCCTCGACGAGTTCGGCGAGCAACGCTTGCACGTCGATGACGCCGCGAGAAACGGCGCGCTCGGCTAGCGTGGCATAGACGCGGTCGTAGCGGGTCATCGCTTGCCTTTCAGCGCCGCTTGAATCATGCGCCGCATTTCGACGCGGAGTCGTAGAATCATCGCCTCGCGAGCCTTTTGATTGAGGCCGAGCCAACCGACATAGCCGCGCATCTGTAGCGACTTCGACAGCGCCCAAAGCTCTTGGGTCGCGTGGCCAATCTGCATACCAATAGCGCCGCGAGCGTCACGCAGTACACCAAACGACCAGCTCATCTCCGACCCGCGCACGAACCGATGCCGCTGCGCGACGAGCGCCCGCGTCCCGAGTCCGAGCCGACGCTTGAACTCGGCCCACGTCGGTCGATTGCGCTTCAATGCCGCACCGTCGGACTGGCGCTGCTCTTTGATGTTTTGCAGAATCGATGACTCGGCAATCTTGCCGATGTCGCGCCAGAACGCCTCGGACATTTCGAACTTCGCCCCGACAGGGAGCTTGACGGTTCGATGTACGCCAAACTTCATTCGGCGCTCGTCCGCTTGTACGCGAAGTCAACCCCGCGCTTGAACGCCTCGGTGGTCAGGTCGGCGAGTCGGCGGTCGACCTCCGCCGCTATCAGCCCGAGCGACGCCGCCGGGTCGCCAGTCGTCGCGAGTAGTTCGGCCATGAACTGCTCGATGACCTCGGTGACGACGGCGTCGGCGCGCTCGCGCAAATCCTCGAGCGCGTCGAGTTCGTCGTGCAGGACTTCGACTAGGTCCGCCATGGTCAACCCTGGCTCGACTGTCTCCGAATCCGTTCGCCCAATGCGAGCTGTCCGAGGATGCCGCCGCCTTGCGGCTGCGGCTGCGCAGGTTGCGGCATCGCCGCGACGTTCTCGTCAACGCGGCCCTGGGCCTCTTCGACGGTGATGCCCTCCTCTTTGGCGAGAATGCGGGCCGGAGACGACAGACCATTGCGGAGGTCAACATCGATTCGCTGTGCCCGTTCCGCCTCGGTGCGCGGGAACTCGACGTCAGCGAAACGAGCGCGCATGGTCATTTGCTTAACCACCGGGTCGAGTGTGCCGAGGGCGATGCCGATTGCCCCGATGCGCGGTGCTGCGATTTGCTCCTCGTAGGACTGCTGGCGACGCGCACGCTCGTCTCGCGATTCGAGCTTCGGCAAGCTGTCGATAAACTTCGCAAACCCCGACGCCGGGGCCACCGACGACGACACGAAGTCGTTTGGGTTCATCCGGTGCAGCACCGTCACCAAGCGCAAGAAATCATGCAGCGCCGACACCTGGTCGGTGTAGCTCGTCGCCGCCGAGACGTACTCGAACGATTCGTTGAGGTCGAGCACGACCGGGAACCGCACGCCGTGGCGCTGCTGTTGCTTCGGGTCGGCGGGGTTGTTGACCTTCTTGACCGGGACCGCGTGGCCTTGAAAGCGGATGTTGTCGAACAGCACCGAGAGCATGACGTTAAGCTCTCTGTTCGCCTCAACGATAATCACGTCGCTGTCAGGCATCAGGCAATCGAGCGGCAATTGATCGTGCATCCAGGTGAGCATCTGGAGCGGCGCCTCGCGTGTCTCCGTCATCACCTTGCCGTCGTCCTCGACGCTTAGTGTCTGCTCCCACGTGAACGGGTTCGGGAACTCGCCAAGGCTTCGGCTCGGCTGATTGACGTCCGGGCCCTCATAGAACGCGACCGACTCTGGCGTGGTCTTGCAGAACCGCCGGGCCTTGACGTCATCGGTATCGCCGGCGAGCTCGACGATGAAGCCCTCGTAGTCGTCCTGGTCGGCTGCGTCGCTAAACAGGTCGTCGCCGTCGAGTGCGTACACGTCGTATGGCAGCGTCACCGACACGCGGAGCTTGCCGCGCTTGGCCTGGAACCACGGGCAGACTGACTTGAGCAGGACGGCGATGCCCTCGGCGCGGTGCATGGTCGAGTCGTAGCGCCCGAGTTCGAGCATCTTGGCGAGCCTCGCGGTCTGCTCTCGTGTGGCGTCGGTCTCTTGCCCATTGGCGTCGACGTACCACCGACGGACCGGCTTGTTGTACAGGTTCGCAGCCTCGGCAACGTAGCGTTGCACAAGCGGCACGGCGACCGGGGAAATGCGTTGCCCCGACCCGCCTTTTTGCGACGACGGGAAGCGGTCGTTGAGAATTGACTCGACGTCGGCCAGCATCCGGCCTTCGAGGTAGTCAACCGCAAGGCTGTACTTCTGCGCGAGGTCGGAACGATAGTTCGCCTTGGCCTCGTTGAGAGTTTCGCGCACCTCGGACTCGGCGCGAGAGTCCCAAAGCGCCACTACTCGACCTTACGCGGTCGGCCGCGCTTGGCGGGTTGCTCCTCGTAAACAGGCATCACAGGTGCCGTCGGGGTTGAGACGGCAACCTGTGACGCAGCGGCAAGCCGACTCTCGAGGTCGGCGACCTTGGCGGCAAGCGCCTTGGTCCCGACGAGGTCAGCCAATGCCCGCTCGACCGCCGAGCCCACCGAGGATGCAAGCTGGTCCAAAGTCGGAACCGCTTGCGAAGTCGCCTTGATGGTCACTTCGCCCGACGGCCCGTCAAAAGTTACGGTGATTTTGGCTTGTCCAAGAGGGAACGGCATGTCGACCTCATGCGGCTTTAAAGCCTTGCGTGCCTTGTGTCATGGAAAGTAGTTTCGCGTCAAGCGCTTTTAGACTTGGGGTCGTGAGCCACAATCCAACCGCGAGATACCTAGCGGCGTCGCAACTGTGGTCGTGGATGCCGTCCTTGAGCGGTTCATCGCTTACGGGCCTACCGTCGCGCATCTCCGGGTAAGCGTAAGCAAGCAGTGACTTGACCAAACCGCGCTCTTTGCCGCGCTCGGTCGCCTCGAGGCTCTTTGCGAACTTGAACCGAATCGGAAGTGTCCCGCCGCCGAGCATGGTTCGGAGCTTGTCGACGCCAAACTTGATGGAGCGGAATGGTCCCGTGATGTACCGAATCGGCGACGGCGACCGCGTCGTGATTCCTTTGAGCATGGCGATGGTATCGAGCCCGATGCTCGATTGCGTCGAGTCAGCAGCCGGGTCGCACCAGATTTCGTCGACCCGATAACCCTTCGCGTTGACCGCTTGCACGGTTGCCCAGTCGGTTGCGTTGTCGGGATTGAGTTGGTCGAAGAAAGTCCACTCACAAGGCCCGGTCTCTTGCGCGAATAGGTACGCGGAACGCCGATAGCCGGGGTCGATTGCGAGATAGGTCTTGCGGCTCGGGTTGTATTGGAAGTCGACTGCGTGAGGGCTCGCCCAGAAATTTGGGTCCAGCGCCTCGTAAACCGAGCCTTCGAGTATCGTGAACTGGCCATCGATGACCGCGCGCTGCATTCGTAGCGAGTAGCTAAGCCGCAGGTTGTCAATGAATCCCGGCGACAGGTTGCGCTCGTTCTCGGCGGTCGGCGCGGTGATGAGCTCGCGGCTCGGGTCGGTGCGAAAATGGAACTCCTCGGCCATCCAGTGCATCGCCGGCGTCGACGCGAGAGCGATTTGCGAGCGCGCGCAGTTGACGCGGACGCGACCCAAGAACACCTCGAACGTCTCGCGCGGCCAGTGGCGGATTTCATCACCGAGCGCCCAGCCGACGTCGAGGCCGTCGATGAGCGCCGGGTCGGTGGCTGAGCGCAGGAATACCGGCGACAAGTCCCCGAAGTCGAGGTAGCACGCGCCCATCTTGTCGCTGATTTGAGGGTTGAGTCCCGCACGCTTGCAGACCGAGAGCAGGCGCGGAACGGTGACGGACCATAGCGACCGGTAGGTTTGCGAGACGACGAGACCCGGCGCGGTGCCGTTCTCGGCCTTGAGTTGCAGACCCTTGAGCGCTAGGCCGGTGGTCTTGCCCGACCCGAATCCGCCGCACAACAACGACACGCGCGCCCGCGACTGTAGAAACCGCCACTGGCTCGCGTTGAGTTGGCTACGATTGACCGTTACCTGGTGCAGTGTCATCGCTCAGCACGAGCGCAATGGCAACGGCGCCTTGACCTTGCGGCGTCGAGATAGTCTGCGTCGGTTGCCCGTGAGCGTAAGCGGCTGCGAGCTTCGACGCCTCGAACCACTTGGGACCCATGGTGTCAATCTCGTGCTCCCACTTGGCAAGTGACTTTTCGGTGATGCGCTTGCAGGTCGAGATAAAGTCCGGGTCCTTCTTCGGCCTCCCATGACCTTTCCCGGCCTTGTTGCCCTTGCCGAAGCGGTGGCCAGATTTCTTGCCGCTTTGAACTGGGTCGCTCACTTCAGGAATGCCCCTGGTTTGCTCTAGGATGCCCTAGGAGCCGTTTTAACGCCCGACCCGACCCCGCGTCAAGGGGAATCGGTTTGCGGGGCGCCTGGGCTATTATCTCGCCATCTGAGCCGAAAGCGGTTCGCCACCCTTCTCGCTATTTCCCAGTCAATACAGAATGAACACGACTCAAAGTGACCGTTCTTTTCTGTTCCTGCACCACAACAGTCGTCACAGGCGTGAGCCGCGCCAGTGTCTTTTCGAATTTTCTCCCCTGTCCCATAGCAATGCTGGCACGCCGGGCGGTCGACAAGCAATATCCACGACCGATCCATATGTCTCATGACTCCACCCCCCGCACCTCCACCTGACACCTCGGCCGCGCCTTGTCGACCCCCGCCCACCCGTGCAACGTCCGCACGACCACCGTCGAGTCGTCCGCCACCAGCACGCCCGCATGAACGAGCGCGTCGTAGAGCGCCTTGCCCGCGAAGTTGTCGAGGTCCCTCACCCTCCGATCCGGCGCCCACAGGTCAACGCGCACCGCAACCCGCGACGCAATCGCCCCGAGCGGCAAGCTCGGCAGCGCCATCACCGCCGCCCGGAACGCGCGCCCAGCCTTCGAAATGAACCTCCCACCACCGCGACGCGAGCGCCAGTAGTGATTGACCGACGGTGGGAACGGCAACGTTGCGGCCCACAACACCGGCCCGTCCGCGAACCCGCCAACAGCTCGCCGCCTCCACGCCGCAACCTCGGTCAACGCCCGCTCGAGCTCGGCCCGCAACAACCGCACGTCCGCCGAGGTCGTCAGCCTACACGTCGGGTCAAAACACAACGCGCGGCCCTCGTCCTCACCCATCGCCGCGTCGTCGGGCAGCGCCTTGACCCGCCCGCATGACCCGCACAACGGATCATCGCACGGCGTGTCCCACAACGCCGCCGAGCACACCACCCGCCCGAGGTCGGACTCGGCGACGTTGGTCGCCTTCGGCCGCCCGCACCTCGGGCATGGTCCCGCCCTGACCGGGCTCGGCGGTGGGAGCTTCAGCGCCTCAACCTCTCGCTTGAGTTCGGCCTTCATCGCGCCGTCTCCTTTTTCGCTCGCGCCCCAGGAGGGCCGATCAGTTCGTAGCCAAGTTGGTCAGCGGCACGCCGGAGCGGCTCCCAATGGTGGTAGTTGTCTGAATGCTCCCAAAGTTCCTGGACGCGCGCAGCAACCACCTCGCGCGGCTCGTCGATCGGCTGTATCGTGACCCGAGTCTTGCGCACGCGTACCGAGCCGTTCCAACAACTCGGCTCAGGTTGCGCCAGAATTCTGCGCTCGTAGTATCCAACCGGAAGGAACGTCTCAATCACAAACGGCTCGGACACGGGGTCTGGCGGTGGCTTCTTCATCGCTTCGCCCTCTTGCCACCGCGGCGGGTGTTCCATGCCTCCGCCGCGCTCTCTGGTGTGAGAAACCTTGTCGAAGCGCCCAGACACCCAAGCGAATCGGGACACCAGATAGAGATGCGGCCGAGTTCGTCTAACGCCTGCGCCACGTGCGGCTGATTGCCGCAAAACGGGCACGGCTTCAGCCTCGGCATCGGCTTCGGTTTTCGCTTCTTCTCCATCACCGCCTCCATCGCCCTGAACGCCTCGTCTGTGTGCCCCATAGTTCCTTCCCTCTCTAGTGACCGCGGAACAATTAAGTCTGGCCGCAAGTCCTTGGTCTGTCTCTCTATATATAGTCTTAGATATATTTTTCCTTTTTTACATACTACTCAGTGCCTCTGTCTGTCCCCCTCCCTGTATATAGACCCCCTCGAAAAAAGGGAAATAACACCAAAACTCAACAACGCTAGAGATTGCAACAACATACGTGACGACCTTACGTCGCGAGCTTATTCCCCGTGGAAAGAACCCCCCCGGTGGTAGTAGGTCCGCGACGGGCGCCCGCCGGTGTTGGCGTTCATGACCTCGACGACGACCTCTGCCTCGACGGCCCACCGCAAGGCGTCGTCGCGCTCCCGCGGCGAGAGCTTGCGCGTCGCCCTGGTGATGTCGGCCTTGCTGGCGCCATCAGTTCCGGCCGCCCGGATAATTTCGACAACAGTCTTGCTATGTTCATCCGACTTGGACTCCGACACGCCAACTGCCGCGCGTCCCGCTAGGTTCTCGGCGAGGACCCACGCAAGCGAGCAGCCCCACTCCATCGTCGCCTCGGTGATCTCCGTCGTCATCGTCCCGCACGCCCGAATCATGGCGAGCTTGATCGCCTGCTCCCTGGTCCTAGCCCAAAGCTCCGGCGTCCCGCCCTCGGCCCGAGCCTCAGCGCAACGCCGCCTGATGCTGGCTGAGAAATCCGCCAGCGTCTCGATCGCCGCCCCGTTGGCCACGATACGCACAGGACGACAATGGTCGACGCCGATGCCGCGCTTTTCGAGGTTGCCGGTGGCGTGCGGATTCTTGGGTATCGAGGCCCATTCTTTCGCCCAGGTGAGCAACACGGGCGCAGGCTCGGTGCCCTCATACACGTCGCGGATATCCGGGTCCGGGTCTGTAGACTCCACAAACAACAGCCGACCGGCGAGACCATCGACGAGCTGGCCGCTCGTCAGCGCCCCGAGGAAGCGCCTCGGGGTCGTCGTCCCGTAGATGCAAAGGCATGGCTGCTCGACACTGTCGGCGAGGTTCTCGCCGCCCTTCTTGTTCTTGTCTCGGTTCTCGGCGCGCTCACGCCGATAGAACGTCGACGACGACGAGGTGTAGAGGTTCAACAACGTCTCGGCCATGTCCTTGACGTGGGTCGGCGCGTTTGGGTCGTTCATGCGTTCGAGGTAGTGACCGAACTCGTCGACCAGAAACAAGCGCCTAGGGTTGCGCGCGACCGCCGCCTCGAACGCCGCCCCGGATGTCGCCTTGTCGCCGAGGCTGTCGCCTAGGCCCGCGTCGGCGAACCAGCGCACGATGGCCTTGCGCGCCGAGTCCTTGCCGCAACCAGACTCACCGACGCCGATCACATACAGGTTGGAACGAAGACCCGTCCACGACTCGACCCGCTGGCCGAGGATCATGCCGCAAGCCGCGAGACCAGCGCCGAGGGCGAGGATCGGTTGCGGCTTCGGTGACCGCGAATCCACCCAACGCATGAACTCACCCAACACACCCGGCACCGACAACAGCTCCGCCACCGCCGGTGGCTTCGCCTCGACCTCTGTCGCCGCTTGAAGCTCGCGCGCCGCGATCGCCGCCTTAGACCGCGCGATGAACTCGGAGATCTCGGCCTCGGTCATGATCGGAGCCTCGACCCCGTAGCCCTCGAGCGCCAATGCCGACGCCGCCGCCGCGAAGTCGCCGCCGTGGTTCAGCGTCGCATAGGCGCTGAACTTGTTGATGCCTCGATTCGGTTCGAAGCAGGTCGACGTCGAGAACACATAGAGCAGGTCGCTGCCTCCATGATTCGTGGTGGCCGACCCCTCGCCGATGTTCTTCCCGGGCCGCCGCCACATGGTCACGCCGTTGCGCGTCTCGAGCGCGAGCCAGCCATGCGGTTCGAGGATGTCGGCCCACGTCACCTTTGCCGCGTAGTCGTCACCAGGTCTCGTCCCGTCGTGCGCCGTGGCCTGCGCCGGCCGGTGGTCGACAACCGCCAGGCACTCGTCGAAGATTCGGGCGAGGTCGTGGAGCGCCTTGCGCTCGTTGGGCGTAAGCGTGACGATCGAGTCGAGGCCGCCGGAGATGAGGACATAGTTGCCGTTCTTGTTAATCGACCCATGCGACGGCGCCACGATGACGTAGCCACCTTCGCCGCGCGTTTCAATCAAGCTCTTGCGCTCGTTGCCCGACAAGCGACGTTGCGCGAGCTTGGTGTTGCCCGCGATCTCGTCGCACCGATAGAGCAGGTGCGCTCCATTCGGGCTGTGTTCTAGGTAGCCGGCCGCGACGCGGTTAAGCAAGGCGTCCAGTCCCGCCCGCTTGGCGCTGGTCTGGTATTCGTCCCACGTCGCCCGGTCGTCGAAGTCGAGGCACTCCAAGTTGCCCGAGATCGAGCCGCAGACAAAGCCGACGCCGGTTCGCCCGCGTGCGTATTGGGCGCGGATTTCATCCTCGGTGGCGACGTGCTCTTGTCCGCGTTTCCATGAGCCGTCGGGCTTTTTGGACTTGTCCTGCTTCGGCGGCCAGGTTGAGATGCCGAGCTGACTCGCCTTGATCGCTGTTTCTAGCGGGGTCATGGTCATCACAGAGACTCCATCTTCGTTATTTCCTCGTGGCAAAACCGGCACACGCTGACTAGATCGAACAGCGGTTCGTTATACTTGTGCTGATACGTCAAATGGTGGACTTCGGTGGCGGCCTCGGTGCATCCAGGCAACCGAGCCACACATGACCACTGGTCTCGTGCCAGTACTGCGGACCTCCGCGTCTTCCACTCGCTAGATCTCAAGTATCTGGCATACTCCATCCGCCTGAGCTGGCGCCGCTCCTCCATCTCGGCGTCAATGACGGCACTGCGCGCCGCTTGCCATCGTCTGAGCAGGTCTTCGTCGTACTTGTTGAGCCTGGAAAGTTCGTCGCCCATGCTGCTCTTTTTGATTGGCTTCCCGTTGCTTCGCCCGCAACGGAGGCATTGGAGCCAAACAGACTCGACGCCGTTGGAGTACGTCCGCAACCGTGGCTCAACCTCATCGTGTCCGCAGTCGTCGCTAGCCTCTATCCAATGATCTTCTTTCATCGGCCTGGGGCCTCCACGTCGCCCACCACATCCTTGACCTTGACCCAAAGCAACGCCGCTAGCTTCGCGCGGTACTGTTCAGGGATCTCGAGCCCGTGGCACCAGTTCGACACCGTTGACTCGGCCACGCCAAGCTGATTGGCGAGCCATCGCTGCTTCGTCCCTCGGCTCTTTAGTAGTGCGTCCAGCTTCGTCGCGCTCATTTTGTCGGACCTCCTGTGTAGTGTGAACGTTATCGAAGAAACCTATTGACAGGTTCCTCCGAAAAAGTCTACAGGTACTTTCGCCGGTCGCCGCCGCCTCGGTGGGCCGGTCGCCGCGTCGGCCGTCCACCCCCTTCGGCCGGCGCGGCGTATCTGACTCAGGGGGCAAAGGGGATTCCGATGGCGTTTGATCTCAGTCAGGTGAAGCGAACCAAAACCGACAGGCCGCCGCGTCTGCTCATCCATGGCCTGCCCAAAGTGGGCAAGAGCACGTTCGCTGCCGGCGCACCCGGCGCGGTGTTTCTGCGGACTGAGGACGGCCTAGAAAATATCGAGGCCGAAGCGTTCCCGCTCTGCGCGTCGTGGCAAGACCTGCTCGACCAGGTGGGCGTGTTGTACGCCGAGCCGCACGACTACAAGACCGTCGTGCTCGATAGCGCCGATTGGGCGGAGCGTCTGTGCTTCGCCCACGTCGTCGCCAACGTCAAGACCGACAAGGGCGTCAGCGTCAAAAGCATCGAGGGTTACGGCTACGGCAAGGGATACAACCACGCCGCCGACGCCTGGAACGAGCTGCTGGCTGGGCTCACGGCGCTTCGCGACGAACGCGGGATGGGCGTGGTTATGATCGCCCACAGCGAGATCAAGCGCTTTGACGACCCGATGGCGGACTCATACGACCGCTATCAGATCAAGCTTTCCAAGGGCATCGCCAAGATCTGCCAGGAATGGGCCGACGCTATCGGCTTCGCGCACGTCCAGACGATGACCCGCAACGTCGAGATTGGGCGCGAGGATAAGCGCGCCCTTGGACTCACCGGCCAACGCAAGCTGGCACTTGCCGCAAACGTCGCCCACGAGTCCGGTAACCGCTACGGCCTGCCGGATTCGGTTGACCTCAACTGGCCCGCCTTCGAGGCGGCACTCAACCAAGCTCGAGGCGTCAAGGTCGACGCCGAGAACAACACAAGCGCCGCCAAGGCGCGGAAGGGGAACAAGTAACATGGGCAATCTGGATTTCATGCAAGGGTTCGACGCGAGCGCCGAGGCGCCGCGCGGCGAGTTCGAACCGATCGCGCCCGGCGAATACGTCGCCACGGTGATCGATCACGGGTTCAAAACGACGAAGGCCGGGACCGGCGAATACCTCGAGCTCGTCTGGGAGATCGTCACCGACGGCGACGCCAAGGGCCGGCAGATTCGCAGCCGCTTGAACCTCAACAACCCGAACCCCAAGGCGGTCAAGATCGCGACGCAGGAGTTCGCCGAGGTCTGTCGCGCCGTTGGCATCAACGCGCCGAAGGATACGAGCGAACTCAAAAACAAGATGGCGCGGATTCAGGTCGACGTCGAGGAGCGCAACGACAAGCCGGGCCAGTACAACAACCGCATCGTGGCGTACAACTCCACGACCGGCGTCGCACCGTCCCGCGCCGAGCGCGTCGCGCAGGCGGTCTCGACCGGCGCGGCGAACGCGGCGAAGAAGCCGGCGTGGAAGAAGTAGGACCGCGCTAGCCCCCGGGCTAGAGGTACGCGGGAACGCCGCCGCGTCGGGTTCTAGGCGTGACAGCCGCGAGAGTGCGGCACCACTCGAGCCAGCATGTTGCTGGTTCAACCCCGCCGCTCGGGTCCATTTTGGACACCGGGGCGAAAGCCGCGAGCACGACCGGGCGGCGGGGAAAATCGACAAGGGGGTTTGACGTGGCTAAGGTTCTTCTCGACGAGGCGATCCAAATCCAACTGCGACGTATGCACTCGCGTTGCGTCGCCAACGGGACAAACAACGGCGCATGTCGCGGAAAGATTCTGCGGCAGTCGTCGCAAGGTCACGGCCTTTGCGAAGGCCACGCCGAGGCGACGAAGTTTGGCCCGTTGAACCTTTGCGGGCCAGCATGGAAGGTCGAGCGCCGTGAATCGTGACAACACGATCTGCCCGTCGTGCGGTGGTGGCAAGCCAATCCTGATTAGTGGTGGCTCGTATGTCTGCGACTGCGGAAAGCGCGGCGTTGAGTCCGAGCTGTTGTCGCCGCAGCCAGAACTGCCGCTTACTCAGGCGAAGCTCGGGCGGCAGAAGGCAAACAAAATCATCAAGGGGTGGAACAATGGCACCGATTCCAAGACCGACGATTGACGCGATATACGCGCTGTACCAGCGCCGCAACGACGACGAGAAACCGCGCGGCTATCTCGGCTGTTCCGAGATTGGCCGCGACTGCTCGCGCCGATTGTGGCTCCAATTCCGCGATGCCGAACGGCCCGTATTCGACGGTCGCACGCTCAAGTTGTTCAACACCGGCAAGCGCGAAGAGGAGCGCGTCATCGCCGACCTACGCGCCATCGGTGTCGAGGTCATCGACCGCGACGAAGACGGCAAGCAGGTCGGCTTCGAGGCGTGCAGCGGGCATTTTCGCGGCCATGTCGACGGCATCGCCAAGGGCTTCCCCGAGGCGCCAGAGACGTGGCACGTCTTGGAAATCAAAACGCACAACGCAAAGAGCTTCGCGAAGCTCGAGAAGGATGGCGCCCAAAAGTCGAAGCCCGAGCATTGGGCTCAGATGCAGGTCTACATGGGGCTGGCGGAATTGGACCGCGCCTTGTACTTCGCGGTGTGCAAAGACACCGACGAGCTTTACGTGGAGCGCATCCGCTTCGACTCGACGGCGTTCAAGGCGTTGCTGCTTAAAGCCAAGCGCATCGTCGAGTCCGAATCGCCGCCCGAGAAAATCAGCGAGGACCCGACGTCGTTCGCGTGCAAGTTCTGTCCGGTGGTGGCGGTCTGCTCCGGCGCGAAGACCCCGCGCATGAGTTGCCGAACGTGCGTGCATTCGAAGCCGATTGAGTCTGGCGCTTGGGCGTGCGGGCTCGACCATGACAACTCGATGGGCGGTTGTCCCGAGCACGTCTACCTTCCCGACCTGCTGCCGTGGGCGGAACCGATTGACGGCGACCCGACGTGGATTCGGTACAAGCGCCGCGACAACGGGCGCGAGTTCGTCAACGCTGCCGAGAGCGCGTTACCGGCGCTCGACTTGCCGACGTGGGGCTCGGACGAGATTGCGAGTGCGGACCCTCGCGCGATTGCTGACCCGGCGGTCGAGACGGCGAGGCATGTGCTCGATGGGAAGGTGACGACGTGAGCAGGCCCGCCCCATTCGAGGTGACGGTCAACGTTCGGAACCACTGGTTCAAACGCCTCCGCGTCAAAGCTGGGTTGAGCCAGCACGAGCTGGCGGATTTGGCTGGCGTGGCCGTTCGCTGGATCGTCGCGTTCGAAGGATTCAAGGCGGACCACACGACGACGCGAGCGTCATTCGAGGCCGCGTGCAAGGTCGCGCAGTGTCTCGGCGTGACTGTTGACGACTTGTTCCCCCCAGAACGCAGCATGATCAAGGCAAGCACATCGGCATCTACGCTTACCGGCGACGATGTCGCGCGCATGATCTCGGTCGCGAATCGCGCGGCGCTTCCGGAGCCGGCGCTAGGGCAAGAGGACGTGATGGATCAGATCGACTTGTCGCGCGAGGTTGACTCGGCACTCGACACGATAACGCCTCGCGAGGCCGAGGTGCTGCGTCGACGCTTCGGCATCGGGTGCGACGAGGAGGCGCTATTGGAGATCGCGAAGCACTTCAACGTTACGCAAGAGCGGATTAGACAGATCGAGGACAAGGCACTGCGGAAGCTCCGCCACCCGTCGCGGGCAAAGATGCTGGCGCAATGGGGCAAGCCATGAAGCCCGCCCCCGACCTCCGTCTCGGCGATTGGCGCGAGGTGCTGCGCGATGTTGAGCAGGTCGATGCCGTGATCACGGACCCGCCATACGGGGAAAGAACGCACAAGGCGCAAGCGTATGGCGAGGGCATGAGTAGTGGCGGTCCTGGCGCCACCAAGGTAACCAGAAGGGCGCTCCCATATTCGCACCTGTCGCCTAGCGACGTCGTGGAGTTTGTTGACCGGCTCGCGCCGGTTTGCCGAGGCTGGTTTGTCGCGATGACGTCACACGATCTGGTTGATTGCTACTCCTCAAGACTCGAACACCATGGCCGTTATGTGTTCGCGCCGTTGCCGCTTGTGATTCGCGGCATGACGGTTCGCCTGGCCGGCGACGGGCCGAGTTCTTGGACATGCTGGATCGTCGTATCGAGGCCAAGACGCGCCCCATACACTAAATGGGGCACACTTCCCGGTGCGTATTTTGACGGAGTGAGCGACGCCAGGTTTGGAGGTCTGCCAGGGTGCAAGCCGTTGGCAACGATGCGCGCCCTCACCCGCGACTACTCCCGCCCCGGCGATCTGATCTGCGACCCGTACGCCGGTGGCGGAACGACGCTACTCGCCGCGACGCTCGAAGGCCGCCGCTCCGTCGGCGCCGAACTCGACCCGAAGACGCACGCTCTAGCCGCAGCTCGGCTCCGAGGCGTCGGTCCCGAATCCGACGCGCAGCCGAATCTGTTTTCGCCCCGTCCGCGCATATAATGATGCGCCTAACCCGTAACCCCGCGAAATCCCGCGTGAATAAAAAAGCACGTCTGGCGCGTTTTTTTGTTGACTAAATCTGTGCGGTGCCCGATAAAGGGTGAGTTGGCAACGGAGCCGACGCAACAAGGGGAAGCACATGGCACAAGTACTGTTGACGGTCGGTGACGAGGGCGCATGGGTCGAGTGTATCGACGTTGCCAGGACGCTGCTCGAGTGGATGCGCGAGTGGGAAACCGACGACGCGACCTTGATTGCATTGCGCGAGGTGCTGACGTCGAACGGAATCGAGCCCAACGGCGTCGAACCGTTGACGCTCGAGGCGGCTGAACGGCTGATCGCCAGAGTCGAGGCCATCGATCCGTCCGTCAGAATCGCCGACACGCGAGAGACCGTCAGTTACCGCGTCGCTCGGGTCGATGGATGGGACGGCGACTACGTCCAAGAGACGATCGGTGCCCACGTCGGGATCTTGGCGCTCGACGGTCAAGCCGTCGAAACCGGCGGGCGGCCGTGGCAAGTGTTCGGCGAGGCGGTCGAGTGTCAACTCGACGACTCCGACGCGTTCCACGATTTCGTGGCCAACCACTGCGAGTGCCCGGAATGAGACACCTTACCGAATCACGCCGCCTTCGCGCCATCGCTGAGCGGGCCTTTCACGAGCGCCAGGCCGAAGACGCCTGGCGCGCCAAACTAGACGCCGCGATTGTATGCGGCGTCGCTCTCGCCTTCCTCGCAATCGCGTGGGCGGCAATCAACTAGGAGGCATCATGTTTCGCAATTCTGCACCTTGGTATCGACCGCAAGCCACCGGCCTCATCGTCGACGACGCCGACGGTCGCCAGTGCCAAGCGTGCGGCGAATGGTACAGCCGCAACCAGCGTCACAACCTGACCCGAGGCGACGACGGCGCGACCCGGTGCCCGCCGTGCCACGCGACGCACGTCGAGGTTGTGGCGTATCGCGAACTCGCCGAGACGTTGCGCAAGCGCCGCGTCGCGAAGATTCGGGGAGATAACTAGCCATGACAATCGAGGAAGCGTGGGAGCGGCTAGAGAGCGCAATGGACGACTACTGGTTCTCTAGGCGATCGACACAGGCGAGCAGCGCAATCATTGAACAGGTTAAAGCTGCCGCCCTCGCCTATGCGAAGGCGTGTGGGTACGAGCCACCGGCTGTCCGTTGCTTTGTGTGCGGAGACAATACCTGGGACAAGGGATTCGTTTGAATCCGCGAAGTTAACAACCGGAGAATTTAACGAGCCATGAAACTCTGTATCCACGTAAGACCGCGAGATGACGGGCAAGGTTGGGCCGTTGACGTGTTCGACGGACGCCGCGCCTGGACCAAAACCCACCTCGGAGAGAGCCCTCTGAACAAGGCTGAGGCTCACAGGCTGGCTCACAAACTCCGCGACCCGAAATTTTACACCGCGCGAACGAAGCGCGCGGTTAACAGCGG
>JACCDR010951370.1_pt1 | contig 31292 bp, 42 predicted proteins | sample 7446431 | NCBI WGS metagenome assembly JACCDR01 (sample SAMN15323443, study PRJNA562643) | freshwater metagenome | isolation source: river surface water | place: USA:Blue River Watershed | collected 2017-08-17
GATCGGCCAGATTTGGCTGTTAAGTATTTAGAAAGGCAAACATGAGTGGTCCTAAGATCATTGTTTTGGATATTGAGACGTCACCCATCATCGCGTATGTGTGGGGGCTTTATAAGGTGTTCGTGAGCCCTAACCAGATTGTCAGAGACTGGGCCATCCTGTCGTACTGCGCAAAGACGCTAGGCGACAAGAAGGTACGGTACATGGACAATGCTAAGAAAGAACGGTACGACGACGATGCCGATTTGATGCACGGTATCTGGAAAGAGTTGGATGAAGCGGATATCGTCGTCACACAGAACGGTATCCGCTTTGACATTAAGAAGATCAATGCACGGTTTCTCGTGCACGGCCTGCCTCCGCCCCGTCCGTACAAGGTCATTGACACGATGGTCGAGGCGAAGAAAATTGCTGCACTCACTAGCAACAAGCTGGAGTGGCTGGCTAGAGTTCTAGCCGGGGGTAAGAAAGACACTCATGCGGACTTCCCCGGCTTCGAGCTGTGGCTTCAGTGCATGGCCGGAAACAAGAAAGCATGGGCGAGTATGCGGAGGTACAACCCGCAAGATGTCATCGAAACGGAAGCTGTGTATCTGAAGCTGCGGCCTTACATTATCGGACATCCGAACGTCGCCGCGTACGACGATGGGGAAGATACGCGGTGCCCTAAGTGCAACAGCGCGACCATGCGGCCCCGCGGATATGCGTTGACGCAGACCGGGAAGTATAAACGTTACCAATGCGGCGACTGCCATGGTTGGGCACGTGGTCGTTATACGGAAAATTCTAAGGAGAAGCGGCAATCGCTGCTTAGTAACTGATGCCTAATTCGGAACAAGACCCGTCCGGCCTCTTGGCTGGACAACCAGGCGCCAAGCTGGATGCCGGCAAGACTATGGCCGCACAGATTCTGTCGCAGTTCCCTCGCGCCCTCATGGGCGTGGCGGAAGTCGGCACCTTCGGCGCCCGCAAGTATTGCCTGGGCGGGTGGCAATACGTCAATGACGGATTCAGCCGCTATGAGGACGCGCAGTTCCGGCACTTCTTTAAACGCAACATGGGCGAGAAGGTTGACCCCGACTCGAACCTTGACCACCTGAAGCACGAAGCATGGAACGCTCTGGCGAAGCTGGAGCTGTACCTGCGGGACAAGGAGTACGAATGAACTTTCAAGGAACACGAAGTGATTACCAAGTCCTAATGGATAAGGTGTACGCGGCGATGGAGACGGGCAACCACGCACAAGCGCGGCTCCTGTTGAAGGAACATGAAGAAACGTTTGACGTTGAGGTTAAGACCATACGCCGAAATGTCATGCAGGACTACGGAATCCGATTGAGTTAAGGAGAGCATATGCACGACAAGCGTGAAGAGCAGTTCAAGTATGAGTTGGAATCGGACAATGACGCGCAAGCAGAACGGCTGCGCAACTTGATCGAAGCTAGCCACAAGGGGGACGTAGAGTTGCCCCGTGCTCATGCGCTTGTCGGTCGCATGATGGAATCTGTAGCAACGCAGATTAAAGAGTACGCCGATATCAAGACGCGAGGTGTAGGCGGGAAGTACAAGACTTGGTTACGGGCCCTGCCCACTGACGTGGCTGCAGTAATTGCGATCCGCGAGTGCATTAGGATGTGCACCTCCCCGATGACGCATGTGCATGTGCAGGATTTGACGTACAACGTCGGGAAGCTTTGGGAGCTGGAGGTCCGAATCCGGCAGGCCGAAGAAGTGAATCCGCTGTATATGCAGCGAGTGCACGACCAGGTGAAGGAGCACTGCACACGAGACTTCGGCCACCTTCGTCGGCTGTACGGCACGGCGGTTGACCGCGTATTCAAGGGCGGGTTGGACCTGTCCTTAACGAAGATGGAAATGATGCAGATTGGTAAATACGGCGTTGATGCCTGCTACGAGTCTGGTCTCATTGAAATTGTACGTGGCACTAACAAGACGGGTACCACTGTCAGCTATGTGCTAAACACGGAAGTATCGGAGTTCCTGCAGGGGTACACGCTTGGCGACGTGCGTGGGATCATCAGCAAAGAAGATACACGCATGCTGTGCCCTCCCGACGATTGGACGAATCTAGGCGACGGGGGCTACCTTAGCCTGCGCCGTAAGGCGGCAGCGCCATTGCTAAATATCCGCCGAATCCGCAAGACGGTGCGCAACGAGGTGGCAGACGAGTTTACCGCCGAGAAAATGCCTATCGTATTCAGCGCCGGGAACTATTTGCAATCTATTCCGTTTGACATGCATGAAGCTACCCGGGACGCCATCGTACGGGTGTGGCAGTCGGGCGGCAATGTAATGGGTGTACCCAGCGCTAAGGGACCTACGAAGCCTGAATTTCCGTACGGGAAGGAATGGGTGAAAGAAGGCGCACCCGAGGAGGAGCTTCAGGTGTTTACTCGGTGGAAACGCCGAGTAGCGGCTCATTATGACGAGCTGAGAGAGTGGCGGGGTAAGGTCCGTGAGGTAGGCGCGTTCCTGCGGACTACGCGCACTGCCACTGGCCCGTACTGGTTTCCCGTGTACTGCGATTCTAGGGGTCGCTGGTACTACCGAGGCTTGCCGAACCCCCAGGGCTCCGACCTCGCAAAGGCTGTCCTGCACTTCCATACAAAGAAACCACTAGGTGCACGGGGCCTTTTCTGGCTGAAGGTACACATTGCGAACTCGGCAGGTTATGACAAAGAGAGGTTCATTGATCGTGCCCGATGGACGGACCAAAACTGGGAGGCCATTGCAAGGGCCCTAGATGAGCCTGAGAACCACGCAGACGTGTGGGGCACCGATGCCCCCTGGTGCATGTTCAGCGCGGCCTGGGAGCTTCGTGAGGCCCTCCGCAGTGGTAATCCTGAAGGGTACTGCACTGGCATCCCAGTGCACATGGACGCTACGTGCAGCGGCCTGCAGCACTTCAGCGCCCTCCTACGTGACCCAGTCGGGGGCGCGTATGTGAATCTTACCGATCCTACACAGTGCGGCCCAAAGCAGGATATCTATGGTGCTGTGTCTTCCGTGGCCTTGCGGATGATGCAACGAGATATGGAGGGCGATGACGATGAGCTTAAACGGATTGCCCAATGGTGTATTGACATCGGTATTCCTCGGACTTTATCTAAGAAGCCGGTTATGACGTACGTATACGGCGCGACGCTTGGCGGAACAGCAGACCACGTGGAATTCATGCTGGAGAAAGAGATTCTCCCCGCACTCGGTAAATCGTTCCCGACTGACTGGGAAATGAAGAAGGATCCGGCACACGAGATTGCAGTATATATTGCGAAAAAACTGTTTGCAGGGATCGCAGTAACGGTTCCCGCAGCAGCTGCAGCTATGCAATGGCTCAAGGCCATCGCGCGCCAGCAGCCAAGCGGCAAGCGGATGACGTGGCGTACACCGACCGGATTCTGGGTGCAGCACGACTACCAGGACTTCACAGACCACAGAGTCCGTCTGAACTCCTGCGGTGTGCAGCTCACCTGGGTTCGGGAGTGGAACGAAGGTACGCAGGCGCACGCCATGGCAAACGCCATCAGCCCGAACTTCGTGCACGCTCTCGATGCAAGTCACCTCACCATGGTGGCTAATGCGATGCGGTCGCAATCTCTCAGCATGGTAGCAATCCATGACTCCTTTGGTACTCATCCTTGTGATGTTGATGCAATGCATGGCCACATCCGTCAGGAGTTCGTCAACCTGTACTCTCGTCCGAATCTTCTCACAGAGTTCTTGTGGGAGGTAGAAGGGATCGGAGAGCCTCCTCAGAGAGGTACTCTTGATCTTCAGGAGGTTCTTAGCAGTGAGTTCATGTTCTGCTGATCCTCTCCTAAGGATTAGTATCGTTCAGGGATACTCTAAGTCTCTAATTTAGAATCACACGTAAAGGACACACTGAATTCATGACTGATAAAACGCTAGCTGACATATCATTTACATCAGCTCAACTTGCTCTCCTTGAACAGGCATTTCCTTCTGTATCGTATAACTACGATGCTACTGAAGCAAAACTCCGGCACTACCACGGACAACAGTCCGTCCTAGATTTCATCCGAAGGAAAACTCGTGGAGTCGATCCGAATCGTCAACACATTCCGGCTCCGAGGTGAAGCCGTTCAAAGCTTAGAATTGTTCCTTCGCGCTTGGGATGAGTGCACTGAGCTTCAGCAACAATCCAAAGAGATTTGGGCGGGAAGGGCGCTTCTTGCCCTGCAGGGTATGGATCGATATGAACTTGCTGCCTTCGTTGACAATACCTTCGCCGGTGGGGTTGTTCTGGCGCACGATCCTTGGGATGTGCATGTCGGCCCGTGCATGAGCGTGTTCGCTCAGTACGTTCTGCCAGAGCACCGCCTTAAAGGCATCAGTCCCCGCCTCATGCGGGAAGCCCTTCGTATAGCCCGCAAGGCAGGCGAAACAACTCTAGCGTTCACGCACCGTGCAGGTCCGTGGCGTTATAACACCGTTTATAGGAGCATTAAATGAAGCGTCCAAACGTGGATACCAGCGGCACTGAAGCCGCCTCTAAGGCTGTTGCCGAAGCGCAAGCAGCCGCGAACAATCTGAACAAGAACTTCAAGACCGACCTCTCTACCGAAAACCTGAGCACTGTTGTTGCGGGCGGTAGCGCGGACCTGACGGGCACGGAAGCCACGACCACGCGGAAGCGTCGGCAAGGCGGCGGTCTGTCTTCGGCACTCGGCATTAACTCCTAATGCAACGGGTCTCTTTCAAGGCCCTATTTCAGAAGTTCCGCGATGACACGGTCATCAACAAGTACGAGCAATACGCATACTGGACGCTGGCCTACCTGATGGCGGACCCGCGTGAGCTGAGCATGACGGGGCGAGTAGTGGTTGAACGCGATTTCCAAGAGATCGGCGCACTGCTCGTGAACAACCTGTCAGCAAAGCTCACGCGGCTCCTTTTCCCGACGCAGTACAGCTTCTTCAAAGCTTCGGCATCGCCCACGTTCAAGGAATGGGCGTCGAAGAAGGGCTACACTGAGGATCAGTTGGACGCAAAGTTCGCTGCCTTGGAAATGGCCTCGAAGGGGCGACTGTTCGTGAATGCTGGGTACGCCGCGCTGATTCTAGCGATGAAGTACCTGCTCGTTACAGGGAACGTTCTGATCTATCGCGACTCCACCAAGGGCAAGATCACGGTGTGGGGTCCAAACTGTTTCTCCGTCCGGCGCGACGGTACCGGTGAGCTTCTGGATGTTGTGCTTAAAGAGTACACATCCGTAGAGGCCCTACCTGAAGATTTGCAAGCGGCCCTCCGCGTGGCGCAAAAGGCGAAGTATTCTCGCCCCGAGCAAACCGTTGAGAAGTACACCCGCATCCAACGCACCTACCGCAATGGTGTCGTGGGCTATACCGTCTCCCAGGAAGTTGACTGCATCGCAGTCGGCGACCCGAGCTGGTTTCCTGCGAACCTCTGCCCGTGGATGTGTCCCACTTGGACTTTGATCCCAGGGGAACACTACGGTCGCGGTCTGGTCGAGGATTATGCAGGTGGCTTCGCCAAGCTGAGTTCGCTCAGTGAATCGGCGGCTTTGTACGGTGTCGAAATGACTCGCGTGCTGCACCTCGTGGGGGCCGGTTCAGGTTCCGACATTGATGAAATGAACAATGCAGAGTCCGGGCAGTACGTCCGGGGGGATGCAGGTGCGGTGCAGGCTTATGAGGCAGGCGACGCGGCTAAGGCCCAGCAGATCGACGCCCAGATTAACGGGGTGTTCATGCGTCTCGCTAAGGCGTTTATGTACCAGGGGCAAGCGCGGCAAGCGGAACGAGTAACCGCGTACGAGCTTCAACAGGAAGCTCAGGAAGCCGAGTACGCCCTAGGGGGCGCCATAAGCACCCTCAGCGGCGGTATTCAAATTCCTATGGCGCACATCCTGATGGCTGAAGTGTCCCAGGATGCCATGACCGGCATCGTTATGGGTGAGATCATGCCAGACGTGACCGCGGGGATTGATGCGCTGGGGCGTAGCGCCGACGTGCAGAACCTGATTCAGGCATCACAAGAGATCGCAGGCATCGTGCCGGTGGCCCAACTGGATAAGCGCATTAACCCTCAGAGGATGGTTGATGTGATCTTGGCAGGCCGTAGCATTGACCCGACGACTGTGTTCTTCACACCTGAGCAACAGCAAGCAAATCAAGACGCCGAGAACGCTGCACAAGCAGCGCAGGCAAATCTAATCAAGGCTCAGACCCTTGGTCAACAAGGCGAGCAAATCGCCAATCTAGGAGCGTAAATGTCCGCCAACACGCCGCCCGAACTTCCGTCCGGTAATCAACCGCCGCAGAACCAATCAGGGTTTAATGTCCCGCCTGCAGGTCAGCAGCCCCCGCCGCTGCCGCAAGAGCAGTCGCATCAGTACCCCGGCCAAAAGCCTGGGTACGTTCAGGAGCCCCCGAAGCCCACGCAACAACCTGTTCAGGGGCAAGTCCCTGGGCAGCAAGCTGCCGCGCCCGGCCTGGACCTCGCCGCAATCCTGCAAGCTGCACTCGCAGGTCAAAAGCCTGCTGAACCGCCTGTCCAAGCCGCAAAGCCGAATTGGGTTCCGGGCAGTATAAATGAGTTCAACGTGGACAGCATCGAGGACCCGATCATCAAGAGCATGGCTTCTGTGCTCAAGGTGGCCGGTAAAGACCTCGACCTGAACCGCGTTCTCGGTAACGCCCTGGCGTTCGGCGATCCGAACCTTGTGGACGTAGCGTACATCTCGGAGAAGGGCGGTGCGAATGCACAGCAACTCACCGAGATTGCCAAGGGCATCGTTCAGGCCGTTGAGGCTAAGAGCGCGGCTATCATGAGTGAGGTGCATGCTCTGGCTGGAGGTGAAGCTCAGTGGGCACAGAGCACTGCGGTGTTCAACAAAGTGGCCCCGCAAGAGCTGCGCATCACCGTGGCTTCCATGCTCGATAGCACCAATCCGGCATTCATTAAGGCAGGTGCCAAAATCGTCGCCGAATTTGGCCGGTCTTCCGGTCAACTACCCCAGGTAGGGTCAAACCTCCTGACTGGGGCATCCGCAGGTTTGGGTGCCGCGCAAGGCCTGACTGCTGCTCAGTTCAAGATTGAGCAGTTCAAGCTAGACCCGCAGGCCCCGGGCTTCAAGGAAGCCCGTGAGGCCCTGTTCGCTCGCCGAGCCCTCGGCAAGCGTGCAGGACTGTAATCCAACAACGAAAGGAGCCTTAAATGGCAAATACCGATTATTCGGCAACCCTGTCCCGCGCCCATTGGGGCGGTACCAACGCTGACGTTGACATCCATCTGGAAGCGTACGAAGGCGACATCGAGGGCTCGTTCCGCGTCACCTCGATGTTTCGCGCTTCGGGTCTGACCACGTTCAAGCCTCTGTCGGGCACGAACACCTGGCGCGGTGATCGCGTCGGCGGTGCCGTCGTGAAGGGCCGTCAATCTGGCGTGAAGCTGGATCAAGCCCGCATCGTGAATGAGAAGCTGCTCATCACTGTGGACACCACGTCGTACATCTCGACGCCGATGGACTACCAGGATGACTGGACCTCGCCGGACTTCCAGAAGGAATACTCCGAAGAGCACGGCTCAGCCCACGCCAAGGCGTTCGACCAAGCCCACATCATCCAGCTCATCAAGGCAGGCGCCTGGGTTGCTCCGGCTTCCCTGTCCGCCACTGGTGCGTTCTACAACGGCATCAGCTCGACCCTGACCGGCTACGCCGCTCTGGTCGCCACCGGTACCGCTACGGATGCGGCCTCGGCTGCTGACCTGATCGTGCGCAAGCACAAGGACCACCTCGCCACGTTCGTGAAGCGTGACCTGGGCGACTCCCTGAGCGAGTTCGTGACCCTCATCACCCCGGATGCGTTCAACATCCTGCTGGACCATCAGAAGCTGATGAACGTTCAGTTCCAGGGTGGCAGCAACGGCGGTGATGGTGAGAACAGCTTCAGCAAGCGTCGCATCGCTTGGCTGAACGGCATCCGTGTCATCGAGACCCCGCGTTTCCCGACCGGTGCTATCGCCTCGCACATCCTTGGCCCGGCGTTCAACGTCACGGCTGCGGAAGCGAAGGCTATGTTCATCACGTTCCTGCCCCGCAAGACGCTGGTGACGGTTGAGGCGCAAGGCATGACCGTGCGCGTGTGGGACGACAAGCAGAACTTTGCGAACGTCCTGGACAGCTACACGCTGTATACGGTTGGTCTGAAGCGCGGCGACTGCGTGGCCGTGGGCTTCTCCGACTAATCCCCGTAAGGGAACCCATAGGGGAACATCCATCAAGGGTGTTCCCCTTTTGTTGCTTTATAGGAGGCACATCATGAAGCTACTCGACGCGGTGAATCTCACCATGCCGAAGCTCGGCGAGCGCCCAGTCACATCACTGGAGTTGAAGCACCCGACCTTGGCCGTGCTGTTGCCGATCATCGAGCAAACCCGCCGTACCACGCTAAACCGTGGCTGGTGGTTCAACGAATACCCGAGCACGCTGTACCCTGACGGGGATGGCGTGGTCGCCATTGGCACCCAAACTTTGAGCTTTGTGCCAGATATGCCAGGCACTGCGATTACTCGCGGCACTGAGCTGTTCAATCCGACTACACTTACAAACGTGTTCACGGAGCCCGTAAAGGGCACTGTGACGCAGGATATCGACTTCGACCTGCTTCCTGAGAGTGCAGCGCAGTACGTGTTCTATGCTTCCTTGGTGGAAGCATTCGCGACTGATATCGGCGTGACGCAAGAGCTCAGTGTGTGGCAGGCCCGCGCCGGGCAAGCATGGAGCGACATGCTTGCAGAACACCTCAGACAAGTGAAACCCTCAACGCGGCAACATCGTGCATGGCGCCGCCTTATTCGGGCTAAAAACGCATGAGTACGTACGAATCGTCTTACAAGACGCTCCTACAAGGTGTCTCTCAGCAGCTTCCCGCGGAGCGTCTGCCTGGGCAACTTACGGCGCAAGTCAACATGGTGGCGGACCCTGTAACCAACTTGAGGCGGCGTCCTGGTGTGACGTTCCGCAAGAGCTGGGCCTGGACTGACGCGGACTCTGATCATATCCTTGCTTGGTTCAGTGATTTGGCTGGCGCCCGTGTGCACATCCTGCTGAACACGAACACCGGGAACATCCGAATTCTCAATGAGAACTACGTCGAAGAGGCCAGCCTGGACGCTGGCGCGTACCTAATTAACGCAGATTCGAGTCGTATTCGTGCGACGACGGTGGGTAATGAGTTCTACCTGTGTAACGTTGACGTGCCCCCTGTCCTGGATTATACCTCAGGTACGCTGGACCCATCAAAGGCAGGGTTCTTCTATATCGTCTCAGGCGCATTCAGCAAGACGTACGACGTGTCCGTGACTTACTCCGGCGGTTCGGTGAACGCAACGTACACGACACCGTCCGGCGCGAGCCCTGGGGATGCTGCGTTGGCTACCCCTGAGTTTATTGCCACTCAGCTTGCGAATTCGCTGGCCTTTGGCGGCGGTAGTCTTACGGTAGACCGCATCGGGCCGTACGTGTTTGTGCAGCGTGCTTCGCAGATCAGCGTGAACACATCTAACGGCTCCGCGTACGAAATCGCCTCAAAGGGCGGCTTTGTAACGTCTGCAGGGAACCTCCCAGCCCAGCTTCCTGCCGTAGCTAACGGGTACATATGCCGCGTGGGGCAAGGGAAGGCCCCACAGTACTACGTGTACAACGCAGCCACTTCTGAGTGGTTGGAGACCGCCGCTTATGGCTCCCCGACCAGCATCACAGGGTGTCCTATCAACATCGCTTGGGACGGGAGTGCCTGGTTCCTGGACACCTCCCCATTCGAGGGACGGCTGGCGGGGGACGACGATTCGAATCCAACGCATGATTTCATGCAATATGGCATCAGCGGTATGGGTACCTACCAAGGCCGCCTTGTCATTATGTCGGGCCCATTGGTATCCTTGTCGGCAGCAGGGACGCCGCGGCGGTTCTTCCGCAGTACAGTCACCAGCGTCGTCAGCAGTGATGCGATTGAGATTGGCTCGGGGCTGAACAGCTCTGCGGCGTATGAGTGGTGCATCGGGTTCCAAAAGGACTTGATCTTGTTCAGCCGGATGTATCAAGCGGTGCTGCCATCAGGCAACTCCGCAATCACACCAAGCACAGCCACGGTGGTGCCGACCTCGGGACATGAGGTAGACACTACCTGCAGCCCAATCAACCTGGGACGCACGTTGATGTTCTGCAACCCACGAAGTGAAGACTTCTTCGGTGTTATGGAAATGGTCCCTTCACCATACACGGACTCCCAATACGTGTCGCAGGACAGTACACCGCATCTTCCGAAGTACATGAGCGGTCGCTGTCGATTCGCTGTGTCATCGGGTGTGGCGAGCATGGCAATGTTTGCGCCTACAGGCGACAAGCAAAGCCTGATGATTCATGAGTACCACTGGAACAGTGATACAAAGGATCAGCAAGCTTGGCATCAATGGCAGTTCGAGTACGACGTAGCACAAGCGTACTTCGTAGGAGATGTATCGGTGTTGGCGTTTGTGCAGAATGGCCAAATTGTGCTTGGCACTGTTGACGCCCGTGCCGGTGCTGTTGACCAGTTGGGCGTGCGTCGCCCGTTCCTTGACTTGAACTTTACCACAAGCATCACGGCGCATGAGATAACCGTCCCGGCGTGGTTGTTGGCGTTTGATCCTGCAATTGCCGAAAAACTAACCGTAGTGGCCGGCACCGGGGAACTGGCCGGCGAGCTGGTAGGCACTTCGGTGACTGACTCGGACACCTTGACGACTGTGTTGTCCTGGCCTACTGGAACCGTAGTTGTGGGTCTTCCGTATTACAGCGGTATGATCCCAACCCCGCCACAGGCTACGGACTATCAAGGTGAAGTTGTGCACAGCGGTAAGGCGACGCTGCACAGGTTTGTGATGGGCACACGGAACTCTTCCGACTTCAACGTGGCTGTTTCTGACGCTTATAGTACAGGTGACGTTCTCTCTGAACCTGTGCTAACGTTCTCTAGCCCTGAGCTGGAGTTGGGGCGCGGGTTGTACGCCGATATCGCAATGAACATCATACCGTGCCGCACGGAAATGCGTACCACGTTGATGGAGGTGTCCACCGAAGGCACCGGAGAGCTAAACATTACGTCGCTGGAATACGTGGCGAAATTTAACCCGAAGATCAAGCGGAGGTGATATGCAGATCGAAGTGAAGCCCAGCAGGGCAGTGGCGAAGGGCCGCAGAGCCGCCATAATGGGCGTGCAGCGAGCTATCCAAGCCCTCCCCAAGGAAGGCCCCGGACCAGTCCAAGTGACCTCTGAGTACTTCCCCCTGGTGCATCACTTCGCTCCGTATTCCTACGGACGCGAGATTTTCCTGCCGGCCGATTCCACAATCGTCGGCAAGATTCATAAACACGCGCACTTGAACGTCCTGTCAATGGGCAAAGTGCGCGTGTTTACCGAGGGGCAGGGTGATTTAGAACTCATAGCCCCTTACACGTTCGTCTCCACGCCGGGGACAAAGCGTGTTGTGTACGTGCTTGAGGACGCTGTTTGGACAACTATACATGTTGTCTCAATGGAGCACCCGAGCATGGACGACCTCCCAGCGATTGAGCGGGAGCTTATCGCAACCGACTTCCCGGAGGATTAACATGACCTGGTTTATGGCAGGGGCAACGGCAGTGTCTGCCGCCACTACCCTGTATAGCGCTAGTAGCGCAAAGTCCTCAGCTATTAAGAGCGCGAGTTCCGCGTCACGGGCTGAGGGTGAGGCAATCGTAAAAGAACGCCTGAACAAGACAATATCGAATTCGTACAGCACAGCGTTTGCGCAGATGCAACTTAGCCTGCAGAAGCGGCAACTCTCCCAGCAGAAGGCTGACATCAGTGCAGCAACGCTATCCGCAAAGGGTGACGTGACGACCGCGAATGCAGCCACGTCGAGTATCGGTGCAACGACACAACACGTGGTTGCTGACATCGAGCAAAAGAGCCAAGCGGCTGTGCAAAGCACTCAAGATGCTTTCGAGAACGCCGTTGTGAACTACAACAACGAGCTGGACATGATGGTGCTGAACACCGATCAAAGCGCACCCAACGTGCGGGAAAACGTGTACCAAGGGCCCAGCACGGGTGAAATCGTCGCGGGAACGATCCTGGGCGGACTCGCTCAGTTCGCATCGAGTTATGCATTGCGCAAGATGAGCCTGGGCGCAGGCGCTTCAGTACCCGCACAGGTCAAGGGACCTAACGGCTAACCAATTAGGAGGACCAATGGCCCAACGGAATTACCAAGCGCCTCAGTTCCAATTACAAGACCGCCGAGTTGTACAGGAACAGCAGGTAGCCGCAGCAGACACGCGACCAAACTATGAACGCAGCTTTGGCGATGAGCAGTGGCGTGATCGATTGTTCACAGGCCTCGGAGGCAACGCAGCTAATGCCTTGAACAAGATGGCAGATGTGGAATTCAGCAACCTGTACCTCGAAGGGCAGGCGTCTGTCGGCGTGGTGCAGTCGGAAGAGGAGTTGCAAAGCAATCCGCTGACCCGCGATTGGAAGGTCGCAGGCTACCGAGACACCATGGGTAAGCTCGCCCTGGCCGATCAACAAGCAACGTTCCAGCAAGACCTCGTGAGCCTTCGTGAGCAGAATCCAGAGGACTTGCAAAGCTACCTAGCCGCACGTCGGCAGAAGATGCTACCGGCACTGGCAGGTATGAGCCGGGAAGCCCGGGCCACCATGGCAGGGCAGATGCTGCTGCAAGACCGGGACGCAACTAAGCGTTGGACAAGTGAGCACGCGAAGTTCATCATTGAGCAGAAGAGTCAAGCAGTGCACAGTCAGTGGAACGTGGCAATGCGCGGCCTCGCTGACTCTCAAATCCAAGCAGCCACCGGGCAGATAACCCCGACGGACTTCACGGAGACGCTTCGTAATACTGCTGGCACCATTGTAGGCTCCGTCTGGATGGATCAGAGCCTACCGCGTGAAGTGAAGCGCCAACTAACGTTTGAGATGGCGCAGGCTGCTCTGGCGAACGACTCCGTGGCGCTGTACGACTATCTGAGCAACACCCCAGTCCCAGACCAGCTAATTGACGGCAAACAAGGGCCAGCTACGACCCTTGTCAGTCGCCTGGACGGTGAGCAGCAGCTCAAGCTGGCGAACGGCTATCGCGAGGCGTACCAACGCACGAACGACAGCCGCAGCCTGCTCCGCATGGAGCAAGTGGCGAACCTCGATGCCCAGATGGATGCGAATCTGTACCAAGGCACGTACCAGGAGCTGACTGGCCTGCTGGACCCGATGGTGCTGAACAAGACCATCACCGGCGAGAAGCGTGCAGCCCTCATCAACAAGTACCTTGACAAGTCGTACAAGAACGAGATGAGCTCGCAGTTCTCCGACGCCTTGGTGCGTGGGGACGTGCAGATGCTGTACCGCGCCGGTAAGGGAATTGACGACGGCGTTAAGGCGTTGGAGCAGACTATGTCTCGGCGCGGCATGTCGTCGGATCAGCAGATGCAGACATGGATGACCGTGGGGCGTAACGGCGTTCAGGAAGGTTATAAGAAGGTTGGCGAGTACCTTGGTGTTTCTCTGCGCCAGATGGTGGATAGCAAAGATGGTACGGTGCTCCCGCAGCATGCGGCTGTCTTCCGGTCTATCAATGCATCCATTCGGGCTGCAGAGGCGGAGGGGCTGACCAACACCCGAGTGAATGTCCTGTCTGGCCTCGGGGAAGCGGACCGCATGTTCGCTGAGCAAATCTTCCGACGGGTAGACCAAGGCGCCAGCCTTGACGAGGCCACACAGGCGGCTAAGAAGGTGCAAGCCGACGATGCAGCCCTGAGCGGCAGCGCCCGTGCCGCGCGTGCCTCTAACTCGTCCCAGGCCGTAGGGAAGGCCATTGATGCCATTGAACCCCGTGGGCTACTGGCCACGGGGTGGGACCACGTGAAAGCTGCATTTGGTAGTCAGAACGCTGCAAGCGATCTGGCCCTTCGCCCGATGAGCACCATCGGGTCGCGGGACGGTTGGTTCAGTGACAGCCCCACAGTGCACTTCTATACCGAGCAAAGCCGTGAGGCAGTCCGGCAAGAGGCGGACAACGTGTTGCTGTTGCGTCCTAGCGCCACCGCGGATGAGGTGCTGACGGTGGCTAAGGCCAACGTGGCGGCCCGGACAATTAGCACGAGCCAAGGCCCGCTCATCATGCCGCGCAATGTGAACCTGCTAACGACGTTTGGAGTAGGTCCGGGCAACCAGGCCGCTATTGGCACAGCTATCGACGGTATGCTCAAGGGCACGGTTGAGAATAGCCGGTGGCAGTTAGCGTTCAGCCAAGGTCGTCTATTTGCCCAGGAGTTCGACAAAGACGGTCAGCGTGTAGGCACTGGGATGTTCATCGGGGCAGACCAGATTAAGGCCCGCATTGCGGAAGATACTAACAAAGAAACTGTAGCGGCGAATGAGCGGTTTGGCTCTGGCAAAGTTGTGCAGGTTGACGGGCTTACGCTCCGATACGGCGGCATTAACCGGGCAGGGGTACAGAACGACTGGATGCTGGGCTTCCGGGACAACCTCGTAAAGAACGAAGGGGTTCGGAGCACACCTTACGATGACCTGTCTGGGAAGATGGTGAACGGTAAGAAGGTGCAGACGGTAGGAGTAGGCGTAAGCTCGCACAATCCGAACTTCCCCGTGCCTGGCCCCGATGGTAAGATCACCTCTGAGCAAGCTACGGGGTCGTTCGCCGAGGCGTCGGACTCTGCTGCTATTGCAGGTATTAAAGTCGCACGGCGGGTAGATGTCGATAACAAGGCAGGGTTCATGCTGATGGCCGAATTGGCCTATCAGTCTGGTAATAACTTTGCCTTCCAAAAGAACGCCACTGGCGACCAGTACCGTGTGTTCATCCGTGCAGTGCGTGAAGGGGACCTCCCCGCGGCACAAGCTGCCCTGAAGGATACCGCTGCGTACCGGATGAGTCAACCGACTCGTCAGAAGAGCTATATGGACTTGCTCGGGCAAGCCATGTATAACCCGCGCCGGACTCCCGGTGCTGATGCATCAATGCCTGAGTAACTAAAGAAAGGAATCCAATGGCAGATACCTCTGCAACCCTGATTAGTGGTCCGTACGGCTCCGAGCGCGTCCCCGTGCCCGGAGTTACCGATCCGGCCTCGCCGATCACCGGGGACGCGCTCCCGGACGGGCAGCGGGTTCCTTTGAATGACCTGACCGTCCGTAACGACGCCGGGTTCCAACAGGCTAGGGACGCCCGCACACAGCGGGAGTTCCAGCCTGATAGCTCAATTCTCGAAGGCATTGGAGCTGCGGTTAGCTCGTGGGATACTACGAGACTTATCAAGCGCCTAGGGCGGCCGAGCTTTGATGAGGACACCCCGATCAACGCATTCGAGTACCTGAATGAAGTACCTATGCAGTTGACCGAGGACGAGCGGGAGTACTTCCTTGACGTTGCCCATGGCAACAAATCAGCGGAGTACGCGCTTGACCAGATAAAGGACCGCCGCACGGCATCCCGCGTCGTGGGGGACCACCCCATCGCTGGCCTCGGCGCCTCCTTCCTCGACCCGCTGTGGCTCGTCGTCCCGCCTGCGGTACGGCTAGGGAAGGTCAGCCCCGTAGCAGGCCGGGCAATGTCCGCTGCGGCTTCTGCAGGTATTGCGGGTGCGGTTACTGCCTCTGGGGAGGGCCCAGTGTCTGACTCCGAGATCACCCTGAGTATGGTGATGAATGGTGCTCTAGGGGGTGCGCTTTACCGAGAGGGTAAGCTTGTGCCAGCTGACCCAGAGTTTCCCCAGGTAAAAATCGACCAGGCTATCAAAGACGTGACCACTGCACCGACCAAGCCGCATTACAAGTTAGTCGATGGGGAACCTGTCGAAATGCCCCGGGAGCTGGAGGCCGGTGTGGTGAACACCGACCAAGCCACGGTGGTTAGTGCTGTAGACAAGGCAATTTCAATGGATGCGAAGTCTCGCGGCCTGGGTGCGAAGCTACAATGGAACATGCATAAGACTATGAGCGGGTACGGTGACGTTGGCCGTAAGGTGGCGGACCTCCTGTACGACAACAACTCCGATCTTAGTCTGACAAGTGTCGAAGCTCACCGGGAAGCCATTATGTCTGAACTGCGCAGTCCGCAGTACCAGTACGAGGACCTTTTGCGACAGGCCATGAAAGAGGATGGGTTCGGTCTGTCCAAGATGGTAAATCCGTTGACGAGCCGCGATGCGTACGCAGCGCAGGCTCGTATCGAAAGGGAAGTGCAGCGGGAACTGTTCCGCCGTGAGCAGCTGACTCGGGAGGGTCAGAACAACTTGAGTATGAGCCCGGACGTTGTACCGCCACGTATTACCAAGATGGCCGATGCGCTTGACGCATTGCACCAGAAGGCCCTGACGGAGCTTAAGTCTGGGGGCGTTGCTGGTGCAGAAGACCTCGACGTTAAGCCTGGCTACCTCAGTCGTAAGTGGAGTAGTCTGGCAATGGACCAAGCCATGGACCGTATGGTGGCACGCGGCATTACTCGCGAAGCTGCCCAGTCCAAGCTGTACGGTCTTGTTAGTCTGAGCTTGCGCCGTGGGAACGCTCTGGATAAGAAGCTCTCTGACCAAATCGGGAAGGCAATTGTGGACCGCACGCTGCGCAAGGGGTACTTTGAGGACGCAGTATTCACGACGCCTGCAGGGGAGGGGCAACTCAAAGAGATGCGGGATATCCTCAAGGACGGGGGTATGAGCCATCAGGATATCGAGCGAGCTTTGGATGTGTTGCGTATTCAATCAGATGATGCAGGCAAATCCGGTTTCCTAAAGCACCGTATGGACTTAGACTATAAGGCCACCATGCGCTTTGGGGATGAGGACCTTAGCATCATGGACTTGATCGACAGCCGGGTAAACACCATTGTGGACCAGTACGTCTCCCAGGTCAGTACCCAAGCAGCGTTCGCTCGTAAGGGCCTAGTGAAGCGCTCCGACATCGAGGCGATGCGGGAAGAGCTGTTGCACAATGTCCCTGTTGAAAAGCGGGCGGCCGCAAAGGACCTGTTTGATAACACCATAGCGCACTTTCGAGGTGACCCAAACGGTGCGAAGATTAACGAGAACTTCCGACTGATGCAATCATATGGGCGGAGTATCACGTTGGCATGGTCTGGCCTATGGCAGCTCACCGAGTTCGCAACCGCCATGGGCGAGTACGGGCTTCTGAAATCGCTGAAGTACGCGGCACAGGAAATCCCGGGATTCAAAGCGCTAATGAAGCCAACAAAAGAAGACGCGCGTTCTTTGAATAACGTCCTAGCTGAGCATTCGTCAGCAAGCCTTAGAATGCGGCCTTACCTCTCCAAGTTCGAGGATGGGTATGAAATGGATATGAGCAGCGCGCTGCAACTATCCGCACAAACTACAGGCCAAATGGTCCCGTACGCAAATGCGATGAGGTATGTACACCATAAGCAGGCCGCTATTGTTGGGAATCTGATTCTTGATCGCCTTGATCTAGCTGCAAAAGGAAACTTAAAGGCGCGTGAGGCACTCGCAAAGTATGGGTTAGAAGCTCCCGTAATGGACAAACTGGCGAATGAAATCAAGACCCACGGGTACGATGTTGACGCCTGGGATGATAAAGTTTGGGAAGCCACGCGCCCTGCTTTTGCGAAGATGATGGATGCGTCCGTTCTTCGTGGTCGCCTTGGGGATATGCCTGAGTTTGCAGCATTTGACCCGGTGGGTAAATTCGTATTCACGTACCGCACATTCGTCTTGACCGCCCATAATAAGGTGCTGGCCGGGATGTTAGAGCGTAACGGTGCTGGTGCCGTCGGCCTCGTGCTGATGTACCAACTACCGTTAAGCTTGGCCGCTGTGCAGGCTCAGTCCGTAGTTATGGGCAACGGCCCCCTTCAACCTTCAGAACTCACCAAGAAAGCCCTCGGGCAGATGGGTGGTCTGGGGATGTTTAGTGAACCATTGAAGTGGGCAACCGGCGAATCGAATTCTGTAGGGGCACCTGCCTTCATTCCAGTCGATCGAGGTATTAGGCTGTTTCAAGCTGGAGCACAGCTCGACCCGCAGCAGGGCGCAAGCACTGCAATCTCTATGATCCCTGTTGTTTCAGCGGTGCCTTTCCTAAAGGGCATGGCAAATCAAATTAAGGAGTAAACAGTGGCAAATAGCTACCAGCGTGCCACCTCCGATGGCACGATGACTTTCATCGATATCAGTATCGATTATTTGGATCGGTCTGAAATTTCGGTGTACTTCGATGACATCATCACGACCGCATGGTCGTGGTCTGGCACGGAGGACAAGCGCATCTTGTTCTCGCCCGCCGTGCCTAATGGTACGGTGGTAGAGGTTCGGCGGCTTACTGACGCGTCGCAGCTTCGACACGAATTCTCGACTGGCGCAGCCTTCACGGCTAAGACGCTTGACGAGGACTTGAAGCAGGCGCTGCACATGGCCCAGGAGGCCAGCGAGGCAAACCTCGTTGGTGACTTCTTCACGGACATCAACATGCACGGCTTCCGTGTGTACAACGTGGGTACTGCGGTGGATGACACCGACGTGCTCACGTTGGGTCAGGCGCGTGCGGACTCGACTACGGCGGTTGCTGCGGCAGATGCCGCTAGCGCCGCTGCTGCCGCAGCTGCTGCGTCTGCCGCTAACGCGGCCGCAACCGCCACGGTCCTAGTGAATGGCCTGAAGGCGGATCTGCTCGACCCGGTGACAACCACCGAGGGTGCCGGTATGGTAGGGTTCAACTGGAACACGAACTATACGGACCCCCAAACCATTGGTGGGGCTCTCCGTGTGATCCGGAACATCCGCAGCTTTGGCAACTTTGCCGGGGATGGGACTACGGACGACGGTGCCGTATGGGCGGCCGCTGCTGCATCTGGCGCTAGTGTTATTGACGCACGAGGCGTGCACTCCAAGTGCCTCTCGACCATCAATATCCAGACAGGTCAAACATGGCTGTTGAGTGGGGCGCATATCCGAATTGTGGGCAGTACGTTCCGGTTGTTTTCCGCCGTATCGGTAAGTGACTGGAACCTCGTTGGGCCCTTTAAGGTCACGGGCGACCTGGTGACAAACCCCGGTGAGAGCGTTACTTCCGCTGCCGTGTACGTTGAAGACTGCCGGCGCTTCCGGGTTATTGAGCCTACCGGCGTTAGTATCCGCGGTGCAGTTATTGATAGTCGCCCAGGCGGTAGCATTGTGCCCCGGGCCGAGCACGGTATCTTCTCACAGCCCCGCGGTAATGGGTGCGTGTGGGGTTACAGGGATACTGCAGGAGCAGGCGCAGAGTACTGTACCATCCTGGCCCCGCACTTTGAGAATATGTCCGCAGCCGGGATACAAACCGCAGCGGGTAATATTACCGTGATAGGTGGTCAGCTCGTCGATAACTATGATGGCTTGCGCCTACGTAATGGTTCGAATAACGCGCATGGTATTATATCAGGCGTTAACATTAACCATAACACGAACTACGCCCTGCATGCACTGAGCGTGACTAACGGTGAGACTATCATCGGATGTCATTTCTACGGTAATGGCACGTCTGGCCAGGGGCCGATCTTCCTGGAGGATTCCAAGAAGATCGTTATCAGTGGTGGGGTGGTGGATTGCTGGGTGTACAACGATTCCGGCGCAAACAGCGGCACGAACTACCTGCGGGAGAACTTCTGCCCCGGTGACTACCTGGGTGTTAATATCACCAACGTCGTAGCCGGTAAGGAGCAGCTCCGTGTAATTGGTAACTACGGTCCGGGGGTTCTGTACTCCGGGCTGACTATCAATACCCCTGGGACCGCTTGGTGTCTTACGGAACGCGTAACGGCGTCTGCTGCACTCACGTCCGGCACGCTCACTAACCTCACGTTCTCGGCTGCGACCGGGGGCGATAGGCTGACGTTGTACGCTGGTGGGGAGTTCACAGTTGCGGCGGGTGAGGGCGGTTGGTACGAGTTCGAGGGGAATCAAATCTTCTCAGCATCTACCATCACAAACACTTCGTCTTATCTGGAGGTGCAGGTAAAGCCTGCCGCTGGTGCGTACGCCGCTGTGGATGTATTCATACCGCCGCAGATGTTCACCGGAGGTGGTGGGGTGGTAAACATCCCGCACAAGAGCGTGTTCCACTTGGCAGCAGGTGACAAGGTACGCCTCATGGGCAGTATCACAGGTACGGGCACTATCACCCACGGTCGAACCTCGTGGAGGTGCTGGGCAACTCTTAAGCGAGTGGCTTAATAGGAGGTAATATGGCGGCAACCCTGAAGGAGCTTCAGGAGCTGCACCGCATCGTGGCGCAGTCCCTAACGACGCGTATCAGTCAAGATATGGAAGAAAAACTTCCGACTGATGCTGCGACGTTGGGGGCGGCTATCAAGTTCCTCAAGGACAACAGCGTTTCGGCCGATCCGGCCGATGCGGACGACCTTGACGCACTGCGGGACAAGCTCACGAAGCAAATGCAAGAACGACGGGCGAAGGGCGCATCAGCCGTTGCCTCGGCGAATACTGATCTGATGCAATAAGGAGGACCAATGGACATTCGCATGCGTTTCGCTGCGGTGGCGTTGCTGGCTGAGCAGTACGAGAGCTTCCGAGACTTCGCCGAAGACGGTATGAGGTACTTGGGGTTTGACCTGACGGACATGCAAGCGGACATCGCAGAGTTCATGCAGAGTGGTCCACGTCTCCGCATGGTGATGGCGCAGCGTGGCGAGGCTAAGACTACCCTCGCTGCGCTGTACGCCGTTTGGCGGATCATACACCGCCCGAGCACTCGTGTGCTCATTATCTCGGCAGGCGAGGATAACTCGAATGCTACGGCCACGTTAATCGTGCGCCTCATCATGACGTGGGACATTCTCGAATGCCTGCGCCCTGATCGTACCGCTGGTGACCGCACCAGCACTGAAGCATTCGACGTGCATTTCAGCCTTAAGGGGCTGGACCGCTCGCCTAGCATTGCATGCGCGGGCATCACCTCGAACCTTCCCGGTCGCCGGGCTGACTTGCTCATCCCTGACGATATCGAATCGACTAAGAACGGCCTAAGCGCCACCCAACGTGCACAGCTCTTGCACCTCTCCAAAGAGTTCTCGTCCATCTGTACCCACGGTGACATCTTGTACCTCGGTACGCCCCAGTCTAAGGACTCGATTTACAACACCCTCCAGGGTCGCGGTTTCGAAATCCGTATCTGGCCTGGTCGCTACCCTGGTATCCGTATCGACGCGAAGACCGGCGAACAGCAGGATGAGGTGGAGCTGTATGGTGGCCGCTTAGCTCCGTTCGTCCTGAACAAGATGCTGGCTGACCCATCACTTCGTGTGGGTGGCGGGCTGGATGGTTCCCGGGGACAAGCGGCGGACCCTCAGCGATACACTGATGCCGATCTGATCGAGAAGGAGCTGGACAAGGGCCCAGAGGACTTCCAACTGCAGTACATGCTGGACACCTCCCTGGTGGACGCCATGCGGCAGCAGCTGCGCCTCTCTGACCTGATCGTTGCGAACTTCGCCCCCGACCTCCTCCCGGAGGTCATTGGCTGGCAGGCTGCAGCCAAGTACGAGGTAGAGCTTGGTCCGGACTTTCCGATCCCTATGGCTAAGATGTACTACGCCCCTCCGGCCGAGTGCAACTTCGTCGCCCCTAAAGACGTGTTCATGTTCATCGACCCTGCGGGCGGTGGTGGAGACGAGCTTGCAGCGGGCGCTGCGTGTGCCGTTGGCCCGTACATACACGTCCTCGACGTGCTGGGCCTGAAGGGTGGACTGAACGACGCGAATGAGAAGGAAATCATCGAATTCGTGCGCCGTAACAAGGTGTCCCGAATTAAGTGTGAGTCCAACATGGGCCACGGCTTGTTCGAGATTAACCTCCGGGCTGTGTTCAATACACACGACGACGCTGCCGATCTGCGCCATATGGCCCAGTGCATTACTGGCGAGTACAGCACTGGGCAGAAAGAGAAGCGCATTATTGACTCTCTGGTGTCCGCTATGCAGCGGCACCGTGTGGTAATGCACCGCCAGGTGTTTGAGTCCGATAAGAGACATGGACTTCAACACGGGCACGAATCCCGTGCTGGGTTCAGCCTGTGGTATCAGCTAGCGAACATCACAACCGACCGTGGCTCGCTGCCCCACGACGACCGCCTGGAAGCAATTGCAGGGGCCGTACGTGAGTTCAAGCATGTTCTAGACCAAGACGCCAAGAAAGCTGCCCAGCAGCGCAAGGCGACAGAACTCAAGACATTCCTGCACGACCCGATGGGGTACGGCAACCCATCAACCCTCGGAGGCACCGGCACACGCCGCGTACTCGAATCTCGGCATAAGAAGCGCCGTTAAGGAGTTCTCAATTGGAAAAGCACACGAGTTCCGTGGCGTACGCTGCTGGCTGGCTCACTGCCTTCTTCGGCGGGGTCACCTTGGAAAAGTTTGCAGTGATGGTTGGTATCGCCACCTCGATAGGCACGTTCGTAGTGAACTGGTACTACGCTCGCAAGAAGGCAGACCGTAATGAGTACTAAGCAAAAGTACATTGCCGCGGTCCTGTCGCTCTCACTGTCAGGGCTTGCGTTCCTCACCGCATCCGAAGGGTCCAAGAATACCGTGTACTTGGACCCTGTTGGTATCCCGACCGTTTGCGTCGGGCACACAGGCCCGGAGGTTACGCTAGGCCAGACGTACAGCGACGACGTATGTCAAGACCTACTGCGGAACGACACCAGAGTGGCGCAAGCGGCTGTGGGTCGCCTCGTTAAGGTCAAGATTACCCAGGCTCAGTACGATGCCCTGGTTTCGTGGACGTTCAATCTCGGCGAGGGTAATCTTGCGAGTAGCACCATGCTTAAGCGGATAAACGCTGGGGAATGTCAGAAAGCAGGCGCGGAGATGCGCCGCTGGAATCGTGCTAAGGGACGTGTGCTCCCTGGGCTGACAACTCGCCGAAATGCTGAATCTACTATGTGGGTTAGTGGATGCTAAGTACCCGCAAGCTTCAATACTGGTGGCGCGGGTTCAATGACGCTATGTTTAATGGGGAGCTTCGGCCCTTGAAGATTAAGCTTGAGATGCCGTCCGAGCCTAATTGGATTGGGGAGTACAATACTGGGCGCGAGATTATTATCAGTCCGCACCAGTCAGAAGATGATGCCATGGCTACATTACTGCACGAGATGATCCATCAGTGGCAGGATGAGAATAACCTCAATCTAGGTCACGGCAACACCTTCTCGAAATGGAGGAAGCTATGTCGATTGCGTACCGGCTTGCTGGTCTAATCTTAGCACTTACGTGCATGGTCCTCTGCGGCGTCTACATCGGACATCTGCGTGTTGAACTCCAGGCCGCCCAGGAAGCCACTAAAATGGCTCAGGCGGCTTTAAAGAAGACTCAGGCTACGCTGACCCTTCGGGAGAAGCAGCGTGCAGCCAGCGCCCGGGAATCGGCCTCCGCGAGGGCTTCCCTGAACGCAGCCACCGCTTCGAACCAACCCTGGGCACAAACCCCAGTCCCACAGGAGGTGCAAGATGCGCTGTGCGCTCACCTTGACTGCAGCGCTGGTCCTGACGGGCTGCGCAACCCCATCCCAAACGACAGTCCCTGAATCCCTGCTACAGCCCTGCCAGCGCCCCTCTGTGGACGTTCGGCGACAAGGCGGCATGGCCCAGGGACTGCTCGACTACGATGCGGCTCTGAAGAGCTGCAACGACGATAAAGCGGCCATTCGGTCGCACCTAGCCTCTTAAGGCATTACGAAAGGAAACACCATGACCTACGCCACTGGCACTGCCACTATTGCTGAGTCCGTCACCCTGCATGACGCCTGCCTGAACCTGACCATTGCCCTGCGTCAGATCAAGCAAGGCGACGCGGCTTCGACGGCTACCAGCACCGGCCGCTTCACCGCCGCCCAGATCGACGCGCTCGTCACTGCTGTGTCGAACGCTATCACCGCCGTAAACTCCTAATTCAGAATGAGCATCGAGCAAGTGCTGGGCGTGACCGTAGGGTCAGGCCCCGCTTTCTCGGTTGCGCGATTACCCTCCGCTGCCGGGTCTACGAATGCCACCGTTGTCAAAGCGACTCCAGGTAAAGTATTCCGAATCTCGGGCGTGAGTACCGCGCTAGCCGTGAAGTATCTGAAGCTGTACAACAAAGCCTCGGCACCCACGGTTGGGACGGATATCCCTGCGATGACCATTGCCCTACCAATTACCGCCCCGTTCGCACATGAGCTAACGCATTATGGCCTGCTGTTCCCGGCCGGTATTGCGTATGCCTTTACCACTAATGCCGCCGACTCCGATGTCATGGGTATTGGGGCAGGGGATGTGTTGGGCTTCAATATGTTATACCTCTGAGCCATGGCGCTCTCAGCATTTCACTTAACTCGTGGCGGTTTAGCTGCCCCGAGCCTGGATGTACTGTCTGACCTCCCAAGGGAGCTTATCACCGGAACCGGTGTCGTCCCTAAGCCACGTATGCGTGTGGACGTTGGGCAGACCGCATTCTTCGAAGGTCGCCAGTTCCGCACGTTCCACGAACTGAATATCGCGAGCAGCACTAGCCTGTTCGGCCGCTTTATAACTACCACAGATGTTATTGTGGTAAAGCGGGAGATAGTCGTGGTACAGGGGAACCTACGCTTCGCCTTAAGCCAGGGTGGTACGCCAAGTGGTACCTGGACAGCCAAGACTGTGTTCCCATTGAATACAATGTCTGAGCGGCCCGCGCCTGAGTACACCGTGCAGAGCCAAGCCTCTTTTGGCGGTTCCCTCACGGGCCAGACCGAGCTGGACCTAGTTATCCTAGAGACTGGCACCAACCAAGCAGTATCCGTTACTAACGTCGCAGATGAGGTAGGACTCGCTGCAGGCACGTACTACGTTGAGATAAGGAACACCGGGGCGACTGCTCTGCGTGGCCTATACACTGTCGTTTGGGAAGAACGACAGCCCGCTAGCAGTACCATCACATAAGGAGAGAACAACATGGCAAGTATTGACATGGCCTATATTAGTAGGCTTCGAAGCGAAACCCGACACGTAGGGACGTCAATCTTTATCCGACTGTACGACGGATCGATTCTGGTGGACGAGTTTGAATGTCGCAACGTATCTGCAGGATTCTCCAGCCACGACCTGGCCTCCCTCGTAGAGCAGCAGCGTCAGCGTGTGGCGATGAATCTCCTCAGTGCCGACAGTGACACCGGAGCGGTTAATGCGAGCTTCGGTGTGCCGTGTCTGCTCGCAACTGACGGGAACTCGCTCTCAGCGGAGGCTGGTGCCCCCGTGAACCCCATGGCCTCGTTCACTGCGCCGCAGACGGATGTCACGTGGATTCCGCACGCTCTGGCCCTTACCGAGCGCCGTATGCGCTGGGTGGCTAATCCTGCCTTCTCCGGTCATACCATTGCTCAGCGCATTGCAGCCCTGCCCACGTGGGTGCCTACTACGCAAGCGAACTGCCTGGTCTTCCAGGAAGGTACTAACAGTATCTCGATATACGTTGCTGCGGGACAATCACCCCAAGCTGCTGCTGCCTCGGCTCTGGCTGATCTGGACACCTATCTGAGTATTGTGCGGGCGTACGGCAAGTTCCAGGTGATCTACCTGATGACTGCTATGCCTCGCGGTATCGGCTCAGGCGTTGTCGATCTGGCCGCCGCCTCGGTCCGTAACCTGGCGCATAACATCTACAATGATGGTGTTCGTCAGCGCTGTGCTAGCCAACAGGGCCTGATCCTCTGTGACGCCTGGGCTACGGTTGTTGACCCCACGTCGCTGAACATGCTGCCCAAGGCGAACTACATGCGTGCGGATAACCTGCACTGCACCCAACTGGGCGCCCGTGCTGTCGGTACCATGATGGCCTCTGTGTTCAACTCGCGCCGCCTGCCGAACAGTGCAAAGCAGCCTACGAGCAACCTGTCTCGCGCTGTTGGCGCTGGCTCGCTGTTCATGAACTCGAATCCGCTGATGCTGGGGACTCCCTCGGCGGCAGGCGTGTCGGGTGGTACGGGCGTGTGCGCTCCGCAGACTCGGGTTGTCACCCAGGGCACCATCACGTCTTCCGTGGCCTCTGTGGTCGCTGCTGCTGACGGTATCGGGAATGCGAATCGCGTGGTTGTCTCTGGCGCAAGCGCCGGTAGCTCCGTGTTCATCGGGTGCAACGCCACGGAATCCCAGCAGTACTACACCGCTGCGGACTTCCTGGAATGCATGGCGAACCTGCGGGCCACTGGTATGTCGAATGTCCAAGGGATTGAGCTGCACGTTACTGGCGTGTTCGGTGCACAGAACCGGGACGTGGCAGGGTTCTTCTCGCAGTCCAGTATCACGACGGATGCCTCGAAGTTCGACCAGTCCGATATTATCGTTCCGTACACGATGTTCGGTCCGACCTGGGCTACGGTTGACGGTGCTGCTGGTGCCCTGCTGCAAGGGTATGTGAAGGTTCTGTTCTTCGCTGGCGGAGCCGGTACCTTTGAAGTGTCTCGTCTCGGATTCGTGAATCAGGGACAGAGTATGCAGATGTACTAAGGAAGGTGGAGGTTTGGAGGCGGGTTCTATAGGCACTCAAATTTGATGTGCTCATGCGAGCCTGTCTCCGACCCGCAACGCGCTCCCCTTCCCCCGTGTACCCTCCCGGCCGCGCGGTGTAGGAAGGGCAGGGGTGGCACCCCGAATCGTTTAAACGGCCTCAGACGCTCTGAATGCCGTTCAGGCTACCCTGGGCAGGGTCAGCCCTCGTTCAGCGCTCCAGCGGCCTTTTAGAGGCCTTGCTGGGCCTTCCGGGGATAGATGCGGATCGTGCCAGTCAGCACATCGTGGTAAGCACACCATTCGAGGTGCTGCTCCTGAGCGTGCTCAGCGCAGGTTGCCAGGATCTCGAACTCTCCGGCTTCGCTATCGATGATGATGTAGGTCTTCATGGCAGTTCCTTTGTTTCGATGGTTCTAGTATCGGTCAGTGCAGAGCAGATGTCAAGGACTTCTTTGAGAGTTCTTTCACATCATTGTGTAGACTCCTCAACCCTCGGCCTTCGGCCTCGTGTCTCGTCGTCTTGATGGGTGTGCTTGGCGGGTATCTATCTCTTTTGCCTGCTAACTCTGCGATCCTTCTCAGTGCTTCTTCAGCAGTCTCTGCCACCAGCTCAGCGGCTTGGTACTCCGCTTCGGTGCTGGTTGCATCCAGGTTCCTTTGTGTTCTATGACTGTCAGTCCATGCAGTGCAGTGTTTGCTTCTGCTTCGCTTCTCAGATCCTTACGTTGCATGCTGTGCTCCTGTTCAATGCCTGTAGTCTCTCACTTCTTATGCTTCATGTCTAGCAACTTCTTGGCAGCTCTCTTCTGTCTCTCCTGTTCCTTCTTTCTTCTTGCACTCCAGTCTACGTATCCTTTGATGTTCTTACGTGTAGTACCTGGTTCCTTCTGTCCATGCATGCTTAGCTCTCCTTTCAGGTCCGCACCATTATAGGTGCGACACTCTACTTCGATCCTGTCCTTCTGTACAGTCTCTTCGTTCCGTTCAGGGAGCTTCTTAATGCAGAGTTGCACTGAATGCATGCAAGTGCTTGACTTGCCCTATGTTCATGTTACAGTAACGGTACATCAACTAAGGGAGGTCAAAGATGTCAGTTAGCGTTGAGCAAGCAGCGAGAGGTGAGGACCATGGCGCAGCTAAGCTCACATGGGATGTTGTCCGTGCTATCCGAGCTAAGTTCAAGGCTAGGTGTAAGATGAATGGTGTGCTTGCACTTGCGGCTGAGTACAACGTGAATCGGGTGACCATCGTACGTGTGCTGCAGTGCATTACATGGGTTGAGCCTGGAGCTACACCGTACACACCAGAACCTAGGAAGAGACGGATCAAACAAGACCCTAATAAGATTAGGGAAATAGCTACCGCTGAGCAGGTTCAGTTCATCAGGGAGAACAAGACAACTCCAACGCATACGATGGCTAGGATGATGCACCTTGAGCCTACAACAGTGGCTCGCATCAAGTACCAATCAAAGATGTAACAGTTCAAGATAGCAGTTGACTTCCTGACTTCGTTGATCTACAGTTCATCCATCGGTTAGCGATTCAGTGGGTGAGAACAGCAGGGTGATGCCTGGTTACCACAACGAATAGATGATCGAAGGTACTTGACAGAAGCTGTGCTTTGTGTTCAAGTACTGACCAAGCCGAAAGGCCAGCAGGTTGCAAGCCCTGCACTCGCAGACCGAATCGAATGCAGAAAAGCACTTGACAAGGTAAGCAAACAGGTTCAGAATACGAACCAAGCGCTGAGAAAGACAGCGCAGTACAGATGGAAACGGGCTCTACCACAGTGAGCCAGGGCGTCAAGGTGCAGCCCGCATAAGAAAGCACCGAGCGGGCGTACCCGTTCCTGAGCAGTGTCAGGAGAAGAACGCAGGGCGGAAGTCTGAGGCATACGGCAATTGTCGATAGCGCAGCAGCCCTTGATAGCGCAGGCTTAACCGCCTGCATCCTTTTGGCCTTGGCGTCTTGATCTATGCGAGACGTTAACCCTGGCAGGTTATGATGGGACGGTGCCAGCCGTCGCAGACCAAGGCCAAAAGGATGCACGAAGCGCAACACGCACGAGGAACCAGACACGGAGGCTCCGTGAAACAGGCCGCAAGGCGGCGCTGTGAGGGACGGGAGGCGCTAGAGCTGAAACTACTCTGCGTCGTACCGCTACGTGCATCACCAATTAAGGAATTAATATGATGACCCACTTTGAAGTTATTGAGTTGGAAGGTAAGCGATACTTAGCATTGGTAGATACCTCTAACTATAACTACTGGACAGGGTTCCACCGTATTGTGAAGGAACTATCATGAGCCGCTTGGAATTCTGGAGCACGTCAGAAGGCGTGCACATTGTGGAAATCTGTACCGACGGAACTGTCCGTCAAGTCGGCATACTCTGGAGCGCAGCATGAGCCATCAAACGAAACGTGAACGGAAGTACGCAGCATCGTACCGCGCTGCCCGTATCTCTGCCTTGAATGAAATGCAGGATAGGGGAGGCAATGATGCCATCGGCGCCCGGCAAGCCAAGGCTAAGATGAACGACACCTGGACGAAGCGAACCAGCCGGAACGTCACCGGGTTCCACAAACCGCCGAAGGTGCAAGCATGAAACGTGTACTGCAGTGGATCGCTGAGCGCGCTGTATCTGCCGCCCTTATCGCAACTGTGATGTCGGCGTTCTACACCATCACTCACGGAGGTCTGCAATGAGACGCATATACGGTGTCCTTCAGATCGCGCAGCGGCATCCGCTGCTGTTCCAACGCATGGCGAACAAGCCGAGGTACGCATGAAGAACGACCTGACACCATGGGCACCAATGTACTACATCAGTTTGAGCCACGACGGCGTCGTGCTGCCTGCGCACGAACTGGGAGGCCTGCTGTACTACGCTGTTGAATGCACGTTCGCCTGCATTCGCAACGCAATGCAACGTCGCTAATACAGGAGAGAACATGACTTTTGATCCTACTAAACCCGTCCAGACCCGCGATGGCCGCAAGGCTCGGATCATCTGTGTGGACGCCGCAGGGAAACGGCCGATCGCCGCTTTGATTACTTGCATAGACACTGGCGAGGAGGACCCCGAGGTATTTTTCTCGGACGGTCGCTACTGTGGCCATGATGATGGCGAATCCCGCATTGACCTCATCAACGTACCAGAAGAGGAGACCGAATGACTTTTGATCCGACCAAACCCGTGCAAACCAGAGGCGGACGAAAGGCACGGATCATCTGCACAGATGCCAAAGGCATGCAGCCTATCGTCGCCTTGGTTACGACCAGCGACCCCGATGTGGAGCGCGTCGAGCGCTTTTTCCTGGACGGTAGATGCTACTCCTCCCTTGAGGTCGACAGTCCGCATGACCTCATCAACGTACCGGAAGAGGAGATCCTCAACCTGGCAGTGCATCGCACTAGTGTGAATGGGGTTCTGTTCGCTGCGCCTGTTGGCGGCTACACGGGGCTGCTGGGGCATGTCCGCATCACCGTGGTCGGCGACAAGGTTACCAAGGCGGAGGTACTGCCGTGAAGCACAGAACCCTGGCCGCAGGTGCCCTACTCATGACACACGGGCTTGCTGCGGCCTACGTGGACCCGGATTGGACGCCCACTTGGGACGACGTCGCTGTACTCGCGCACTACCGGGACCGCCCGATGCGCTTGGAGATTGTAGGTTCAGGTCAAGTTATCCTGGACAAGCAGCCGGTCTGGAAAGAGGTGCAGTCCAAGTGTACCGATGAGAAGCACTGCAACGTCAGCGCCAGTAAGTACACCACGTTCGTGTTCACAGCTGTGCCAAACACGGGCGCAGTTTGGAAAGGATGGAGCGGTGGCTGTATTTCTGCTGGCATGGCTCTGACCTGCCGCATCACGAACAGCGATCCGCATAATGTGCTCGCTGTTTTCTCAAACCCATAGGTGTAAGGGGAGACAATGTGTACTGTTAATGCCGAGCAGATCCTAGAGGCTAGCTATGTTGTATTCTGCTGCCTTGTCGTGTGTCTCATTCTGGGCATGCTGGCAACTTTCATTGCCTGCGTGACGGACAGTTATTTCGAATCCAAGGAATGATCGTCTTCGCCCTTCTTGTCATTTTCTTCTATTTCTGCCTGCTGGCATTCCTTGCTTGGCGCGCAGAGAAGTCGCGGCCCTCAAATTCGGAGAAATGAAATGAACACTCAAGAGATTTTCGACAAGGTTGTTCGTCATCTGGCAAGCATGCAGGAACCGAGCGTTAACGCCCTTGAGGTCTGCGCCTACCGCGGCAAGGGCGGCGCCATGTGCGCTGTTGGTTGCCTCATTTCGGATGAGGTCTACGCGAAGTGCGGCAGGGATATTGAAGGGGAAACTATTAGCCTCCCGAGCGTCCAGACGGCGGTCGCGGACTCCCTGGGAAGGGCACTCGGCAAGGATGAAATCCAGATGCTGCGGAACCTTCAGAACCTCCACGACGACGCTGATCTCTGGTGGGATGAGAACGGTCTGAACTTCGCGGGTTGGAAAAGGATCCATAATATTGCCGTCGCATTTAACCTAACCTGCGAAGGCCCTGCCATAACGTGACACGACAGCATTTCATCGCACCCGCCGTGTTTGAGCAACTTCACGCCGCTATTGCGCGTGCTGCCGCCCAGCATGGGGACGATGAGCGCACTGCCCGTGCCTCCCA
>JACCDR012494818.1_pt1 | contig 31253 bp, 26 predicted proteins | sample 7446431 | NCBI WGS metagenome assembly JACCDR01 (sample SAMN15323443, study PRJNA562643) | freshwater metagenome | isolation source: river surface water | place: USA:Blue River Watershed | collected 2017-08-17
AATATGCTCGTGCCAGAATGATGGCAGCCTTGGCTTTTGTAGATGCTGTCATTTTGTTCGACGACCCGACACCTTTGCAGGTAATAGAACAGATAAAACCTGACATTTTGGTCAAAGGCGACGATTACACTGTAGAAAATATCGTTGGCTCAGATTTTGTGTTGCAAAAAGGAGGATGTGTACAAACGATTCCTTTGGTCAAAGGCTTTTCGACGAGTAGTTTGATTGAAAAAATTAAGCAGATGTAAATAGCTATTTTTTTACAACATTACTTGTTTCACTCTCAAAAGACTTTTTCGTACATTCACTCAATGGAATATTGGCAAGAGATAAATAATAAACTAAAGCCTTGGATTGACACCGATTTGAACAAAACGGTGGTTGACCTCTTTGCTGGTTGCGGAGGTTTATCGCTTGGTTTTGAAGCCAATGGATTTAAAACCATTGGTTATGAAATGGACGAAAACGCTTCTAAAACTTATAACAAAAACCTTTTAGGAGCATGTATTACAGGTAAACTAACACCTGAATCCACTTATCCTCAAGCCGATATTGTGATTGGTGGCCCACCTTGTCAACCATTTAGTGTTGGGGGAAAGCAACTTGGGCTACAAGATTCGAGAGATGGATTTCCTATTTTTTTAGCGGCAGTTCGGCAGTTAAATCCCGAAGTTTTTATGTTTGAAAACGTTCGAGGGATGTTATATAAAAATAAATGGTATCTAAAAGAAGTAATAGATGCACTAGAAAAGTTTGGGTATTGTATTGACTATGCACTTTTGAATGCTGTAAACTACGAAGTTCCACAAAACAGGGAGCGTTTTATTGTGATTGGCTCAAAGCAAAAAATCAAATTACCCAATCCAATTTATAGGACTATCACGGCAGGAGATGCGTTAGGTACACTTGCCTTTGAGTTTGATGAAGATTCTAAATTTTTTACAGAATCAATGGATAAATACGTAGCTAATTATGAAAAAGCATCAAAATGTATCAATCCAAGAGATTTATATTTAGATAAACCAGCCCGAACGTTGACTTGCAGAAATCTGGCTGGTGCTACTGGTGATATGCACCGAGTAAAACTGAAAGATGGCAGAAGAAGGAGAATCACCGTTCGAGAAGCGGCGAGGCTTCAAAGTTTTCCTGATTGGTTTGAATTTCAGGGAACAGAAACGCATCAATTTAACCAAATAGGTAATGCTGTTTCACCCAATTTTGCATACCATTTGGCAAAAAACATCAAAGCCCATCTTATGGGTACAGTGACAGTAGAACCTGCAATAGCGGGATTTGAGCAATTAAATTTATTCGAGAATGAAACCGTATCTCAGTTCAGATAGCTCTAAAACGTTCAGCAAAAAGCCCAAAGCCATTCAAGAATTGATTAATACGGCTTTGTATATGCTCGAAATTTTCGGTATTCCAATAGAAGGAACACCTCGAAGATTGGAAAGAATGGCTATTACTTTTTTAGCAAGTGGCAACATAAAATCGCTCGAAGACTTTACCAATGCAAAAGATTTGAATAGTGGATTTTCTTTAAAAACAAGAGATATTATCAACTTTGTAAACGAACATTTCAACGAAAATATCAGCCTTGGTTCTTATGACGACATCAGACGAAAAGATTTAAAACTTCTAACAATTGCTGAAATAGTGTTGCAGTCAAGTCCAAATGCCGCCACTAACGACTCAACTCGTGGCTATTCACTTAATCCAATGTATGCGGTATTGATAAGAAATTTTGGGAAGACTAATTGGGAAAAAGTTGTGAGGGAAAAGCTTGAACAAATTGAACCCTTAAATCAAAAGCTGAAACGAGAAAGAAATCTCACCAAGGTAAATGTCACGCTTCCATCGGGAGGAATTTTAACTTTTTCGGCAGGAGAACATAATCATTTACAAAAAGCGATAATAGAAGAGTTTTTACCGAGATATGGTTTTGGAGCGGAAGTTTTATATGTTGGCGACAGCATAGATAAATTTCTCTACCTTGAGAAAGAAAAGTTAAAAAAGCTCAATTTTTTTGAAATCGCACACGAAGAGTTACCTGATGTGATTGCATATTCTGAACAAAAAAACTGGCTTTATCTGATTGAAGCGGTTCATTCATCGGGACCAATTTCAGAAATACGACTTTTACAACTTCAACAATTGACTAAAGATTGTAAAGCCGCTATCGTTTACGTGACAGCCTTTTTAAATCGAACAAAGTTTAGACAATTTATAGCTGAAATTGCTTGGGAAACAGAAGTTTGGATAGCTGACACACCCGACCATTTGGTACATTTTAATGGAGATAAATTTTTAGGTCCTTACAAAAAATAAACAATATTCAAATTAATCATCAACACAATAAACCCCTAAACAAAAGTGTTTTTTAAAACTTGTAATACAGTTTTTCACCTTCGATTTATATAACAAACAGGGGCATAAATACCTGAAAATAAGCAACTTATAATCTCAAATTCCGCCTTCGTTGGAGTTTTTCTCGGGGTCGCCAAGACCAACGAAACGAGCGTAAGCAACTCGCCAAATATGAATTGAGAACAAAAATAGTACGTTGATTTGTTGCTTACGCATCTCTTGTTGGAGATAACTCCATCAAGGTCATAATTTTACAATTTCACATTAATACTTATTTACAAACGTTAGTTTTTTCAATTTACCTAAAAACAACAAGATATGATGAGTGGTATTTGGTTAATTTCTTTGTTATTTGCTGGTATCGGTATGTTAGTGAGCTGGCAATTGAAAAGTAAATTTAGAGAATATGCGCAAATTGGTTTGGCAAATGGGCTTTCGGGCCGAGAAATTGCAGAACAGATGTTGCGTGATAATGGAATTTACGATGTACGCATTACAGCAGTAGAAGGCGAACTGACCGACCATTATAATCCAAGCGACAAAACCGTCAATTTGAGTCCGGATGTATATTATGGCAGAAGTGCCGCAGCAGCAGCCGTCGCAGCCCACGAATGCGGGCACGCCGTACAACACGCCAAGGCTTATTCGATGCTACAACTACGCAGTGCTATGGTACCCGTGTTGAGCATTGCCAGTAATTTTACTCCCATGTTGCTCATGATTGGGGTCATGGTGCTTTACTCTACAGGCAATAGCCTGTTGCTGAGTATTGGCGTAGCACTTTTTGGTATAGCAACCTTGTTTAGTTTTGTGACACTGCCTGTTGAATTTGATGCCAGCAACCGTGCACTGAAATGGATGGAACAAAGAGGCATGGTGACAAAACGAGAACATGAAATGGCTAAAGATGCCCTCAAATGGGCGGCTCTTACCTACGTTGTAGCAGCGCTTGGAATGCTCGCTCAATTACTGTATTACCTCAATATGCTCTCAGGAAGAAGAGAGGAAGAATAAAAAAGAAAGGCATGGAATTGGAAGGAAACTTATTTTTCTCAATTCCATGCCTTTTTTATTTCCTTAATAGTCGGATAAATACCTCTTCCAATTTGGCAGCCATATTTATTTTGATAGAATAGGCTTCAAGGTTAAGTCCTTTGGCATTAAATTTTGAAATCCAAATTTCTTTAAAACCCAACTTTTGAGCCTCGGCGATGCGTTGCTCAATACGATTGACAGCCCTAATTTCGCCCCCTAAGCCTACTTCTGCCGCAAAACAAATAGTACTCGGAATGCTGATGTCTTCGTAAGAAGAAACAATAGACGTACAAACAGCCAAATCAATGGCGGGGTCTTCTACTTTCAAGCCTCCAGCAATATTTAAAAATACATCTTGATTGCCTAGTCTAAAACCGCCTCGTTTTTCTAATACCGCCAACAACATATTGAGCCTCTTGGCATCGAAGCCCGTCGAGCTTCGTTGTGGTGTACCATAAGTTGCAATGGATACAAGCGACTGTATTTCAATCAATAAAGGACGGTTTCCTTCAAGCATAGCCCCAATCGTAATACCCGAAAAATCTTCTTCACGCTGCGAAATCAATATTTCAGAAGGATTATTTACTTCTCTCAATCCCGACTCAAGCATCTCATAAATACCCAATTCGGAGGTACTACCAAAACGGTTTTTAGTGGTTCGTAATATCCTGTAAGCCAAGTGCCTGTCGCCTTCAAATTGCAAAACGGTATCAACCATGTGTTCGAGCACCTTCGGTCCAGCCAAAGAGCCATCTTTGGTAATATGCCCAATAATAAATACAGGCGTACCCGATTCTTTGGCAAATTTCATCAATTCGGTGGCACATTCTTTCACCTGCGACACACTGCCGGCACCAGCCTCAATAAAAGCCGATTGAAGCGTTTGGATGGAGTCTATGACCAAAATATCAGGCTCAAATTGTTCGATTTGTTTAAAAATATTTTGAGTTGAGGTTTCGGTAAGAATATAACAATTTTCGCTTTTATGAGCCAATCGTTCGGCACGCATTTTAATTTGTTGCTCCGATTCTTCGCCCGATACATACAAGACTTTATGTTGGCGTAAGGTAAGGGCAATTTGCAACATCAAAGTTGATTTCCCGATACCCGGCTCTCCGCCAATCAGCACCAAAGACCCAAGCACAATGCCTCCGCCAAGCACACGATTGAGCTCTTGGTCTTTTGTAATAATCCGTGGTTGTTCTTCATAATTAATTTCATGAATAGCCCTTGGTTTGGCTGCTACTTTCAACGAAGTACTCGTTTTCCAAGAACCTTTTGTCGGCTCTTCTTTTTGCACCAGTTCTTCTACAATGGTATTCCACTCACCACACGACGGACAACGCCCCAGCCATTTGGGCGGTTGATGTCCACAATTTTGACAGAAAAAAGAGGTTTTTATTTTTGCCATAAAATAAATTTAAAATACGTCTGCTCAAAACATAACTAACTGATTGATAAACGAATAGTCAGATATGCGGTAAATTATTGCATTTATTAGTTTGATTAGAATTTTTCTAATAACTCATGACCGTTCACTAAATATTATGAAAAAATGCTTTAGAATCGTATGAGATAAAGCTTTTCTATCGTTATCTTGCCGTTGCTAAGGGCATTTGAATAGTACAGCTTTGCCATACATCGCATAAAATTACCTTATTATGATAGGAATATTGCAAGGTAAACGACAAATCCTTAGTAAAGTTTTAAACCTTGTTGGTACAACAAGCAAGTAGTGGTAAGAGCTAAGTTGGGTGTCTTTAGCCTAACGCATCTTTTACAGCAACAATCTTTAGTACTAAAACTCAATTTCCATTTTAATCTTTTAAAAAATTTCACAATGATGAAGAAAAAACTTAGCACATTACTCGCTTTGCTTTTGATGGTAACATTTGCTTCGAAAGCACAATTGATTGTAGTTGGTTTGAAGGGCGGAGTCAACCTTTCACAATTAAGCCTAGGTTCTGATTTCAGCACAAACGTGCAAGAAAGCTTGAAAACACAAACAGGTTATGTAGCAGGGGTTTATGCCAGAGTAGGAAAATTGTTATTTATCCAACCTGAGCTACTCATTTCTGCCAAAGGGGGTTCTGTTGATGTGTTAAAGTCTGGCACACCTACTTCGGTAAACATTCAATACACCAACATTGATGTACCTGTATTGATTGGCTACAAATTCGGACCGCTTAGAGTAAACGCTGGCCCTATTGCTTCTTTCAACGTAAGTAGTTCAGATGAACTTGCTACGCAATTTGGCAGCATCATTGGGTCGAGTGGCAACAACGTAGGCGATACCTTTAAATCGGCAGCTTGGGGCTATCAAGCTGGGGGTGGTGTCGATATTGGCTCACTTTCATTAGATGTACGCTACGAAGGTAGTTTATCAAACGTAACAGCCTTGAGTGCTACTGGACTTACTTTTAGCCAAAAAGCTAGTGTATGGCAAGTAACTGTAGGATTTAGAATTTTGTAATTGCATAAAAAAAACACCCTCCCGAAAACTTCAGGAGGGTGTGCGTTATTCACCTAACCACTAAAATAGTTCTTTTTATATGTGCTGTTCGCTTATCAGCTACTTATGTTTCTTTTCAAAGTAAGGATTAATACTTCCTTGTGGGTTTAGAGGCTTTCCACTAAATATCTTTATAGTTACCATAAACTAGATTTGTCTTCTAATAAATTCGGCTACTTCAAGCTCGAAATCTTGTCTTCTTCTTCTTGATATTTCAATCCGAGTGCCGTTCATCAATGTTACAAATGGGTCAACTTTGGTTTGGTAAGACATCACAAAGTGCATATTTACCAAATAAGATTTATGAATTCTTACAAAATCATTGGCCAAACACGTTTCGGCAAATTCTTTCAGTGTTTTTGAGAGTAAGACTGTTTTGCCATTGGCAAAATGAAACAACGTATAATTGCTTACCGCTTCGAGATACAATATTTCTGATAGTTCAAATGAGGTTTTCTTTCTATCAATTGCGAGTTGAGCTTGTGCCTTTTTTTGATACTGACCAAAAAGTGGCATATTCATCAGGGTACTTTGCATATTGTTCTTTGGGCTAAGTAATTTATCTGTTTTGATGATACAAAGTAACAACAGCCAACGCAGGATTTTTAGCGTAGATATACCAGTTTTATAAAAACAGGTATTTATACGCTACACTGCGTAATTACGCTTTATGCTTATTTTTCCAGTAAAAATTGGGACTACGGCTCTTTTTTCAATAGAATCTTTTGTAAAAGTGCCAACGGAAGCATACCATTGCTAATGAGTGTATCATGGAACTGCCTGAGAGAGAATGCCTTGCCCATCTGTTTCTGATAGGTTTCTCGGAGAGATAGAATTTGTATTTTTCCAAGTGAATACGACAAATACCCTGGGTCATACGTGCCTCGTAGGGCTTCTTCGTAGGCTAGTTTGGGCGCATAATAGGCATTGTCGATAAAAAATTGCGTACTTTTTGCGACACTCCAACCGTGGGTATGTTGTTGAATAGAAACAATGAGTCGGCATAAACGCAACAACGACTCGGCCAATTGAGCCATGCGGTACTTGGCTCTTACCACGGGTTGTTGTCCTCCAAAACCTTGTTCCCACATCATTTGCTCGGTGTAATGAGCCCAGCCTTCTTTGAAAGCATAACTCCCCAATAGCTTTCTCAGCTTACTCACCTTAGATTTTTTTAGCTGTAAAAACTGCACATAATGCCCCGGATACGCCTCATGAATAGAAATCATTTCGATGGTATAACGATTAAACATCGTGAGCCATTCTGCTTGCTGCTGGGGTGTCCAACGGGCAGATGGCGGCGTAATATAATAGTAAGCTTCGCCTGCTTGGGGCATTTCAAAAGCACCAGGTGTATCCATCGCAGCCGTTGCCCCTAACAAAAAAGGAGGTATAGCCACTACTTTAGCTCGAACTTCTGATGGCACTGTGACGAGTTGTTTTGCTACCACAAATTGCCGAATGGCTTCGCAAGATTGTCGGGTAAAATGTACCAAATCATTGGCAGCAGGGTGTTCCTGTTGGATTTGTCGGAATACCGCTTGAGGCGATAGCTTGGGATTAATCACGTGTGCTGCCTGAGCAAAAGCCTGCTGTTCTTCTCGTAATTTAGTGATGCCTAGGGTCAAAAGCTCTTCGGGGCTAATTGTCAATGCCTCTTGTAGGCGTAACATTGTTCTATATTTTTCTCTTCCTATGGCAAAAGAAGCCTTTGCCTGCTTACGCATTTTATCCCGCAAAAACACCGAAAAGTTTCGTAATACCTTCACCGCAAGCGGATTGAAATACGCTATTTTTTTTTTGAGTTGATGTTTATAGACTTTTGTGCATATAAGAGGTACTTGACGCTCATAGTATTGTGCCATATTTTCAAATGCAGGAATAGCGAGGTTTATTTCTTCCTTGAAATTATGCTCATCACTCATATTCGCTTGTGCTTGAGCCAATAGTCTAGGTATTTGCTGAGTAATCCTTAGCACAGTCTCCGCTCGTTCTTCTAGCGAAGCGTATTTTCGTTTGATATACGGCGTTATATCGACCGCCTGCCAATACACCATTGGGCGTTCGTACAGGTGCAGTTCGTTGTGCTGAAATACCTGATTTTGAAGCTGGTTTTGCAACAGTTGGTAATCAATTTTTCTCTCTTCCGAAAGTTCAAGGCTATCTATTTGTGCGAGTTGTCGTTGTAAAGTGGCTACTTTATCAAGATATATTCGACGGGCATCGGCACTGCAATCGGCCACTTGTCCGTCGTATTCATGTAGCCCTGCCGCCACACCTACTTGTGGCTGTGCCTGTAAATACAGTTGTATAAACGCTTCGGCAAGGGCATCGAATTGCTGATTGGCCTTGTTCCAGCTACAGGCATGAAGCATCAATACACAGCCCAAGCAAATGCTGTAAACACATTTCTGATACATTTTTTTCGTTTTTTGCTGAAAGATACCCTCAGACTTTCCTTTCTCGATTTGAAGACCCGTGATTTCTCACTAATTTTGCAATCTTTATGGCATCAAAACAATTGATGCCATCGACAAGTTTGAATTTTATTACGAATATAGTCGTTATGACTAGATAAACGAACCAAATACAATGCTATCAGAACAAGAAATCCTCCGCCGACAAAAGCGCGAAGAATTGATGCGATTGGGCATAGACCCCTACCCTGCCGAAATGTTTGAGGTAAACGTAACGGCTGCCGACATTCATCAAAATTACGAAAACAATAAGATTGATTACAAAAGCGTAGCAATTGCTGGTCGTTTGATGAGTTTCAGAATCATGGGTAGTGCTTCTTTCGCTGAATTGCAAGATGCGACCGGACGGATTCAATTATATTTCCGTAGAGATGACCTATGCCCTACCGAAGATAAAACGCTTTATAATACCGTTTTCAAAAAATTACTTGATATTGGCGATATTGTAGGCGTGAATGGCTATGTATTTACAACGCAAACGGGCGAAATTTCTATCCACGTAACGGAGTTTAAAATTCTCAATAAATCGTTGCGTCCTTTGCCTATCGTAAAAAGAGATGAGGCTGGAAATGTATATGATGGCTTGACCGACCCCGAAATTCGCTACCGCCAACGGTATGTAGATTTGATTGTGAATCCAGAAATAAGAGAAATTTTCTTGAAACGTTCTCGGATTGTCACAACTATGCGTTCGCTTTTCGACTCGAAAGGTTGGTTAGAAGTAGAAACGCCCATTTTGCAACCGATTCACGGAGGAGCTTCGGCTCGTCCTTTCAAAACACACCACAACACCTTGGATATGCCTTTGTATATGCGTATTGCCAATGAGTTGTACCTCAAACGCCTGATTGTGGGTGGTTTTGATGGGGTGTATGAATTTGGCAAAATGTTCCGTAACGAAGGTATGGACAGAACGCACAATCCAGAATTTACATCTTTGGAGTTTTATGTAGCTTACAAAGACTACAACTGGATGATGAATATTACGGAAGAAATTTTTGAGAAAGTAGCCCTTGCCACCAATGGTAATACCAAAATCAAAGTGGGCGAAAATGAAATTGAGTTTGCCGGCCCATTCGAGCGTTTGACGATTGCTGGTGCAATTGAAAAATACACGGGTGTAAACGTTGAAGGCATGGACGAAGCCACTTTACGTCAGCATTGTCAGCAATGGGGCATTGAGGTAGATGCCAGTATGGGAACAGGTAAATTGATTGACGAAATTTTTGGCGAAAAAGTAGAAGCCAACTTGATTCAACCAACGTTTATCATTGATTATCCTGTAGAAATGTCGCCTTTGACCAAAAAGCACCGCAGCAAACCGGGCTTGGTAGAACGTTTCGAGTTGTTTGTCAACGGCAAAGAAGTAGCCAATGCGTATTCAGAATTGAACGACCCTATCGACCAGCGTGAGCGTTTTGAAGAGCAACTTAAATTAGCAGAAAGAGGTGATGACGAAGCGATGGCGATGGACGAAGATTTCTTGCGTGCTTTAGAATACGGAATGCCACCAACCGCTGGTATTGGTATCGGCATAGACCGCCTAACCATGTTGATGACCAACCAAACGACGATTCAGGAAGTGCTATTTTTCCCGCAGATGCGTCCTGAGAAAAAAGCCGAGGTATCGACCGATGCAGAATACGAAGCACTGGGTGTACCAACAGAATGGATTCCTGTCTTGCAAAAAATGGGCTTCATGACTGTAGCAGCCTTGAAAGAAGCAAACCCCAACAAAGTATTTAATGATTTGGGCGGAATGCGTAAAAAACTCAAGCTCGACATTCCTGTACCAAGTAAAGAAAGCGTATTACAATGGTTTGAATAAGCTTAAAAACAGGAAAACCTCGGTACAAGTACCGAGGTTTTTTTGATGGGGTAAACTTACCTTTAGAATCCTAATTATATAGAAAAATAAATGTTGAAAATCATCGTTTATAGTTCTGTCAATCGAATTCTAGCATCCGAAAAAAACTAGATTTTCTTCACATTTACGGCGTTCAATCCACGTTTACCTTCAGTAACATCAAATGATACTGAATCGTTTTCACGAATCACAGTTGTAGCTAAGCCAGTTACATGCACGAAAATTTCTTCGTTTGATTTGTCATCAATAATGAAACCGAAACCTTTTGATTCGTTGAAAAATTTAACTTTACCAGTTTGCATAAAAAATAAAATAAAAAAATGAAAATAAGAAATCCCAGGCAATAAGGGCTGGGATTCCCTACGGATATATAGTTTAGCTTTTGTCTTGACCCTCGCAGATATAAGAAAATCTCACAAGAACAAGGACGATAAAAGACAAAAACTATCTGATTTTCTTTACATTAACAGCGTTTAAGCCTTTTTTTCCTTCGATTGTATCGAAAGAAACTTTGTCGTCTTGGCGAATCTGAACACCGCCCAAGCCCGTTACGTGAACAAAAACTTCCTGTGCGGTTTTGTCATCTACGATAAAACCAAATCCTTTACTTTCGTTGAAGAATTTTACTGTACCTGTTTGCATGATTAAGATAAAAAATTAGTTAAAAGACTTTTAAGCAAGCCTAGCTTGCGGTGAAATAATAGCTCAATAAATGAATGGATTTAATCTAACAAGTACTTGATAATCAAAGAGAGGCAACGCTAGAGGAGTTTGACGGACTCTTGAAAACTGGTAACTTTGGACTAGGAAATCTGACCATTAAGAACTATCTTTTATCAAATGTAGGCATAATTTTATAGAATCCTAGCTATTCGGATGTTTTTTTTTGAAATTTAAGTAAAAATACCTTGTAAAAAACCAAATATGAGCTTTTGAACAAGTATAAATTAAGTATTTTTAAAATTTTCATACAATTTTACAATCATTTGATTATAAATATTTTATCCACTACCAATTTTGGTAGTTTACCAATATGCTGGCTATAATTGCTGAAAATTCTTCCTTTTTTAATACAAATTATCACAACAGCCAACACAAGCTTTTCAATAGCTAGATAACTAACTCATTTACAAGCTTTTTGTAAAAATACTTTTGTGTAAAAAATTTCTATTTATAATAATTTTATTAAATTTGTTTAGGATTATTCTAAGGGTACAGCTTTGGCGTACTCTTGCACCACCATAAAACCTCATCCATCCAATGCTTAGACTTAAATACTTCGTTGAACAACACGTTTTTGGCGTATGTACTCGGATTGGAGAAAAGTTTGGTATTTCTATCGGAAGTATCAGGCTTTATTTTATTTACACTTCGTTCATCACAATGGGGTCGCCTATTATTTTGTACCTTATTCTTGCGTTTTGGATGAACATTCGTAAATACCTGCGCCAACGCAACCATCCCACTGTTTGGGAATGGTAAGCTACCCATTTTTTGTAGAAGGCAAATCGCTAAACTTTCGCTGTTTTTTGGCAAAATACGCCCACACAATGCTATGAGCATACAACTGCACTGTTTTCTTACGAGCGATTGCCTTCCTCTTGCGATGCCAAGCCCTCAACCGCTTATAAAAACCTCCGTGTGCCTGCACTACTGCCCAGCAATCTCTCCAACCAGTAGCCCACAACAATTGAAGCCCCGCCAGTCCATCGAGGGTAAGTCGCCACAGTATCACCCAAAAAAGTTGGGTTGTAGGAAGGTTTTTGTAGAGCATAGCCAAACCATTTCTAAAATTAAGATATGTTTTAAAAGGATTGGATTTATGCAACGTTCCTCCGCCTACATGATAAATAGTAGCCTCGCCACAATAAAATACCCGATGCCCCGATGCTTGCAAACGCCAGCACAAATCTATCTCTTCCATGTGGGCAAAAAATAGCCCATCGAAACCACCCACTTCCCAAAACGCCGCTGCTCTGATAAACATACAAGCACCTGTGGCCCAAAAAACTTCACGGGTATCGTTGTACTGTCCTTGGTCTTCTTCTACAGTGTCGAATAGGCGGCCACGGCAAAAAGGATAGCCCCATTTATCTAAATATCCTCCTGCTGCACCAGCATATTCAAAATGAGTTTTGCGGTTGAAATCTTTGATTTTGGGCTGGCAAGCGGCTATCTGAGCGTTGCTTTCTAACAATTCAAACATAGGTTCGAGCCAACGAGGCGTAACTTCGATGTCGGAATTTAACAATACATAATACTTAGCCTTTATTTGTGCCAACGCTTCGTTGTAGCCTTGGGCATAGCCCTGGTTTTGAGACAAAGCAATAAGTTGTACCGCAGGAAAATGCGTTTGGACAAAAGCCAGCGATTGGTCGGTTGAGGCATTGTCAGCCACATAAATTTGGGCATTTGACGAGTGAGCTAGTACCGAAGGTAAGAAAGCTTTGAGAAAAGCCAAGCCATTATAATTGAGAATAACAACAGCAACGTTGGTCATATTTCGGATAAAAAAATAAGATATAAGCCCCAAATGAAGGCACAAAGGTAAGCGATTAGTTTGGCTCGGCAGTACTTTTCGCTCGTAGAGATGTGTATATTCGCAATAAAATTGGTAAAAAGTGGGGCTTGTGGCTTCTTTTTTGTCGAAAAAAAAGACAAAAATGCTTAAATTACCTAAACAAAAGTTTTAGCCATCCCAACACTAAACTTCAAACTAAATGTCTAAACAAAGTATTTTTCGTAAAAAAACAATTGGAAACGTTCTAAGTCAGCATGAAGACAATCATGGAGGATTAAGAAAAATCTTAGGCGTAAGAGATCTCACCTCCTTTGGAATCGCTGCTATTATTGGGGCAGGGATTTTCAGTACCATCGGAAGGGCAAGTTATGATGGCGGGCCGGCGGTATCTTTACTTTTTGTATTTGTATCAATCGCTTGTGTTTTTACAGCCCTTTGTTATGCCCAATTTGCCTCTATGGTACCGGTTTCGGGCAGTGCCTACACGTATGCGTATGTATCTTTCGGCGAAATTTTTGCTTGGATTATCGGCTGGGCTTTGATTCTGGAATACGCCGTATCCAATATGGTTGTGGCCATTTCTTGGTCTGAATATTTTGTAGGAATGCTCAAAGGCTTCGGCATCAGCTTTCCTGATTATCTTACCATCGACTACGGCACAGCACACCAAGCCTACCTTGCACTCATGCGTGGCGAAAAGCTCAACGACACCAGTCAAATAGCTGCACAAGCCTACCAACACGCCCCTACCCTTGTGGGTCATATCAAACTACTTATCGACTTGCCGGCTGGTGTAATTACCCTGATGGTCACGAGCCTTGTATATATTGGCATCAAAGAATCTCGTGTAGCGAGCAATATGCTTGTAGTGTTAAAATTACTGGTGATTGGGTTGGTTATTATTTTAGGGGCTTTTTACATAAAACCTGAAAATTGGTCGCCTTTTGCACCCAATGGAGCAGAAGGCGTACTCGGTGGCGTAGCTTCGGTATTTTTTGCCTTTATTGGCTTCGACTCAATTTCGACTACCGCCGAAGAATGCGAAAATCCCCAAAGAGACCTACCCAGAGCAATGATTTACTGCCTTATTATTTGTACCATACTTTATGTGTTGATTACACTGGTACTAACGGGGATGGTCAACTATACCGAACTCAAAGTAGATGACCCATTGGCTTATGTTTTCCAAAAAATTGGCTTCGATTTTATCGCTGGCGTTATCTCGGTGTCGGCTGTGGTGGCTATCACCAGTGCGTTGTTGGTTTATCAAATGGGACAACCACGTATTTGGATGGCTATGAGTAGAGATGGCCTTTTATGGAAAAGATTCTCGAAAATTCATCCGCAATTCAAAACGCCCAGTTTTGCCACTATTATGACGGGCTTGGTTGTGGCTGTGCCATCGTTGTTTTTAGACATGGGCTTTTTTGTAGATTTGACCAGCGTAGGAACATTTTTTGCCTTTATTTTGGTGTGTGGAGGTATTCTATATTTAGACTACCAAGGACTTTCTAAAGATGCCAAGTTCAAAGTGCCTTATATCAATGGTAAATATATCGTTGGCGTATCATTTATTGCCGCATTGGTTTTCAGTCTTAGCCAAGGGTCGTTTATCGAACAATTGGAAGAAAAGAAACTACTCGTTGTTTTCTGGCTTATTTGGTTGCTCATGAGCGTTATGGCTTGGAAATACAATTTTTCTCTCTTGCCTGTGCTTGGCATATTAACCAACCTCTATTTGATGACAGAATTAGGCGTAAGCAATTGGGCTATTTTCTTTATTTGGTTACTGATTGGACTGGTCATTTATTTTACCTACGGATACCGACACAGTAAATTAGCTAACCAATAACAAGTGTTTATTCCGTAAGAATATCAGTAAAATTTCCTCGAAAATGGCTTTATTGGCTCTTTTTCGAGGAAATTTTAGGTAAAACCTACTCATAAAAATTGGCTTATTTTGGCTTAAATCTGTAATGTCCTATGATTTTATAATTAAAAAGGCAATCGCCTAATACTTGTCCTCCACCAATATTATGCACAATGAGATTTCTTTCACTATAATCCGATACACGATCCACAACGATGCCAATATGCGTTAGTCCACCGTCTAGCTCCCAACACACAATATCGCCATATTGATAATCGGTCGCCTTGGTTGAGATAGGTAATTGAGCCTTATTTCTTTCAAAAAACTTCATTAAGTTAAAAACCCTTCGATGGTCAATATTTGTATCCGTCGTTTTCAAGCCCCATTTGTTAGGATATGCGTTGAAATGCTCCGCCATATCTTCATGGACGGCTCTTTGTAAATCAAAATTCAGTTTTCGGTATGCTCTAATAACAACATCAGTACAAACGCCTTTGTCAGGAGGAACATCTCCATTAGGATAACGAATGAGATAATAAGTGGGGTCATATACAACATGGTCTGCCGTGAGCATCATGGCACTGTCGGCAAGTTGTTTGAAAAAACCGTGCTTGGTTGACTTACGGGCGGTTTTGCCCTCTTTTATAAGCGATGTTTTAGCTTCCCTTGTGTCTGTAGGATTGTTACAATTTGTCAGGAGCAACGCAAGGCATAATTGTACGAGGTTTCTGTATGGTTTCATTATTCAATAGGATAAAGTACCAAGCACTCATATCGTTATTTCAGGATATATTTTACATCAACAGTTACGCTAACTTTTATTTTTTCAAAATCAATTTTAGGCGGTTCGTATTTATTATCAAGTGAACTATAACTCCAAGTTTGAACACCTGCGACCCGTCCTCGCAATTGATTTTCAAGGGTTGTTTCTTGGGTGGTTATATGAATGGCTTTCCCAATAGTTTGAGCAAGGGGTTTTGTCAAGGCAATTGCTTTTTTATATGAATTTTCAATTGCTTTGGTTCTGCAAATATTTTCTAAATTTTCTATATCAGAATGGTCAATTTTATCAATTGATGTATTAGAAATACCAAGCTCTTCGAGTTGTAGAAAGACCTTACTTGCCATTTCAGCCGTTTTGACAGTCAAGATATATTCTTTTGTTTTCAAAATCTCTTTTTGTTTTAAGAGATAAGACCTGTAGTTGCTCAACATATCACTTATTTTTAAGTCAACGTCAAGATTGATACCTAAGTTTTTAAAAGCCGTAACCATCTTATTTTCTTGCTCTTCCAATGAAATTTTGCCTCGGCTATCTTTTTCGGTAATAAAAATTTTTATGTAAATCAAGTTAGGTGTCACTAAAGTATCGGCGTGTCCGATAACTTCTATATAAGGTTGGTCAATAAAATTCTTTACCTGTGCTATTGATGCAATCGGCACAGTCAAACATAGCAGCATAGATAAAAATAGCTTTTTCATTGAAAAAACGCCTAATATCAACAAAGGAAATTTGGTTTGTTTCATGTCTTAATTGTTGTGTTTGGTATTGTATGATTAAGGTTAACCTACCATGATTTATTGCCATTGTATAGTTATTCTTCTATTACGTTGCCTATTTTCTTCGTTGGTATTTTCTACCAAAGGACGTGTTTCGCCGTAGCCTTCTGCCTTGAGGCGTTGTGGCGAAATGCCTTTTTGGACTAAAAAATCAAGCACGGCTTTGGCTCTTTTTTGTGATAACACCAAATTATCACTGTCTTTGCCAATGTCGTCGGTATGTCCTGCAATGGTTAAGTTGAGTTGTGGATTTTGTTCGAGCAACACTACGAGCTTTTGTAATTCGGTGATAGACGTAGGTTGTAAATCCCATTGTCCTTTATCAAAAAAGATATTATTGAGTATTTCTTGGGCATTTTTTTGTATGGGTGAAAGATTAATGTTTAGCTTAGTATTGAGGCTTGTTTGGGGTGTCAAGTCGAAATGTAAGCTTTTGAAAAGATAATTCGGTTTCTGTACAAAAAGGGCATACGCTCCTTGTTGGTTCAAGACGGCGGTATATGCCCCAGTGATAGGGTCTGAGTTAAAATGCTGTACCGTATTAGGATTTTGTAAGGAAACTAATTCGATTGAGGCTTCGAGGGGTTGCTGCGTAAGGGCATTACGCACGATGCCTTTGAGATAGGTCGTAGGCGTAATTTTGGCTTGTAAAAGGGCTGGTAAATCAATCGAAATAAGCTTGATTTTGGCTTGGCGTTGCTCGGCTACATCCGACGAATAATATGCTTTTTGCCTATCTGCCGTAACAAAAAAGCCAACTTGGTCGTAAGCATCATTGAGGGGAAATCCCAGATTTTCAGGCTTTTGCCAAGTGTTATTTGTTTTTTCACTCATAAAAATATCTAATCCGCCCATCCCAATATGCCCAGCCGACGAAAAAAACAAGGTGCTGCTATTGGCATGAATAAAAGGCGATAAATCGTCTTCGGGGGTATTGATAACATTGCCTAGGTTGACGGCTTTTTGCCAATTGCCCAACGAATCTTTTCTACTCACCCAAATATCTTTGTTTCCCTGACCTCCTCGGCGGTCGGAGGCGAAATACAGGAGCGTTCCATCGGCTGAAAGTGCTGGCTGTGCGTCCCAGTCGATGCTATTGATGGCATTTCCCATGTTGAGGGGTTTTGTCCAGTTATCGCCTTGTTTGTAACTAATATACAAATCACAACTTCCCAAACCTTTAGGAGCATTACAAATCGTAAAAACCAAGGTGCGTCCGTCGGCCGAAATACTGGTTGTTCCTTCATTATCGGCAGAATTGATTTGTTCCGAAATGCCCAAGGGGGTAGTCCATTGCCCATTTTTGTCATAAGAAATATAAATATTTTCGTTTCTATCGGCTTGTTGTTGAGCCGTAAAAATAAAGCTTTCTTGGTCGGCTGTTAGCACAGGGAAGTATTGGGCATCGAATGTATTGAACGGTGCTTCGAGTATTTTGGGCGTAATGGCGAGCGGATGTTTGGTAGCTTCTAGTGCAAAGTTGGTCGAGGCTAACCCTTTTTGTGCTTTTTTATAGGCAAGCGTATGACTGGCAAGGCTTTTGAGCGACAAGGTAAAATACCGTTGGGCGGGTTCATATTTGCCTAATTGTTGGTACAAATAGGCAAGACTTAGGATGGCATTATTCCTATACAACGATGAATCTTGTACCTGAAAAGTTTTTTCATAAAAATACAAAGCTTTTTCTTTTTTCCCTGCTTGTTCGCTTAGGCGAGCCAATTGGTAGTAGGCTTCTGCAAAAAGAGAATCAGTATTGATGGCCTCGCCAAACAAGAGCGCGGCATCTGTATTTTTGCGTTGTTGGAGGGCTTGAATGCCATTTTGGTATTGCTGAATAGCCTTTTTATGTTTGCTAGACAAAGGCTGTTGGGCTTTTGCCGCAAAGCAAACAAAAGCCACAAACAAGACGAATAATATACCGATGCGACCGAGCATAAGGATTTTTAAGGAATATTCATAAATTTATGCACTTGCAAGGAAATACGCCACTGCGGATGCTTTTTGATGTATTCGATAATGAGTGGTAGCACGGTGTCCATTTTACTCCATTCGGGCTGTAGATACAGTTGGCACGTAGGCGACATTTGGGCTGCGTAGCCTTCTGCCCATTCCAAATCGCTGGGATGGTAAATGACCACTTTCAACTCATGTGCCAAAGAAAATATATCGGCGTTTGGCTTTTTGAATTTTTTGGGTGAAAAACAAATCCAATCCCAATCGCCAGTGACCGCCTCACAAACGCCCGAAGTTTCGATATTGGTTTGGATACCTGCCTCTTTCAAAGCCTGCGTAAGGGCCGTAAGGTTGTGCATGAGCGGTTCGCCGCCAGTGACAACCGCCAATTTGCCTTCATGCTGTGCCGCTTGGGTGACGATTTCGTCGATAGCCAAGCGAGGATGTGCGTTTTCGTCCCACGATTCTTTCACGTCGCACCAATGACAGCCAACGTCGCATCCGCCGAGGCGTATAAAATAAGCTGCTTTTCCTTGGTAAAATCCCTCTCCTTGAAGCGTATAAAAGGCTTCCATGACAGGTAATGTAAGCGTATTTGTCATGCTATTATCAGCTAAGTTTTTCATGTTGAGCTATATTAAAGCCAATGATGGGCTTTATTTTTCTGCAAAAATATACATTAAAAACGACAAAAGAGCAAGGTTTTGTACATTGCCATCAACCCCAGATAGGCCGTATTAGTTGAATGAAATGCTTAAATAAGCATAACACAAGACAATAGTAATTTTGTAAAATTGATAGAAAATAGCGTTTTTTTAAGAGGTGTTATTTTTTTTGTGCTATTGATTTGTTTATTTTAGATAGATTATCGTTTGTACATAGTATTTTTTGTACATTGCAACAGAATATTGCCTCTAAAAATTGAAATCATATAACGCTCAGGATATAACTCCTGTAAAATAACTTCCGAATATAATTGGTACTAAGTAGTGATAAAAATGATACAATTCTGTGTTTTTGATAGAGATGCTATGCAAAAACACTGGTGTTACGTTGGCTGGCTTGGTACTATTCCTAATCACTGCCTGAGTAATACAAATCAAATGTTCTAATCAAGAATTGTGCGTTTTGAGCGATAAATAAAGTCCTGTATGCCAAGTGTACGCACCATTCATCATACAAACTTTATACGAAAACCATCTTTTTTTGAGTTATATTCATTAATTTGTTGGGGCGTACAGTAACAGTAGAGATAGATAAACGAAGTAAATAAATACATAGACAACCAAAAAAAGTTATTAAAGTAGTGAAGAAATATACACAAATTGTTTTGGTAAATGCTTTTGTCCGTGTAAATTACAATTGATTATTAAAAGAAGCCCAATTCTATCCGATTGCCTATAGCTCATACTAATAGAGTAGCTGCGGTTTGCCATAAGTTTTAAAACAATAAAAGCTTTTTATGCAACGCCATCTTTTGGTTTTGGCGCATAAAACAAATGAGAATAAAGTATAAACAAATAGTTATAGCGCTCTCTGCCATTGTTGCTGGAATTTTGCTTGGAATGTATGTTTCTAAAGCCAAAATTGCGGGTGCGGGGCTACTTATGGGTTTACCATTTGTGATAGGCTATTTAATAGCTATTTTCAGAACGCCCGTGCTGAGTTTGTACTCAACCTTGTTTTTTTCGTTCTTTGTCAATGGTGTAGGACGCTATTTCGATGCGGGGCCTTTGGGTTTATCAATTGATATTTTTCTTACATTGGGTCTGCTGTCTGAGTTTTTTAAAAGCTTTGACGATGGTCCTTGGCCCGACATCAAGGGAAATCCGGTGTTGTTGGCCATTTATGTGTGGGGAGCGTATTGTTTGATGGAGCTTTTCAATCCCGAAGCCAAAAGTAAAATAGCGTGGTTTTATGCCATGAGAGCCGTTTTGCTATACCCCTACTTGCTTGTTTTTCTGGGAGTTATACTCATGCGTACAGAAGAGCATTTCGAGCGAGTCATCAAAATATGGGCTTTGTTTTCGTGCTTTGCTACGCTATGGGGGGCTAGACAGCTTTTTATCGGGCTTGATAGTTACGAACAAGCATGGATGGACTCTGGTTATTATGTCACCCACCTATTGTTTGGAAAGTTGCGAGTATTTTCGTTCTATTCGGATGCAGGGCAATACGGGGCAGCAATGGGGCATATTGGCTTAATTTGTATCTTATTTTCTTTGGCAAGATACCCCAAAGAGAAAAAAATATTTTACCTCTGCTGTGGGCTATTCACGGTATGGGGCATGGCGATTTCGGGTACACGTGGAGCGATATTTGTTGTCATAGGAGGGTTTATGATGTACCTTTTTATGTACAAAAACTATAAAATGTTGGTGATTGGGGGTTTGATAGCTGGGTCTTTTTTCGTGATGTTGAAATATACCAAAATCGGACAAAGCAATTACCAAATCAACCGAATGCGTACAGCCTTCGACCCCAACGACCCGTCGTTGCAGTTGCGTCTGATGAACCAAGCCAAGTTGCGGTCGTACTTATCGTCACGGCCAATTGGCGGAGGTATTGGTTCGGCAGGCTTTTGGGGTATTCGTTTTTCGCCAGGTACATTTTTGGCAGTAACAGCTTTGGATAGTTGGTACGTAAAAATTTGGGCAGAATGCGGTGTGATAGGTCTATATTTGTATTTGGCCGTACTGCTGTCGATTATGGCATATTTCGGCTTTCGACTTTGGTACATCCCCCCCTGCTTAATGCGTGATAAACTGGTGGCCCTTTACAGTGGATTGTTTGGTATATTAGTGGCGTGCTATGGAAACCAAGTACTAGGACAATTACCAACCAATATTGTATTTTTTATGAGTATTTCATTTTTATACGTCTTTACCAAAGAAGAATATTATCATGGAACAAAAACTGAGCTTGTTGATAATTGATGATGAACCCAGTACCCGTATCGTACTTGAACATTTTTTAAAGAAAGATTTTAATGTAATTGTAAAAAACGATGGCATGGACGGGCTTTCATTTTTGGAAGGTGGTCATGACGTTGACTTTGTCATTGCCGATTTGAATATGCCCAATTTGAATGGTAAAGAGTTTTTGAAAATACTGAGAGCGAGTAATTTATACGGAAATTTGCCCGTCATTATCCTGTCTGGTACAGATGAAAGTAAGGAACGAATAGATTGCTTGAATGTGGGCGCCGACGATTTTATGCTGAAACCTTTCAACCCGATGGAAGTACAAGCAAAAATTAGAGCTATCCTAAGAAGAATTAAAAACTAACTAAAATATTATATTTTGCGATGATGAACTATGAATACCCGAATACTTACAAGAAAAAGATATTCTTAGTTGAGAACTCTCCTGAACGGGTTGTTGATTTTCTCAAAAAATTTGGGGAAGACCTACAGGTGAAAGTCGTTAACTCAAGTGAGGAAGCTTTAGAATTGCTCAAAACTAGCTATTCTCCCGATGCTGTAATCATCAGTAAATACATGGGTGGGCTCAAGTTTTTGGAACAAGTGCGTAGCAACGCCTGGACCAAAACTTTACCTGTCATTATTACAGCACAGGAAATTACAAGTGGGCTTATTCGTGAAGTAGTTTCGCAAAAGGGCGATGATGTTTTCCCAAGCGATTTTAGCAATGGCGATTTGCTGGTGCGACTCGACTATTTTATCAAGCGACGACATTACGTAGCCATGCAGCAAACCAAATCGGCTACTTTAGATGTAAAAATCCCTTGGTGGAAACGAACTTTCGATGTGCTTTCTACGGGTACAGCCATTTTGTTGTTATCGCCTTTGCTGATTTTGGTAGCAATTTTGATAAAACTCGACTCAAAAGGGCCTATCGTGTATAAGTCGAAAAGAGTGGGTGCTGGCTACAGAATCTTCGATTTGTACAAGTTTCGCACCATGCGTACCGATGCCGACCAGCTTATCAAAAACATGGAGTCGCTCAATATGTATGCCAAAAAAGACGCACCTACTTCTCGCCAAGCGGGGGCGGGCTATTGCGATACTTGTAAGGCTGCGGGTACAGATTGCCAACAACCCATGTATTTAGATGGCAAAGTTGTCTGCGAAAAGCAGTATCTTCACGAAAAAAATAATAAAGTAGCGTTTATGAAATTCCAAAATGACCCTCGTATTACACGCCTAGGGAAGTTTTTGAGAAATACCAGTATCGACGAGCTACCGCAATTATTCAATATTTTTATGGGCGATATTTCCTTGGTTGGCAACAGACCGCTTCCTTTGTACGAAGCCGAAAAGCTTACCACCGACGACTATATCTATCGTTTTGCCGGGCCAGGTGGGCTTACAGGCTTGTGGCAAGTAACCAAACGAGGCAAAGGGAAAAAAGATATGACCGAAGAAGAACGTATTCAGCTTGATATTGAGTATGCTAAAAACTTCTCTTTCAAAATGGATATGATGATTATTCTGAAAACTTTCCCTGCGTTGTTGCAATCAGAAAATGTATAATGCTTAGTTTTTACCGCATAAAATCAATAGCTTAATGACACGTCTTAGTAGCATAAATTCATGGATACAACTACAACGTTGCGTAGGTATTACAGCACTGAGTTTGTTGGCACAGGTGAGTTTGGCTCAAAATACCAAACCACAACAACCCAAAACGGTTTTACCTAATACCACTTACCCCAACTACGCCAATACGAAAACTGTACCCAATGATAATACTTCGGATATTGTTGATGTAGATATAAAATTACCTACACTGGAACAACTGACCGAACTGGCAATCCAAAAATCGGAGGTATTGAAACAAAAAGATTTACAGTTGAAAACCATCGATGAACAAAGAGCCATGCACAAAAAATCGTGGCTGAACATCATTAGTATGGGGACAAGTTTTTCGGCAGGTAATCAAAGTGTATTGGTACAGCAGTCCACAGGGTCTGATTTATCGAGCAATATTAGCAATGGTTATCGTTTTTCGCTGGGGGCAAACGTTTCTCTGTACAATGTTTTAACCCGTAGAAATACTGGTAAAATGTTGGAATATGATAAGCAAAATGCCGAATTATCGAAAACCATGACCATCGACGATATAAAACGTTCGGTTATTTCTCAATACTATGGCGTTATCAATGCCAGAGATGTATTGAAAGTAGCTATTCAGAATAAAATTACGAGCGAAATCAATAAACAGATGGCAGAAAAAGACTTTGCCGAAGGACAAATCGCTGTCACCGATATGTCGCAAGTCATTTCTGCTCATGCTACTGCAATGATGGCATTTGAAAATGCCAAGCAAAATTTTATGACAAGCATCCGTTATTTGGAGTTATTAGTTGGTCAACGATTATATTAAAATTATGAGTTTAATTAGGTTTGTTAGATTGATAATCGAATACAAGTGGTTGGTAATTTTGTTGCCAATAACACTTGCGGCTACGGTTTATCGTTTGACGAGAAATGAAATACGAGAATACACCTCTAATGCCTTACTTTACACAGGGCTGGCTTCGGGGTATAACATCGAGTCGGGGGGGCCTATCAAGGTCGATAACGTAACCGTAGGTAATGCCTTCGATAACCTCTTCAACACCATGAAGTCGAAAAGTACCATGGATGAGGTTGGGCTTCGCCTACTGGCCAATCACTTGATGTTGAAAGAACCTAGCCCAAACGTAGCTAATGCCTATACGTTGAGCAAACTAAAAGAGGTTTTAACAGAAAATGATATAAAGAAGTTGGTGAACTATTCATCTTTTGATAAAACCCTCAACAATATACAAGAGGATATCAAACGAGATGATAGTAAAATATACAACTACTTGATGACCTCCGAAAAAGGTATTTATTCGGGAATGGGAATTTTGAGTAGGTTCGGGGCAGCACGCCAGAATAGTAGTGATATGGTGACAATCTCCTATTCGGCCAACGACCCTGCCGTAGTAAAACAAACCCTCGAAATCATTATTAAGGTTGTTACCGACCGCTACAAAAGCCTGAAAGTAAATGAAACGGGCAATGTAGTAGCATATTTTGAAGAACAACTCAGAAGAGTGGGTGATAAACTCAAAAATTCGGAGGATAACCTTACCGATTTTTCGAGCCGCAATAAAATTATTAACTACTACGAGCAAACCAAAATTGTTGCCGTAAAAGAAGCCGACCTCGAAGAACGCATCAACGCACTCGTATCTGACATCGAATCGAGCCGTGCTGTTTTGCGTGATTTAGATACCAAACTAGGGCTTCGTGAAGACCTCATCGCCAAAAGCCGACGCTTTTCGGCCCTTCGTGATTCTATCAATCTTTATACAACTCGCCTTACTTTGATGGAGTTTGATAGCACGCCTCGTGAGCAAGCTATCGAACAAATCAAGCGTAAACTAACCGAATTAGAAGAAAAGCTTAAACAAGGAATGTTGGATTATTATTATGTGAATAATTCTAAAAACGGTATTCCTAACAAAATGTATTTTGGCGAATGGATTGCGGCAGTAATCAATATCGACAAAACCCAAGCACGATTGCTGATTTTGAAAGATGTTAAGCGAAGTTTTGATGAAAAATATGACCGACTCGCCCCACTAGGCTCTACTGTAAGCCGCTATGAGCGTGAAATTGGGGTTATTGAAAAGGAGTATTTGACTATTTTGAGTAGCTTAAATACCAGTAGGATTCGTGAGCAAAACCTCATGATGTCCACCAATTTGCGTGTAATAGACGAGGTGAAAATGCCCACAAAACCTGAGCCTTCTAAGCGTAATTCGCTTATTGTAGCTGCTTTTATGGCAGGTTTTATTTTGTCGTTGGGCTTTATTGTAGGAAAAGAATTTGCGGATAAATCGCTGAAAATGCCAACCTTGGCGGAAAAACAAATCGGTATTCCGTTTGTTGGAGCTTTGCCCTTGGTTGACCCACAGCAACATGAGATTTTATTCAATGTTATCGAAACCTATACGCTCAACCAAGCGATTTCTCGTATCAAAAAACTCAGCAGCGATATTGCCGAGCATCCGCAGTTAGTGATTGTTTGTAGTACTCGTCGTTCTGAGGGCAAGAGCTATTTTATCAGTAAACTCTGTGCCAGAATAAACGATGGCGGTTCGAGGGCTGTGTGGTTGAATCCGCATGATTTTTCAGAAGATTTTGCTTTTACCTATCATCTCAAGCCTAGCTTTGTGAGTGCCAGTCTTGTAGAAGATTTAGTGGAAAATCAAGATTTTTCGGATTGTGAATACATTTTCTTGGAATTACCTCCGCTGATTAGCCACCCCATTCCTGTGAATTTGGTGCGTAAAGCTGCTTTTACCTTACTTCTCGCCGACGCTACTCGTGTGTGGGATGTGGCCGATAAGTATATGTTTCAGACTTATACCGAAAGCACCAGCCGCCCCATTGGCTTGCTGTTGAATAAAGTAAAACATGATTTCTTGGAAGGCATCATCGGCGAAATTCCTAAAGTTCGCTCTTGGTTCAGACGTAAATTTAAGAGCCTTGTCCTACGTAAACGAGAAAGTAAAAATACCAATATCAAGCTCAAACATGAGTTGTTGAAGCATGAAGAAGAAAAAGCGTGGTTTAACGAAACAGGCTTGAGCGATTTGGTAGAACTGAAAGCCGCCCCAGAAGTAACGTCTTATTTAGAGGAAAGTCAAAAACCCAAAAGTATTTCTTATTACCGAGTGAAAGTACGCCGACGCATGAGAATCTTGCGAGGACTCACAACGGTAATTATTGGAGGAACAGTGCTGTTCTCTTCGCTATATCTTTTCTGGCGAACAACGCCAGAATCTAAGTTTGAAAAATTCTCAGACTTTTTATTAGGTAATAAAATTGATTCGTTGGCGAGGGCAAAAGTTTCTTCTCCTGCCATAGACCCCAACCAAGTGGTTGACCCACAAGAACTGGATAATTTACCTCCTAAAGTTATCCATGATTCGGTGAAAAAGCATAGGGAAACATTGGAACAGCAATCGTCCGATTCCACAAAATCCCCGACAAAAACCTCTGATAATTGGGATACGCCAACGACAGTGAAGCCAACTTCTGCTAAGGCAATAGTACCTAATAAGCCCGTTGCACAGGTCGCAAAGCCAGTCGCACTTCCTTCTGAACAAGCCAAGTACCGATTATACGGGGGCGTGTTTAAAAGCAAAGAAAATGCCCAGAAGCAAGTGCAGGCGTTCAAGAAAGTAGGGATTGATGCCCAAATTGCCGAATCGCAGGGTTCGAGTGGTATTTTGTATAAAGTATGTGTAGGAAAGTTTGAGCAAAAGAATGTGGCGGATAAAAAAGCACAAGAAATAACACAAAAAACGAATACAAATATTATCGTATTAGAAAATTAAAAGCGAATGGCTTCATTGGTAAGTTATTGACGCAGTGTTAATTACTGAAAAGCACAGTATGAATAGATGAGACCCCAACCTTTCGTTATTCATACTGTGCTTTTGGTTTATCTGCCAAAACACATAAGCCAAACGAACTAAGACAGTAATTTCTCATATTTTTTCATAGTAGCCTCTATTGTATGCAATTCGATGTGGTATGTGTAGCCTTCCCTGCTTGGGAAGGAGATTATGTTAAAAGTACGGTTCATCTGATGTCTGAACTGGCCAGCAGACGTAAAGTGTTGTATATTGACTATCAATATACGATTAAAGATGTGTTACAGGCCCTGCGACGCAATCCTTTTCGGATTCCAGTGAAGCATATCCTCGGCTTAAAAAATCGTGTCCGTACTATTCAACTTCCTAATGGAGCAACGATTTATGTGCTTTCTGTGCCTCCTATTTTTCCTATCAATTTTATCAAAAAACATGGGCTTTTCGACCTGATGCTGCGTTTCAACGCTTTATTGATGCGTAGCAGTATCAAAAAAGCCTTGGCACAGCTTCAAATCAAAGAATACGTGATGGTCAATGCCTATAATCCAATTTATGGCTTAGGCTTGTTTTCGTTCTTTCAACCGCACAAACAAGTGTATTATTGCTACGACGAAATTAGTGCAAGTGTATGGGCAAAAGACCACGGAAGTCGTTTGGAAGCATCTTTTATGCAAAAAGCAGATGCCATGGTGGTATCATCGGAAGGTTTATGGAAAAGCAAAAAGCCTTACAATGACCAAATTTTTACGGTAAAAAACGGGGTTGATTTCAACCTGTTTCAAACGGCTTTTGTCCCGTTTTCGCACAAACCTTTGGAAAAAGTCATTGGCTATATTGGCACATTAGACCAACGCATCGACTACAGCATTTTTGAGCAAATGGCACAGCGTTTTCCGACTGCCAAAATTGTTATTGTAGGAAGAGTTTTAGACGATATGGCAGATGTAAAATGCCATACCGATGTATTACGGCAATACCCTAACATCATTTTTGAAGGAGCAAAAAAGCCATACGAACTGATTGATTACCTCAAAACGTTTCATATTGGCATTATTCCTTTCATCAAATCGGAGCAAACCGCCGCTATTTACCCGATGAAAGTAAACGAATACTTGGCCGCAGGGCTTGGCGTAGTAGCTACCGATTTTGCTCCGCTTGGCGAATTTTCATCGGTTATTCATATTGCCGATACGCCTGATTTGTTTGTAGAAAAAGTGGGCGATTTACTCGAAAACGATTCCGACGATAAACAAAAAGTACGAGTAGCAATGGCAAAAACCAATTCATGGCAAGAACGAGGCCGACAGTTGGATGAAGTGTTAACAAAAATTATTACTTCGGCTAAGGTTTGAAAACGAGCTAGTTCATGATAAAACTATTTTTTATCATGCAGGATTCTACACAAGCTTATTGGTTTTTTAAGAGAAAAGCTGTATAATTATACCTACAAATTCAGCATTTAAAGCTAATGACTTAGTACTTAACCACCATCGTATGAACGCATTTCCGCTTGTATCAATCATTGCTGTCAATTACAACCAGCCGCAAGTAACAAAAGAATTTTTAGATTCAGTAAAAAATATCTCTTATCCCAACGTTGAAGTGTGGATAGTCGATAACGGAAGCCCAACGGCAAGTGTAAAGCCTTTGGTTGATGAGTACCCTTGGGCAAAATTCATTTTTAGCGAAGAAAACTTGGGCTTTGCAGGAGGCAACAACTTGGCCATCAAAGAAGCAAAAGGAGCATATATTTTGTTGCTCAACAACGACACCGAAGTACCCGTTGATTTTTTGCAACCGCTCGTACAAACCATGCAGCAGAATCCTCGTATTGGTATGGCAAGCCCCAAACTCAAATATTTCTACGAAGACAACATGATTCAATACGCTGGTGCACCCGAAATAGATGTCTTTACAGGCAGAGGCGAAGCATTTGGCAAACATCAAAAAGACCTCGGACAGTTTGATAAAAGCGGAGAAACCTGCTATATTCATGGGGCGGCAGTTATTGTATCGAGAGAGGTGTTGGCTAAAACAGGACTGATGGACGATTCCTATTTTCTGTACTACGAAGAACTAGATTGGTGCAAGCGTTGCCGAAACGACGGATTTTTGGTTTGGTATGTGGCCGAATCAACGGTACTGCACAAAGAATCGGTATCGACAGGCAAGGGAAGTCCCCTAAAAATGTATTATATGACGCGCAATAGGCTTAAATTTATGCGTAAAAATTTTACTACTTTGCAGTGGCTCATTAGTTTTAGCTTTTTTACCTTGGTGTCGATTCCTAAGAATTTATTGGTTTTCCTCAAAAATAAACGTTTCGATTACATCAAACCTTTCCTCCGAGGCTACTGGTGGAATATTGCGCCAAGCAAATAGGCAACTAGAATCATAAAATTTGTACTGACTATAAAAAAATACTGATTTAACGATGGAAATAATTGTAACTGTACTTGTATTTTTCTTACTCTTCCTGAGTATTTTCACTGTGTATTTATTGGTATTCGCCATAGCTGGTCGCCTGAAAAATACCAAAACTACCACCAAAAAACCCCTTAAACAACGCAAGTTTGCCGTATTCTTGCCTTCATACAAAGAAGACAAAGTGATAATAGAATCGGCACGTATGGCATTGGTGCAAGACTACCCAGCGGCTTTGTTCGATGTGGTGGTCATTGCCGACTCGCTCAAGCCCGAAACCGTAGAAAAGCTCAAACAATTGCATCGGGTACAAACCCTAGAGGTGACATTTGATGTATCGACCAAATCGAAAGCCTTGAAATATGCCATGAATTACATTGGCGATAATTATGACGTAGCCCTTATTTTGGATGCCGACAACATCATGGCTGCCGATTTTATTACCAAAGTAAATGCCACCTTCGACTTGGGCTATCGAGTAGTACAAGGCCACCGAACTGCCAAAAATACCAATTCGCCTACGGCTATTTTAGATGCCATCAGCGAAGAAATCAACAACCATATTTTGCGTAAAGGACACCGAGCATTGGGCTTGTCGTCGGCGTTGATTGGGTCGGGGATGGCTTTTGAATACCAATTGTTTAAAAATGTCATGGAGCAAATCAATGCCATTGGAGGCTTTGATAAAGAACTAGAAATGCGTTTGCTGAAACAAGGCATCGAGTTTGATTACATAGACGATGCCCTTGTATATGACGAAAAAGTACAAAACGAAGAGGTTTTTGAAAAACAACGTACCCGTTGGATTGCCGCCCAGTTTAAATACCTTCGCCAAAATTTTGTTTCTGGTATTGTGTATCTTTTCAAAGGAAATGTGGACTATGCCAATAAGGTATTCCAAGCCTTGTTGCCACCTCGCATTATCTTGTTAGGAATGTTTCTGTTTTTCTCCTTTATTTCCCTGTTTTTTGCTAATAAAACTTTGTTGCAATTGTCGTTCGGACAGCTCTTTGCCTTGCTTTTTACCTTTTATATTTCAACGCCAGCGTTCTTGAAAAAGCTTATTACGTGGAAAGAAATTAGCCTTTTACCTTCGTTGTTTTTCCGATTTATCAGGGCTATTTTGAAAATGGGCGAAGCCAAAAAGAAATTTTTGCATACGCCACATGACTCGTAAGATTTTGAAAATAAATGGATTAAACTTTAAGCGATTTCCCAATCCACGCCATGTATCTTGTGGATTTATCCTATAGCCTTTTATGGAAAATCAATCTACCATTGCCATTATTGTTGCCTGCGACGACCACTATTTGGTGCTGTTGGGGGCATTGTTGAAGTCTATCGAATATAATTACAAAGGCACTCAATTGATAGAGGTGTTTGTGGTTGAAGACAAGATTTCTAAAAAAAGCAAACAAATGCTTTCGGCTTCGCTCAATGCCAGCCGTATTCGTTTGATTTGGATTCCTTTAGATGAGGCTATTCCCGACCATTTGCATATTCCATTCGACCGCAGTTCGTATCCCAAAAATATCCATACTCGTATTTTTATTCCTTATTTTATTCCTGAAAAATACGAGAAAATAATCTATTTAGACGTAGATATGATTGTGGAAACCGACATTGCTACCCTTTGGAATTTAGATTTGGGCAACAACCTCGTGGCTGCCGTGATAGACCCCCGTTTGTTGGTGTTTAGCAATGCTTGGGGAGGCATTTTGAACTACAAAGAACTCGGCTTTCCTGCCGACACCAAGTATTTCAATACAGGGATTTTGGTTGTAAATATCAAACAATGGCGTGAAGAAAACATTCCTGAAAAAGTTGTACAGTGCATCAAAGACAACGAAAAATATGCCAATTATCCCGACCAATACGGATTAAACATTGTATTGGCAAACCGATGGGTAGAGCTAAGTCCACTTTGGAATGCCTTTGCTTCTGACGAATACCCTGAGCCACCTCTGTTGATTCACTTTATTGGTCGCAAGCCCATTTATGAAAGCTACGATAGCCTACCCAAATATAAAGAACGTTTTGATTTTTACCTCAATCAAACGGCTTGGAAGGGCTTTAAACCCGTGGGAGAAGCCAAACGCTATTTCAAAAAAATCATGAATATCATTGAAAAAATTCCTGATTTTTTACGCAAAAAATAAAGCTATCAAACCAATACAAGTAACCATGCCGATGCAGCTTTTTCCTTACTGCATCGGCATAAAACAACTATTTTGCTCGATTTCCTCTTTTAAAATTATCCGTGAGCCACGCTCAATCGTATATC
>JACCDR010692722.1_pt1 | contig 31243 bp, 37 predicted proteins | sample 7446431 | NCBI WGS metagenome assembly JACCDR01 (sample SAMN15323443, study PRJNA562643) | freshwater metagenome | isolation source: river surface water | place: USA:Blue River Watershed | collected 2017-08-17
GTCGACCCCGGACGGACCTGGTCCGAATACGCCATGGCCTGCACCCGCGACCAACCCATCCCCGGCACCGTGCGACTCCTGCGGATGCTGCACGCCGCCGGCTACGGCATCCACATCATCACCAACCGGCCCGAATGCTCCCGCAAGCTCAGCGTCGCCTGGCTCGACACCCACAAAGTGCCTTTCGACAGCCTCTACATGCGCCCCGACGACATGGAGATGGACAACAAGATCAAGGTCGACTACGTCGCACTCCTACGCGAAAGCGGCTACGAGCCCTTGCTGTTCCTGGAGGACTGGCCGACCACCGCCGCCGAGATCGAGAAGACCGGCGTGCCCGTCTTTTGCGTCAATCCCCGGTATGGGAAGTCGGAGCGCGCACAGTTCGTAACGGAAGGTCATGTTGTGTCCCAGTTCGGCGTGGCGCCGGCTGGTGTCGGGAAGGCCAGGTCATGATGCCCGACCATGATCGACAAGAAAGATTGTGGCAGCCCGAGGTGCGAGCAGGGCAATCCGCAGCCTGTCGCGAACTTCCATCGCAACAAACAGAACAAATCGGGCTACCACTCGTACTGCAAAGCCTGTCGTCTGCGCGAGACCGAGGAGCGTCGCGAGCACAAAAGGAGGTACGACGCAGCCCGCTACCCGGTTATCCGCGAGGGGCGGCTTGCGTATCAGCGCGAGTACTACCTATCGCACACGGAAAAGATCAAACGTCGGGTAGTTGCCTGGACCCGGGCAAATCGCGAACGACGGAATTCGTGGATGCGGGGCTACCGGGTCTCGCCATATTGGCGGGCCAAGGGACGGATCTACTCGGCTCAACGTCGGGCACGTCTTCGTCAGCGCCCGGTCGAGACCTTTGCGTTTCGCGAGATCCTTTTGCGAGACCGCGGGTGTTGCCGCATTTGTGGTTGGCCCGTGAGTACGAAGCACGCTTGGCCTCATCCGCTCTCGGCATCGTTGGATCACGTTGTCCCCATCTCTCGCGGAGGGGCTCATCTGCGGTCGAATGTGCAGCTTGCGCATCTGCGGTGCAACTTACGAAAGGCGGCCAAGGTTGACGTCGCCCATTTCCATAAGTTGGTCTTCTCTTCGGGTTCATGAGGAGTGTAAGCAAAAGGCGTTCCTGCTGAGGGAAGGTAAGCGGAGCCCTGCAAAGGACATCCGCAATTATTTCCACGGCCAAATCGTCGACGCCGTCATGCAGAAATGGCTCGCCGACCCGAACCGCCGCGCCGGACAGATGGCAGGCATGGTCGATGCTCAGATCGAACGCGGCCAGCAGGAAGCCAAAGACACCGGCGACGGAGTCGTCCGCTGGCGTCACGCCGAGGACCGCGAAACCGTCCGGAAGTACTGCACCGAACTCGTCACCCGCCTCGAACCGATCCTCCTCGACCGGATCCTCACCGACGAGTTCCACGCCCCCCACCGGTTCCAGGCCATCGTCAACGTGCCCTACCTCGATGGCACGCCCGCCCCTGTACGCCTCACCGGCGAGATGGACATCTTCGTCGTCGGCTCCGAAGGCTACGAAGTCTGGGACCTCAAAGGCACCGCCGACCCCCAGTACTGGCGTCGCGTCCTCGGGCAGCTCGTGTTCTACGACCTCGCCGTCCTGGCCCTCTACGGCCGGCGCACCGTCATGACTGGGCTCATCCAGCCGATGTGCCCGGAACCCGTCCTCATGGTCGACATCACCGACGCGATGCGCTCCCAACTCTGGGCACGGATCAACCGCATGGCCCACGACATCTGGCGCAAGGACCACGCCTGCAAGACGAAATCCACCAGCTGCGGCTACTGCGAAGTCCGCCACGCCTGCCCGCGGTACGACCCCGCCAACGACACCCTCGGCCTGTCTCTGCGACGCGCCGCCAAGGAGGCATCATGACCCGCGCCGCGCTAGCACTGCTGCTCACCCTCGCAGCCCTCGGCGCCTGCGGCAGCGACGAGCCCAGCAAACCGGGAAAGACCGACGGCGACTACGAGGTCATCCACGTCGATGTCGACGGTCGCGACGTCCCCTGCGTCATCTGGGACGGCTACCAGTCCGGCGCCATCTCCTGCGACTGGACTGCCAAGTGAGCGACGACCTCGACACCCGCATCCGCGCTCTGCGGGGCCGTGTCACCACTGCCCAATACGAGCGTGTGCGCGCCAACCACCAACGCGACGCCGCCCAGGCAGCCGCAGACGACGCCCGAGCGAAGCTCGCCCGCGACTTCGGCGTCACCACCGCCGAGCAGGCCCGCGCGAAGCTCGCTGAACTCGAACAACAACTCGACACCGCCCTTGCCGCCCTCGACCGCGACCTCGCCGAACTCGGAGCCTGACCATGAGCGACACCTACATCTCCGGCGATGATCTGCTGGCGAGCCTCCTTGACACCGACACCCCCGTCTTCGAGGAGATGCCCGTCGTGGCCGGGCTCCGCTTCCAGATCCAGAAGTTCGTCCTGCACCTGCTCCTCGAACGCGCCAACACCGTCGTGTCAACCCGCAGCGAAGTCATGCCGGTCCTGCGCAACTTCCAGATCCAGGCCACCGACGGACGGCTACGGGTCGTGGCCACCGACATGGAACTGGCCATGATCGCCACCACCGAACTCGTCACCGTCCCCGAACCGGGCACCGCCGTCTTCCCCGCACGCAAGCTCCTGGACATCGTCCGCGAAGCCCAGGACGGCGAGATCGACATCCACGTCGACAACCGCGTCGCGCACATCACCGCCGGACGCACCACCTGGCGCCTGCATCTGGAAGGCGGCGAGGACTACCCCAACCTGCCCGACCACACCGAGTCCGTCCTCGCGCCCGTCGACCGGCAGGCACTCCTGCGCGCCCTCAACACCGTGCGCTACGCCGCCTGCAAGGACGTCAACCGCGCCTCGCTGATGATGATCGACATCCGGGACGGAAAACTCACCGCCTCCGACGGCCCCCGCTTCCAGCAGGCGACCCTCCCCGGCTTCCCGCTCGCCATCCAACTGCCGATCGGCGCCGTCGCCGACCTCATCAAACTCCTCCAGAAGTTCGACGCCCCCGAGATCAGCATCGGCGAAACCACCCACCGCATCATCGTCCGCCTCGGCGGCGACACCTTCTCCATCAACAAGCTCATGGCCGCCTTCCCCGACCAGGAAGCGGTATTCCTGCGCCCCGCACTCGCCAACCGGCACCCGCTGTCGGTCGACCGCGCCGAGCTGCTCCAGACCATCAAGCGGGTCCGGATCAACGCCGACACCAGCACCAGCGCCATCGCTCTGCGGCTGGCCCCCGGCAACCTCACCGTCGCCAGCCGCGACATGCACGGCAACGAAGCCTCCGAAACGATCGAAGCCGACTGGGCCGGACCCGAGCGCACCGTCGTGGTCAACCACGCATATCTTGCCGACCTCATCGGCGCCCACCCCGGCATCACCCTGCGATTCCGCCTCGGTGACGACAACCGCACCCGCAAGAGCCCCGTCCTGCTCGCCGACGAGGAAGCCGGAACGATCGGCGTCATCCAGCAGATGCTCGCCGACTGGGTCGGCCAGTGACCGCACTGCTCGGCGACCGCCTCGAACGACTCCGCCGGGTACGGCGCACCCTCGATCGGGAATCCGGTGAAGCGACCGCCCTGGCCATCACCGGCAAACGCCTCCAGGAGGAGATCGCCGCCCTCACCCAGCGGGTCGAGGACTACCGTCATGTCGCCGCGCTGCTGACCACCATCGGCGAAACACGGCAGGCCGAAGCCCAGAAGGTCATCGAAACCCTCGTCACGCAAGGACTCCAGACCATCTTCGGCGACGACCTGACCTTCCACCTCGTCCCCGCCGTGCGCGGGAACCGACCCGAGATCGACTTCGTCGTCCGCAGCCAGATGGACACCACCACCGTCGACACTCCCGTCATCGACGCCCGCGGCGGAGGGCTCACCGCCGTCGTCGGCTGCCTCCTACGCATCGTCGTGCTGCTGCTGTCCGGGCGTCGCGACACGCCGCTGATCCTCGACGAGACCTTCGCCCACGTCAGCGCCGAATACGAGCCCCGTCTCGCGGAGTTCCTTCGTGAACTCGTGGACAAGACCGGCATCCAGATCATCATGGTCACCCACAGCGAAGCGTTCTCCGACCTCGCCGACACCCGCTACCGGTTCCGCCTCGACAATGGCGTCACCAAGGTTGAGACCCTGTGACGCCTGACGAGATCCCCCAGGAACTCATCGACATTCTCGACACCGCAGCCGGCCGCACACACAGCCGCGACGGCTCCGTCCTGCGCACCCTCGCGCAGATCCTCACCCGCTACGACCAGATCCGAGCCGCAGCCGAGCCCGACGAGGATTCCGAAGTCGTCATCGCCACCTTCGAGGTCCAGGGGCAGAAGTCCTACACCTGGAGACGTGCGTGAAACCACTGCGGCCGTTCTTCTCCTACTACGGCGGCAAGTTCACCCTCGCCCCACGCTACGGCGCCCCCCGCCACCAACACATCATCGAACCCTTCGCAGGTTCCGCCGGGTACACCGTGCGCCACAACGGCGCCCCCGAGGTGACCCTCATCGATACCAACGAAAAGGTCGTCGCCACCTGGCGCTACCTCATCGCCACCAGCGCCGAAGAGATCCAACGTCTCCCGCTGCTCAAGGTCGGGCAGAAGGTCACCGACCTGCCCATCTGTCAGGAAGCCCAGTGGCTCATCGGCTGGTGGCTCAACAAGGCCAACGCCGCTCCCCGCGTCACGCTGTCCAAATGGGGCCGCAGCGGCTACCAGTCCTACCAGTTCTGGGGACCCGAGATCCGCGCCCGCCTCGCCCGCCAGGTCGACCGCATCCGCCACTGGAACGTCATCCACGGTAACTGGTACGACGCCCCCGACACCGAGGCCACCTGGTTCATCGACCCGCCCTACAACAACCCCGTCGGCCGTCGCTACCCCAACTGGCAGGTCGACTACACCACCCTCGCCGACTGGTGCCGCACCCGCCGCGGGCAGGTCACCGTCTGCGAAAACGGCGACGCGAACTGGCTGCCCTTCCGGCCCCTGATCGAGCAGAAGGGCACCATCGACCCCCGCACCGGGCGCCGCCGGATCTCCCACGAACTGCTCTGGACCCCCACCGAAACGCCTCCGTGCAACTGACACGGCTCGCCGGTAGTGCACAGCATGGACACCGACTTCACCCCGAGCGCGCGTGTCATTGCCGACTCGATCAGCCCCGCTGACGTCCGGCTCACCACCATCGAGGTCACCCTCCACCGGTACATGCTTCCTGAGCTGAACACCCACAGAGCCTTCAGCCGCAACAGCGCTTCCTCCCGCGCCATCCCCGTACGCAAGCTCATCCAGAAGGCTATCGACACCCCGGCCCTTCCGGTGTCCTGGCGCAGCGAGCAGAAGGGCATGCAGGGCGGCCAGCAGATCGCCGACCCCGCCCGCGCCCGCGACATCTGGCTGTCCGCCCGCGACGCCGCCGTCGCCCACGTCGAGAAACTCGTGGAACTCGGCGTCCACAAGAGCGTCGCCAACCGGCTCCTCGAACCGTTCCTGCCCCACACCGTCATCGTCACCGCCACCGAGTGGTTCAACTTCTGGGTGCAGCGCTGCAACGCCGACGCCCAGGACGACATCCGCGCTGCCGCAGAAGCCATGCGCACCGCATACGACGCCTCTCAGCCGCAGCAGGTCCCGCTCGGGCACTACCACCTCCCGTACATCACCGACGAGGACTTCGCCGAGAGCCCCGAAGGCGTCCTCGCCTGGATCTCCGCCGCGCGCTGCGCCCGCGTCAGCTACCTCACCCACGACGGCCGGCGCAGCCGAGACGCCGACCTCGCCCTGTTCGACCGGCTCCGTTCCGCCGCGCCCCCACACGCCTCACCGCTCGAACACGTCGCCGCGCCCACCAACGACCCGAACACCCGCTCCGGGAACTTCCACGGTTGGCGGCAGCTACGCGAACTGGTCCTTGGCCGATGACCAGCCGCAGGCCGGCCTACATCCAGCGCTGGCTCGACGCCAACCTGCACCGGTTCGACCTGCCCGAGCAGATGCTCGGTGACGAGCCGAACGCCCGTCAGAAGCCCTGGGATTCCGCGAGCGTGCGCTGGTGTCTCGTCGCGTCCTGGCCGTACGAGCAGGCCGCCGGGAACTCCTCCATTCCCGTCGTCTACAGCAGCGTCAACGACGCCCGTGAGGACTTCCTCTGCGACCGTTTCTACCTGCCGTCCACACCGCGGGACCTGAAGCTGCTGGAGAAGAACAACATTCCCGTCTTCGGGATCGAGACGAAACACCAACTCGCCGACTTCGACATCGTCGGCACGTCGATCTCGTACCCCGTGCTGTCCATGAGCTTCACCAAGATGCTCACCATGTCCGACATCCCGCTGCGCTGGCGCGACCGGGACCCCAACAAACACCCCATGATCATGGCCGGCGGTCTGTCCTACGCCGCCCCCGAAATGCTCGCCCCGGTGGTCGATTGCTGGTGGCTCGGAGAGGTGGAAGATGAACCAGGAAACCCCGGAATCGGCGAGGTCACGGCTCGAATCGCACAGTTCCGAATGGACGATCGGTGGTCTCACGATCGAGTTGGCTGCTACGAAGAACTCGCGCGCGAGTTCCGATTCCTCTACTTCCCCCGGCACGTTGACTTTCACTATGGATACGACGACCGGACTGTACTTGGAGTTGGACCTCATGCGTCCAAACAGGTCATTGCTTACACATCGAACGTGGTCGGCCTTCGTCTCCCGTACCTCAAAAGGCACGTCAAAGACCTCGACGCGATCGCACCACTGAGCAACCCCCCGCTGCTCTACAGTGATCCCGCCATGGGCTCCGGCGACCTCGAAGTCGCCCGCGGCTGTCCCGCCTGGTGCACGTTCTGCGCCCTGACGTTCCGGCAGAAGCCCTACCGGCAGCGGACCGTCGACTACGTCGTGGACTACGCCGGCGAGTTCGCCCGCAACATGGGCAGCGTCCGCATGGCGCCCTTCAGCCCCGACTTCCCTATGCACACCCAGCGAAAAGCCCTCATCGCGGCACTGCTGGAGAAGGTGTCCGACGAGGTCGACGCCCCGACCATGCGCGTCGATGATTTCATCGCCGACGACCAGTTCATCCTTCTCCAGGTCCAGGGAGGCATGGACTCCGTCACCCTCGGCGTCGAAGGCAACTCCCAGCGAATGCGCGATCTCGTGGGAAAAGGAACCGCCGACGTTGAAATCCACGAAGCGGTCACCCGCGGCATCCGTGCGGGGATCAAAAAGTTCAAACTGTTCATGATCACGAACCTGCCGGGGGAGACGGAAGGTGACGTCTTCCGCATCCTGAAACTCGGCAGGGAACTCGCCGACATCCGCGACCAGCTCGGCCAGCCGAACGTTCGCATCCAGTTCTCCTGGACTCCACTGCTGATCGAAGCGCAAACACCCATGCAGTGGTTCGCGCCCACCTCCCAGACACGCATTCTCGGCGATATCTGGGACCGGTTCCGCGACCTCAAAATCGATTTCAAGCTCGGCGCCAAAGGCGAGCCGAACAAGATGGCCTTCTTCCAACTGTCGCAGCGCGCCAGCCGCGACGTCGGGGAAGCGCTCGTGGACGCCATCGAAGACGTCGACCAAGCCTGCTGGGGAGGTGTGCCCCGCCACTTCCAAGCTCTGATCGAAGAGAAGCTGCGCGCCCGAGGATTCCACAACGGCTACCTCGACTGCTTCGATGAACGCGAACTGCACGACATGTTCGGCTGGGAACACATCGACCAGGGAATCTCCACAACGCTGCTGTGGAAGACCTACGTCCACATGCGCGAATTCCTCGCCTACACCGACGCGAACACCTACGACGGGCTCCTGCCCGATGCCTACCACGGCGCGGAGTGGGTCAACCGTTGCGACATCGCCTGCCAAGGCAAGAAATGCGGCGCCTGCGACCACGCCGACCTTAAGCTGCGCAAGCGCTACATCGACGCCGCTCACCGCGAACGGCACCTCGCGCTACCCGCCCTCCGGCCGGTCGACCAACGCACCCAGGCCATCCGGGTCCGCGCCCGCATCGACACCGCCGAGCGGTACCGGTTCGTGGACAACGCACACTGGCGCTTCGCCGTACGCCGCGCCGCGTTCCGCGCCCAACACGAACTGCACTGGAAGCACGGCATCGCCAAGCGGACCATCCGCTTCGCCTCCGACACCGCCGGCGCCCGCGACTGGACCCACGGCACCGACTACGTCGAGTTCGCCCTCACCCGCCACGCCCCGGCCAGCGACCTCCAGGCCCTCCTCGACGCCATGAACGCCCACCTCCAGCCCTGGCTGCACATCACCGACTGGAACCTGCACCCCGCGACCGCCAAGACCCTGCGCGCCGACACCGGCGCCACCCTCTTCGACCTCGACATCAACGACGACCCCGCCACCGCGCTGGCCCGCCTCGACTGGTGGAACGCCACCGCCGACATCCCGCTGCGCATCCGCACCGACGCCGGCTACTTCGCCCCGGCCACCGAAGAAGTCAACGCCCGTCGGTACGTCGATGACCTATGGCTGCGCCGGGACGGCACCCGATTGAAGCTCAGGGTCCTCCTTCACGGCCGACCCAGCCCGTACCACATCCACGCCGCACTCACCGGGAGGGCGAGCTGGCTTGACGCCGCTAAGCACCCTGCCCGCCGCGTGGAGACCTTCACCCCGGGCGACCGGCACCAGCAGGACTTCCTGCGCCCCAACTGCGACACCTGCGGCCTCCAGATCCCGACAACGATCCTCGACCGCCCCTATCACCCGACCTTCTGCCCGCGGTGCCTCGACGCACACGAGGGCCTCATCCTCCAGGGGAGCTGACGTGAGCGACAACGCCAAGAACGCCAACGACAACAGCGAGGCCCCCGCCCCGGACGCTGGCAACACCGAGGACATCGACACCCTCACCGCCCCGCTCGATGACGACGATGACGTCCACGAGCGGCTGTCCCTCGTCAACACCGAGCAGCCGGACGTCGTTGAACAGGCTCCGAACGATGCCCCGTGACCACCGCGCGAAGCTCGACCGGCTCGCCGGGTGCGCCGATCCCGACTGCGGCGGCGTCGCCGAGCCCGAGCAGGAAAACGACCTGCACTACTGGAACTGCCTCGCCTGCGGCTACACCTTCGGCTACGTCCAGGCCGCCCGCACCACGTATGGCGTCGATCCCGACGGCACCTGCTCCGTCGGCATCCCCGAAGACATCCGTCGCGCCGCGAGCGCCCCGGCCCGCGCGGCTCTGGACGCCCAGCTCGGCCCCATCCTGACGATCGGAACCCGCGATGGCGATTGAACTACGCGACGGCAGCACGGTCGAAGACCCCCGTTTCGACCGGCTGCCCGACCCCGACCCGCGCGACAACTTGTTCTCGATCATGCAGGTCGTCGGCGGCCAGCCCGAGCCGGTCTCCGTCGACTGGGCCTTCCCCGAAGGAACCCCCGTCCTCGATCAGGGCCGCGAAGGCGCCTGCGTGGGTTACGGCTGCACCAACGAGTTGCTGTGCAACCCCGTCCCCGTCATCGGCCTCGACGGCACCTTCGCCCGCGAGCAGGTCTACTGGCCCGCTCAACGCGACGACAACTGGCCAGGCGGCTCCTACCCCGGCGCCCAGCCCTTCTACGAAGGCACCTCGGTACGTGCCGGCCTCAAACGCCTCGCCCAGCTGGGCTACGTCGGCGAATACCGCTGGGCCAAGACCGAGGCCGAACTCGCCCTTGCCATCTCCGCCGGGCCGGTCATCCTCGGCACCGACTGGTACCAGGGCATGGTCCGCCCCGACTCCAAGGGCTATCTCAACGCCACCGGCGCCAAGATCGGCGGCCACTGCTACCTCGCCATCGGGCTGAAGGTCACCTCCCCGGCCACCGGAACGCTCAAGCCCGACACCACCCGTCCCGGCAGCGGCTACTACACGATCTACAACTCGTGGGGACCGCGCTGGGGCAAGAACGGCACCGCCCGCATCTCCCGCGCCACCATGCGCAAGCTCATGACCGGCACCGCCGACGCGGCGATCATCACCCAGCGCTTCAACCCGCCGCAGCCTCGCTGACCCGCTTCGCGGAAAGGTCACCTTCCGTCAATGGAGAACCTCGCACTCGCCCACCGGCCACGCACCTTCGATGACCTCTGCGGACAGAAAGTCGTCTCCGTCCTCCTGCGCCGCATGGTCGAAACGAAGAAGGTCCCGCACGCGCTGCTGTTCGACGGCCCCCGCGGTACCGGCAAGACCACCACCCTGCGGATCCTCGCCGCCGCGCTCAACTGCGCGGCCCCGCCCGGACCCTGCGGACACTGCGTCTCCTGCAAAACCGTCTTCGACGGCACCAGCCCGAACCTGCGCGAGATCGACGCCGCCAGCCACGGCCTCGTGGACGACATCCGCCGGCTGCGCCAAGACCTCCTCTACGCCGTCACCGACGGCTGGCGCGTCATCGGCCTCGACGAGGCCCACAGCATCAGCACCGCCGGGTTCAACGCTCTGCTCAAAGTCCTCGAAGAACCCCCGCCGAACACCATCTTCGTCCTGCTCACCACCGAACCCGGCCGCATTCTCGACACCGTCGCCGACCGGTGCATGAGCTTCACCTTCCGACGCATCACCGTCGCTGACATCATCGAGCGACTCACCCACATCACCCAGGCGGAGAACATCGAGGTCGACGCCGAGCTGCTCGCCCTGATCGCCGACGCCGCAGACGGCGGAATGCGCAACGCCATCATGCACCTCGACCTCGTCACCCGCGTCGGCATCACCACCGCCGAGCAGTACCGAGAACACCTTGGCGACAACGACCCCGGTCCCGCACTGCTCGACGCCATCCGCACCGGAAACCCGGCAACCGCCCACGCCGGCACCACCGCCGCGCTCACCGCAGGCACCGACCCCGGCGCGCTCACCGACGCGCTCATCGCCGTCCTACGCGACATCTGCATCCTGCGCGCCGGAGGAACCCTCACCATCCAGGGACGCCCCGCCACCGCCCGCACCGACCTCGCCCGCCACATCGACGGACCCACCGCCTTCGGCGCCCTGAAGATCCTGTGGGACCTCAAGACCCGCGTACGTACCGGCGACAACCCCCGCACCGGACTCGACCTGGCCGTCGCGCTGCTGACCCAGGTCTTCGCCCAGAACGCAGGATCGCCGGCACCGGCCACCACCGAACAGCCGGCCGCACGCAAGCTCACCCTCGCCGAGATGAGCGCCGCACGCCGATGACCTTCCCGTTCAAAGGCATCGTCGCCGAGCGCCCCTACCCGCCGACCGGCCTCAGCACCGCCCGCTGGAAAACCGAGGTCGCCATCGCGTACGTCCCGTTCAGGTGGCTGTATCTGACCCAAACCGGGGTCCGCATCATGCCCCTGTTCGGGGTCGACGCCCGACCCGAGAGCGACACCTACCCGCACGTCGTGGAATACGACGACGAGCTCTACCTCGAAGACGGCCACCACCGGGTCACCCGTGAGGCCCTCACCACCATCCACGAGGGAATGATCATGCGCGTCTTCACCATCCCGGACCCCAGATGAAAATTCTCGCGGCCTTTGCCTGCGGCGCAGCCGCCATGTTCCTCGGCCTCAGGGGCTGGCTCATCTGGAGCTACACCGTCAACAACAAGATCCGCTACGAAGAAGGAGAGCAGTGAAGCCAGCACCGATCGACCCACCGGAGATCCATCACACCCTCTGGGACGGATTCAGCGGCACCACCGGCTGGGACATCGGCGCGAACTGCGGCCAGACCCTCACCGCTATGCTCAGCCGGTTCAGCAATGTCGTGGCGTTCGAGCCCGCCACCGAATGCTGGACCTACCTCGAACGCCACCTCGGCCGCCCAGGACTCGTCATCCACGACTACGCCATTTCTGACCACGACGGGGAAATCCAACTCGCCGCGCTGCCCGACAAGATCGATACCGGGCAGCTCGTGACTCCCGGCACTCATGGCATGGAATGGTCGCCCGACGTCCCCGAGGCCGTCGCCCGAACTGTCGTCGCCCGTACTGTCGACAGCCTCGCCGAGGAAATCGGTTTTCCCGACTTCATGAAGATCGACGTCGAGGGACACGAGAAACACGTGCTGCTCGGCGCTGCCGAGACCGTTGCCGAACATCACCCGGCGATGCTGATCGAATTCCACACTCCGGACCTGCACGACTTCTGCGTTGCGCGTCTGCTGGGGGCTGGCTACACCGACATCGAAATCGTCCGTCACCCTCACTATCCGGCCGACTCACACATGTGGCACCAGCACGGCTGGCTCCGGGCGTTCTTCCGATAAGTCACGCATGGCGGGCAACTTCGAAGAACTCGACGCTGCGTTCACCCTGCCCGACGCCGTCGAGGACAACAACCTGCGCGCCCTCTACGAGGTCATCGTCGCGCGGATGCGCACTGAAGCCTCCCACCTGCCGATGAACACCGTGCAGATGCTGCTCATCGAGCGCATCGCATACAACTACATCGTTCTCAAGGCCAAAGAGAACAACGAGATGGGCGGCTTCGCGAGCGCCAACGTCCAGAAGGACTACAACACCTTCTGGCTCAGCATGACCGCGGAATTCAACCGCCTCCTCGGCAAGGTCGAGCCCCTCAAGACCGCCGACCGCAACGCCCTTCTCCGCGACGTGCACCAGATCATCGTCAACACCGTCACATCGGTGGTGACCGACCCGCAAGGTCGAGCCGACCTTCTGAAAAGCCTCGCCGACGAATTTCAGAAGTCCGGCATCTAACACCCCCAAGGAGAAGCAATGGCCCAGAAGCCGAACGACAAAGAGCAGCCGCCGGTACCGTCCCAGGCGCAGCAGGCCAACCCGGAGAACCCCAAGGCCAACGACCCGGAGAAGGCGGCCAAGGCCGGCTCCTCCAGCGGTACCGGCGCCAACGCCGAGCGGCAGTACTTCGACGGCACCGTGACGAAGCTCGACAGCGAGGGCCGGACCGTCATGTCCGACCACCTCGACCCCGGCGAGACCCTGCGGCGCGACACCACCAGCCGCTACCACGCCGCCGAGGGCGACAAGCGTCGCGCCGACGAGGAACGTGAGCAGAAGAACAAGTAGATCTGACGTGGCGCATACGGAATGCCAGGCTTCGCCGCCTAGGTTCCGGCGCCATGGTTCCTGCGTGGTTCGATAAGGTCACAGAGCGCGAGTGGTTGGCTGCGGCTAGCCACTCCGTTTCTGTCAAGGCAGCAGTCGAGTCGCTCGCCGTGGCGAAGTACACGACTTTCCATGTCTGGGTTAGCCGGCGACGTCCGGACGCTTCGTCAAATGGTCGAAGTCTTAGGCACGGACCGCGACGTCGTTGGGTGCTCAGCAGGCGGCTGTTCACGGCCGGCACGCGCTCAGCGCCGTCCGGAAGGCGTTGCTTTGTGCTCGAAGCTGTGCAAGGAGTTCATGTACGGTCGACGGGAAGACGCTCCTCGAACCGATGAAGGATTGCGACAGCGAATCGACTACGAGGCGATCATCAAGAACGACCCGTGCGTGTACTGCGGAGCGCCGGCGACGGAAATCGAGCACATCGACCCGCTCGCCCGTAACGGATCTTCGGAATGGGACAACTTGGCCCCTGCCTGCCGATCTTGTAACTCCTCCAAGCACGCGACGCCGCTTCTGATGTACCTCCTTACGAAGCACGGTTAAGGGGGTGGTGTTATGTCTCTGGGGAACGGCAATCTCGTCGTGTTCAGTCGTGAAGATCTGGACCTAATCGTGGAGTTTGCGGGCTGCTCGCTCGATCGCAGCCCTGGCTCCAACTGGGTTCAGGGAGCGGGTGGACTCCCGGAGTATTGACATCTGCCGGATCGCCCGCGCCATCCACCGCACCGGTAAAAGCATCTCCCAGTCGATCGCCATCGCCGTCTCCCGCGTCAAAAAGTGGGCCGCCGGCGCTGATGATGTCGACGCGGACACCCGCGCGAAGGCGGCGAAGGCCGTCGCTCAGTGGGAAGCCCTGAAGGCCAAGAACAAGGTCAAGAAGGGTGCGAAGAAGGCCGCAGGCGCCGCCAAAGGCAAGCGTGGCAACGACAAGGTCGAGGCCAGCCGGACCGGCTACGACTTTCTCTGCCTGGCCCGCACCGACTTCAACGTCGACACCGTGCGCCGCGCATTCGACCTGCGCTCCTCCGAGGCCCGCAAGACGTGGCGGGAGCAGAACCCGAACAGCTCCTACAGCGACGGACCGCCGTACCTCTACATCAAAGAGATGTGGACGAACTACCTCATCGTCCAGGACGAGGGCGGCTACCGCGGTGAGGGCACCCTGTTCAAGGTTCCCTACAGCGTCGACAAGAACCAGTCCGTGACGTTCGAGGAACCGGTTGCCGTCACCACCAAGTACGTCGCCGTCAGCACCGACGACATGCCCGGTGGGGACCTCTCCGACAGCACCGTCCAGACGATGGTCGAGGCGTCCGAGCGCGCTGACGTCGACCACCTCGGCTCCCTGCTACGTCTCGCCCGCCCGAGCGGCGCCGACCTCGACACTGTCCTGCACTTCGGCCGACGTCTCAAGGGCTGATCACCGTGGCCCTGCGAAGCCTGCCCGTGGACATGGAGCAGGTCGTGCACACCGGCGCCGACTGGCGCCGGCAGTACCGTTGGCTGGTCGACGGCACCACCCCGCAGGACTTCGGCGGCTGGAGTGCGCGGATGCTGATCGGTCCCGCACGATCCGAGGCCACGTTGACCCTCACCGTCTCCGACGGAATCACGCTCGGACCCAACGGCCTCATCACCCTGCGGCTCACCCCGACCCAGACCCAGATGCTGTCCGGTGCGCAGTACGGATACGTCGTGGATCTGATCGATCCCAACGGTTTCGTCATGCGTTTTATGCGCGGACGGCTTACCGTCGTCCAGGACGTCAGGGCCACCTGATGGACGACTTCGCCGGAGTCGTAGAGATCGTGACGCCGCCGGTCGACACCGTTCGGGAAATCACGGCGCAGATCGTCATTGTCGATATCGGCACCCAGTCCGGAAGTGAGTCGCAGAGCGCGAGAAGCTATCGACACATTCAGGAACAGGCCGCCACGGTTTGGGTCATCTCCCACGGCCTCGGCTTCGATCCGGCAGGGCTGACCGTTATTTCTTCCGATGGTTTTGTACTAGACGACTTCGGTGTCCAGTACCTCGCCGCCGGCGATAGTTTGCGGCTGGCCTTCGACATCGCGGTCTCCGGAGTTGCGTACCTTTCCTGACCCGGGAGCCACGAATGACCGCACGGAAGTCGGCCAGCAACAAGGACATGAACGGCTTCAAGGTAACCAACCTTGGGGCTCCGGCCAATGGCTCGAACGACGCCGCGCGGAAGGTCGATGTCGAGACCGCCTACACGGCCGCGATCTCCCGCACCAACCATGTCGGCTCCCAGCTCGCGAACACGATCAGCGATTTCGACACCCAGGTCCGGACCAACCGGATCGATCAGCTCGCCGCTCCGACCGGCTCCCTCGGCCTCGCGTCGCAGAAGATCATCAACCTGCTCGATCCGACAGCCGGCCAGGACGCCGCGACCAAGGCGTACGTCGACAACCAGCTCGCGGCTGTCGCGAGTGGACAGACACTAAAGGGCACCGTCCGCGCGGCGTCGAGCACCAACGTCAACACCGCCGCTGCCCCGGCCACGATCGACGGCATCACGCCCAGCAACGGCGATATCTTCCTTCTCGCCGGCCAGACCACCGGTACTCAGAACGGTCCGTGGGTGTGGAACGGTGCCGGCAGTGCGATGACCCGTGCCGGGAACTGGGACAGCGCCGGGGAAGCGGTCGTCGGTTCGTACTGGATCGTGCGTGAGGGCACCCGCGCCGACACGTTCGCGCTGCTGACCAACGACGCATTCACGCTCGGCTCCAGCACGGCGGCGTTCGTCTACGTCGGCATGGTGACCGGCGTCAGTGCTCCGGTCGAGCAGGATCTCGGCAACGGCGCTTTGACCACGTTTACGGTGACCCACAACTTCGGCACCCGCGCCGTCACGGTCAAGGTCTACCGCAACAGCAGCCCGTGGGACGAGGTCGACGTGTACGTCGAGCACCCGGACCTGAACAGCATCGCCGTCAAACCTGACGCCGTCTGGGCAACGAATGAGTTTCACGTCGTCGTCGGCAAGATGTGAGTCGGCGGGCGCACTGAATGACCACACGAGCGCGGCAGTCCAACACGAAGCCGGTGGTTCTGGCGATCGCGGAAGGAGCGACCAGCCCGAACCCCGGTGTCGTCAACGCGATCGCGTTCTCCTCGACAACGCTCGTGTTCATGCGTTGGAGCGGCAGCGCGTGGACCACCGCCACCGGCCTCACGGTCGAGTCCGGAGTCATCAAGGCGAACGGCACCGCTCAGGTCACCGGTCGCCTCGGTATCGGCTCCACGCCCAGCCCGGCCGCGCCCATTCACATCACCGACGGCACCACCGCGGCGATCCGGTTGACGAAAACCGGCGCGAACGCCGGAAATTTTGAAATCTACAACGACGGCTTCGCGAATATTGTTGGACCCGGAACCGCTCCGAACAGGCGCTACTCGTTCTATGACCAAATGGGATCGGGTACGTCCAACGTCGTAACGAATCCGCCGTTCACCAACTTTGCGGATTACGACACGGGAATGTATTTCCCGGACAACAACGACAAGGTCGCCCTCGTGACCGGCGGCGTCGAACGGCTACGCGCCACGAATGTCGGCGTGACCGTCACCGGCACCTTGGCGGCCAGTTCGACCGTGGCCGACAGCAGCGGCCCGGTGTACTCGCCCGGCAACCCGCCGCCGTACGCATCAGCGACGAAGTTCGGGGTGGACTGATGCCTGACGCCCTCAAACGCCTCGTCGGTCCCGTTGCGCTGGCCAATGCCGCCACCACGGTCTACACCGTGCCGGCTGCCACCACCGGCATACTGCGCTGCCTCCGCGTGGTCAACGAAGGTGCCGCCTCGGCGACGTTCACCGTCAGCATCGGTACCGACGCCGCAGGCAAGCGCATCTTCTACGCCCAGGCCGTCACGCCCGGCGACAGCTTCGACTGGACCGGGAACATCGTCCTGACGGCCACTGAAGTCCTCCAGGCGTACGCCTCCGCTGCCGCAACTCTCACCCTCACCGTCAGCGGGGTGGAATCCACATGAGCCAGTCGAACATTCAGGGCCGCAACTACGCCCGCAACGCCTACGGCCTGTGGACCCCAGTCGGTTACGGCACCGGCGACACCCAGATTCCGGTGGCGCTCACCAACCCCAACATCGCGGCGATGGGCGTCTACGCCGGCCTCACCGGGTACGGCGCCCAGCGCGTCACCACCGAACCCAGCGTGCTGTTCCACGACCCCTTCGACGGCACCCTCGACACCCAGAAGTGGGTCACCGGCGGCACCGTCGCCCCGACCGCACTCGGCGGACGCGCGATCTTCGATCCCGGCACCGCTGTGTCGGCGAGTTCGTCGCTCTCCTCGACCGCGTCCTTCTGTTCGCCCGGATCGAGCTACCTCGGCCTCGGCATGATGCAGACCTTCGAGACGATCTCCGCCTCGGTCGGGTCCGTCGGATACCTCAACACACACCGCTTTTGGGGCTTCGCCGTCGTCGCCGGCACCTGGGTCGCGGCCTACACCGCCAGCGCCTCCACCGGACCGATCCTGCACGGCTACGGCTTCGAGATCGACATCGACGGCAACCTGTACGCGGTCGTCTACGACAACGGCATCCGCACCCGGCCCGACGCCGTCGGCTCCGCTGCCGGGGAGAAGCGTCTCAACCTCACCCGCGCGATCTTCAACGGTGAGACGCACCAGTTCACCATCGTTATTCGCCCCGACGCCGTCTTTTGGTACGTGGACGGCCAGGAGCTGCCTGCCGCAGTGCTGACTTTCCGTACCGCGAGCTACCCGATCCCCGACATCCAGACGCTGCCGGTACGCATCCACACGATCAACCACACCACGGCCCCGACCGGCACCACCGTCCACCGCCCGGCCGCCGTCGCCGTCGCCGACACCGGCGGCAACAACCACGTCCTGTCCGACGCCTCCTACCCGTGGCGGCGAGCCGGTGTCACCGACGTCAACTCCATCGTCGGCGCTGGCCGCTCGTCCCTGCGCGAGCAGACCTACGGCTCCGCCCTCAACGTCAACACCAACGCGCTCCAGCTCGCTACCTACCACGTCAACCGAAGCCCTCAAGCCGGTGTCGCGCCATCGGCTCCGGCGACACCGGCGATGGTGGCGAACACGCCGAAGATCATGCTGACCGGCTGGCATGCCGCATCCTCGACCAAGACCGTCCGCATCCGCCGCATCAGGATCTCCGCCGCGTTCGCGCAGACGGTGACGTACGTCTACGAGGTCTACCGCACCAACGTCGCGCCCACGGGAGGAACGACCGTCGTCTCCCGGCCCAGCGATTCCGCCGATCCGGCCAGCGACACCTCCTGGATGTTCCAGTCCACCGTCGCCATCACGACGCAGCTGGTCGACGGTTCGCTCGTGGACCAGGCCGTCATCGCCACCAACGGCGCAATGGGCATTGCCGCGGGACACGGCGAAATCGTCCTGTACGACTGGCAGGAGAACGGTCAGACGAAGCCGCTGACGATGCGCGCGGGCGTCCTCGAAGGCTTCTGCATCACCGTGAAATCCACCGGCACCGGGGCGCCGGACTCGGTCATCAACGTCACCTACACCGAGGAATAGCTGATAGAGCCGATAGCACCGGCATGAGTGACTTTGCGGAAATGCTGCGCAACGCCGCCGGTGGCGGCACGGGCGTTGCCGGTGGACTCGGTAGCGTTTTCGCGGAGGAGCCGGTCAGCCTCACGATCTTCGTGCAGGACCGCAACTATCTCGGCAACCCGCCGTTGAGCCCGGTCCAGTACGAAGCCGTCCGGCACATCGAGCGGATCTACTACCCGCAGACCTATCTCCAGATGGCCGACGAGTTCGAGCAGCACAAGGTCGGTGGCCGGATGCACGTCGGCCCCTACACCACCTGGCGCGACGAGCCCTACTGGTCCCAAGCCATCCGCATGACCAACTTCTGCACCCTCCAGTGGGGCAAGGGCAGCGGCAAGGACCACATCTGCCGCATCGCCAGCATGCGCATCGCCTACCTGCTGCTGTGCCTGCGCAGCCCGCAGGAGTACTACAACATGCCCGCCCAGGACACCATCCACCTCCTGAACGTCGCCTCGACCTCCGGTCAGGCGCAGCAGGCGTTCTTCATGCCGATCGTCCGCGCGGTCAAGACCGGCTGGTTCAAAGACCGCTGCGACCCCAAGATGAACGTCATCTCGTACGCCAAGAACATCGAGAGCATCTCCGGGCACTCCGACGCCGAGAGCCAGGAGGGATTGAACCTGATGCTCGGAATCGCGGACGAAATCGACGCCTTCAAGAGCAAGAAGGAGATGATGGTCCGCCGCGGCGCCTCACCCCGCGAACCGACCAAGTCCGCCGAAGGCATTCTCACGATGATGCGCACCTCGGCCATGACCCGCTTCCCGGGCGTGTTCAAGGTCGTTGCTATCTCGTACCCGCGATACCTCGGCAGCATGATCCAGCAACTGACCGCCGACGCGAAGAGTGACATCCAACGAAACGGCATCGACTCCCGGCACTACGTGTCCGGGCCGATGCCCACCTGGGAAGTCAACCCGCGCGTGACCAAAGAAGACTTCGCGCAGGACTACAAGGACAACCCCGAAGAAGCCCGCAAGATGTACGAGTGCAAGCCCACCCGTGGCACCAGCCCGTACTTCCGTAACTCCGCCGCAGTCGACGCCTGCTTCACACCCAAGCGGCAGCTGCCGATCGATGTCTCCTACCGGATCGAGGACAAGTCCGGAACCCCCGTCTGGGTTCCCGAGTACCGGTTCTCGCCGGACTTCTTCCCGGTCAAAGGCGCCGTCTACGCCATGCACGCCGACCTCGCCCGCGTCGGTGACAAGGCCGGCCTCGCCATGGCCCACGTGCAGAAGTACAGCGAGCACGAGGCCGTCGCCGAGGATCAGGACGGCGCTCCGCACCCGATCCGCGAGATCCGCCCGCACGTCAAGACCGACTTCGTCATCTCCTACAGCTCCAACCTGTCCACCACCCCGCCCCGGGAGATCCAGATCCGCTGGGCTCGCCAGCTCTGCTTCGAACTGATCAAGATGGGCTTCAACATCCGTCGGTTCACCTTCGACATGTTCCAGTCCGCCGACTCGATGCAGATCCTCGAATCCCACGGCATCGAGTCCGAACGGGTCTCCACCGACACGTCCGAGGACCCCTGGCGGACCCTGCGCGACCTCATGTACGAAGGTCGGCTCACCATCCCCAGCCTCGCCACCGAAGACCCGACCGCTTCGTTCCTGCTCCGCGAGGAACTGCTGTCACTCACCCGGCTGCCCAACGGTCGTGTCGATCACCCCTTCGACGGCAGCAAGGACGAAGCCGACGCCCTTGCCGGAGCCGTCTATGGCGCCGTTTCCCTCGGCGGCCAGGAGGACGACACGGGGGAGCGGGCCTACTACGCCGCCCCCGACATCACCGTCGGCAGCGTCTTCGACCTGCCCGTCGGCATGCACCCCGGCCGGTTGTGGGAGACGGAGATGCCGGCCCTGTTCTGAACGGCACCGATAAGACCCCTCAGCAGTGGTCTCACCCTGAGGAGCGTCATCCATGACCGAGCCGGTCAAGCGCGGCACCCGTTCGCGCGTCAACGGAGTGCTCCCGAAGCCGAAGGAAGACATCGAAGTCGGTGTCAGCGCCTACCTGCCGTTCGTCACCCCGTACAAGAATGTATGGGAGGCCCTGCGCTACGACGAGCTGACCGTCAAACAGCTCATCGCCATGCGCAAGACCGACGGCCAGGCCCGCGCGCTGTACCGGCTCATCACACTGCCGATCCGCGCCGCCTTGAAAACAGCGACGTTCGTGCCTGAGAACCATGTCGACGGCGGCGAGGAAGAAGCCGCGTTCATCGAGCAGATGTTCACCTTGCCCAGCAACGCGGGCGGGATGACCGTGCCCTTCCAGCGGTTCATCTCCCAGATGCTCATGGCCGTGTTCGAAGGCTTCGCCGCGTTCGAACTCGTCTACTGGTCGCCGAAGACCGGACCGCTCAAAGGCAAGTGGACCCTGAAGAAGGCCGCGCACCGGCCCGCCGAGACGCTCACGTTCCTCGTGGACGACAACAGTGAGTTCGCCGGGCTGCGCCAGCGCTGCATGTACCAGGGCCGTGAGATCGATGAGACCCTGCCCCCGGAGCACACCGTCTACTGGGCCGCGAACGAAGAGGAGCGGCCGTTCTACGGGCAGTCCTACTTCCAGGCCGCCTGGTACCACTGGGACAAGAAATTCAAGCTTTACACCATTGCGCACATCGCCGCGCAGCGCGCCGCGGTCGGCACCCGGATCGGCAAGCTCCCCAGCAATCCGCAGCGGGAGGAAAAGGCCGCCTTCGCCAAGGCCCTCGCCGACCTCGGCGTCGCCCAGTACATGACCATCCCCGACAACTACAGCGTGGAGTCGTTGAAAGAGTCGTCAGGCTTCGACTTCCTGGCCTACATCAACCACCACAACTCCCAAATGTCGAAGAGTGTCTTGGCCGCCTTCTTCGACAAGGAGCAGGGCGGCGGGGACGCCGGCAAGCTGGTCGACTTCGGCACCCAGTCCGACGCGCTGTTCATGCTGATGCTCCAAACGATCATGTCGGAGATCGAAGAAGTCATCAACCAGCAGATCATCCCCAGGTTCATCGACTGGAATTTCGACAGCGGTAAATATCCGCAGTTCCAGTTCGGGTCCCTTTCCCAGGAGCAGAAGTCCGCCATCCTCGACCTTTTCAAGGTGCTGGCCGTTGGCGGGCAGTCCCTCACCGTCCGGCCCGAGTTCGTCCACGAATTGGAGAAGCAGGTCGCCGAGGAGTTCGGCCTGGAAATCGACTGGGAGACCGTCGAGGAGCAGATGGAGGAGGAGAAGGAACTCGCCCGCCAGCAGCAGGAGATGCAGATGATGGGCGACCCCGCCGCAGGCGGCACGCCCGCCGTAGGCGACTCCCCGGTGGTCGACCCCTCCCTCCTGCCACCCGGGTTCACCCTCTCCAACCCCGACGCGGCCTACGTCGCGCTGACCGACCTCGCCAACGACCTCCTCGACGAGGCGTACCAGACCGTCGAACTGGTACGCGGCAAGACCATCTCCGGGCAGCCGAAGATCGTGCGCACCCAGGAAGGCTCCCGCGTCTACGGCGTGCCGATCGGCACTCCGATCACCCGCGACATGGAGAACCGCGCCGGCGACCACGGCATCAAGGGCAAGCCTTACGGCGCCGGGAAGATCAAGGACCCGCACGGCAAGAACGAACGCGAGACCCTCGGCGGAGGCCCCGGCGCCAAGCCGCAGGACCCCGGCAACGTGGCCAGCAAGCCGACCGTCACCGGCGCCTCGGCCGTGGTGAAGCGCACCTTCAGCCACCCGAAGCAGCCCGGCGTCCAGCTCCTCGACTACGGCGACGGCACCGTGGCGATCAAAGACGACAAGGGCAACATCAGCCGGCGCCAGCGCTTCTCCATCGAAGCCTTCCGCAAGCTCGGCTGGAAGGTAGACGGCGCCTACGACGACAAGCCCGACCCCGACGACAAACCCGAGGACGCGAGCGAGAGCACAAAAGGTAGCCGGAAGCCGAAACGGTAGGCGTGAGCACTGACACGGCGATCCTCGCGACCATCGAAAAGCGTGTCCGGGAGCAGGTCACCAACCGACTGACCGCCGCGACATCCCACCTCGCGGCGGTCCTCGGCAGCGCCATCCGCACCCACACGGACATCACCGGCGGCGAACTCCTGTCCCACCCCGACACCCACAACGCCGTCCGCACCATCCTCGACGGCACCGCCGAAGCCGTCGACACCACCGTGCGCGCCGGATACCAGGCAGGCTCCCGAGCCGCGCAACTGTCCGTCACCCGCGACCTCAAGGCCGTCGGGTACTCGGTCCCGAAAGAGATTCCCGAACAGGGCGGCTACCTTCCCGCCGTCCTGCTCGGCCTCGCCGCCGCCTTCGGCGTCGCCCTCAACGAACTCCAGGAGTCCGTCCGCACCACCTTCGACTCCATCACCGGCCCGCTGGCCACCACCGCGCGGATCCTCGCCGTACACACCGCGATCAGCCGCGTCACCCGACGCCTCGGCGTCCGCGCCCGCTCCGCCGCCACCGTCGCCGTCCACCGCGGCTTCACCGACGCCCAGGCCGCGATCTACCGCGCATATCTTGCTGACCACCCCTCCGCCCAGCTGCGCAAAACCTGGGTCGTCACCTCCACCAACCCCTGCTCCGCCTGCGCGGCCCTCGACGGCACCACCGTCGACATCGACGCCGAGTTCGACCGCGAGGCCACCACCGACCCGAAACGCAAGCCGCCCGCGGTCTACCGCGACCTGCTCGGTCCGCCCCGGCACCCGAACTGCCGCTGCCGCATCGACTACACCCCCGCTGCCGGAACGGTCATCGCCCGCACCGTCACCGCCGCCGCACCCGTCGGGCGAGTGACCCAACTGTCGGCCGCCTCCGTACGCCAGATGCCCAGCGCCCGCTTCACCGCCATCACCGCCTTCTTCGTCGCCGCGGCCAAGAAGCTCACCGACATCGCGAGACGACGTGGCTGAACCGACCCGCGTGCACTACCGCGGTGACGGCCCCGAGGTCATGGCCGCCGCCATCGTCGCCGTCATGCGCTACGCCCGCGAATCCTCCGACGACTTCACCTTCGGACCCCTACGCCTGGACGACCTCGAACGCGACGGACTCGAAATCGGCGGCCCCGACCTCGGCGGAGTGATGAACGTCCTCACCCTCATCCCCGGCCTCGCCCAGGTCGACAACTGACCGCGCAAAAACCCGCCGACATCACGGTAAGTGCACGTGGAGGAGACACCACGTAGCGGAGGAGCGGGGAATGAGCGCGGCGGACATCGAAGAGATCCAGGCGCAGGCGGTCAAGCTTGCCCAGCTTTACGGCGTCGCCGGTTCCCTGAAATCCGACATGGTGATGGTCCCCGTCGAGGAGCCCCCCATCGTCAAGGCGAAGACGCTGACTTTCACCTACCACGCCAGCGACACCACGACCTCCGACTGGTTGTTCGGTCCCGAGACCGAGACGCCGAAACCGAACATCCCGCTCCGCCCGCCCGCGCCGCCGGCCGAGACCACCAAGGACCACGAGCGCCTCAAGATCCCCCTCGGCAAGATCCGCATCGGCGACAACCACTACCCCCGCCCCGTCGTGGAAGACGCCGTCCGCATCCTGCGCTCCGCTGCTGGCAACGCCGTCCGCATCCCGCTGCGCAAAGCCCGCAACCCGATCGCCGACGCCGACCTGCGCCTGGTCCACAAGATCGAAAGCGCCTGGCGGCCCGCCAGCGCCAAAGGCGCCGCCTGCCTGCGCAACACCGTCCTGCGCCACCTCGAAGACGCCCTCACCGGACAGCGAGGACCCTTCACCCGCCGCCCCGACGGCACCTGCGAACGCATCGTCCCGACCTACGAGCCCGGCATCATCCGGGACTACCCGCAGGATGCCGCCCAGGAAGTCATCAAATACTTCCCCGACAGCCGCGTCCTCCTCCCGCACCGACGCACGATGCCCAACTCCGCCATCAAGGACTGGGTCGACGCCTGGTACGCCGGCAACCTCAGCGGCGCCTACCAGATCGAACAGAACCACCTGCCCGAAGGCGCCGCACTCCACCCCGCCCACCCCGGCGCCCCATACAACGTCGACACCCACTACGTCGAATGGCCCCTCGTGGTCGACGGCGAACTGCCCGCCGGAACCCTTCCCCCCGGAAACTGGCCATCACCCCACAGCCCCGCATGGTCCATCGGCCTCGCCGCGAACTACCTCGTCGCCGCCAGCGCGAAGAACACCGTCATGATGACCGCCGGCCAACACATCGCCTGGGCCAAGGCCCACGTACTCGGCAACCGCCTCACCGTGGACCTTCTCTCCGGCCGCGCAAAACATCGCGCCGACCAGGGCGCATGGTTCCGCACCAACACCCTCGTCCACCAAAGCGAACACGACTACGTCGACACCCAGACCTGGCGCGAGCAGGTCGCCGCCGCCATCCCCGTCGTCAACTGGAGCACCGGAAACCTCGCCGCTTTCTACCACGACAACAACCTCCCCATGCCCCGCTTCTGGGACCAGCAGGTCGCGCGCATCCTCGGCATCATTGACGGGATCCGCCGCCGGATGCTGGACGAGGCCCGAAAGCTCACCTTCACCCTCGACCCCGACCAACCCAAGCTCGGCGGCTACCACCAGAAGATCCTCCTGCGCGACCAACACGACAACCGGTGGATCTTCAAACCCGCCCCCACACCCCACGCCCAATTCCGGCCCGAGGTCGAACACGAGGCCCACGTCCTCGCCCGCGCCTGGGGCTACCGCACCGCCGACTCACGCCTGATCACCCACGACGGCACCTACGGCCAAGCCCAGGCCATGCTCCCCATCGAACGCACCCTCATCGGCGTCCACGGCGAAGCCTTCGCCGAACTCACCCCACGCCAACTCGTCGCCATCGCCGCCGAACACGTCCTCGACTGGGCACTCGACAACGACGACTGCCACGGCCACAACATCGGCCTCACCACCGACGGCGACGCCATCGGCATCGACAAAGGCCGCACCTGGCGCTACTTCGGCTCCTGGAAGGGCCTCTACCCCGACGAACGGGCCAACAGCAACGCCAGCCTCGTCTACACCGCCCTCTACGAAGCCATCGCCGCAGGACACATCCCCGAAGACACCGTCGATCTGATGTACCGCGCCGCGATCAGCCGCGCCCGCATCATCCAGCGCTACCCCGACAAAGACCTCCGCGCCTCAGTCCACCGCGCCGTCGCACACCGCCCGCACTACCGGCCCTCGTCCTACCAGACCCCGATCGACGGTGCCCCCACCAACGCCGACGAACTCGCCGACCAGGTCGTCGCCCGCAAGAACCACATCACCGACGACATCACCCTGCTCTGGCAACGCATCTACGCCGCGGCCGGACGCACCCCACCCCACTTCCCCGGCGGCGCACTCGGCCTCAACCCCCAAGGCCACCCCATCCACGCCGGCCTCGACACCCCCGAATTCCACGAAGCGATCGGCCTCACCCGCAACTACGGCACCCCCACCTTCATCGCCGGCGAGCACATCGAGGACGCCCACATCCTCTGCTGGCGCGAACGCACCCTCGCCGGCGCCACCCACATCCGAGGCGCCTTCAAAATCCGCACCGACACGACCGCCCACCAGAACCTCCAGCTCTGGTGCGACAAGGTCCGCCGCCGCAAAACCAACCCCTTCACCATCACCATCACCCCGACCACCCGCGCCCGCTCCTCCGTCACCGCCGCCGTCTACGACGACGACGGCGAACTCCTCCTCGACGGCGGCGCCGTCACCGCCACCGAATGCGAAGGACACCCCCTCGACGGCGACATGTACCTGATCGAAATGGACACCGGCGAGGAAATCGAAATCCGGCGCCACAACGCCAACATCTCCTACCAGGGCCAAGTCCAGTTCACGATCAAAGACCCCAACCAGCTCGCCGCCAGCCTCACCCGCATCCGCGCACTCCTGGAAGGGGCCAGCTGCCCCCTCGAACCGGCCACAGCCCGCGACCTCGAACTGTTCTACTGGCGGCACCTCGCCGCCGTCATGGACGACCGCTGCGACAGCAACCGCGACGTCTTCACCGAGCGCTACGCCGCATTCTGGCGCGCGGTCCCGAAAGACCCGAAGAACGCCCCAGACGAGATCGGCATGTGGCGCAACGCCTTCGGCATCCTCACCACCCCCGAAACAGTCACCGCCTTCATAACCCAAGGCGACCACCTGCCACAGTTCCAGCACTTCGACATGCGCCGCCCCGAACAACCCAACGGACGCCCCTACTGGAACCGCATCGACATCACCGACGACGAACTGCGCCACTTCAAGCACCTCGGACTCGTCTACCGCACCGGCCCGATCAACGCCCTGCGCTTCGGCGGATCCCTTTCCACCGAAGCCCGCATCCGCCACCTCGGCTTCTTCAAACCCGGCCTGTCCAGCGCCCACGACTGCTCCGTCGGCAGCGGCGACTTCGTCTTCACCCGCCTCGGCGCGACCCAGCCCGGCTACTCCATCCTGTTCAACCCACGGATCCTGCGCCGCACCACCACCTACTGCTTCGTCGGCGACAAGTACGGCAGACTCGCACTGCGCCGCAGCGAGTCCTACTTCGGCGCCAACCAGATCCGCGGGATCGAAGAATGCGGCAACGAGGCGATGATCAAAGGAATGATCGCCATCCTCGACGACGCCGAGTTCCTCTTCTTCTACAACGAAGGCCAGCGCGACGAGGCCCTCGAATACCTGCGCTCCGTCGGCCTCACCCACATCCGAGGGCTCGCGATCGAAGACCGACTCCTGGTCCGCATCGATGACCCGGACGAACTCCATAGAGTCATCGCCGCCAAGAAGGCCCTGCTCGACGCCTACACTCAAAGCTCGTGAGCAAAGCTCTCGTGCATCTCGACCCCGACCACGGACCGGTCGGGGTCTGGCGCATCGGCCCGGACACCGTCACCTGTTTCTACGACGGAAACCACCTCGAACGCTTCGACGCCGGAGCAGCCGCCGTCGCCGCCCGAGGCAAGAACGTCCCCGCAGACGAATGGTTCGAACGCCTCACCGAACGACTCCCGTACGGACGCGACATCTTCGTCGCCGTCATCGTGGACACCGACTCCACCCCAGAAGAGATCTACGCCCAACAACGCGCCCTCTGGGAACAGCACAACAAGTAAGCCCTGACGCCTCCACACCGACCGATAAGGGTCAGTGTCCCAAGGAGGCGTCACATGGCAGACGAACTCGTCATTGTTCCGTCCGACGGTGACGGGTACGTACACCTCGCGCGAACCCGCACCGGCCGACTGTTCAAGAAACACCTGCTGAACCTCGGCAACCTGCGACACCCCGCCACCGGCAAAATCATCAAAGTTGATGACGAGTTCGTCACCAAACTCAAGACGAACTTCAACAACAAGGTGTGCGACATCGTCCAGGTCCCGCTCGCCAACGACAAAAACGAGCACACCGAGGACCCCGAACGCAACATCGGCGAAGTAGTCGACATCCAGGTCGAGAACAAAAAGCTCTACGCCTTCATCGACGTCCGCGACGACAAGCACGCCGAGAAGATGGGAAAGACCTACCTCGGCGCATCCGCGATGATGCACCTCGACTACACCGACACCAATACCGGCAAGAAGGTCGGGCCGACCCTCCTTCACGCCTGCGTAACCAACCGCCCATATGTCACAGGGCTGGAGGATTACCAGGAGATCGTCGCAGCTACGTCCGATACATCCAACGGAGCGGTACTGCTCACCACCGAAACAGAAACGGTGGATACGCAAACTCCGGAGGACACGGAAATGAGCGACGAGTCGAAAACGGCTCAGGAGACGAAGCCGTCTCTGGAGGAGCTGCTCACCGCGCTGAAGAACGACCACAACATCGACGTGGCCGGACTCCAGGCAAAGGCGAGCGAGCAGGAGCAGGCCGCCAACCTGTCGAAGACGCTGGTTGACGCCCTCACCGCGGCCGGCGTCGTCAAGCTCAGCAACGACGACAACCAGGTCCCGTCCACCGAGACCGTCGTCGGCGCCGTCGCCCAGCTCGCCGACAAGAACGTCGCGCTGACCGACCGCGTCAACCGCCTGGAGCGCCAGGACGCCGAAAACGCCGTCCAGAACCTCATCAACGAGGGACGCATCCTGCCGGCGCAGAAGAACGCCTTCGTGGAACTGAAGCTCTCCAACGAGAACATGTTCGACCAGCTCGTACCCGAGCAGCCGATCGTGAAGCTCTCCGACGAGAAGCTCGTGACCCCGCCGAAGGACAAGAACCACGTCGAGGACATCGACAAAGAGATCGACCGACTCTTCGGTCTCACCCAGAAGTAAGCCCCGGCGAACGCCGAACCGTCGAATAGGCAGATTGAAAGGCTGAGGAACGATGGCTAACGCCTACGAGGTCATTCCGGCGCCGGGGTACTGGAAAGGCAACGAGTACACCGACCCGGAAATCCTGTACTCGACCGTCGGGTTCACCCAGAAAGGCGTGACCCTCGCGGGCGGCCAGGGCATCCTGCCCGCCGGAACCGTCCTCGGTCAGAAGACCAGCGACAAGAAGTACTACGCCTACGACAACGCGGGCTCCGGCGGCATCGGCACCGCCCGCGGCGTCCTGCGCAAGGCGGTCAACACCGGCACCGCCGGAGCCCCGGACCAGCTCGGCAACATCGTCATCGCCGGCATCCTCAAGCTCAACATGGTCTCCGGCGCCGACGCCGCAGCCATCACCGACCTCGGCGCCACGACCGACAGCGTGCGCGGAACCTTCAAGTTCTAAGCACCAACCTCAGCCCTTCGGGGCGAAGCCGCACTCACGTCCCCCGTGCCTGAGTGCGGCTTCGCCCTTTCCCGCGTCCGATGAAACAGGCGTGGTGGCTACCCCTGAACGAATCGAACGTCTCGACAATCTGATCGCCGAAGCCAGAGACCTCCTCCGCCTGGCGATCAACACCTACGTCCTCGACGACAACCGCAGCGTCGCCGCGATCTGCGCCCTCTTCTCCGGCGGGAACGACTCCACCGTCCTCACCCACCTGTTCCGTGACGTCGCCGACTACGCCGTACACATCAACACCGGCATCGGGATTGAACAGACCCGCCAATACGTCCGCGACACCTGCGCCGACTGGAACCTGCGGCTGATCGAGGAACACCCCCCTCCAGGCTCCTCCTACGAGGAGATCGTGCTCGACCGAGGCTTCGCCGGCCCAGCCCACCACTGGAAGATGTACACCCGGCTCAAGGAACGCGGCCTGGAAAGGGTCCGCACCCGCCTAGTCATCAGCCCCTACAAGCAACGGGTCGTCTTCCTCGCCGGCCGCCGCCGCGACGAATCCCACCGCCGCGCCAGCGTGCCCTCCAACGGACGCAAAGGCTCCATCGTCTGGGTTTCCCCGCTGGTCAACTGGACCGCGCTGGACATGAACACCTATCGACTCGTTCATGACCTCCCACGCAACGAGGTCTCCGACCTCCTGCACATGAGCGGCGAATGCCTCTGCGGCGCTTTCGCCAAGAAGGGCGAGCTGGACGAGATCGGGCTCTGGTTCCCCGAGGTACGCCAGCACATCGAAGACCTCCAGGACAAGGTCCGCGCCGCCGGACACCCCGAGCAGATTTGCCAGTGGGGATGGGGCGCCTACCGCGACGACATCAAACGCTCGAAGTCCGGGCTCATGTGCTCCACCTGCGAGTTCTCGGCAGGGAAGTAATGGCACTCTCTCACGTCGTCTCCTTCTCCGGCGGAGCCGGATCCTGGTACGCCGCTCGCCGCGTTGTGGAGCAGTACGGCTCCGACAACGTGTACCTCCTATTCGCGGACACCAAGATCGAAGACGAAGACCTCTACCGCTTCGTCAACGAGGCCGCCGCGAACACCGGCGCGAGCCTCCTCCAGATCAGCGACGGCCGGACACCCTGGGACGTCTTCCGCGACGTCCGATTCCTCGGAAACACCCGAATCGATCCCTGCTCGCGGATCCTCAAACGCGACCTCATCAGGGACTACCTCGCGGCCAACTTCGACCCGATGCGCACCGTCATCTACCTCGGGATCGACTGGACCGAACGACACCGCTTCGACCGCGCCACCACGCACTGGCGCCCCTGGACCGTCAAAGCACCACTCTGCGATCCCCCCTACATCGATCGCGAGGACATGTTCCGTGAGATGGAGCAGGTCCACGGCATCCGCCGCCCCCGGCTATACGACATGGGTTTCAGCCACAACAACTGCGGCGGCTTCTGCGTCAAGGCCGGCCAAGCATCCTTCAAACGCCTGCTTCAGAAACTCCCCGCGCGCTACCGCGAGCACGAGGAGCAGGAGGAGAACCTGCGCACCCACCTCGGCAAGGACATCGCCGTTCTCCGCGACCGACGCGGCGGCACCTTCAAGCCGATGACCCTTCGACAGTTCCGGGAACGACTCGAAGCCGACCCGTCATTCGAGGTCGACCCTTACGACGAAGGCGGATGCGGCTGTTTCACGCCGAATGACTACTCGGAGGAATCTGCCGATTAGGGCTGGCAGGAACTAAGTCCGATGA